>Ga0180222_1000277_pt1 | contig 83438 bp, 73 predicted proteins | sample eDN5th37CKraftOP_FD_151336 | JGI IMG/M metagenome (GOLD analysis project Ga0180222, IMG submission 151336) | Enriched Organic Plus compost microbial communities from Emeryville, California, USA - eDNA 5th pass 37_C Kraft OP (version 2) (version 2) ... | reverse complement strand
GCCCTCATACCAGTCGGCGCGCTGCGACATGGTGGAGGCGGCGCGCACCGGGCTGCCGAACACGATATTATGCTGGATGACGTCGCGGCGGCGCAGGTCGGCGAGGATGTCGATCGCCCAGGCGGCGTCGTCGAAATGGGGGAAGGCCAACTCGATCTTCGCGGTCATCTCCGGCTCCGGCTGAAGCCAGAGGCCCGCCTTGGTGACGATGCCGAAATTGGACTGGAAGAACATCTGGTCCCAGCCGGGACCATAGCCATATTTATAATGCTGCCATCCGCGCGATCCGTCCTGCGCGCCCATGCCGGTGCGGACGATATCGCCATCGGGCAGCACCACCTCCAGCCCACAAATCTGCTCGCAATGGTCGCCATAGGGGGTGTAGCCGATGCCGCGATCCAGCGCATTGCCGATCACGCTGCCCCAGCTGTTGCCGGGCACGGACATCCAGAGCGGGATCTTCTTTTCCTGAAGATGATAATAGAGGTCGAAGAAGCCGACGCCCGGTTCCAGCAGGCAATGGGCGTATTGCTCGTTCACCTCCAGGATGCGGTTCATCCGGCTGAGGTCGAGGATCACATTCCCCTTCTCGGCGGGGGAGGCGCCGCCATAGCCCAGATTCTTGCCGCGCCCGACCGGCCAGAGCGGCACCTTGTGCCGGTTGGCGGCACGCACCACGGCCTGCACCTCCTCGGTGGAGGCGGGGGCGATGACGGCCGAGCAGTCGTGATCGGCGCCGTCCCCCAGCGCATAGGGATCGATATAGCTCTGGCGATCCTCCTCGCCGCTGAGCACCCATTGATCGCCGACGATGGCGCGGAATTCCTTCAGCGATTGCTCGAAGGCGCCGCCGCCGAGCTTGCGGGGAAATGTGGTGGCCATGTTCACTCCCGATGGTCGAGCGGCGTGCTGCTCATAGGAGTGTCGCGAGCGCTCGTTCTGTCTGAAAGATCAGTATTCTGAAATTTATGAAAAGCAGCCGGGCCTGTCAACATCACCGGCGCCGTCATCGGCCCATCCCCTGCACGAGGAACCGGATGCCCAGCACCGAGATGAACAGCCGCATCACGAAGCGGAAGGCGGTTTCCGAAACCATCGGCGTCATGCGCTTGCCGATATAGGTTCCGGCAAGGCCGGTGACGGTAGCGGCGAGGATTTCCCGCCAGTAGCGGGTGTAATCGAAGCCCGCCGCGAAATAGCCGCCGGTGCGCAGCAACTCCAGCAGGATGATGCAGGTCGCGAAGGTGCCGACGATGGCGGTGCGCGACAACCGGGTGCGCAGCAGCACCGGCTGCAATATCGCGCCCAGGCCGAAGATGGTCGCCGTCACCGCATGGGCGATCCCGGTCGCGAAGAAGGAGCCCCCTTCCGGCAGGCGCAGCCGCAGCGCGGGCGCCCAGGCCAGCAGCAGCAGGAGCACGCCCAGCAGCAGCGCCAGCATGTGCGCGGGCGCGCTGGTGAACACCCAGAGGCCGATGCCGATTCCCGCCAGCGATCCGGCGGTGAACCGGCGCACGATCGGCCAGTCTATCTCCCGCCAGAAGGCGTGGGTGCGGGAAAAGAGCGAGCCGAAGGAGAGCACCGACTGCAACGCGATCGCGCTTTGCAGCGGCAGCAGCCATGTCGTCGCGCCGAAGAGTATATATCCGCCGCCGACCGAGAAGCAGGCGCTCAGCAACGAGGCGAGGAAGCTGGCGGCGGAGAGGATCAGCAGGCGCTCGACCTCGCCCACTATGCGCCTTTCGGGGCATAACCGATCCAGTATTTCGGCACGAAGCGCAGGCCCAGCACCGCCGTCAGGAAGGCGATGACCGCCACCGCGACGAAGGGCAGGGTGAAGCCGCCGCTCAGGTCCACGCCCACGCCGATCGCCGCGATGCCCGCCGACGCGCCGAGGTGGAACGAGGCGTTGAGCAGCGAGATCACCTGCGGCAGCGACTTGACGCCGTAGATATGGCGCGCCAGCACCGGCGCCTGCACCACCACGCCGCCGTGCGAGATGCCGCGCACGATGGTGAAGACGAGGAAGGTGGCGAACCCTGCGACCGGGAAGGTCAGCAGCACCGCGACGCCGCATACCGCCCAGCACAGTGCCACGCCCCTGGTCGAGAAGCGGTCGAACACCCAGCCGAACAGGATCTTGCCCAGCCCCGAAATGACGATGACGATGGTGAAGCCCAGCGCGGCGACATAGGAACCGAGGTCGGTGTGCCGCTCGATGAACAGCGGGATATATTCGTTGATGCCGTTGCTGATGACGCCCGACAGCGCGGTCGCGAGGATCAGCAGCGCGAATTGCGGGGTCTTGAGGAAGGATTTGAAATCCGGCCCATGGTCGACCGGCTGGCCGGGGAGGGGAGCCGCCTTGTTGCGGCCGGGGTCCAGCTCCTCGGCGGTATAGCCGTAGGCTTCGGGCGTTTCATGGACGAGGAAGAGCACCGCCAGCGTCAGGAAGACGAGCACGATCACACCGCCGATCGCCGCCGTCGCATGCCAGCCATAATGCTGAAGGCCGAAGCTGGTCGCCATCGGCACGATCGCGCCCGCCACCGCGCCGCCCAGCATCGCGATGCCGGTGATGCGGCCGAGGCTGGCCGAATACCATTGCGCCAGCGTCACCTGGATGGCGATCAGGCAGAGGATCGAGGCGAAGCCGGATATCGCGGCCAGCACATAATAGACCGGCAGGTTGTTGACGAAATAGAGCAGGCAGGTGGACAGGCCGACGATGACGACCGACGGCACGAACACCCGCTTCAGCCCGTATTTGACGAACAGCCCGCCCGCGAACAGGCCCCCCAGCGCGGAAACGGCGGACTTGATCGCCATGAAGCTGGTGGTCTGCGTGACAGTCCACCCCATGTCCTGCGATATGGTGTTGTACATGATGGGCATCATCATCGACACGCCCGCCAGCGCGATGCCCCATATCAGGAAGCCCGCGATGATGTTCATCCATGCGTAGCGCCGCATCTGGCCGATCGCTACCCGATCCCCGCCCGTCATAGCCTTCTCCTCATTCATCTCGGCAAGGGCCGCCCGGCCCCGGATTTTTCCCACTGGCCCGGCCCGGTATGGAGTCGGAAGGCCATTCTTTTGAATAGAACGATGTTCTTTTATTTGACATGATCTTGCCTGTCAATCGACTGGCTGCGGCGTGACGGCCAGATGCCATGATTGCCCGGCGACAGCAGGCCCGCCGGGTCCAGCGCGTCCCTGATCCGGCTGTAGGTCCGGCCCAGCGCATGATCGTTGAAGTCGAACTTCGCCGCGACATGATCGACCAGCGAGACATGGGCGCGATAGGGCGCGCAGCCCCATGTCGCGGCCTCGTCGTACAGTTCCCGCACCGCCTCGCGCGCGGCGGCGACGCGGGCGGCGTCGCTGGCGTCGAACAGGATCATGCTGGCGCTCACCATCGAGCGGCTGCCCAGCAACAGGCCGAAGGGGCCGATCAGCCCATGGCGCGCCGTGATCGCCCGCACCGTCCGTTCCGCCCGCAGCGCGGCCTCGCCGGTGAAGGGCAGGACGGGAGAGAAATCCATATGGCCGAGGCTGTCGCCGAACACCGCCTTCAGCCGGTCGAGCAGCACCATATTGGGAATACCGGCGGAAATGAGGTCGCGCGGCTCCACCTCGTCCGGTCCGGCGTCGCCCGCATAGCTGCGCATCTCCAGCTCCGCGCCGGGCAGGGCAGCGACGGCGCGTTCCAGCAGCGCGAGCCGCGTCGCCACCATCTCGCGCCGCCCGTACAGGCCCAGCCGCATGTTCCACCGGCCCGGCCGCAGCACCTGCCGCAGGTTGCGCAGGGTGAAGGGCGCCTGTCCCGCATTCTCCGCCTCGTCGTCCATGGGGGCGGGGGTGCCGACGATCATCGGCACGCCCTGCACGATATCCTCGCGCAGCAGCGGGCGGATCATGTCGATCATCGGCACGATGTCCTGATCGCCCTGGCAGCGGATGGTGCCGGTCATGATCACCTCCGGCCGGGGCATCAGCCAGACGCCCGCCTTGGTGACGACGCCGAAGCCCGATTGCTTGAACAGGTCGTCGAGCGCGGGGCCGAAACCGCGGCGGTGGCAGGACCAGAGCGGGCTGCCGGTGATCGCGCCCTGTCCGGTGCGCAGCAGCTCGCCGTCGGCCAGCACCACCTCCAGCCCGCACAGCGCGGAGGCGTGGTCGCCCAGCACGCCATAGCCATAGCCATGTTCCAGCGCATTGCCGATCATGCTGCCCCAGCCGAGGTCGGGCACCGACATCATCAGCGGAATATCCTCCCGCCGCAGGGCTTCGTAGAGCTGGTGGAAGGTCACGCCCGGTTCCAGCAGCGCGAAGCCCTGCCGCGCATCGATGTCGAGGATCCGGTTCATCCGCCGCAGGTTGAGGACGACCGCGCCATTTTCGACCGGAGCCGATCCGCCATAGCCGAAATTGCGCCCCATCGAGGATGTCCACAGATGCACGCCCAGTTCCGCCGCCGCCCGCACGGCGGCCTGCACCTGCTCCACGCTGTCGGGTTGCAGCACGAGGGAAGGGCGGTGCCCGGTCGCGGCGGGGCCTTCGAACGGATCGCGGAACTCATCGAAATACGCGCCTTCAACATGCACCGCATCGGCGCCGAGCAGCGCCGTGAACCGCCGCGCCGTCGCGTGAAAACCGGCATCCTTGTCAGACATGGCTATCCCCTATAATTCTTTTAGACAGAACGATGTTGCATTTTATATTGCGAATCGACCTCCGTGTGAATACAGATGTTTTCATGTCTTGGAGGGATTGACAATGACCGCACGTACTGGAGAGCAATATAAGGCCGGGCTGAAGGACGATCGCATCGTCTGGCTGGGCAACAGGAAGGTCGCTGTTGCGGAGGACCCGTTGCTGGCCGGTTCGGTGGACGGCATGGCCGGCTATTTCGACTGGCAGCACCAATATGCCGACGAGTGCCTGGTCGACGATCCCGAACGCCCCGGCGAGAAGATGAACGTCAGCCTGATGCTCCCCAAGTCGAAGGAGGATTTGCAGATCCGCCATCGCGGGCTGGAGCGGCTGTCGCGCTATTCCTACGGCATGCTCGGCCGCACGCCCGATTATGTGAACGTCGTGCTGTCCGGCCACACCGCGCGCAGCGATATCTGGGCGCGGGGCAAGCCGGAGGGGCATGAGCGCCTGAGCAAATTCCATCGCGAAGTGATCGAGGGCGATCTGTCGATGACCCACACCATCGTCCATGCGAATATCGACAAGGGCGTGGGCGATCTGGCGGGCATGAATTCCGACCTGACGCTGCGCGTCGTCGGTCGCAACGAGAACGGCATCATCGTGCGCGGCGGCAAGGTGCTGGCGACGCTCGGCCCGCTCGCCGACGAGCTCTATGTCTATTCGTCCGCGCCGATCCCGTCGGGGGCGGAGCAATATGCGCTGATCTTCTCGATCCCGGTCAACACCAAGGGCGTCATCCAGATCTGCCGCGACCATTATGGCCGCGACCTCAGCGTCGCCGACGCGCCTTTCTCCTCCCGCTTCGACGAGCAGGACGCGTTCGTGATCTTCGACGATGTGGAAGTGCCCTATGAGCGCGTGTTCTGCGAAGGCGACCTCAATGTCTACAATACGCTCAATCAGGGCGTGTCGCCGGGCAACACGCTGCAACAGACGGCGATCCGCGCGATGGTGAAGCTGGAATTCGCCTATGACCTCTGTTCCAGCATCGCGACCGTCACCAACAGCCATGGCCGCCCGGACGTGGGCGAGATGCTGGGCGAGATCCACTCCTATCTCTCGCTCACCCGCTCGGTGATCCACGCCGCGGAGGATCGCGCGCATGACTGGGGCGCGGGCGCCGTGTTCCCCCATCGCGACATTTCGGTGCTGCGTTGCGTGATGCCGGGCTGGATGACGCGGGTGAACCAGATCATCCGCGCGATCGGCTCGCACAACCTGCTGGCGACGCCGTCGCTGGAGCTGTTCGACAATCCGGAGATCGGCGACCTGCTGCGCAAATATCTGCCCGGCTCCAACGGCATGCCCGCCGAGGAGCGCGCGCGGATCATGCGCACGGCGTGGGATTTCGCCGGGTCCGCGCTCGGCAGCCGCATCGAGCTTTACGAGATGTTCTATCTCACCAGCCAGACCCGCGCCCGCATCGGCGACCATATGGTCGCGCGCCGCGACGGCGAATGGGGGCAGGTGCGCGAGTTCATGCAGAAATCCGGCATCATCCCCGAATAAGGGGCGGGGAATGACCACCGTTCCCGGTCCGCCGCCGCTCGACCTGGCCTTTCGCGGGGCGATGCGGCGGCTGGCGAGCGGCGTCGCCATCGTCGCCACCAGCGACGGGGAAGGGCGTCCGCGCGGCATCGCGATGACGGCGTTCATGTCGCTGAGCATGGAGCCGCCCTCGCTGTTGCTGGCGGTGAACCGCAGCGCCTTGCTGTGCGAGCCGCTGGTCGCGCGTGGCCGCTTTTCGGTCAACATCATGGCGTGGGAGGATGCGGCGGCCTGCCACGCCTTCGTCTTGGCCCCGGCCGACGAGCGTTTTTCCGCCATCGGCTGGGAGAGGGACGAAGGGGGGCTTCCCATCATCCCGTCCGCTGTGGCAAACATCCTCTGTCATATCGATCAGGCGGAGCCGTTTGGCAGTCACATGATTATCAGGGGCGTGGTGGAAAAGGTGGTGCTGGGCGAGAGCCGCGCGCCGCTGGCTTATGTCGACGGCCGCTATGGCCGGATCAGCTTCGATGGCTGACGCGCCCGCAGCGGCGGAGAAGGACAAGGCCGCGCGCACGGGCGCCGGTTCCAGCCGCGATCGCTTCCTCCAGGCGGCGGACGACCAGTTCATCGCCCATGGCTATGACCGCTGCACCATCCGGGCGGTCGCGGCGCAGGCGGGCACCAGCCTCGCCTCGCTGAGCCGCAACTGGACCAGCAAGCGCCACCTGTTCGAGGAGGTGTTCCGGCGCCATTTCGACCCGGTCCACCAGTTACAGAACGACCGTTTCGACGAACTGGAACGGACCGGCGACCTGTCGGTTCGGTCGATCATCAGGGCTTTCTTCAGCTCCGCCATGGGCAAGAGCGCCGGCGACGGCGATACGCGCAAGAGCCACCAGATCTATTGCCTTGCGCTCACCGATCCATCGGAAGAGGCAAAGGGGATCGCCCGCTCGCTGGTGACGCCGGTGCGCTCGCGCGTCACCGCGCTGCTGCGGCGGGCGCTGCCCGGCATGGACGAACAGCGCTTCTTCCTCGCGATGAACGTGGTGCTGGGCGTCTATCTCTATCCGCAGACGCAGGCGGGCCGGCTGGCGAGCGCGATGAACTTCGACCTCGACGCGCTGGACTGGAACCAGGCGGCGGACATTCTCGCCGATTTCGTCAGCGATGGGCTGACCGGGCGGTAAGGCATTTGCATGACTGGCTGGGTGGTGAGCGACTACTGGCCCGATCGTCATGCTGAACTTGTTTAGCTGCGCCGGCATTCGGCTCAGCATTCATCAAGCCTCACGGGCCGACGGTCAATCCGGCGAAATGGACCCTGAAAAAAGTTCAGGGATGTAAAAGTGAGGTCGGCTTTTGGGCCGAAAGTCAATCCATAACCGCCAAAAACAAAGGCCGGGCAGGGGCGGTCCCCAACCCGGCCTTCCTCATTCTCTCCCCGATCAGGCCGCCTGATCGAGCGCCTTGATCTGCGACGCGTCGGCCCAGTTGCCGTGCAGGCCGAAGCGCAGGCGCACCGGGATGTTGATGGTCGCGATCGGCCCCTTGGCGATGTTGGTCGCCTCGAAGATCAGCAGGTCGCTGCTGCGCGTTTCGAGGCGGTTGCAGACCATGACGATCCAGCCGTCGCCTTCCGCCGCATCGGGCGACCGCGGCACGAAACAGGGTTCCTGGATGCTCGACACCGGCCCGGCCCACCATTTCTGCTCCTCGCCGGTTTCGAGGTCGACGAAGCCCAGCGTGTTCATCACCCAGCCGCCCGCGCTGCCGCCCTTCAGCTCGACCGGCTGCGACGGATCGATCACGACCATCCAGCCGTAGCGGTTCCTGGTTCCGGCGAAGCGGTCGTCGATGCGCGGGAATTCGCCGATCATCTCCGACAGGCGCTCGGAGCGGTACTCTTCCTCATTCTGGTTGAGGTCGACGGTCCAGCGGGTGAGGTAGGTGCTGCCCGCGACCGGATCGAACGGCGCGTCGTTGATGTCGGGGAAGAAGGGCATCATGTTGTTGGCCGCGACCGGCAGGTCGAGCACCAGCTTCGACCCGTCCTGATGTGCGTTCATCACATGCGCGGTGAAGCAGTTGCCGCCCTTGAACCAGCGTATGTCGTCCGCCGTGGTGCCGGGCTTGCGCGGCATCACCGCCAGATAGGTGGGCAGCGAGGTGTCGAAGCCGAAATGCGGCTTGCCCGCCTCCAGCCTTTCCCAGCTGCTCGTCATCGGCATCACCGAGAACAGCGCATAATCGGGCGTGATCGCGAAATCGTGCATCATGCAATAATAGGGCGTTTCGAACCACACATCGTAGAGCAGCTCGCCTTCGGGGCTGATCTCGTAATAGGTCATGTCGCGGGTCAATATGCCCTTGGACGCATAGCCGAAGCCGCAGAGATTGCCGGTCGCCGGATCGGTCTTGGGGTGCGCGGTGAAGGTCTCGCCCTTCATCTTGCCGTCGAAATCGGTGTAGCCCCGCGTTTCGAGCGTCACCGGGTCCATCACCAGCGCCGGGCTGTCCTCCTTCAGCGCATAGAGGCGGCCACCATGGATATAGGCGTTGGTGTTCGCGGTGCCGCGAATCTTGCCCTTCACCGAGTCGTCGTCGGTCAGCGGATTGCGATAGGCGCCGAACAGCGCCTTTCCGGCGGCGTTTTCCAGCTTCCACTTGTCGGTCTTGGCCCAGCGCTGGGTGAAATCGACGCGCCCGTCCCTGAACCGGAACATGGAGATCATGCCGTCGCCGTTGAAGGCGATATCGTCGCCCAGCTTCGGCGGATATTGGTGCTCTGGCTGAACGCGATAGAAGGCGCCGTGCATTTCCTTCGGAATCTCGCCCACCACGTTGAGGTCCTGCACATCGGCCTCGACGCGGGAAGGCGTGTTGAAGCCGGTGAAGGCGGGGGTATCGGGGAAAGTCGTCATGCCTGTCTCCTGATGCCCTGCATCGGTCGCCGCCGGATGACGGCGCTTCATGCGGGTGGTGTTCTATATTACAGAACGGTATTCTATATTATTCGACGCAAAAGTCCAGCTTCTCCAGCAGGAATATGGGAAGAACCATGGCGAAAATCATCGGATGATCGGAATTCAACAGCAGTTTCAATAGGATGATGATCGGAATGCCAGCCTGATTGACATTGCGGGTCATTGCAATTAGAAGAACATCGTTCTGTATGAAAGAACGAATGCAAAGTGGGATTCCCGCAACGGTGGGATTTATTCGGGTTTTTGGGGAGGAATTCATGCGTTCCAAGCTTGGTTTGGCACAGTTTCTGATCGGGGTTTCGGCGGTTGCGATGATACCCGCCGCCGCGCAGGCGCAGGAAGGCGCCGCGCCCGCCGACCAGGGCGATGTGCAGGATATCGTCGTCACCGCGCAGTTCCGTCAGGAAAGCTCGCAAAAGGCCGCGCTCTCGCTGGACGTGCTGTCCGCCGACACGCTGGCCAAGGCGGGCGTGGCGCAGGCCACCGACATCGCGCGAATCGCGCCGGGCGTGCAGATCACGCAGGGCGGCACCGCGCTCCAGATCTACATCCGCGGTGCGGGCGACTTTTCGACCACGTCCTACAGCAACTCTGCGGTCGCGCAGAATTTCGACGGCGTGTTCGCCGCGCGCACCCAATATGTCGCGGGCACCTTCTTCGATCTGGAGCGGGTCGAGGTGCTGAAGGGGCCGCAGGGCACGCTCTACGGCCGCAACGCCACCGGCGGCGCGCTCAACATCATTCCGGTGCAGCCGCGTCTGGGCGAGTTCGGCGGCTATATGTCCGCCGGTTTCCAGAATTATAACGGCTTCAGCGCGGAAGGCGCGCTCAACGTTCCGATCGGCGAGAAGGTCGCGCTGCGCGCGTCCTTCCAGGGCGTGTCGCGCGACGGCTATATCAGCGACGGCACCGATGACGACAAGCATCATTCCTTCCGCCTCCAGCTCAAGGCGGAGCCGAATGAGGACGTCACCATCCGCTTCGGCCTCAATTACCAGCATCTAGGCGGCAAGGGCCCCGGCAAGGTGGTCTATGAACGCACCGCGCCGGTCGCGCCCGGCCTGGTCAACGCCGGCCCGATCATTCCCGGCGATCGCTGGACCTCGATCAACGACACGCTCAACGGCCTGATCTCGCAGGTCACGGCGCCTCCGGGCATCTACCCGATCGACACCAGCACCGCCTATCAGGATGTCGACGTATGGGGCGTCAACGCGCATCTCGACTGGGATCTGGGGCCCGCCACGCTGACCGTCATCCCGGCCTATCAGCGGGTCGTGCTCGCCAGCAATTCCTACCCGGCGATGCGCTTCACCACGGTCAACCCCTATGACGGCAAGCCGTCCAGCTCCGACGCGCAGACGCTGGAAGTCCGCCTCGGCAACGCCACCGACACGCTGAAATGGGTGATCGGCGGCTATTTCTTCAACGAGGATCAGGACAGCTTCAACGAAGTGCGCATCGGCCGCGCATCCGACACGGCGTTCATCGCCGATCTCAACACCCGCGCCTATGCGGTGTTCGGCGAGGCGACCTATTCGCTGACCGATTTCTTCCGCGTGACCGGCGGCCTGCGCTACACCGACGAAACCAAGAAGGTGGACGCGCACCGCTACGCCCATTCGGGCAGCAGCGCCTGCCCCAATGGCGGCAGCGGTCCGGGCGGCAGCTGCGAGATTCTGACGGCGGCGGGCACCTATGTGCAGGGCACCTATTCGGCCAACCGCGTCAACTACAAGGTCGGTGTCGAATTCGACGCCGCGCGCGACAGCATGCTCTATGCCAGCGTCGTCACCGGCTTCAAGTCGGGCGGCCAGTCGAACGCGGACATCGACCCCTATAAGCCGGAGGACGTGACCGCTTACACCATCGGATCGAAGAACCGCTTCTTCGGCCGCCTGGTGCAGCTGAATGCCGAGCTTTTCTACATGGACTATCGCGACCGGCAGGAGAATTTCTCCCAGCTCGATCGCGGCGGCGCGCAGGTTTCCTCGCTGTTCAACGCGGGCAAGGCGGTCGCCAAGGGCGCGAGCGTCGACCTGACGCTGCGTCCTACCCGGCTCGACAATTTCCGGGTCGCGGTCGAATATGTGAAGAGCAAGTACAAGGACTTCAGCTATCGCCGCTACACGGCGGGCAACCCCGGCGCGACGACGACCTGCGCGGTGACGCCGGTCACCGGCGGCAATGCGCAGGTCGGCTTCTGGAACGTGAGCTGCGACGGCTTCCAGCTGCCGCGCACGCCGAAATGGTCGGGCACGGTCAGCTACAGCCACACGTTCGAACTGGCGAATGGCGGGGAAATCGAGTTCTCCCCCGACATGAGCTTCTCGTCCGCGCGCTGGCTGAGCGCCGAATTCTCGCAGAATGCGCGGGGCGAGGCCTATGCGCTGTTCAACGCGAACCTGACCTATCGCGCGCCGGACGATGCGTGGTCGCTTCAGCTGTTCATGCGCAATATCGGCGACAAGGCGGTCTATACCGGCACGCAGCAATATCCGTTCATCGCCAATTTCAACGCGATGGATATCGCTCCGCCCCGCACCTATGGCGCGCGTTTCCGCGTCCATTTCTGAGTGGGAAAAGGTCGGGGGAGGGGATTGGCGACGATCCCTCCTTCCGATCCTCTTTCGGACAGGAAACGCGGGTGGCTCTCCGGCTGCCCGCGTTTCCCGTTGGGGCTGGGGCGGGCCTCTGCTCCCGCCGCCGAACGGCAAAAATCCCGCCTTTCGAGGCGTGAATACAATTGATTTCATCTGATTCTCTCTATATAATAGAACTATATTCTATTAGACAGAACTAAACGAAAGGCGAGCAATGCGGCTGGCAAGATTTGACGGAGGAAGGATAGGCATCGTCCTGGATCAGGAGATCGCGGATATCACGGGCATCGCCGGGGTCGATCCGGCGGAATGGCCCGCGACCGGCGTGCTGCGCCTGATCCGCGACTTCGACGCGAAAAGGGCGGAGATCGAGGCGGCGCTGGAAAGCGCGCCGCGCAAGCCGCTCGCCGCCGTCCGCCTCGAAACGCCGGTGCCGTGGCCGAACAAGGTCATCGCCTATCCGGTCAACTATCATGCCCATGGCAAGGAAATGCAGGCGCAATATCGCGCCACCAACCAGGGCTTTTTCCTGAAGCCCTGCTCGTCGCTCTCCGGCCCCGCCGATCCGGTGGTGCTGCCCAATGTGCCGGGGCGCGAGGTGCATCATGAAAGCGAGCTGGCGATCATCATCGGCAAGCAGGTGCGCGGCCTCAAGCGCGAGGACTGGCGCGGGGCGGTGTTCGGCTATGCCTGCCTGCTCGACATGGTGGTGCGCGGGCGCGAGGAGCGCGTCTTCCGCAAGGCCTATGACAGCTTCTGCCCGGTCGGTCCGTGGATCGTCACCGCCGACGAGATCGAGCATCCCGACCAGCTCGGCATGAAGCTGTGGGTCGGCGACGAACTGCGCCAGTCGGCCAATACCCGCGATCTGGTGCTCGACATTCCGGGCATGGTCGAAATGGCTTCCGCCGTGATGACGCTCTACCCCGGCGACATCATCGCGACCGGCACGCCCGAAGGCGTCGGCCCGGTGGTGGCGGGCGACCGCATCCGCATCGCCATCGACCAAATCGGTGAGATGTCTGTCGATGTGGTGCAGGGCGAGCTGGGCATGAGCGAGCCCTTCGCCCAGCCTTATGTGCCGCCCATCGTCAAGCAGAACTGAGATGACGGCGCGGCCCATGGACTCGCTCGACGCCCTCTATCAGGCGTTCACCGACCTCAACATGGAAGGCGGCTGGCATCGCCGCTTCCCGGCGTTGTGGCGCGAGCAGAAGAGGAATTTCCTGCCCCATGTCTGGCATTATGCGGATGTGAAGCCGATCCTCGACCGGGCGGGGGAACTGGTCGACACCGAATTTGCCGAGCGGCGCAACCTCACCATGTTCAACCCGGTCGAGGGGAATATCTATCCCACGGTGCGGACGCTGGTGGCCGCCTATCAGATGGTCCGCCCCGGCGAGGTCGCCCGCGCCCATCGCCACACGCCGAACGCGCTGCGGCTGATCCTCGAAGGCCGGGGCACTTCCACCATCGTCAACGGCAAACAGGTGGAGATGCGCCCCGGCGACGTGCTGCTGACGCCCAACTGGGCATGGCATTCCCATGCCAATGAGGGCGATGAAGATTGCTACTGGATGGACTTCCTCGACGTGCCGCTGGTGCATCTGCTGGAGCCGATGTTCTACGAGCCCCATCCGCAGGGGCTGGAGCCGGAGGTCGAGCGGCTGGAGCAGGCGCCCATCGCCTTCCGCTGGGAAGATACGCTGGCCGCGCTCGACGCCGCGCAGGCGAGGGCAGGGGCCGGCCAGGTGGTTTCGGTGGAGCTGGGGCCGGAGAAGCTCGACACCATCGGCCTCCATATGCTGCGCATCCCGGCGGGCGGCGCGACCGCGCCGCTGCGCACCACGGCGAACAATATCTATGCGGTGGTGAAGGGCAGCGGCGTCACCGAAATCGACGGCGAGACGCTGGACTGGGCATTCGGCGACACCATCGCGGTGCCCGCCTGGCGGCCCTTCCGCCACCGCGCGGCGGAGGAGGCGGTGCTGCTGCGCGTCACCGACGAGCCCGTTTTCGCCAAGCTCGGCTGGCTGCGGGAAGAGCATTCTTGACGAGCGAACCGAATTTTCCGGGCCGACGCGCCCTGCCGGTGGCGGCGGCCGCCACCCCCATGCACATTTCTGACTGGAGCATCTCATGAGCAAATCGCCCAAAATCCTGATTGCCGGCGGCGGCATCGGCGGCATGGCTGCCGCCCTTTCCCTGCTGCGCCGCGGCTATGAGGTGGAGGTCTATGAGCAGGCGCGCGAGCTGGGCGAGGTCGGCGCGGGCGTGCAGATCAGCCCCAACGGTTCCCGCGCGCTCGACGCGCTGGGCGTGTTCGAGACGCTGAAGGCGGCATCCTGCGCGCCGCAGAAGAAGGAATTCCGCCTCTGGAACACCGGACGGCGCTGGCCGATGTTCGATCTGGGGCCGCTCGCGATCGAGAAATATGGCTATCCTTATCTGACCGTCTATCGCCCCGACCTGCTGGGTACGCTGGTGGACGCGGTGCGCGCGCTGTCGCCCGACTGCATCCGGCTGGCCAAATCGGTGACGGACGTGGAACTGCGCGACGATGGCGTGACGCTGCATTTTCAGGACGGCAGTTCGGCGGATGGCGATCTGCTGGTCGGCGCCGATGGCGTCAAATCGGCGGTGCGCAAGAGCCTGTTCGGCGACGACGAGGCCAATTTCACCGGCATGATCGCGTGGCGCGCGGTCATCCCGATGGAGCGGCTGCCGGAGCATCTGCGCCAGATGGTCGGCTGGACGTGGATCGGCCCCGGCGGCCACATGGTCAACTATCCGCTGCGCGGCGGCAAGCTGATGAACATGATCGGCACGATCGAGCGCGACGACTGGCAGGTCGAAAGCTGGTACGAGCAGGGCAGCATCGAGGAATGCGCGACCGACTTCGCCGGCTGGCACGAGGATGTGCAGACGCTGATCCACGCCGCGCCCACGGTGATGAAATGGGCGTTCATGGAGCGCACGCCGCGCACCGAATGGACGAAGGGCCGCGCGACGCTGCTCGGCGATGCCTGCCATGCGACGCTGCCCTTCCTCGCGCAGGGGGCGGTGATGTCGATCGAGGACGGCGTGGTGCTCGGCCGCTGCCTCGACAAATATGACGACCCGCTCGAAGCGCTGAAGGCCTATGAGCAGGCGCGGGTCGAACGCACCCGCAAGATGGTGATGGGCGCGAAGGAGAATACCGCGCGCTTCCACGAATCCGCGCTCGCGACCGAGGAAGGCGCGGTCAAATATATGGAAACCGAATGGAGCCGCGACCCGATCACCGATCGCTATGACTGGCTCTATCGCTATGACGTGCAGACCACGGAGATTTAATCGTGACGGCGAGCGAGGAAGGAGCGCTGCCGCCCGCCGACCTGTTGCGCGGCGTGCGCGTGCTGGACCTGACCAACGTGCTGTCCGGCCCCTATGCGACCTATCAGATGGCGATGCTGGGCGCGGAGGTCATCAAGGTCGAGAACCCGGACGGCGGCGATCTGGCGCGCAAGCTGGGCGCTTCCCCGGCGCTCAACGCGCAGATGATGGGCACGTCCTTCCTCGCGCAGAATGCGGGGAAGAAGTCCGTCACCATCGACCTCAAGCACCCGGACGGCAAGGCGCTGTTCCGCGAGCTGCTCGCCACGGCGGACGTGGTGGTGGAGAATTTCCGCCCCAAGGTGATGGAGCGGCTGGGCTTCGGCTATGAGGCGGTGAAGGCGATCCGGCCGTCGATCGTCTATTGCTCGATCTCCGGCTTCGGGCAGGACGGGCCGATGAGCGGCAATCCCGCCTATGACCAGATCGTGCAGGGTCTGTCCGGCGTGATGAGCATCACCGGCGATGCGCAGTCCGCGCCGCTGCGGGTGGGCTATCCGCTCTGCGACACGCTGGGCGGCGTCGGCGCCGCGTTCGCCATCGCCAGCGCGCTGTTCCGGCGCGAGCGGACGGGGCAGGGCTGCTATATCGACCTGTCGATGCTGGACGCGACCATCTCCGCGCTGGGCTGGGCGGTGTCCAACTATCTGATCGCCGGGGTGGAGGCCAAGCCCATCGGCAACCAGAACATGACTGCCGCGCCTTCGGGCGCGTTCCGTTGCGCCGACGGGCAGATCAACATCGCCGCCAACAAGCAGGAGCAGTTCGAGCGGTTGTGCGCGCTGATCGACCGGCCCGGCCTCGCGGCCGACCCCCGCTTCGCCGAGCGGGAAGCGCGCAAGGCCAACCGGGCGGCGCTGAACGCGGTGCTGGACGAGGCGCTGTCCGCCCGCAGCGCCGAGGAATGGGAAACGCTGCTCAACGCCAACGGCATCCCCGCCGGGCGGATATTGAGCGTGCCGGAAATCCTCGCCCATCCGCAGATCGCCGCGCGCGACCTGGTGCATGAAATCCCGATGGGCCAGCCGGGCCTCGACAGCGTGCAGGTGGTGCGCGCCGGTTTTGCGCTGGGCGACGGGCAACCGGGCGCGCGCTCCGCGCCGCCGGTGCTGGGCGCGGACAATGAAGCGATTTTCGGCGAGCTGGGGCGCGACGGGGCGGCGCTGGAGGACCTCCGCGCCGCGGGTGCGATCTGAGATGCGGGGCGCGCAGCCTCGACCGCGACCCCGCGCGGCGGGCTCAGTCGTCGTGCAGCAGCGCGAAGCGGGCGGGCGTTTCACCCAGGTTGATGGACAGGCGGACGCATGCCTCGCGCAGCAGCGGGCGCAGCTTCTCGACATAGTCCGGCGTGAAGCGGAGGCTGGGGCCGGAAAGGCTGATCGTGCCGAGCAGCGTATGGCCGGCGCCGAATACCGGCATCGACATCGCCGCCATTTCCGGGTCGACGCGGCCGACCGACACGACGCAGAAATCCTCCGGCCGCACCGGCTGGGCGGACGGCGTTTCGAACCGGCGCAATATGGTCGAGGCCGCGCCCTCGTTGAGCACGCGGCGGTCGCCGAGGCGGATGCTGTAGTCGCGAATGGCGTGGCGTCCGTCGATGCGGAACAGGCAGACCTGATATTCGTCGTCGCGGATGAAGAAGGACGCCCCTTCGTTGGTGGCGGCGACCAGTTCCTCCAGCACCGGTTGCACATAGTCGCGCAGTTCGAAGCTGTCCTGGAAAATGGCGGACAGGGCGAGCAGGCCGGAGCCGAGCTGATAGCTGCCGTCGGCGCGCTGCCACACGAAGCCGTATTTTTCCAGCGACCCCATGAGGCGCAGGATCGTGCTCTTGTAAAGCCCCGTCGCGCGCGCAATCTCGGCCAGCGTCAGGACGGGCTTTTCCCGCGTGAAAGCGTGCAGAATGTCAAATGCCCGGTCGACGGCGGCAACGCCTGCCTTGGAATTCATGATCCGAAAAGCCCCGTATGTGATGAAATGAGTGTTCCGTTTAACAGAACATCGGTTCGTTCTGCAACGGATATTCTTTCGACCGGGGCCTGCAAAAGCGAAGGAACAGCGAAATGAGCGATCTGCCTGCCAGCATCTCTATCAAGGAAGAAGGGCCGAGGGAAGGTTTCCAGATCGAGAAGAAGGCAATTCCCACGGAGCAGAAGATCCGCCTCGTCGATGCGCTGTCGGACACCGGGCTCGATTATATTCAGGTCACCTCCTTCGTCCACCTGGAAAAGGTGCCGGGCATGGCCGATGCCGAGGCAGTGGTCGCGGGCATGACGCCGCGCCCCGGCGTGCGCTATGCGGGGCTGTGGCTGAACCAGCGGGGGCTGGAGCGCGCGATCGCCACCGGGCGGCTCTATCTGGAGGGCAAGCTCACCCTCTACGCGTCCGATGCGTTCCTGAAAAAGAACCAGAACCGCACGCCGGACCAGCAGCTCGCCGCCCAGCCGGAGCTGATCCGCATGTATCAGGCGCACGGCATCCCGGTGCGGACCGGCTTCGTCACCGCCGCCTTCGGCTGTAATTTCGAGGGCGATGTGGAGCCCTCGCGCGTGGTCGATCTGGTCGCGCAGATGCGCAGCGTCGCGCGCGACATGGGCGAGGACCTGTCGCTCATTGGCCTGGGCGACACCATGGCCTGGGCGACGCCGGAGCGCATCCGCCGCGTCGTCGGCATGGTGCGCGACGCCAACCCCGATGTGGAGTTGTCGCTGCATCTGCACGACACGCGCGGGCTGGGGCTCGCCAATGCCTATGCGGGGTTGCAGATGGGCGTGCGCCATTTCGACGCGGCGGTGGCGGGCCTCGGCGGCTGCCCCTTCGCCGCCCATGCGGGCGCGGCGGGCAATATCTGCACCGAGGATTTCGTGCTGATGTGCGAGGAAATGGGTATCGCCACCGGTGTCGACCTCGAAAAGCTGATCGACTGCGCGCGGTTGGCCGAGGAGATTGTCGGCCACCCGCTGCCCGGCAAGGTGAAGGCCGGGGGCAGCCTGTCGGCGCTGCGCAGGCGCCTGTCCTGAAAGTGGAGGGAGAGGGCCTATATCCGGCCCCCTCCGCAACGTTTCAGCCTTCGTGCACGGTCTTGGTGACGAGGCAGGCGGCGAGGCCTTCGGGCCCGTCCTCGTGCCCGTGGCCCGACCATTTGACGCCGCCGAACGGTGAGTCCGATCCGCCCACGGTCGTCGTGTTGATCGCCAGCATGCCGGTTTCCAGCTCGCTCTGGATCAGCCGCTGGCGCTTCGCGTCGCTGGTCCAGCAATAGGCGGCGAGGCCATAGGGCAGGCGGTTGGCCTCCGCGATCATATCCTCCTCGCTGCGATAGGGGTTGATCAGCGCGACCGGGCCGAACGGCTCCTCGTTCATCACCTGCGCATCCAGCGGGATTTCGGAGAGCACGGTCGGCGCGAAGAAGAAGCCGCGATTGCCGATCCGCTCGCCGCCGGTGTGCAGCTTCGCGCCCGCCCGCCGGGCATCGGCGATCAGGCTTTCCATCGCTTCGGGGCGGCGGGCATTGGCCATCGGCCCCATCTGCACGCCGTCCTCCAGCCCGTTGCCGACGCGCAGCGCCGCCGCCCGCTCGGTGAAGCCCGCGAGGAAGCGCTCATAGATGTTTTCCTGCACGATGAAGCGGGTGGGGGAGACGCAGACCTGCCCGGCATTGCGATATTTGTGCGGCACCACGGCGTTGAGCGCGGTGTCGAGGTCGGCATCGTCGAAGATCAGCACCGGGCCATGGCCGCCCAGTTCCATCGTCGTGCGCTTGAGGTCGTCCGCCGCCAGCTTGATCAGATGCTTGCCGATGGTGGTGGAGCCGGTGAAGCTCAGCTTGCGGATGACGGGCGAGCGCAGCAGGTGCGAGGATACCTCGGCCGGGATGCCGAACACCGCCTGCGCCACATCGCCGGGCAGCCCGGCGTCGTAGAGGCATTGCAGCACGCCCAGCGCCGAGGCCGGGGTTTCCTCCGCCGCCTTCAGGATCACCGAGCAGCCCGCCGCGATCGGCGCGCCCAGCTTGCGCCCGGCATTGCCGAGCGGGAAGTTCCATGGCGCGAACGCCGCGACCGGGCCGACCGGCTCATGCGTCACGGTGGAGCGCAGCCCTGCCGGGCGCACCAGCGCGCGGCCATAGAGGCGATGCACCTCGCCCGCGTAGAAGCGGAACAGGCCGACATTCATCATCACCTCGATGCGCGCCTCGGCCAGCGTCTTGCCCTGTTCCATCGTCGCGGCGCGGGCGAGCTCCTCCCGCCGCTCCAGCATCAGCTGCGCCGCGCCTTCGAGCACCGCCGCCCGTTCCTGCGCCGACGCCTTGCGCCAACGGGCAAAGCCGCGCTGCGCCGCCTCCAGCGCGCGGTCGAGATCGGCGGGGGTGGCGAGCGGCAGCTGGCCCAGCACCTCTTCCGTCGCCGGGTTGACCACCGGGAAGGTGGCGCGCCCGTCCGTGCCGATCTTCTCGCCGTCGATCATCATGTACAGATCGGGATAGCCGCTCATCTTCTGTGCTCCATATGCGAATAGATTGTTCTGTTAGACAGCATTATGTTCTGAAATGAAAATGGCAAGCGCCGATTGCCTTCCCGCCAGTCCGGTGTCGCCATTCTTCGCTGCGCGGCTTGCATTTGGCAAGCGTCCGTCTATGGCCCCTGTCCATGGTCGGCGGGTCGTGGCGGACCTGCGCGGGATTTTTCTGCGCGCAAGGTGACTGGCCTCTTTATCAGCCATGGCGGCTTCTTTATGCTGAAGGATGCACCGGCGCGGCCGGGCTCGACCCCTTGCGGGGAAAAGCGCCGTCCGTGCCGTGAGATGGAGTAGCTGAATGATCGCATTTTCTTCCTTCGTTCCCCAGCCTTGCGGGAAAGAAGGATGTCATTTCGCAGCCCGTATCCATGGATGAGGGCATGGCGGCGGCCATGCCGCGCGTGAGGGGGAAGCTGACGGCGCAGGCGCCGCTGGCGCCGCTGGTCTGGTTCAAGTCGGGCGGCGCGGCGCAATGGCTGTTCGAGCCCGCCGATGTCGAGGATTTGCAGGAGTTTCTGCGCGACCTGCCGCCCGATGTGCCGGTGATGGCGCTGGGGCTGGGGTCGAACCTGATCGTGCGCGACGGCGGCGTGTCGGGCGTGGTCGTGCGGCTGGGCAAGGCGTGCGGCAAGGTGGAGCAGATCGCGCCGCTGACCCTGCGTTGCGGCGGCGGGGCGTCGGGCATCGCGGTCTCGTCCGCCGCGCGGGATGCGGGCGCGGCGGGGCTGGAGTTCCTGCGCTCGATCCCCGGCACCGTGGGCGGCTTCGTGCGCATGAACGGCGGCGCCTATGGCCGCGAGGTGAAGGACATATTGGTCGAGGCCGACGTGGTGCTGCGCTCCGGCGAGCGGGTGACGCTGCCGGTCGGGGCGCTGGGCTACAGCTATCGCCACAGCACCCTGCCCGAAGGGGCTATCGTCGTTTCCGCGACCTTCCGGGGCGAGCCGGGCGAGCCTGCCGCCATTCAGGCGGAGATGGATCGCATCGCCGCCGAGCGCGAAGCCTCGCAGCCGCTGCGCAGCCGCACCGGCGGATCGACCTTCAAGAACCCGCCGCCGCACAAGGCATGGCAGCTGGTCGACGAGGCCGGATGCCGGGGCCTGCGGATCGGTGACGCGCAGGTGTCGGAAAAGCATTGCAACTTCCTGCTCAACCTCGGCGCGGCAAGCTCCGCCGATATCGAGGCATTGGGCGAGGAGGTGCGCCGCCGGGTGAAGGACAGCAGCGGCGTGGAACTGGAATGGGAAATACAGCGCGTGGGCCTGGAATTGGTCAAGGTTGCGAAGGATAGCGACGCATGAGCCGTGGTCCGTGGCATGTCGCCGTGCTGATGGGCGGCTGGTCGTCGGAGCGCCCGGTTTCGCTGTCGAGCGGCGAGGGCGTGGCCAGGGCGCTGGAATCGCGCGGCCACACAGTGACGCGCATCGACATGGACCGCGACGTGGCGCTGCGTCTGGCGGAGGCGAAGCCCGATATCGTGTTCAACGCCCTCCACGGCGTGCCGGGCGAGGACGGCACGGTGCAGGGGATGATGGACCTGATGGGCATCAGATATACCCATTCGGGCCTCGCCACCTCGGTCGTCGCCATCGACAAGGAACTGACCAAGCAGGTGCTGGTGCCCGCCGGCATTCCGATGCCCGCCGGCAAGGTGGTGCGCAGCGAAAGCCTGCACGAAGGCGACCCGCTGCCGCGCCCCTATGTGGTGAAGCCGCCGCGCGAGGGCAGCTCGGTCGGCGTCGCCATCGTCACGGCGGACGGCAATTACGGCTCGCCCATCGGCCGCGATGTGGAGGGGCCGTGGAAGCATTTCGATGAGCTGCTGGCCGAGCCCTATATTCGCGGGCGGGAGTTGACCACGGCGGTGCTGGGCGAGGAGGCGCTGCTGGTCACGGAATTGCGGCCCAAATCGGGCTTCTACGATTTCGACGCCAAATATACCGACGGCATGACCGAGCATGTCTGCCCCGCCGACGTGCCGGACGAGATAACGCAGGCCTGCCGCGACATCGCGCTGCGGGCGCATCGCCTGCTGGGGTGCAAGGGCACGTCGCGCGCCGATTTCCGCTGGGACGACGAAAAGGGGCTGGACGGCCTCTTCCTGCTGGAGGTCAACACCCAGCCGGGCATGACGCCGCTCAGCCTCGTGCCCGAACAGGCGGCGAAGCTGGGCATCGACTATGCCGAGCTGGTCGAGCGCATCATCGAAGAGGCGCTATGAGCGAAGCGCGCATCCGTCGCGGAGGCACCAGCCGTCTGTCCGTCAAGGGGCAGGCGAAGGTCACCGCGCGGTCGCGCCGGGGCGCCGTCCGCCAGAAATCGGCGTTCGACCTGTGGCTGGCGCGCCTGCCGATCAGCCGGGCGGGCCTCAACCGCCTGATCAACTGGGCGGTGCTGCTGCTCATCGCGCTGCTGCTCTGGGGCGCGGCGAGCTTCTTCGGCCTGTTCGGCATGCTGCGCATGGAAATGGGCGAATGGGCGGCGCGTGCGGGCTTTCAGGTGGAGAAGGTCGAGGTGCACGGCACCGAGCGCATGGACGAGATGGCGGTCTATGCGATCGCGCTGGGGCAGGTGGACCGCTCGATGCTGAACATCGACCTGCCGAAGGTGCGGCAGGACATCATGCACCTGCCCTGGGTGCAGGATGCGCGCATTTCCCGCCGCCTGCCCGACACGCTGGTGGTCGACGTGGTGGAGCGCAAGCCTGCGGCCGTGTGGCAGCAGGGCGGCAAGCTCTCGCTGATCGATGCCGAGGGCGTGGTGCTGGAGCCGGTGTCGCCCGCCGCGATGCCGGACCTGCCGCTGCTGGTGGGGACGGACGCCAACCGGCAGGCGGCGCGGCTTGCGCTGCTGATGGAGGCGGCGCCCGCGTTGAAGCCGGTGCTGGCCGGGGCGACCTGGGTCGGCAACCGCCGCTGGGACCTGCGCTTCCAGTCGGGCGAGACGCTGTCGCTGCCGGAGGGGGACGAGCAGGCGGCGAGCGCGCTGGTCACCTTCGCGCGGCTCGATGGCCTCAACCGCCTGCTGGGACGCGGCATTCCGCGCTTCGACATGCGTGATCCCGACAAGTTCATTCTGCGCCTGCCCAAGGGGGCGAATGCGCCGGACGTTCCGGCTTCCGCCGCCGATGGCGACAAGGCGGACGCTCCGGCCGGGGAGGACGCCACGGACAGCACCGGCGCGGATGCGCCGCGCAAGGAACAGGGTTGACGACGCATGCCACCACCAAAGACCCGACAGCTCATCACCGCCGTGGACATAGGCTCGTGGAAGATCTCCGCGCTGATTGCGGCGATCAACGACGCGGGCGAGATGGAGGTGCTGGGCACCGGCCAGCGCGAGAGCCGGGGCGTACGCCGGGGCTTCATCGCGGACATGGAGCGCACCGAACTCGCCGTGCGGGAGACGGTCGAGCAGGCCGAGCGCGTCGCGGGCAGCAACATCGAGGATGTGTGGGTCGGCTTTTCGGGCGGCAACCTCGTCAGCGACATCGTGTCGGTGGAGCGGGAGCTGGGCGGCTTCCGCGTGGAGCGCGACGATATCGAGGAACTGATGGTGATCGGCCGGGACAGCATCGACCCCGGCGGCAAGGTGATATTGCACGCGCAGCCCGCCTGCTTCGTCATCAACGGCACCGAGGGGGTGAAGCGGCCCGAAGGCATGCACGCCGACCGGCTGGGCGTCGACATCCATGTGGTGTTGGCCGACGGCGCGCCGCTGGCGAACATGGAATTGTGCGTGCGTGGGGCCTATCTCAACGTCAACGGCATCGTCGCCGCGCCGATGGCGACGGGCATGGCTTGCCTGAGCGAAGAGGAGCGGGAGTTGGGCGTGGCGCTGGTCGAACTGGGCGCGGGCGTCACCAATGTCTCGGTCTATGCGGGCGGCATGCTGCTCGGCATGCAGAGCATTCCGATGGGTGCGTCCGACATCACCGACGATATCGCCTCGGCCTTCGGCATCCGTCGCAGCCAGGCGGAACGGGTGAAATGCTTCTACGGCTCGGCGCTCCAGAACCCGCGCGATTTCCGCGAGATGATCGAGATCGTGCCCAATGTCGCGGAGGGGGAGCGCAGCGACGGCGGGCGCATCACCCGCGCCGCGCTGGTCGCGGTGATCTGCGAGCGGCTCAACCAGATCATGGTGAAGGTGGGCGAGGCGCTGACGCAGCTGGGCTTCACCACGCCCGCCGGGCGGCAGGTGGTGCTGACCGGCGGAGGCGCGGAGATGAAGGGCATCGCCGACTATGCGCAGGGCGCGCTGGGGCGCACGGTGCGCATCGGCCGCCCGCGCGGTCTGCTCGCCTTGCCGGAGGCACATTCCGGCCCTGCCTTCGCGACATTGGTGGGCCTCGCGCTCTATGGTCATGCAAGGCCGCTGGACCTGAGGCAGATGGAGGGCGTGGCCGGTTCTTCCGGCGCGCAGGCCACGCCGATGGGCTGGTGGCGGCGGCTCGTCAGCGTGGTGAAGGCGAATTACTGACAATCTGTTACGTTCCTCAATGGATTTGGTTAAAAAAGGGATGAATTGCGTTCTGATCTCGTGCATGAAGCAGAATTGAAACATGTGCCGATCCGGCATTATTGGGGCAGCAATGGAAGGTTGGGGCACCGGCCCTTGGGAGCAGATATATGAGCATCGAAATCGGACCGCCGCTTGTTGACGAACTGAAGCCCCGCATCTCCGTCATCGGTGTGGGGGGCGCGGGCGGAAACGCCATCGCCAACATGATCGCGGCCCAGGTGGAAGGGGTCGATTTCATCGTCGCCAATACCGATGCGCAGGCGCTCAATGCGTCTCCGGCGGAACGGCGCATCCAGCTCGGCCCGCGCATCACCGAAGGGCTGGGCGCGGGCTCGCGGCCGGAAATCGGCCGCGCGGCGGCGGAAGAAACCATCAATACCGTGGAAGAGGCGCTCGACGGCGCGCATATGGTGTTCATCGCGGCCGGCATGGGCGGCGGCACCGGCACCGGCGCAGCCCCGGTCATCGCCAAGGCGGCGCGCGATCGCGGCATTTTGACCGTGGGCGTCGTCACCAAGCCCTTCACGTTCGAAGGGGCCCGCCGGGCGCGCTCGGCCGATGCCGGTATCGAGGAATTGCAGAAGCATGTCGATACGCTGATCGTCATCCCGAACCAGAACCTCTTCCTCGTCGCCAATCCGAACACGACCTTCAAGGAAGCGTTCCAGATGGCCGACGAGGTGTTGCAGCAGGGCGTGCGCGGCATCACCGACCTGATGGTCATGCCGGGCCTCATCAACCTCGACTTCGCGGACGTCCGTTCCGTCATGGGCGAGATGGGCAAGGCGATGATGGGCACGGGCGAGGCCGACGGCGACGGCCGCGCGCTGGCCGCCGCCGAAAAGGCGATCGCCAACCCGTTGCTCGACGGCGTGTCGATGAAGGGCGCGAAGGGCGTCATCGTCTCGATCACCGGCGGCGAGGACATGCGCCTGATGGAGGTGGACGAGGCCGCGAACCATATTCGCGAGCTGGTCGATCCCGATGCGAACATCATCTGGGGCTCGGCGTTCAACCCGGACCTCGAAGGCAAGATCCGCGTGTCGGTCGTCGCGACCGGCATCGAGAGCGAAAGCAGCCCGGCGGCGGTGCCCGCGTCGCAGCCGTTCAGCTTCGCCAGCCGTCCGGCGGCGGCGCCCGCCGCGCCGGTTGCCGCACCCGCGCCCGCCCCGGCGGCGGAGGTGCCGCCGGTCGAAGCGCAGCCCGCTGCGGCCGAGCCGGTGGCCGAGGAAGAGCCGATGGATCTGGCCGGCACCGAGGCGGAAGCTGTGGCGGAAACCGTGCAGCCCGCACCCGCCGTGGAACCGGAAGCCGCGCCGGTGCGCCCGGTCGCCCGGTTCGACGACATCAACGGCGAGGACGAATTGCTGCTGGGCGGAGAGGCCCCCGCGCCCCGTTCGCCGCTGGCGTCGAAGCCCGCCGCTGCGGCCAAGCCCACGCCCGCGCCGCGCAGCACCGGCGGAACGCTGTTCGAGCGCATGTCCGGCCTGTCTCGCGGTTTCGGCCGCACCAATGAGGCGGAGGACGAGGAAGAAAGCGCGCCCGTGACCAACTTCCCGCAGTTCCTCAACCGGCAGGGCAATCAGTAAATCGCCGGCCGGCCCGCCGCTTCCTTCGGGGAGCGGCGGACCGCCGATCGTCCTTCCCGCCGATCCGCGCGGGAAGGCGCCGCGCAGGAAAAGCGGACAGCAGGGGGCGGCCTGCCGGAACCGGCGGGCGGCTCTATAGATAAAAGGGGTCCGCGCCTTTTCCGGTCGGGGAAGGCGCCCGGATCGCGACCGTGACAGCATGGCGCGATCCGCAACGACAGCAACGGACAAACCCTGGATAACCCGATCATGACCGTCCTTTTTCGTTCCCTCCTCGGCTCGGCCAGCCTGCTTGCCGGTTGCGCATTGGCACTGACCCCTGCCGCCGCGCTGGCCCAGACCGCTGCGCCGTCCTCCTCACAGGCGGAGGCGCAGTCCGCCGCCGATGCCGGGCGCACGCTCGCCAATGCGATGTCGAGGCTGGCGAGCAGCCCGCGCGACACCGCCGCGCTGATCGACGCCGGGGAAGCCGCGCTGAAGCTGGACGATCCGCGCTCCGCCATCGGCTTTTTCGGCCGGGCGGACGATGTGTCGCCCAATAACGGCCGGGTGAAGGCGGGGCTGGGGCGGGCGATGCTGGCGCTGGGGCAGACCGGCGACGGCCTGCGCCTGATGGAGCAGGCGGCGACCCTGCGCTATTCCGACCTGCCGTTGCTGATCGATCGCGGGCTGGCGCGCGACCTCAGCGGCAATCAGGCGGGCGCGCAGCGCGATTATCAGGAGGCGCTGCAACGCGACCCCGACAATGCGGTCGCCCTGCGCCGCTATGCGGTGTCGCTCGGCATTTCCGGCCAGGTCGACATGGCCGAGCGAACGCTGCAACCGCTGCTGTACAAGAACGACCGCGCCGCATGGCGCGACCGCGCCTTCATCCTGGCGATGAACGGGCGCACCGCCGACGCGCTGGACATTACCAGCAAGACCATGCCGCCCGCGCTGGCCGACGCGATCAAGCCCTATATCGAGCGCATGGCGATGCTGACGCCGGGGCAGCGCGCGGCGGCCGTGCATATGGGGCAGTTCCCCGCCGGGCTGGTCAATGTGCGCGTGGCTTCCACCGCCGTGCCCGCCCCGCAGCCGCCCTCCGCCACCGTCGAACCGGCCGAGAGGAAGAGCGGCAGGGAGAGGCAGCCCCGCACCCGGACCACTCGCGCCGCCGCGCGGGAAAGCGCCGCCGCCACCCGCATCGCCGCCGCGCCTGTGGCCCCCTCCGCACCGACACCCGCGCCCGCGACTCCGCCGCCTGCGTCGCCCGCGCGCACAACCCCGGCGCCCGCGACTTCCACGCCTGCGACGCCTGCACCCGCCGCCCCGCCTGTCGCCGGTCCGGCAGCCAGTGCGACGCCAGCCAGCCAATCACCGGCCAGCCAGCCTGCGGCCAGTCCGGCGCCTCAGCCCGCCCCGGTGGTGAGGGCAGCCGCGCCGACGCCTCCAACATCGACGCCCTCCGCATCCCCGCCCGCTACGCCGAGAGTCGATCTACGGCCCGCAACCGCCGTTGCCGCCACGCCTCGCGAGCCGGTGGGAACCGCCGTGGCGGCGGCACAGCCTCCCGCCGCGCGGCAGATTCAGGGACCACCCACGCCGGTGGAGGGGTCGGTCCGGACCCCCGCCGCGCCCGCCGCCACCCCGGCCACGCCCGCCCCGGCCGTGGCTTCCGTCCCCGCAGCTACACCCGCACCCGCGTCCACGCCCACGCCCGCCGCCCCGGCGGAATCGACTCGTTCGCTGGCCGAGATCATGGCGGAGATCAGCATTCCGGAGGCCGAGCGCCGTCAGGACGTGGTGCCGGTCAACCTCGCGGAAATCGCCGCGATGCAGGCCGAGAAGCGCAGGCAGGAAGCGGCCGAGGCCAGGGCGCGCAAGGCCGCCGAGGCGAAGGAGGCCGCCCGCCGCAAGGCGGAGGCCGAAGCGAAGGCCAAGGCCGAGGCGGAGAAGAAGCGCCTTGCCGACAATCCTGCCCGTTATTGGGTGCAGATCGGCGTCGGGCGGGACAAGGGCGCGCTCGCCTTCACGCTCCGGCGGATGAAGAAGGATCATGCCGCGCTCGCCAGATATGACGGCTGGTCGGCGGGCTGGGGGCAGACCAACCGCCTCGTGGTCGGGCCGTTTCCCAATCTGGCCAAGGCCAGGGCGGTCGAGGCGGAGATGAAGAAAGCGGGCAGCGATGCCTTCGTCTGGCGCAGCGATGCGGGGGAAGAGGTTGACAGGATCGGCGGCTGAGGCGCATCGCCTCTTTCCGATGACCAGAACGACCGCATCCTATGCCTGCCATCCGGACGAAAGCCGGGGCCGCCTCTATCCCGAACCGGGCGGGGAGACGCGCGGCCCGCGCGACGTGTACCAGCGCGACCGCGACCGGATCATCCATTCCATCGCCTTCCGGCGGTTGCGCCACAAGACGCAGGTGTTCGTCGCGCCCGACGGCGATCATTACCGCGTCCGGCTGACCCACAGCCTGGAGGTCGCGCAGATCGGCCGCACCATCGCGCGGGTGCTGGGCCTCAACGAGGATCTGACCGAGGCGCTCTGCCTCGCCCATGATATCGGCCATCCACCCTTCGGCCATGCCGGGGAAAAGGCGCTGGAAGAGGCGCTGCGCGATGCCGGGGGCTTCGACCACAACGCCCATTGCCTGCGCATATTGATGCAGCTCGAAAGCCCCTATCCGCGCTTTCCGGGGCTGAACCTCAGCTGGGAAATGCTGGAGGGGCTGGCCAAGCATAACGGCCCGGTGCGCAATCCGAACTGGGCGATGCGGGGGCTGGACGCGCTCTTCCCGCTCGACCTCGACAGCTGGCCTTCGCTGGAGGCGCAGGTCGCGGCGATCGCCGACGATATCGCCTATGACAATCACGACATAGACGATGGCCTGCGCGCGGGCATGCTGACGCTCGACCAGATTTGCGAAGTGCCGTTCGTCAGGGCGGGGTGGGACAAGGTGCGCGCCCGCTATCCCGATGTCGAGGAAAGCCGCCTGCTTCGCGAGCTGATCCGCGACCAGATCGGCGTGATGGTGAACGACCTGATCGAGGCCAGCCGGCGGCGGATTGCGGAATCGGGGGTGAAAAGCGCTGCCGATGTGCGCGCGGCGGGTCATCGTCTCATCGATTTTTCCGATGAAATGGCCGCCCATGAACGCGGCCTCAAGCGCTTCATGTACGCCAATCTCTATCTGTCCGGCACGCAGCTGGCGGAGGCGGAGCGGGCGCAGCGCATCGTCTCCGGCCTGTTCGCCGCCTATCGCGAGCGGCCCGCCCTGATGGGCGAGGGCTGGGGCGCGTGCGCGCCGATGGAGGAACCGCAGCGCAGCCGTCATATCGGCGATTATATCGCGGGCATGACCGATCGTTTCGCCGAGCGCTGCCATGAGGAAATCCACGGCGCGCTGCCTCCGGCCTGACGGCTGTTCGCCTGTCCGGTTGACAGGCCGGGCGCTTTGGGCGAAGGCTCGCCCTGTCTCCACGGCGAAGCGGATTCGCCATGGTCAGAATACGGGAGAGTGTTGGCGCCGGTTTGCCGGTTCCAGCCGCCGAAGGAGCAACCGCCCCGGAATCTCTCAGGCCGCAGGACCGTATTCTGGTGCAGGCACTCTGGAAAGCGGACGGATCTCCGTCCCACCGAAGGGGTAAGCCACCGTCCCGCCAGCGGGAAGATGGTCAAAGCTCTCAGGTTCCGTGACAGAGGGGGTCAGGAAAGGGCGGGTGCTTTCGCGCCCTTCGTTCCTGTCCACCATGTACGGAGAGATGAGAGATGGGCGACCCCGGTAAAACTGACGTCGTTGCCGAAGACGGCCTGGCCGACCTGCCGTTGCAGCAGCTTCCCCTCGATGGCTGGCATCGGGCGCGGGGCGCGCGCATGGTCGGCTTCGCGGGCTATGAAATGCCGATCCAGTATGAAGGCATCATGGCCGAGCATCTGTGGACCCGCGCGCATGCGGGGCTGTTCGACGTCAGCCATATGGGCCAGCTCAGCTTCACCGGCGAAGGCGTGGACGCCGCGCTGGAGGCGATGATCCCGGCCGCGATCGCCACGCTGGAGGCGGGGCGGCAGCGCTATTCGCTGCTGCTCGACGAGCAGGGCGGCATATTGGACGACCTGATGGTCGCCCGGCGGCCGGACGATATCTACATGGTCGTCAACGGCGCGACCAAATATGACGATATCGCCTGGATGCTCGACCAGCTGCCCGACGAGGTGACGATCAACCTGATGGACGAGCAGGCGCTGCTCGCGCTGCAAGGGCCGGAGGCGGAAGGCGCGCTGGCGCGGATCGTGCCGGGGGTGGAGCGGCTCTTCTTCATGCAGGCCGCCGCCTTCGCGTGGAACGGCCATGCGCTGTGGATCAGCCGCACCGGCTATACCGGCGAGGACGGGTTCGAGATCAGCCTGCCCGCGCAGGCCGCCGCCGCCTTCGCCGACGCGCTCTGCGCAATGGACGAGGTGAAGCCGATCGGCCTTGGCGCGCGGGATTCGCTGCGTCTGGAGGCCGGACTGCCGCTCTACGGTCATGACCTGACGCCGGAAACCGGCGTGGTCGGTGCGGGCCTCGCCTTCGCCATCCCGAAGTCCCGGCGGGAACAGGGCGGCTATGTCGGCCATGATCGGGTCGCGCGGGAACTGGCGGAAGGCGCGCCCCTGCGCCGCGTCGGCCTCGCGATCGAAGGACGCCTGCCCGCGCGCGAGGGCGCGCCGGTCTTCGCGGGCGCGGAGCAGGTGGGCACCGTCACGTCGGGCGGCTTCGCACCCAGCCTCAACGCGCCCATCGCGATGGGCTGGATCGACGCGGCGCACGCTGCCATTGGCACGCCGCTGGAAATCGAGGTGCGCGGCAAGCGGATCGCCGCTCATGTCGCGCCGATGCCGTTCGTGCCGCATCGCTATCATCGCCAGAAGAATTGAGAAGAGAGGGGGACCGATCAATGAGCCGCTATTTCACGCAAGAGCATGAATGGATCGACGTCGATGGCGAGATCGCCACCGTCGGCATTACCGATTTCGCGCAAGGGCAGCTGGGCGATATCGTGTTCGTGGAACTGCCGGAGAAAGGCCGGAAGGTCGCGAAAGGCGACGATGTCGCCGTGGTCGAATCGGTGAAGGCGGCGTCCGATGTCTATGCCCCGGTATCGGGCGAGGTGGTCGAGGCGAACGGCGCGCTGGAAGGCGACCCGGCGCTGGTCAACGGCGATGCGGAGGGCGAGGGCTGGTTCTTCCGCCTGCGCCTCGCCGATGCGGCGGAGCTGGAAGGGCTGATGGACCGCGCCGCCTATGACGCCTTCGTCGCGGGTCTCTGATCCTTCCCGATGATTGCCTCCCCTCGCGCGCGGGCCGTGCGTGAGGGAGTGAAGCGAGGACATATCCCATGCGCTATCTTCCCCTGACCGATGCCGACCGGCAAGCGATGCTCGACCGGATCGGCGTCGCGACGATCGACGATCTGTTCAGCGACGTTCCCGCCGCCGCCCGGCTCGACGGGCCGATCGAGGGCCTGCCCGGCCATGCGGGCGAACTGGCGGTGGAGCGCCACATGGCCGCGCTCGCCCGGCGCAACATGGCGGCGGGCGACGGGCCCTTCTTCCTGGGTGCCGGGGCCTATCGCCATCATGTCCCGGCCAGCGTCGACCATCTGATCCAGCGCGGCGAGTTCCTGACCGCCTATACGCCCTATCAGCCGGAAATCGCGCAGGGCACGCTCCAGATATTGTTCGAGTTCCAGACGCAGGTCGCCCGGTTGCTGGGCTGCGACGTCGCCAATGCCAGCATGTATGACGGATCGACCGCCTGCTGGGAGGCGATCGGCATGGCGCGGCGGATCACCAGGCGCGGCAAGGCGCTGCTGTCCTCCGGCCTTCACCCCCATTATGTCAGTGTCGCCCGCACCATGGCGACCTTCACCGGCGACGAACTGGTGCACCGCGCGCCAAGCCTCGATGTGGCGGGCGATGGCGAGGACCTGATCGCGGCACTGGATGCCGACACCAGCTGCGTGGTCGTGCAATATCCCGATATATTGGGCCGTATCAATGATTTGTCGGTATTGGCGGAGAAGGCGCATGAGATCGGCGCGCTGCTGATCGCGGTCGTCACCGAGCCGGTGGCGCTGGGCGCGTGCCGCGCGCCGGGCGAGATGGGCGCGGATATCGTCGTCGGCGAGGGGCAGTCGCTGGGCGTCGGCCTGCAATTCGGCGGACCCTATCTCGGCCTGTTCGCCACGCGGCAGAAATATCTGCGCCAGATGCCGGGCCGCCTGTGCGGCGAGACCGTCGATGCGGAAGGCAAGCGCGGCTTCGTGCTGACCCTCTCGACGCGGGAGCAGCATATCCGGCGCGAAAAGGCGACGTCGAATATCTGTACCAATTCAGGGCTTTGTGCGCTGGCCTTCAGCATTCACCTGACCCTGCTGGGCGAAAAGGGGCTGCGCGATCTGGCGCTGCTGAACCATGCCCGTGCGGCGCAGGTGGCGGAGAGGCTCGCCGCCCTTCCCGGCATTCGCCTGCTGAACCACAGTTTTTTCAACGAGTTCACCATCGTCCTTGAGAAGGATGCACGGCAAGTCGTGCGCGATCTCGCCGATCGCGGCGTGCTGGCGGGCGTATCGCTGGGGCGGCTTTATCCCGACGAGGCGAATATCGCGCGGGGCCTTGTCGTCGCGGTCACCGAAACCGTTACCGACGAGGATATCGACGCCCTTGTCTCGGGCCTGAAGGAGGTGCTGGCGTGACGATCAACCAGAGCGGATGGCGCCCGGAAAGCGGCGCCGGGCTGCCCCTCGACACGGCGCTGCCGGCGACGGCGACCGGCAATCGCGGGCTGATGCTGGAAGAGCCGCTGATCTTCGAAATCGGTTCTGCCGATCGCAGCGGCGTCGATATCGAGGCCGCTCCCGCCATCGCCAGCCGCCTCGGCGGGCTGGAGCGCAGCGAGGCGATCGGCCTGCCTGGCCTGTCGGAGCAGGAGACGGTGCGCCATTATACCCGCCTGTCGCGCCAGAATTATGCGATCGACCTGGGGCTGTTCCCGCTGGGCTCCTGCACGATGAAGCATAATCCGCGCCTCAACGAAAAGGTCGCCCGCCTGCCGGGCTTCGCGGATATCCATCCGCTCCAGCCCGTCGCGACGGTGCAGGGCGCGCTCGCCGTCATTCATGAGCTGGGCGAGTGGCTGAAGGCGCTGACCGGCATGGCCGCCGTTGCGATGAGCCCCAAGGCGGGCGCGCATGGCGAACTGTGCGGCCTCCTTTCCATCCGCGCGGCGCTGGAGGCGCGGGGCGATGCGCGCCGGGTGATCCTCGTGCCGGAAAGCGCCCATGGCACCAACCCCGCGACGGCGGCGTTCTGCGGCTATGCGGTGGAGGACATCCCCGCCACTCCCGACGGCCGCGTCGATGTGGCGGCACTGACAGCCCGGCTGGGGCCGGATGTCGCGGCGGTGATGATCACCAACCCCAATACCTGCGGCCTGTTCGAGCGCGACCTCAAGACCATCGCCGACGCGGTGCATGCGGCCGGCGCCTTCGTCTATTGCGACGGCGCCAATTTCAACGCGATCGTCGGGCGGGTGCGCCCCGGCGACCTTGGCGTCGATGCGATGCACATCAACCTGCACAAGACTTTTTCCACCCCCCATGGCGGCGGCGGTCCGGGCAGCGGGCCGGTCGTGCTGTCCGAGGCGCTCGCGCCGTTCGCGCCGCTGCCCTTCGTGGAAAAGCGCGAGGACGGCAGCTTCCTGCTGGTGGAGGAGGAAACCGCGGGCGAGCATCATGGCCGGAGTTTCGGCCGGATGGTGGCTTTTCACGGGCAGATGGGGATGTTCACCCGCGCGCTCGCCTATATATTGAGCCATGGCGCGGACGGCCTGCGTCAGGTCGCCGACGATGCGGTGCTCAACGCCAATTATGTGCTGCGCAGCCTCGACGATCTGCTCGACGCCCCGTTCGGCGCGAGCGGGCCGTGCATGCACGAGGCGCTGTTCAGCGATGCCGACCATGGCCGGGGCGGGCTGGCGGAGGGATTCACCACGCTGGATATCGCCAAGGGACTGATCGACGAGGGCTATCACCCGATGACGGTCTATTTCCCGCTGGTCGTCCATGGCGCGATGCTGGTCGAGCCGACCGAGACGGAGAGCAAGGCGGCGCTCGACCAGTTCATCATGGCGCTGCGCAGCGTGGCGGAGCGGGCGAAGGCGGGCGATCCGCTGCTGAAGGGCGCACCGTGGCATGCGCCGCGCCGCCGCCTCGATGAGACATTGGCCGCGCGCAAGCCGGTGCTGACATGGGAGAAGCCCGCCGCCGCCCAATGAGCCGCGCGGGTTTCCGGAAAGGAGAAGCGTTGAGCGAGGACGGACGGCCCTGGTTCGTGGAGGACGGCAGGACGCCGGGCGCCGACCCGCGCCTCCACGCGCCCGCGACGCAGCGCAACCGGGATGCGATAGCCGATGTCCTCGCGCGCGAACTGCCCGCCGCCGGACTGGTGCTGGAGGTGGCGAGCGGATCGGGCGAGCATGTGATCCATTTTGCGCGCCTGTTTCCGGCGCTGGACTGGCAGCCGTCCGACCCGGATGCGATGGCGCGCGCCTCGATCGCCGCATGGGCGGCGGGGTCGGGGCTGTCCAATATCCGCGCGCCGCTGGATATCGACACGGCGCTGCCCCGCTGGCCCATCGACCGGACCGAGGCGCTGCTCTGCATCAACATGACGCATATCAGCCCATGGGAAGCGACGCAGGGCCTGTTCGCCGGGGCGGCGGGGATCATGGCGCCGGGGGCACCGCTGATCCTCTACGGTCCTTTCCTGCAAGCGAATGTCGAAACCGCGCCCGGCAATCGCGCCTTCGACGCGCAGTTGCGCGCCCGCGACCCGCGCTACGGCCTGCGTTCGGTGGAGGATATCGACGTTCTCGCGGCGCGGCACGGCTTCGCGCGCGATGCGCTTCATCCCATGCCCGCCAACAATCTGACGCTGGTCTACCGGCTCAGTCCGCCGCCACCCCGGTCTTGAAGGTATCGCGGCGGCGGACGCGTTCGCGCCAGGCGATATAGATGCTGCTGCCCGCGATGATGACCGCGCCGATCCATGTCGTCGGGCCGGGCAGGGCGCTCCACAGCAGCCAGCCCAGCAGCGTCGACCAGAGCAGCGTCGAATAATCCATCGGCAGCACCAGCGACACCGGCCCCCAGCGCAGCGACGAGGTCATGAACAATTGCGCCGCGCCGCCCGCCAGCCCCATCAGCGCCAGCAGGGCGAAGGTGCCGGCATCATGGACGCGGCCGAAGAAGACCATGGCGACGATCAGCGGCGGCAGGGACAGGGCGGCGAAATAGAAGACGGTCGTCGTCGGCGCCTCGGTGCGGCCGATCTGCCGCAGCAGCAGCGAGATGAACGACGTCACCACCGCCCCGGTTATCGCGATGCCGACGCCCAGGCTGGTCACGCCGCCATGGACGCCGCCGGGGTTGATGATGACCGCCACGCCGACGAAACCGGCCAGCACCGCCAGCCAGCGATGGACGCCCGGCCGCTCGCGCAGGAAGAGTACGGAAAGGATCGTCGCGAAGATCGGCACGGTGAAGCCGATCGTCGTCGCCTCCGCCAGCGGCAGCAGGATCACCGCGCCGAAGTTCAGCAGCATGCCGGTCATGCCGACCAGCGTGCGGCTGACGTGCATGCCGAGGTGCCGGGTGCGCAGGCTGGCGAGGCCGGGGCCGATCATCACCACGAACAGCGCGAGGGGGAGGGACAGGAGCTGGCGATAGAACAGCGTCTCGACCAGATGGACGCCGCGATCGCTCACCCATTTGACGCAGGCGAAATTCACCGAAATCGCCACGGCGGCGAGCAGGCGGAGCGTCAGGGCGTAGAGCGGCCGCGTTTCCTGCGTGGCGTCTGTCTGATGGCCGGAGGACATGCGCCCGCTTTAGCCATATTGCAGCGCAGCGCAATGACCGAGAAGGGGTGCGCGCTCGTTCCGCCGGATTTGACGCGGCGGCCTTAGAGGCAGGCGTCGAGCAGCGCCTGATCGAAGCCGAAGCCGCGCGCCTTTTCCAGCGTATAGGGGCGCAGGCCCATCGAGCGATATTCGCCGATGATCTTGCCGTCATTGTCCTCGGACAGATATTCGAACTTGAACAGTTCCTGCGTGACGATGACGTCGCCTTCCATGCCGATCACCTCGGTGACGTTGGTGACGCGGCGGGAGCCGTCGCGCAGGCGTTTCACCTGCACGATGAGGTCCACCGAATCGGCGATCTGCTTGGAAATGGCCTCTTTCGGGATCTTGATGTCGCCCATCAGGATCATGTTCTCCATACGGCCGAGGCATTCGCGCGGGGAGTTGGAGTGAAGGGTGCACATGGAGCCGTCATGGCCGGTGTTCATCGCGGCGAGCAGGTCGAAGCACTCCGCGCCGCGAATTTCGCCCAGGATGATGCGGTCCGGCCGCATACGCAGCGCGTTCTTCACAAGATCGCCGATGGTGATCTCGCCCTGGCCCTCCAGGTTCGCCGGGCGGGTTTCCAGCGGCAGCCAGTGCGGCTGTTGCAGGCGGAGTTCCGCCGCGTCCTCGATGGTCAGCACGCGCTCGCCGGGGTCGATCATCTTGGACAGGGCGTTGAGCATCGTCGTCTTGCCCGAGCCGGTGCCGCCCGAAATGACGATGTTGAACCGGCACGCGCCTGCGATCTTCAGCGCGGTGCACATCTTCTCGCTCATCGCGCCCCATTGGGCGAGATTGTCCAGCGTGATCGGCTTGGCCGAAAATTTACGGATCGAGATGGCGGTGCCGCGCAGCGAAAGCGGGGGCACGATCACGTTGACGCGGCTGCCGTCGGGCAGTCGGGCGTCGGCCAGCGGCGTGGTCTGGTCGACGCGGCGGCCGACCTTGTTGACGATGCGCTGGGCGATCTGGAAGAGATGCTCTTCGTCGCGGAACTTGATCGGCGCGATCTGGAGCTTGCCCTTCTTTTCGATATAGGTCTGGTCGGGGCCGTTGACCATGATATCGCTGATGTCGGGATCGTTGATCAGCTCTTCGAGCGGGCCGAGGCCGAGCAGTTCGTCGACCAGCACCTTTTCCAGCGCGAACTGCTCGCGCCGGTTGAGGGTGAGCTTCAGCTCCGCCAGCACCTCCATGATGATGGGGCGGAATTCCTCGGCCAGCTCTTCCTTGGTGAGGGTCGCGGCGGCTTCCGGGTCGACGCGTTCGAGGAGGCGCGGCAGCACCTGTTCCTTGATCTTGTGGATCGAGGTGTCGAAGCCTTGGCCGGCGTCCGCCGAATGATCGGCATTCATGCGATCCTGAAGGCGCGCCATCGCATCGGCATTGCGGCCCTGATAGGGCGACAGCTCGTCCGCAAGCGCGGCGGGCGGCGGATCGAAAGCCGCCGGCTCTACGACCTCGGGCGCGGCGCCGGCCGCGCCGCCCGAATGCGGGGTCAGGACATGCATCGGCTTGGCCACGCCAAAAGCGGGCCGCGAGCCACCAAGTCCGTTTTTCCGTCCGAATGCGTTCATGGATACTTGCCGCCTTGTTGACCGTGCAAACTGGTACAGTTCTAGGAAGGAAACTTTGATAAATGGTTATTCTTCGATTGCATCAACTGGCCGGGGAGAGGCAGTTGTCGGGACGGGGAATGGCGATCTTCCTTTGCGTCCTGCGATATACCTCCAGAAACCGGTTGCCCTTGCCCTCCGCATAATAGCCGTTGATGAGGGATGAGATTTCTGGATCGGCCATCAGCCAGCGTCGGACATCGAACGCTTTTCCGCTATAGGTGAAGTGTCGAAGCGGGCGGTCGATCAGGATCATCTGAGGAGGATTGCAGGCAAGGTCATGCGCGGTCTGGCGCCTGATCCGCTCCCCCAGAGCCCTGACCTCCGGATTCCGGTTTATGCCCAGCTCATATTCGCCGATGGCGGGGAACATCCAGTAGGAGTAGACATGCAGCGGCCACAGGAGATGGCGATTTTCCACCATTGGCCATGCCCACATCGGGTCGCTGGTGAGGATGGCAATGGGCTGCCCGGCCGGAACCTCTTCCATGAACGGCTCGCTGTGCCGCTGAAGGAAGTTGTAATAGGGCCGCTGCAATATGCCGACGGCAATGGCAAAGGCGATGATTCCGATTGCCAGCGGACGCCTTGGCAACTGATGCGTTCCCCCATCCAGCGCACGGGCAAGCAGGGCCATCAGCAGGCTGCCGGTGACGGGGACGGCATGATATTGCCAGCCCTTGTTCTGGAGGACATAGGCTAGGCCAAACCCGGCCGCCAGGATCAGAAATGCCCGCGTCAGTGCAGTGTTTCCGCCCGAGCGCAGGCCGGAATAGAGGATAAGGGCGACGGCGCATAAAAACCAGATGAGCTGCGCCGGTTCATCTATCATCCGCGCGAACGGCACTTCATAGCCATGATAGGCCGCCTCTACCATCGGCACGATATGGGAGAGAAAATCGGGGCTGAATAGAAACACCGCCATTGCATAGAGAAGGGCGGATGCCGCGACCGTCAGCGTTTCGGGACGGATCGGCTTCCAGTCGCGCCGTAGGGCGAAGACCAGCCACAGTTCCAGCAGGACGGGGATAGCCGCGAAATAATGTTTCAGCGCGAACCCATAGGCTCCCATCAGGCCAATGAGGAAGGCCAGCGCCAGTGGCACTTCCCGGCGTTCTCGTCTATTCACGATCAATGCGGCATAGGGCAGCGCTCCCATCAGCGCGAGCTGCTCTCTCTGCCCGAAATCATAGAGAGGCATGATGGTCGCGAACCAGAAAGCACCCGCCATCAGCAAGGCGCGTTCGGCATTGCTCCGCTCCCGGCACATCCGTCCCAGCAGCAGGGCGGCGCTGGCGCCCATGCCGATGACGACGGCAACCAGCACCCGCAGGGAAGAGAGGCCCAGATGGCTGGAAACCCATTCTATCGGCAGGGCGGACCAGAACCAGAGCGGGGGGTTTAGTTCCCATATATCGCGGTAGAGCGTGTAGCCGTGCAGCATCTGCCGCGCGATCCAGAACTGCCACATGACGTCGTGGGTCAGCGGGATATGGCGCAGCGCCAGCCAGCAGGACAGGGCAAGCAACAGGATCAGATGTTCCGGCCAATAAGCGCGCGTCGTCTGTCCCAGGCCGGGCAAGTCCTTCTCGGTCGTCCTGAAGACGAAGAAGCGTTGCAGGAGGAAGGACGTCACGGTGTAGCCGCATGCACCGGCAATGTGGGAAATCGGGGTGTCGATGAACCCGTTCCACCGCGCGATCGTCACTATTGCCAGATTGACGGCGTAGGCGATCAGCGCGGCAAACAGGAAGCGATAGATTTGCCGGGAACTGTGCCCGTGTCCGGCGAGGCCGAAGGTCCAATATCTGTTGGCGGTATAGGACAAGGCGAGTCCCGCCGCATAGCCGGCCACATTCGCGGCATAATCTCCCCATCCGCTCCACAGGCAGAGGAAAATGATCGCGAAGCTGAGGAGTGTGTTGGCGACGCCGACGGATGCGAACCGCACTATCTGGGTCATGCGGCGGGCTTCCTGCTTATCCCCTGACGCAAGCGCTCGCTCATCCGGTGGACCGGGTTTTCTTCTTCCGGCGCCATGGGCGTGCTTCGTCTTATTTCCTGAACGAAGAACAGGGGTCGTTGCTTCGTTTCCATATACATGCGGCCCAGATATTCGCCGAAGATGCCGAGCAGCATCAATTGGATACTGCCCATGATGAGGATCAGTGCGGCAAGGCTGGTCCAGCCCGCAATGGCGCCGGCGGAGATATAGGACCAGCCGACCCAGCCGAGAGAGGCGAGGCCGGTAATGCCAAGCATTACGCCGAGATGGGAGGCGAAGCGAAGCGGCAGGATGGAGAAACTGGTTACGGCGTCCAGCGCAAAGCTGATCATTTTGCGGAGCGGATAATGGGTCGTCCCGGCTAGGCGGCTATCCCTGTGATAGGGAAAGGCTGCCTGACGGAAACCGATCCAGCTGATCATTCCCCGCACGAAGCGGAACCGTTCCGGCATTGCATTCAGATGATCGACCACTCGCCGGCTAATCAGGCGGAAATCGCCGGTATCGGGCGGGATGGAGATATCGACCATCCGTTGCAGCGTTCGATAGAAGAGCGTGGCCGTCAGCAGCTTGAAGCGCGACTCGCCCGCGCGGCTGATGCGCTGGCCATAGACGACATCATATCCTTCCCCCATTTTTTCCAGCATCTGGGGCAAGAGTTCCGGCGGGTCCTGAAGATCGGCGTCGAGTATGAAAATGGTTTCGCCGGTGCTGACTTGCAGCCCCGCGCTCAAAGCAAGCTGATGGCCATGGTTGCGGGACAGATTGACGCCGACGATATGCTGATCCCGATCGGCTGCGGCGGCGATCATGCTCCAACTGGCGTCGGATGAGCCGTCATTGACCAGGATGATTTCGTAGCTTGTGGAGAAATGCGTGCAGCAGACGGTAGACACCCGCTGTAACAGGGTGTCCAGGCACGCCTCTTCGTTGTAGATCGGAATTACGACCGATAGCCGAGGTTGCTGGCTGATGGTTGCCATACCGTCCATATTTCCTTTCCCCCAAGGCGTGGCCTTTGCGGTAGCAGGAAAATATGTACGGTCTGTAAACGCTATTTATTCAGCATTTGGAATGACTGCCGCCCCGGTGGGACGCTTTCAATCTTACCCCACCTTCTCCGCCAGCACCGTCAGCCCTTTTTCGCTGACTTCGGCGAAGCCGCCCTGGATGGGGAGGATTTCCGGTGCCGCGCCCGCGCTGGCGTAAATCTGGATCTCGCCGTCGCGGATGGTGGACATGAACGGCGCATGGCCTTCCAGCACGCCGAAATCGCCTTCGGTGCCGGGAACGACGACCTGATACACCTCGTCGCTGCGGACGAGCTTTTCCGGGGTTACGAGTTCGAAATGCAGTGCCATGCCGTCAGTCCTGTAGGCCCCTCCCGCGCCGCCGAAGGGCGGGGGAGGGGTTTAGATGCGTTGAAGAAGGATCAGGCCGCTTCCGCCGCCAGCTTCTTGCCCTTTTCCACGGCCTCGTCGATGCCGCCGACCATGTAGAAGGCCGCTTCGGGCAGATGGTCATATTCACCGTCGACGACCGCCTTGAAGCTGCGCACCGTGTCTTCCAGCTGCACGAACTTGCCGGGGATGCCGGTGAAGACCTCGGCGACGTGGAACGGCTGCGAGAGGAAACGCTGGATCTTGCGCGCGCGGGCGACGGTCAGCTTGTCCTCTTCGCTCAGTTCGTCCATGCCGAGAATGGCGATGATGTCCTGAAGCGACTTGTACTTCTGGAGCGTTTCCTGAACGCGGCGGGCGGTTTCATAATGCTCTTGCCCCACGACGCGCGGTTCGAGCACGCGGCTGGTCGAGTCGAGCGGGTCGACCGCCGGATAGATGCCGAGTTCCGAAATGGCGCGGTTGAGCACCGTGGTCGCGTCGAGGTGCGCGAACGAGGTCGCCGGCGCCGGGTCGGTAAGATCGTCCGCGGGAACGTAGATCGCCTGCACCGAGGTGATCGACCCCTTGTTGGTGGAGGTGATGCGTTCCTGAAGCGCGCCCATGTCGGTCGCCAGCGTCGGCTGATAGCCCACGGCCGACGGGATGCGGCCGAGCAGCGCCGACACTTCCGAGCCCGCCTGGGTGAAGCGGAAGATGTTGTCGACGAAGAACAGCACGTCCTGGCCTTCCTGGTCGCGGAAATATTCCGCGATGGTCAGGCCGGAAAGGGCGACGCGCGCACGGGCGCCCGGCGGTTCGTTCATCTGGCCGTAGACCAGCGCCACCTTGGAACCTTCGGAAATCGCGTTGCCGTCGGCATCCTTGGCGATGACGCCCGCGTCGAGGAATTCGTGATAGAGGTCGTTGCCCTCGCGGGTGCGCTCACCCACGCCCGCGAACACCGAAGTGCCGCCATGGCCCTTGGCGATGTTGTTGATCAGTTCCTGAATGAGCACGGTCTTGCCGACGCCCGCGCCGCCGAAGAGGCCGATCTTGCCGCCCTTCGCATAGGGGGCGAGCAGGTCGATGACCTTGATGCCGGTGACGAGAATCGAGGTTTCGGTCGACTGGTCGACGAAAGCCGGGGCCTCGGCGTGGATCGGCGCCTTGAGGTCGGTGCCGACCGGGCCGCGCTCGTCGATCGGCTCGCCGACGACGTTGAGGATGCGGCCGAGCGTGGCCGGGCCGACCGGAACCGAGATCTGCGCGCCGGTGTCGGTGACTTCCTGGCCGCGGGTCAGGCCCTCGGTCGAGTCCATCGCGATGGTGCGGACGGTGTTCTCGCCCAGATGCTGCGCGACTTCGAGCACGAGGCGCTGGCCGTTATTGTCGGTTTCCAGCGCGCTCAGAATGGCCGGCAGAGCGTCGGGGAAGGTCACGTCGACGACGGCGCCGATGACCTGACTGATGCGGCCTACATTGTTGGTGGTTGCCATGACTGCTTCCTTGCCTGCGTTTCTTAAAGGGCTTCCGCGCCCGAAATGATTTCGACGAGTTCGGTGGTGATCGCGGCCTGACGGCTGCGGTTATATTCGATGGTGAGGCGGTTGATGAGGTCGCCCGCGTTGCGCGTCGCATTGTCCATCGCCGTCATCGACGCACCCTGTTCGGACGCGGCGTTTTCCAGCAGCGCCTTGAAGATCTGGATCGAGACGTTGCGCGGCAGCAGCTCCGCCAGCATCGATTCCTCGTCCGGCTCATATTCCACCGTGGCGTCGATCGCGGCCTCGCCGGCCGGGATCGAAACCGGGATGATCTGCTGCTCGGTCGGGATCTGCGCCAGCGCCGACCTGAAGGTCGAGAAGAACAGGTGCGCGACGTCGAATTCGCCCGCCTCGAACCGCGCGAGCAGATCGACGGCGATGTCATGCGCCTCGGCGAAGCTGGGCTGCTTCATCGCGGTGGTGTCGTAGGAACCGACCACCAGACCGGGGAAGGTGCGCGCGATCACCGGACGGCCCTTGCGGCCGACAAGGTAGAATTTCACCTTCTTGCCGTCAGCCTGCAATTCGCGCGCCTTCGTCACCGCCGCCTTGACGATGTTGGAATTGAACGCGCCGCACAGGCCGCGATCGCTGTTGGCGACGACCAGCAGGTGCACATCGTCCTTGCCCGTACCCGCCATCAGCTTCGGCGAGGAGGCATTGACGTTGATCTTGGAGGCGAGGCTGGCCACCACCGCTTCCAGCCGCTCGCCATAGGGGCGGGCGGCCTCGGCGGCCGCCTGCGCCTTGCGGAGCTTGGCGGCGGCGACCATCTGCTTGGCCTTCGTGATCTTCTGGGTCGATTTGACCGACCCGATCCGAAGCTTGAGTTCCTTGAGTGAGGCCATCAGCCGTCAATCCTTATTGCCGGTTGCCCTTAGGCGAAGGTCTTGCCGAAAGTGTCGAGCGCGGCCTTCAGCTTGGTCTTGCTGTCGTCCGACAGGTCCTTGCTGTTGCGGATGTCGGCGAGCAGGTCGGCATGCTCGGCGCGCAGATAGCCGAGCATCGCTTCCTCGTACCGGGTCACGTCCGAAACCGCGATGCCGTCGAGATAGCCGTTGGTGCCCGCGAAGATCGAGCAGGTCTGCTCTTCGAAAGGCAGCGGGCTGAACTGCGGCTGCTTCAGCAGCTCGGTCAGGCGGGCGCCGCGGTTGAGCAGCTTCTGCGTCGAGGCGTCGAGGTCCGAACCGAACTGGGCGAAGGCCGCCATTTCGCGATACTGGGCCAGCTCCAGCTTGATCGAGCCCGACACCTTCTTCATCGCCTTGGTCTGCGCCGAGGAGCCGACGCGCGACACTGAGAGGCCGACGTTGATGGCCGGGCGGATGCCCTGATAGAAGAGGTTGGTTTCGAGGAAGATCTGGCCGTCGGTGATCGAGATCACGTTGGTCGGGATGTAGGCCGACACGTCGCCCGCCTGCGTCTCGATGATCGGCAGCGCGGTCAGCGAGCCGTTGCCGTTGGCGTCGTTCATCTTCGCGGCGCGTTCCAGCAGGCGGCTGTGCAGGTAGAAGACGTCGCCCGGATAGGCCTCGCGGCCCGGCGGGCGGCGGAGGAGGAGCGACATCTGGCGATAGGCGACGGCCTGCTTGGAAAGGTCGTCATAGACGATCACGGCGTGCATGCCGTTGTCGCGGAAGAACTCACCCATGGTGCAGCCGGTATAGGGCGCGAGGAACTGGAGCGGAGCCGGTTCCGAGGCGGTGGCGGCGACGACGATCGAATATTCCATCGCGCCGTTTTCTTCGAGCTGGCGCACGATCTGCGCGATGGTCGAGCGCTTCTGGCCGACGGCGACATAGATGCAGTAGAGCTTCTTGCCTTCATCGTCGCCCTGGTTGGCGGTCTTCTGGTTGATGAAGGTGTCGATCGCGACGGCGGTCTTGCCGGTCTGGCGGTCGCCGATGATCAACTCGCGCTGGCCGCGGCCGACGGGAACGAGGGTGTCGATCGCCTTGAGGCCGGTCTGCACGGGCTCGTGCACCGACTTGCGGGGGATGATGCCCGGCGCCTTCACCTCGACGCGGCGGCGCTCGGTATATTCGATCGGGCCCTTGCCGTCGATCGGGTTGCCGAGGCCGTCGACCACGCGGCCGAGCAGGCCCTTGCCGACCGGCACGTCGACGATGGTGCCGGTGCGCTTGACGGTGTCGCCTTCCTTGATCTCGGCGTCGGAGCCGAAGATCACGACGCCGACATTGTCGGCTTCGAGGTTGAGCGCCATGCCCTTCACGCCATTGGCGAATTCGACCATCTCGCCGGCCTGCACATTGTCGAGGCCGTGGATGCGGGCGATGCCGTCACCGACGGTCAGCACGGAACCGACTTCGCTGACCTGCGCTTCGGTGCCGAAATTGGCGATCTGGTCCTTGATGACCTTCGAGATTTCTGCGGCGTTGATATCCATGTTCAACCTTTCATCGGACCTTTTTAAGGGGCCTTCAGCCCTTCATGGCGTGGGCGAGCGTATTCAGACGAGTGCGGATGGAGGAGTCGATCATCTGGCTGCCGATCTTGACGACCAGCCCGCCGAGGATCGCGGGATCGACCTTCAGGTCGACCGCGACATCGCGGCCGACACGGGTCTTGAGGCTTTTGGTGAGCGCCGTGACCTGCGTCTTGGTCAGCGGATGGGCGGAGGTGACCTCCGCGCGGGCTTCGCCCCGGTGTTGCGACAGCAGCGTTTCGAACGCGCGGATCGCGGCGGCAAGCTGCGGCAGGCGCCGGGCCTGGGCCAGCACGCCGAGGAATTTCGTCGTGAGCGGATCGAGCCCCATCGGCGCGGCGAGGGCCGCCACGGCCTTGGCCGAGGCTTCGCGCCCGATCACCGGGCTGGTCGTCAGCTTTCGGAACTCTTCCGATTCGCCGAGGGCCGCCTTGATCGTCGCGAGGCTTTGCGCCACCGAATCGAGTTGGTTGTTGTCGCGGGCCAGCTCGAACAGCGCGAGCGCGTAACGCCCGCTGAGGCTAGCCTGAATGCCGCCGGAACTCTCCACGCGCCTAATGTCCTCCAGTTCGCTGTGCCAGTCATACAAAAGGCCGGGGCGACCGGTAGTCCCCCGTTACCGTGCGGGCCGGTTAGCAGGGGGCATGCAGGGATGCAAGACGTGCGGTGGTATATGATATCGAATTATGAAAGAAGTGCGCGCGCCCGGCCCGGCATGGGGCTTTTCGCGCGGCGCGGGCGGGCATGTGGGGCAGGAGGCGCGGAAGAAATCCCGCCCGGCCCTATCGGCGGGCGCTGCGAAGGGCGGTGATCGATTCGCAAAGATCAGGGTGCCGGCGCGGTTGCCTTGCCGTTGCCTTTCGATCCGCCAGACGGCGCCCGGCTGCATTTGTAGACCAGCCGTTCATTGGGCTGGGCGGGGAGGATGGAGCGGATCTCGGCCTGCATCTGCTGCAATTTTTCCAGCGTTCCGGCGTCGGCGGTGCAGCCGCTGAAGGTGAAGCGCCCGCGCATTTCCCGCGCCTGCGCCAGCACGTCCTCATCGGCGAGATAGCGTTCGACCTTGTAGGTGCCGGTCGCCGGATCGAAGCTGTTGACCGATATCACATCCTCGTTGCCGGGGACGAAGATGCGGCTCCAGCCCGGCCCGTCCTGCCCATATTGGGTGTCGCCGTTGATGCAGCCGCCCTCGGCCCAGCGCAGCGGGACATCCTCCACGCCCGATACGGTGATGCGGCTGCGGCCCTCGTCGATGCGGCAGATATTGGTGCCCACCGCCTGCAAGGAGGCGGACAGGTCCGCCTCGGCGGCGTTCCCGGCTTCCGGCTGGGCGATGCGCTCGTCTATGTCGGCGAAGGAGGGGCGCAGCAGGAACACCAGCGCCGCGCCGACCAGCAGCACGCCGCCGCCGATCCCGGCCCACAGCCTTTCCTTTTCCCGGCCCTGCACGTGGAACATCATCGTCGCGCCGAGCGCGAGGCCGCCCAGCACCAGCAGCAGCCCGGCGATGGCGACGGCGTTTTCGCGGGCCGAATAGATTTGCTGCTCGGCCTGATCGCGGGCCTGCCGCAGCGCCTTTTCACGGCTTTCGGCCTGTGCGCGCTCCAGCTCCGTCCGCCGCGCTTCCTCCTCGGCCGCGCGCCGCGCCTCTTCCGCGTCCAGCTCCGCGATGCTCCGGCAGGGGACGGAGGTGCGCTGGAAGCTCACGCCCGCCTGCCGCAGGAAGGAGGCGACCTCGCGGTTGGAGATGGCGAAGCCGAATTCCGCGTCGCCGTCGCTTTCCGACTGGGAGCCGAAGCTGTTGACGCCGAGCACCCGCCCGCAATCGTCCACCAGCGGCCCGCCGCTGTTGCCCTGCGCCATCGGGGCGGTGTGCAAAAGCGTGTCGAAGCCGTGCGAGGCGCGGCCCATGGAGACGGTGCCGCTGGTCTTGACCGGGGACAGCGGCTGGATCATCTCGTCGAGGTCCAGCCCCTGCGCGCGATCGACGGCGCCGGGATAGCCGATGGCGGTCACATGCTGCCCGTCGCTGACGGCTCCGGCGAAGAAGGTGGAGACCGGCAGGCGCCCTTCGGTCAGCCGGATGAGCGCGAGGTCGTTGCCGGGCGAATAGGCGATGACCTTGCCGCCATAGCTGCGCTTGCCCTGCGACGGGATGATGCCGACGACCAGATTGGGCTCGGTGCGCAGCAACTCGACCACATGGGCGTTGGTCAGCACCTTGTCCGGCGCGACGGCGAAGCCGCTGCCATGGCCGACGAAATAGGCGTCCTGCCCGTTGGTGGCGATGATGACGACGCGCACCACCCCGCGCACCGTCGCCGCGACGTCGAGCTGTTCCGCGCGCGCGGGCAGCGCGCCGCCCGCCAGCGTGGCGAGCAGCAGGATCAGCGAAGCCGAAAGGAGGCGAAGGGCGCGGCCGGGATGCATGGTCATGATGGGGATATCTATTGTCTGCGCGCGCGGAGGAAAAGCCGAAACTGCGGGCAGGCCGCCCGCCGGGTCCGGCTCAACGGATTTCCTCGCGCGCGGCCGGGACCGAAAGCGCCTGGAGCGCCGCGCGCCACCGGTCCGGCAGGGCGGCCGGGCGGCGGGTCAGCCGGTCGACATAGACGTGCACGAAATATCCTTCCGCCGCCGCCTCTTCCTCGCCCGCGACGAAGAGGCCGACCTCGTAGCGCACGCTCGACGTGCCGAGACGGGCGACGCGGATGCCCGCCTGGACCAGTTGCGGGAAGCTGACCGAGCGGGCGTAGCGGCAGCTGGTCTCGACGACGAGGCCGATAATGTCGCCGGCCTCGTAATCCAGCAGGCCGAGCTCGACCAGATGGCCGCAGACCGCCGTGTCGAACCAGCTGTAATAGACGACGTTGTTGACATGGCCGAACACGTCATTGTCCATCCAGCGCGTCGGAATGTCGCGGAAAACCGGGTAGGCGGCGCGGGGCCGCAATGCTGTTCGTGCCATCGGTGTCGGGCCCCTTCGTGAAAACACCGATATTCCCATATCGCGCGGCCCCGGATCGTCAAGCAGGCGATCATGGGGCAGGCCGCGCCGGGGGCTATCCGCCCAGCGGGCTGGACTTGTCGCGATCCTCCTTCGGATAGTCGGTCGGCTTCACCATGCCCACATTCGGGCGCTTCTCCACCGGCTCCGGCTTTTGCGCGGAGCCGGCGCGCGGGTCATGCTCCTGCGAATCCGGCCGCGCGTCGCCCAGCGGGCCGCGTTCCTGCTTCGGCGGGTCTCTCTTCTCGTCTGTCGTCATGCTTTTTCTCCTCACCACAGGAAACGTGGCGCGGGCCGGGGCGTTCCCGATCAGGGGGCAATGATGTCGAGGAGCCTGCGATGGAAGAAATGCGGTCGATCCATTCGGTCATGCCCTATTCGGGCGCATCGTCCGCGATGGGCAACAGCCATGATCATGCGACCAGATCGGAACTGGGGCGGCGGATCGCCCGGCTTTGCAATGCGGAATTCCTCGAAGCGGGGCGCAACGGGTTCGGCGGGGCGGCGGCAACGGGCGCGGGGCTTTTCTGGATACCCAATGACGTCCTGACGCGCGAGGAAGCGGCGGAGCTGGGCATTTCCCGCGCGGATCAGCTGTTCGGCGGCGTCGTCCCCCGGCCGTTCGTCGGCACGAAGATCGTCAGCCACGGCTTGCTGGCGGACAATGCGGCGGCTCCGCCCGGCTGGGCGCACGGGCTGGCGGCCCGGCTGGCCGACGCGGTGCTGCGCGGCTTCTCCGTCTTTTCGGCGGCGGATGCGCGCGCGGCGGGGCGGCTTCTCCTCGCCCATGGCCCCATCCGGCTGAAGGACGTCAAGGGCACGGCGGGCAAGGGCCAGACGGTGGTGGCCACCGGCGCGGAACTGGACCGGGCCATCGCGGACATTCCGCCGCCCGACCTTGCCGGGCATGGGCTGGTGATCGAGCAGAATCTGGAGGATGTCGTCACCTACAGCGTCGGCACGGTCAGCCTGTTCGGGCAAACCATCGCCTATTGGGGCACGCAGCGCCTGACGCTCGATAATCATGGCGAGGTCGCCTATGGCGGCTCGCAGCTCCATTGCGTGCGGGGCGGCTTCGCGGCGCTGAAGCGGCAGCTACTCGCGCCGGAACTGGCCGAGGCGGTGGACAAGGCCGCGCGCTACGACCGGGCGATGTTCGGCGCCTATCCTGGCCTGTTCGCCTCGCGCCGCAATTACGACGTGGCGCTGGGGCGCGACGGGCAGGGGCGGCAACGGATCGGCGTGCTGGAGCAGAGCTGGCGCGCCGGGGGCGCCAGCGGCGCGGAGATGCTGGCGTTCGAAGCCTTCGCCGCACAGCCGGACCGCGCCGCCATCACCTGCGCCACCGTGGAGGTCTATGGCGATGTCGATGCCGCGCCGCCCGAAGCGGCGCTCTATTATAGCGGGGTCGATCCGGTCGTCGGCCCGCTCAGCAAATATGCGGTCGAGCTATGAGGGTGGAGCCGATGGAATATGGGCAGGGGCGGGGGCAGGCCCAGGGGCAGGGACGCGGGCAGGTGACGATCCGGGTCGACGGGGAGCAGCTGGATGGCACATTGCTGTCGCCCGCGAAGCTCATTCCCGGCGTGCTGTTCATCCACGGCTGGGGCGGGACGCAGCAGCAGGATCTCGTCCGGGCGGAGGAGATCGCGCAGCTGGGCTGCATCTGCTTCACCTTCGATCTGCGCGGCCATGCCCGCCACAAGGACGAACGCAACAGCGTCACCCGCTCCGACGGGCTGGCCGACGTGATCGCCGCCTATGATTTCCTCGCCGCGCAGGATCAGGTCGATCCGTCCGCGATCGCCGTGGTGGGGACGAGCTATGGCGGCTATCTCGCTGCGCTGCTGACCGCGCACCGGCCCGTCGCGTGGCTGGCGCTGCGGGTGCCTGCGCTCTATCCCGACAGCCACTGGGACGTGCCCAAGGCGCTGCTATCGCGCGAGGAGATATCCTCCTACCGCCGCCATTTCCGCACCGGCTATCAGGACAAGGCGCTGGCCGCCTGCGAGGCGTTCACCGGCGACGTGCTGATCGTCGAATCGGAGCATGACGATTATGTCCCGCACACGACGATCAGTTCCTTCATGGCCGCCTTCCAGCGCAGCAATTCGCTGAGCTATCGCATGTTGAAGGGCGCCGACCATGCATTGCGCGACGAAGGGCACCGCCGCGCCTACAACCATCTGCTGCTCGGCTGGATCGAGGAGATGGTGAGGCGGGGCAGGCGGCCCGTCTGATCGCGATGGTCAGGGCGCGGGGACCGGCGGCCGCGCCTCGGCGAGCAGCAGGGCGAAGCGCCCCGCCGGGTCGGTCCATTCGCGCAGCACGCTCCACCCCCCGGCGGCGAGCAGCAGCCGGGCCGAGCGGGCGCTGTATTTATGGCTGTTCTCGGTGTGGATGGTCTCGCCCGTCCGCATCGCGAAGGACTGCATCTGGAAGGACTGTCCGCCGATCGTGAAGCGCATGTCCCGCCGCGCTTCCAGATGCATTTCGATGCGCGCCTCCGGATCGTTCCAGACGACCCGGTGGCGGAAGGCGGCGACATCGATGTCCGCCCCCAGCTCGCGGTTGATGCGGGTCAGCAGGTTGAGGTTGAAGGCGGCGGTGACCCCCTGCGCGTCGTCATAGGCGCGCAGCAGTTCCTCCCGGTCCTTCACCCGGTCCATGCCGATCAGCAGCAGCGCGCCATGGCCGAGCGTCGCGGCGATGGTCCGCAACAGGTCCACTGCGGCGCGGGCGGAAAGGTTGCCGATGGTCGATCCGGGAAAGAAGCCGAGGCGCGGCGCCTCGCCGATCCGGGCGGGCAGGGCGACCGGCCTGGTGAAATCCGCCTCGACAGGCCAGACCGGCAACGCCGGGAAGCGGGAGGCCAGCGCCCTTGCCGAATGCAGCAGATATTCGCCGGATATGTCGATCGGCACATAGCAGGCCGGGTCCATCGCCGCGAGCAGCAGCGGCGTCTTGGCCGAGGAGCCGGAGCCGAACTCCACCACCGCGCGGCCCCGGCCCGCGATCCGCGCCACCGCGCCTGCATGCTCCTCCAGCAGCGCGGTTTCCGTGCGCGTCGGATAATATTCGGGCAGCCGGGTGATCTCCTCGAACAGCTCCGACCCGCGCCGGTCGTATAGCCAGCGCGCCGGGACGGCCTTCTGCGCGGCCGACAGCCCGGCCAGCACATCGGCGCGGAAGGCCGGGTCGAAGCCGGAGGGCGGCGGCGAGCGGTCCGTCTCCAGCAACATGGTCAGGCGTCCCTCGCAAGGCGGACGCCGGTGAACTGCCAGCGCTGATGGGGGTAGAAGAAATTGCGGTAGCTGGCGCGCGCATGGCCGCGCGGGGTTGCGCAGCTGCCGCCCTTCAGCACGAACTGGCCGGACATGAACTTGCCGTTATATTCGCCCACCGCTCCGCTGGCGGGGGTGAAGCCGGGATAGGGCAGATAGGCCGAGCGGGTCCATTCCCACACGTCGCCGAACATCTGCCGCAGCCCCTCGCCGGGGGAAGAGGGCCGGGGGTGGACCGGGCCGGCCTCGTCGAGGAAATGGCCCTGCGCGGGGTCGAGGCGCCCGGCGGCGGCCTCCCATTCCTCCTCGGTCGGCAGGCGGGCGCCCGCCCATTGGGCGAAGGCGTCGGCCTCATAATAGCTGACATGGCAGACCGGCGCGGCGGGATCGATCTGCCGCGGTCCGTCGAGGCCGAAGCATTGGCGGAAAAGCCCGTCTTCGCCGCGCCGCCAATAGGCGGGCGCCTCGATGGCGTTGGCCTGCACCCACGCCCATCCGTCCGACAGCCAGAGCGAGGCCGTGCGGTAGCCGCCGTCGGCGATGAAATCCTGCCACTCGCCATTGGTGACGGGCCGGTCGGCGAGCGCATGGGGATGCAGCAGCACCTCATGGCGCGGCCCCTCGCAATCGAAGGCGAAGCCCGCGCCGTCATGGCCGATAGCGTACCTGCCCGACCGGCCCGCGATCCAGCGAAGCGGTTCCGCCCGGCCCGGCAGCGTGCGCGCCTTGCGCGGCCAGATCGCGGGCAGCAGCGGGTTTTGCGCGAAGAGGTGGAGGATGTCGGTCAGCAGCAGCTCCTGATGCTGCTCTTCATGATGGCAACCCAGTTCGAGCAGATCCCGCGCCCGCGCGGGCAGATGCGGCCACGCCCTCTCCACCGCCGCATCCACATAGGCGCGCCAGGCGATCACCTCGTCCAGCAAGGGTCGGGTGAGCATCCCCCGCGACGGCCGGGCGAGGCGGGCGCCCTCGGCCTCATAATAGCTGTTGAACAGGAACGGCCAGCGCTCGTCGTACAGGCCATGGCCCGGCACATGATCGCGCAGCACGAAGCTCTCGAAAAACCATGTGGTGTGCGCCAGATGCCATTTGGCGGGGGAGGCGTCCGGCATCGACTGGACGGTTGCATCGGCATCGGAAAGCGGCGCGACCAGATCAACCGTCCGCGCGCGCACCGCCCGGAAGCGGGCGAGGAGGGCGGGCGCGCTCTGGCCCGGCGGAGCGGATGGGAAGGCAAGCGCTTCGGGGCGAACGGTCATGTCTCGATCCTCAACATCATGGCGGCAGGCTTCGGGCGGCTTCGGTTCAATGAACGCGCGGAAGCGGCAAAGGCTGCACGATGGAGGAGAGGGAGAAAAGACGGGGCGGCGGCGGCCGGGACGGGAAGTCCCGTTCCCGGAAGCGGCGATGGTAGAATATGGGCGATGATGGAAAATGGTGCCGGCTAGAGGCTTCGAACCCCTGACCCCCTGATTACAAATCAGGTGCTCTACCAGCTGAGCTAAGCCGGCGCCGGTGCTTCCATGCAGAAAGGCCGGGCGAAGGTCCAGCAAAATCGGCAATGCGGCCGCCAAAGCGGCGCGCCCGTTAAAAAGGGCGGCGAATTCCTCCGCCGCCCCGTCATCCGCAAAAAGAAGAAGCCGGCGAGCGGCGGTCAGCGGCAGGTGCGCTTGGAATCCACGCTCTTGCCGATCAGGCCGCCGGCTGCGGCGCCCAGGATCGTGCCCATCGCGCGGTCGCCTTCCGTATCCACCGCGCGGCCGAGCAGCGCGCCGCCCGCCAGGCCGACGACCAGGCCGGTGGTGCCGTCCGACTTGCGGCAGTACATGCGCCCGTCGCGGCCGCGCCATTCCTTATAGGCATGTTTCTTGTGCGCGCGGGGGCGGGCGTCGGCCGCCTCCGGCACCAGCAGGGCCGGCGCCATCAGCGATGCCGCGACGGCAACGGCGAGGGAACGGCTCATCGGGAACTTGCGCATTGTGCGTCCTTTCATTTTCTTGTCATTAAGCGGCTTGAAAACGTAGGCCAGTGTAGCAAGGTTGCATGAACGCCATACAACGAGCGCGAATTGACGAAACGGCTGGCAGACAAGAAGGCACGGCCTGTCGCATGATCGCTTTTTTCAATCTGTGTGGCGCAAAAAAGTAATTTCACGATTTAATCCCTTGCTGCTAACAGCAGGGCATCAGTTTCAACCACGCCAGCAATGGAGTCCCAAATGGCTGTCATCAATACCGAGATCAAACCCTTTACCGCTCAGGCCTATAAGGACGGCAAGTTCATCACCGTCACCGATGCCGACGTGAAGGCGGCTGGCTGGTCGATCTTCGTTTTCTATCCCGCCGACTTCACCTTCGTCTGCCCGACCGAGCTTGAGGATCTCGCCGATCTTTACGGCGAATTCCAGAAGCTGGGCGTCGAGATCTACTCGGTGTCGACCGACACGCATTTCAGCCACAAGGCCTGGCACGACACCTCGCCGGCGATCGGCAAGATTAAGTACACGATGATCGGCGACCCCTCGGGCACGCTCACCAACAATTTCGACGTGATGCGTCCGGGCGTCGGCCTCGCCGATCGCGGCACCTTCGTCGTCGATCCGCAGGGCGTGATCCAGGTGATGGAAATCACCAGCGAAGGCGTCGGCCGCAACGCGTCGGAGCTGCTGCGCAAGGTGAAGGCCGCGCAATATGTCGCCACTCACCCCGGCGAAGTCTGCCCGGCCAAGTGGGAAGAGGGTGAAAAGACCCTTGCCCCGTCGCTGGACCTGGTCGGCAAGATCTGATTTTCGTCAACCCTGCGCGGCGATGCCTTCCCGGCGTCGCCGCGCCCCGGCCGCCCGGTTTTGCCCACGCAAACGGCCTCCCGCAGCGGGAGGCAGGGGCGGCTTTTTTGCGCCCGTAACCGGCGCTCAGGAGGAATATGATGCTCGACACCGCAATGAAGGATCAGCTGAAAGGCTATCTGACCAACATCACCCAGCCGATCGAACTGGTCGCCTCGCTGGACGAGGGCGCGAAGTCGACGGAGCTGGCAGGCCTGCTGGAGGATATTGCTTCCCTTTCCGACAAGGTGAGCTTCGTCCGCACCGGCACCGACGCCCGCAAGCCTTCCTTCCTGATCCGCCGGGCGGGCACGGATATCGGCGTGACCTTCGCCGGCATTCCGATGGGCCATGAATTCACCTCGCTGGTGCTGGCGCTGTTGCAGGTGGGCGGCCATCCGTCCAAGGCCGCGCCGGAACTGCTCCAGCAGGTGCGGGACCTGGACGGCGACTACAGCTTCGAAACCTATTTCTCGCTGTCGTGCCAGAACTGCCCGGACGTGGTGCAGGCCCTCAACCTGATGAGCGTGCTCAACCCGCGCATCAAGCATGTCGCGATCGACGGCGCGCTGTTCAAGGAAGAGGTGGACGCGCGCAAGGTGATGGCGGTGCCGACCGTCTATCTGAACGGCGAGCTGTTCGATTCGGGGCGCATGGAGCTGGCGCAGATCGTCGCGAAGCTGGATACCGGCGCCGCGGCCAAGGCGGCCGAGCAGATCGCCGCGAAGGAGGCGTTCGACGTCCTCGTCGTCGGCGGCGGCCCGGCGGGCGCGGCGGCGGCGATCTATGCCGCGCGCAAGGGTATCCGCACCGGCATTGCGGCGGAGCGTTTCGGCGGGCAGGTGCTCGACACCATGGCGATCGAGAACCTGATCTCCGTTCCGCACACTGAAGGACCGAAGCTGGCGTCCGCGCTCGAAACCCATGTGAGGGAATATGATGTCGACATCATGAACCTTCAGAAGGCGAAGAAGCTGATTCCGGCGGCCAGGCCCGGCGGCCTGATCGGCGTCGAGCTGGAGAACGGCGCGAAGCTGACGGCCAAGACGGTCATCCTCACCACCGGCGCGCGCTGGCGGCAGATGGGCGTGCCGGGCGAGGACGACTATCGCAATCGCGGCGTCGCCTATTGCCCGCACTGCGACGGCCCGCTGTTCAAGGGAAAGCGCGTCGCGGTGATCGGCGGCGGCAACAGCGGCGTCGAGGCGGCGATCGACCTCGCCGGCATCGTCGCCCATGTGACGCTGATCGAGTTCGACGGCCAGCTCCGCGCCGACGAGGTGTTGCAGCGCAAGCTGCGCAGCCTGTCGAACGTCAAGGTCATCACCTCGGCGATGACGACCGAGGTGCTGGGCGACGGCGACAAGGTGACGGGCCTCAGCTACAAGGACCGCAACAGCGGCGACGTGCACCATGTCGAGCTGGAGGGCATCTTCGTCCAGATCGGCCTCGTGCCGAACACCGAATGGCTGAAGGACGACATCGCCCTGTCGCAGCGCGGCGAGATCGAGGTGGACGTGCGCGGCGCGACCTCCATGCCCGGTGTGTTCGCCGCAGGCGACGCGACGACGACGCCCTACAAGCAGATCGTCATCGCGATGGGCGAAGGCTCGAAAGCGGCGCTGTCGGCCTTCGATTATCTGATCCGTCAGGTGCCGGTGGACGAAAGCGGCGAGGCCGAGACGGCGACCGCCTCCGCCGCCGCCTGACCCTGGCTCTGGCCGGGACCCATGAGAATCCGGCCCGTATCGACCCTTTGGGGCAGGCGGGCCGGATTTTCGGAATTTTCGAACAGGCGGGTCAGGGTGGATTCGATCAGGGTGGCGATGGCCGACTGGCTCGCAAGGCCGCCCGAAATGAGGCAGCGGGCATGCAGCACCCGGCGGAACGCCTCATATCTGGCTTTTTCCGGCGGCGTGGGCGCGGTCCAGAACTGATCGAGCCGCCCCTGATGGGTGATGCCGGGAATGTCGTAGATCGCGCTGCCCAGCACGAACACCGGCGTGCCCGCCGCCAGCCCCAGCGTGCCCGACGTGCTGTTCACGGTCACCATGCCGAGGCTCTTGCGCGCCATGTGCTTGAGGTCGCCGCCGTCGACGTGGATCACCCTGTCCTCTATGCCCAGCCGCCGCGCCTGCTTGCGGACATAGCCGAACCAGCTGCGATAGCTGCAGTCGAGCGGATGTTCCTTGATGACCAGCGTGGTGTTGGACGGGGCGTTGAGGGCGAAGCTTTCCATTACGTAGAGCGTCGCGTCCCGCATGCTGCTGAACGGCGAATGGGTGCGGATCTGGTAATCCGAGTTGAGCTGGAGCGGGAACAGGAAATAGGGTGTCCTGCCGACCGCCTGAAGCGATTTTTCCCTGCGCCCGCCGTTCATCCGCTCCCGCGCGAACTTGAGCAGCCAGCCGCCGCCTTCGGCCAGCAGCGACCCCGGCCGGTGCGAGCGGTAGAGCGGGAATTGCCAGCGGGTGAGGCAATCGGCCGCATAATAGCGGATGGAATCGCGCGCGCGCCGGTTGAAGCTGGCGGTAATGGGAATGGACGGCGGCACCGGCGGCAGCGTCTCGGCCTGCTGCATCAGCCAGTCGGGATCGCGCGACAGGGTGGAATTGCCGTTGACGCCATCGGGCTCCATCGTGATCCAGTGCGGGCGGATATAGCCTTCCTCGAACACGTGGATGCGCACGCCGCGCAACTTGGCCATGCCGTGGGCGGCGTTGTGCAGCGGGCGGCAGTCGCCGAACAGCAGCATGTCGGTGATCGCATTGTCGCGGATATAATGATCGAAGAAGCGGTTCCAGCCCGCCTGGCTGCCCCGGTAGTTGACGGCCTTGCCCGGCCAGTCGACCCGGTCGCCGCCGTTGAAGTTGATGCGGTGGATGCCGTGGCCCTTCTTCACCAGTTCCTGGCCGAGCAGCCAGAAAAACGGTCCCGGAGGGCCCTGGAGGAACAGAAATTGCCGCGCCGCTGGAAGAGGCATGGTCATATCGCAAACCCCGATGGCGCCCGGTGTAAATGATACCGGGTTTCAGGCGGATAAACCGCGAATTGCCCGAACCTTTCCCCGCGATCGACCCAAAGAGGCTTCATGAAAAAGGGCAGATGGAAATTCATCGCAATGGCGCGCCGGTGGCCAAAGATATGAAATGGATGACGTGCTCGTCTTTCCATTGTTCCCCTTCTTCTGTGTCTATAATGACAGGCCGTTATCCATCTTTTCCTGATGGCTCGCAACCTGGGGGTACGGATCACCCCGGACAAACGCAACGCTCCATCGCAATTTTTGTTGCCGGAAATTTCCGTCCGGTGTCATTTTTGTGACTATCTGCCTTATGAAGGGCCGCCGGAATCGGGGCGTATCCTGCCGACGTCCCGCCAGGGCTGGCCGATCCACCGGCGCAGCCGGTCGCGGATCGCCCAGAGCATCGGGATGCGCCGCTCGGCGATGCCCGGCAGGCTGAGGATATCCCCGCCCAGCCACGGGATGAACGGGTTGCGGCGGCTATAGGCCCAGATCTCGATCCGCATCGACGGGCGCAGCGCCTGCCCGCGGGCGTGGAAGCCGCAGGTGTCGACGACCACCAGCGTATTGGCGGGCACGGTGAAGGCGACCGGGTCGGGCAGGCCGAGCCGGGGCAGCTCCTCCGCCCCTATGCGCATGGAACCGCGCGCGGACAGCCGGTCCACCCCTTCGGGCGCGGCCAGCGCCTTTTCATGTTCCCAGGCGAGCCGTTCGGGCGTCAGCCGGTGCGATCCCGGCACATAGGTCAGCGGGCCGTCCTCCGCCGCCACGTCGGTCAGGAAATACCAGGCCTTCATCGTCGGATGGAAGGTGTCGGCGTGGAGGTGGGTCTGCGGGTCGGCCGGGGCGTCGAGCCGGTGGGTCAGGATGGTCTGGATATAATAGAGCGGCTCCACCCGGAAACCGGCGACATAGTGCATCAGCCGGGTCCAGCGTGGCGCGCGGAGGAGGGCGCGCAGCGCCGGTATGTCGCGCAGCATCTCCGCGTCGATCGCGATGCGGCGGGTGATGGCGTCGCCCTGCACCATCTCCCGCGCGGGCGAGACGCGCGCCAGCACCGCCTCGCGCAGCGCGGCGAACTGGTCGGCGGGCAGGAAGCCGGGCACCAGCACATAGCCCTGTTCCCCGAACTGCGCCCGTTCCGACGCCTCCAGCCGCTTGCCCAGCCGCGCCCGGCGCAGCGCGGCGAGCGCATGGACGATGCGGACGCGGGCGCGGTGCAGCCCCTTGCGGTTGAGCCGCTTCGAACCGATCAGCGGATTGTCGCAAAAGGATTTCGCGCCCGTCAGCAACTGGGCGGTCCACCAGGGCAGGGCAAGCCAGCGCAAGGGCGAATGTTTCGACGCGCCTGTCATTCCTCCCCTTTGAGACGGAGACTTCCTTGTGTAAAGGGGGCGCGTCGGGAATGTCCGATTTGCTGCTGCGCCGGGTCCATGAACAGTTTTTCCATCCGCCCCTCCGCCGATTGTCCGCCTCCGCCCGAAGGGAAGCCCGTGGCCTGGAACCGCCATGATCGCTGAGTTCCGCCCGCCGGCCAGCAAGGAAAGCGCGCGCCTGCGCCTCTATCTGGTCGGGCTGGTGCTCGATATGTGGGCGATGCTGGCCGCCTTCATCCTCGCCAACTGGCTGGTGCTGGGGTCGCCCTGGGGCGAGCCGGGCAAGCCGCACGGCATCGCGATCTTCACCCTGCTCGCGCCGATCTATGCGCTGCTGGCGATCAACAGCGGCGCCTATGGCATCCGCATGCTCGGCCATGTGCGCACCAGCGCTGCCCATGCGATCATGGCGCTGGCGCAGGCGGTGCTGGTGGCGCTGCTGCTGGTGTTCTTCGCCAAGGTGGGCGCGCAATTGTCGCGCCTGACGCTGGTGGTGGGCAGCCTGCTTTCCGCCTTCGGCCTTGTCGGCAGCCGCTTCGTGGTGACGGCGCTGGCGCGGCGCGTGCTGGGCGCGGTGCCGGTGATGGAATTGTTCATCGTCGACGGCGTGCCGCTGCCCAGGCTGCGTCCCTCCATGGCGGTGCTCGATGCGGCGCGCGCAGGGATAGATCCCAGCGAGCATGACGCGGCGATGGCGGAAAAGCTGGCCCTGGCGGTCGGCGGGGCCGAGCATGTGGTCGTCGCCTGCCCCAGCGAGAAGATCGAGGACTGGAGCATCGCGCTCAAGTCCCTGTCGGCGCGGGGCGAAATACTGGTGCCCGAACTGGCGCGGTTCGCGCCCGCGCGGGGCGGGACCTTCCAGCATCAGCCCACCGTCGTCGTCGCCGGGGGGCCGCTGTCCTTCCGCGACCGCATCATCAAGCGCATCTTCGACGTGGCGGTGTCGCTGGCGGCGATCCTGATCCTGTCCCCGGTGCTGCTCGCCACCGCGATCGCGGTGAAGCTTTCCAGCCCCGGCCCGGTATTCTTCCGCCAGATCCGGCTGGGGCGGGACGCGCGGCCGTTCCGCATCTACAAATTCCGGTCGATGCGCACCGACATGTCGGATTTCCGCGCCGACCAGCTGACGCAGCGGGACGACCCCCGCGTCACCCGCGTCGGCGCGTTCATCCGCCGCACCAGCATCGATGAACTGCCGCAGCTTTTCAACGTGTTGCAGGGCGATATGAGCATGGTCGGCCCGCGTCCCCATGCGCCGGGGGCGAAGGCGGCGGATTCCCTCTATTGGGAGGTCGACCAGCGCTATTGGGCGCGCCACTGCATCAAGCCGGGCATCACCGGCCTCGCCCAGATACGCGGCCATCGCGGCAATACCGAAGCGCATGAGGACCTGATCCTGCGTCTCCAGTCCGATCTCGAATATGTGACCGACTGGTCGATCTGGCGCGACATACGGATCATGGTGGCGACGGCGGGCGTGCTGGTCCACCATAATGCGTATTGATCTGCCGCCCGCAGTTGATATGGGCGGGATATCGGCACGGGAGTGAGGGACGGATGATTACCGCGCAGCGGGCGATGAAGGCCGCGGGCAAATATATGTCGCGGGGCGCGCTGGCGGCCCGTGCGCGTCTGGGCGCGCGGGCGCGGCGGCTCTGCCCGGCCTGCGCGGGATCGGTGGTCGGCTTTTTCCGCTATGGCGACAATCGCGAATGGGGGTGCCCGGCCTGCGGCGCCTCGCCGCGCGAGCGGCTGGTCAACTATCTGATTGCGCGCGGCCAGCTGACCTTGCCCAGGGGCGGGTCGATCCTGCACATGGCGCCCAACGAAGCCAGCCTCGTCCGCCGGTTCCAAGCGGCGGCGGGGGAGTATGTACCCGCCGATATCGACCCGTCCCGCTATGCCGTGCCCGGCGTGCGGCAGGTGGACCTGATGGAGATCGGCGCGGCGAACCGCTTCGACCTGTTCTACGCCAGCCATGTGATGGAGCATGTGCCCGACGACGCGCATGTGCTGCGCCAGATTTTCGCCGCGCTGAAGCCGGGCGGGGAGGCGTGGCTGATCGTGCCGCTGTGGGATGCGCCGACCGAGGACGGCGCGCCCGCCATGACCGCGCGGGAGCGGGAGCGGCGCTTCGGCCAGTGGGATCATGTCCGCCAATATGGGCTGGACTTCGCCGACCGCATCCGCGCGGCGGGGTTCGAGGTGGACCTGCTGCGCGCCGGGGATTGCGCCGCCGACGATGTGGCGCTGATGGCGCTCGACGACATCATCTTCCGCGCGCGCAAGCCGACGGCGCAGGGATAAGCGGCTCCGGTGCGCGCCCTCTTCGCGGCCGGCGAGCGCTCCCTGCCGGTGCTGACGCTGGCGAAGCTCGCCAATGTCGCGCTGTCGATGCTGTGGGGCTTTGCCGTCACCTTCGTGTTCGTGCGGGCGCTGCCGGGCGCGGAGTTTCAGGCGTTCCTGCTGCTGATCGCGTTCAACAACTTCACCCAGTCGGCGGAATTCGGCCTCACCAACGTCATCTATGCCCGGCTGCGGCGCTGGTGGCTGGCGCGCGGCGGAGCGGGGGACGAGGGGAGCGGGCAGGGCGGCGATTTCCGGCGGGAGGAGATCGGCGTGCTGTTCCTGTTCCTGGGCACGCTGGTCGTCGGCGGCGGGCTGGCGGTCGCGGCGGCGATCCGGGCCGGGTGGATCGGCACGGACCTTCCGGCGATATTCCTGATCTTCTTCTTCGCCTCCGCGCTCAACGTGCTGCTGCTGCTCGCCAAGCGGGCGCTGGCCGCCGTCGACCGCAACCTGCTGTGGGAAGCGCTGGACTGCATTCGCCGGGTGCTGGGCCTCGCGATCCTGCTCGCGGTGCTGGCCGGGTTCGACCTGATGGCGTCGGTGTCGCTGCAACTGCTGCTGAATTGCGGCGCGGCGCTTGTCGGCATGGTGCTGATCGCGCGGCGGACGGCCATGCGCACTCGCCAATGGTTCGCCTGGCGCGTGGGCGGGGGGCATGTGCGCCGCACCTATTTGCGCGATATCGGCGCGTCGGCGGCGCTGACGCTGAGCGAGGTCGCCGCCTATAACGCGCCCTATTTCCTGATCGCGGCGCTGGCCCATGACGCGCGGCTGATCCTGCTGTTCGACTTCGTCTTCAAGATGATCCGCTCCGTCACCACCGCCACCCGCGCGACGATAGAGGGGGCGTTGCCGCGCCTCACGCGCAGCTGGTTCGCGGGCGACCGCGCCGCCTTCCGCCGCGGGCTGGCGCGCGCGCTGGCCGTGGCGCTGGGGGTGGCGCTGTGCGCGGACGTGCTGCTGCTGGCGGTCGGGCAGCGGCTGTTCGCGCTGCTGTTCGACGGGCGCGCCGCGCTCGGCATGGGGGAATTGCTGCTGCTGTGCGCTCTGCTGCTGGTGCTGGCGACGATCTGCACCTCGGTCTATGTGCAGGGCGCGCTGGGGCGGTTCGGGCCGCTGCTGCGCCAGTCCTTGCCCTTCCTCGCCGGGTCGCTCGCCAGCGTGCCGCTCGCGCTCGGCCTGCACGGAGATACGGGACTTTCCTACATGGCGATCTACATGCTGGTTTTCGCGGGAACCGCGTTGCTGCATGCCGCAGCGCTGCGACGGCTGGCGAGGAGCCTCTAGAATGCATATCGCGATGCTGGATCCGTCCCTGTTCACCGGCCGCTATGACGACAGCCTGTGCGCGGCGCTGGCGGCGCGCGGGCATGAGGTGGTGCTGCACGGCCGCCCGATGCGCGACACCGATGCGATCGAACCGCACGGCTATCGCTACGACGCGCGCTTCTTTCCGCTGGCCGAGCGGGCGCGGGGCCTGCTGGGTGAGGGGGCGCTGTTTCGCGGCGGCAAGGCGCTGGAATATTGCGCGCAGGCGCGGCTCGGCGGGCTGGGGGACATGGCGGCGGCCGATGTCGTCCATGTGCAATGGCTGCCTTTTCCACCCGCCGACCGGCTGCTGATCGGGCGGCTGGCGGGCCGGGCGAAGCGGCGTCCGGCGCTGGTCCACACCGTGCACAATGCGTCGGCCTATCATGGCGACAGCGGCGCGCAGGCGGCGGGCTATCGCGCGCTGCTCGACCGGTTCGACGCGCTGATCGTCCATGGCGAGGAGACGCGCGCGGCGATGATCGCGCAGAGCGTGGCGGCCGAGCGGCTGCACATCGTGCCCCATCCGCCGATGGAGCTGGCGCGGGCGGGGGAGGACGATCTTGCGCAGGTGCCGGACCCGCGTGGCCCACGCATCCTCTTCTTCGGGACGATCCGGCCCTATAAGGGCTTCGACCTGCTGATCGACGCCTGCCTTGCGCTCTGGCGCGCGGGGCTGCGGTTCGAGCTGGCGGTCGCGGGCAAGCCGTTTCTGGACATTGCGCCGCTGCTCGACCGGGTGCGGGCGGAGGGCTTCGGGGACAGGCTGGTGCCCGACCTCGGCTTCCTGACCGAGCAGCGGTTGGACGCGCATCTGCGCAAGGCCGATATCATCGCCTTTCCCTATCGCCATATCGACAGCAGCGGGGCGTTCCTCTCCGCACTGCATTATGGCAAGGCGATGGTGGCGGCGCGGGTGGGCATGTTCGCGGCGCTGGCGGAGGGGGACGCCGCCCTCTGCGCGCCGGAGGATGCGGAGGCGTTGGCGCAGGCGCTGCGCGGGCCGATCGAGGATGCGGCCTTGCGCGCGCGGCTGGGCGCCGGGGCGCTGGCAATGCGCGCGCAACTGGGGCAATGGAGCGACGCCGCGGAGGGAACGCTGCGCGCCTATCAACAAGCGGTCGAAAAGGTGAAACAGGCATGAGTTCGGGACGGATCGCGCGGGAAATGTCGCGGCGCTGGCTGGGCGCGCGGCTGGCGCTGGCTGGACGCATCCACCAATATCCCGAAATATGGGCGCTGCGCCGCTTTCTGGAGGCGTTCAGCATCGACGCGCTGATCGACGTCGGCGCCAATGAAGGCCAATATGCGCAGACCGCCCGCAAGGATGCGCGCTTCACCGGTCATATCTTCTCCTTCGAGCCTAACCCGGACGTGTTCGCGATCCTTTCGGCCAAGGCGGCGCGCGACCCGCGCTGGCATGTGTTCAACATGGCGCTGTCCGATTTCGACGGCACGGCGGAATTCAACATCATGGCCGCGCATCAGTTCAGCTCTCTGGTGAAGCCGTCCGACACGCTCGATCCCGTGTTCGTCGAGCGCAACCGGGTGGAGCGCACCGTCGTCATGCAATGCCGCAGGCTGGACGGCATGCTGGACGAGTTGCTGCGTCCGCACGGCCTGTCGCGGCCTTTCCTGAAGATGGATACGCAGGGCCATGACCGCTCCGTCTGCGAAGGGGCGGGCGCGCGGCTGGCGGATATGCTGGGCCTCCAGACCGAGCTGGCGGTGCGGCCCCAATATGCGGGCGCGGCCGACTATCGCGCGATGATCGGCTATCTGGAGGGGAAGGGCTTCGTCCCCAATGCGATGTTCGCGAACAACAAGGGGCATTTCCCGACCCTGGTGGAGATGGACGGCATCTTCCTGCGCGCCGACCTCGCCGGCGACGGGGCGGTCAGCGCATGACGGGATCGCGCCCTTCCTGGCTGCTGCTGATTTCCGGCGCGCTGATCCTGCTGTGGGCGGGGCTGGCATGGGTGGCCGAGATCATGCTGCGCGACGGGCAGGCGATCGCCTATTATCTGTTCCGCACGCAGGATGTGCAGGCGCTGCTGATGGGCGGCGGGGCGCTGATGCTCGCCGGGCTGTTCGCCGGCGGCGGGCGGATGGGGACGAACTGGCGCTGGGCGCGGGACGGCCGGATGGTCGGCGCGCTGATCCTCCTCTTCGCCCTGCTCGCCTGGTCGGGCAATTACTGGCTGCTCGAAGGCTATGCGCTCTCGCGCGACGAACAGGTCGCCAAATTCGGCGCCGCCGCGATGGAACAGGGCTGGCTCGGCTGGCAGATACCGAGGCAATGGGTCGAATATCGCCGGGCGATCATGCCGGAATTCTTCTCTCCCTTCGGCGCCGATCATGTCTGGTCGTCGGCCTATCTGCCGCTCAACTCCGCCTTCCGCGCCTTCTGGGGCCTGGTGGCGGACGAGGCGCTGGCGGGGCCGGTGCTGCTGATCGCCGGGCTGGCGGCGCTGTGGCGCGTGGCGCTGCGGCTGTTCCCCGACCGGCCGGATGCGGTGGCGGTGACGCTGCTGATGGCGCTCTGCTCGACGCAGCTGCTCGTCACCGGGATGACGCCCTATGCGATGACCGCGCATTTCGCGCTCAACATGGTGTGGCTGGCGCTGGTGCTGCGGGGCGGGGCATGGGGCCACGGCGCGGCGGGGCTGGTCGCGCTGATCCTCGCGGGGCTGCACCAATATCATTATCCGTTCCCGTTCCTGCTGCCGTTCCTGTTCTGGTTCGCGCTGGGGCGGCGCTGGGGGGCGCTGGCCTTCCATGCGGGCGTGCTGGGGCTGGCGATCCTGATCTGGGCGAAGCTGTGGCCTTCCATGCTTGCCGACCTGTTCGGCCCGCCCGCCGACATACGCCCGTCCGCCGGGGTGGCGGACAAGGTGGACAGCCTGTTCGACCGGCTGATCGCGCGATGGCATCCGCTGCTGCACCTCTCCCGCTTCCTCGCGTGGAACAATCTGCTGCTGGTGCCGCTGGCGCTGGTCGGGCTGGGGCGGATGGACTGGCGCAGGGCGCTGCGCGGCGAGCATGTCGCGCTGCCGCTGGCGATGGGGGCGTTCGGCATGGCGGCGCTGGCGATGGACCAGGGCTATGGCTGGGGCTATCGCTATCTGCACGCCTTCCTCGGCAGCTTCGCGCTACTGGCCGGTTATGGCTGGACGAAGCTGCGGCGTCCCGGCGGGGAGGCGCGCTCGCCGCTGCTCGCCGCGTCGGTCGTCGTCGCGCTGCTGACCGGCAGCTTCCTGATGGCCCGCGCGCATCATTATGTCGCGCCCTATGCCGCCGCGCACCGGCTGATCCTGTCCGCCGACGCCGACGTCGTGCTGGTCGATCCGCGCGGCGGGCGCTTCGTCACCGATCTGGCACGCGGGCGGGAAGGGGTGCCCGTCGGACGGCCGATGGTGATGGCGCTGGGACAGCTGGACGAGGAACTGGTCGATCATCTGTGCGACCGCTACAGCATCGCGATTTTCGACAGCAGCGCGTTCCTGCCGATGGGCCTCAGCGCGGTGCCGTGGGACAGCGAGCCCATCGCCGACCTGCGCGCGCATATGGAAAAGCGTGGCTGCGGACGGACGCTGGCGCCTGCCCTGGAATGACCGGCAAGGCTGCGTTTATTGCAATGCGGCCGATCCTGATTGCATGCAAAAGCAGGGAAAGCAGGGTTGATAGCGTTGTCTGCCTGCCCTAGCTGGGAGTTTGTTTGCGCCGCAGCAAAAAGGCGCGCCAGCAAAGGACAGGCCCATTTCCGTTTCCGCCGCCCAATTCCGCCTCGTGCTCTTTTCCCTCGCCATGGGGGGCTTCGCGATCGGCACCACCGAATTCGCGGCGATGAGCCTCGTTCCCTATTTCGCGCCCGCGCTCGGCATAGACGAGCCGGCCGCCGGCCATGTCATCAGCGCCTATGCGCTGGGCGTGGTGGTGGGCGCGCCGATCATCGCGGTGCTGGCGGCGAAGGTCGCGCGGCGCACGCTGCTGATCGGCCTGATGGCGATGTTCGCGCTCGGCAATGCGCTGAGCGCCATCGCGCCGGGCTATGAAACGATGCTGCTGTTCCGGTTCCTGAGCGGCCTGCCGCACGGGGCCTATTTCGGCGTCGCGGCACTGGTCGCGGCGGATCTCGCGCCGCCGCACCGGCGGGCGCAGGCGGTTTCCGTGGTGATGGCGGGGCTGACCATCGCCACGGTCGCGGGCGTGCCGGTCGCCAACTGGCTGGGGCAGGCGATAGGCTGGCGTTCCGGCTTCGCGATCGTCGCGGTGCTGGCGCTGGCGACGGCGCTGCTCGTCACCCTGTTCGCCCCGCGCGACAGGGCGCCCGAAGGGGCCAGCCCGTTGCGCGAACTGGGCGCATTGCGGCGGCGGCAGGTGTGGCTGACGCTGGCGGCGGGCGCGATCGGCTTCGGCGGGCTGTTCTGCGTCTACACCTATGTCGCCTCTACCATGCTGGAGGTGACCGGCGTGTCGGCGGCGCTGGTGCCGGTGATATTGGCGGTGTTCGGCCTCGGCATGACGCTGGGCAATCTGTTCGCCGGATGGGCGGCGGACAAGGCGCTGATGCGCACGGCGGCGGGCATGTTCCTGTTCAGCGCGCTGGCGCTGGCGCTCTATCCCTTCGCCGCGCACCATATCGGGCTGCTGGCGCTCGACATCTTCGCCATCGGCATGGGCGGCGGCGTGGGCGTGGTGCTCCAGACGCGGCTGATGGACGTGGCGGGCGAGGCGCAGACGCTGGCGGCGGCGCTGCACCACAGCGCCTTCAACGTCGCCAATGCGCTCGGCCCGTGGCTGGGTGGCCTCGCCATCGCCCATGGCTATGGCTGGACGTCGACCGGCTGGGTCGGCAGTCTGCTCGCGCTGGGCGGCGTGGCGATATTGGGTGTGGCCGCCTATGACGCGCGTCACACGCTGCGCAAGCCCGCCTATTGCTGAGGCGGGCCGGAGCTTTCCTTCGCCGCCGATGAGGCGCCCTCCTGCGCGGACCAGACCCGCTTGCCGCCCAGCCAATGCTCGGCGGGCCGGGTTTGCGCGATTTCGGCGGGGGAGGCGATGCTGATGTCGCGGTCGATCAGCAGAAAGTCGGCCCATTGCCCCGGCTCCAGCGCGCCGACCCGCTTTTCGCCCTGAAGCGCGAAGGCCGCGCCCCGCGTCGCGGCGGCGAAAGCCTGTTCGAAGCGCAACTGCTCGCCCGCCGGGGGAAGGCCGCCAAAGGGCTCGCCGGTCGCGTCGGCGCGGCTCATCGCGGCGGCGATCGCGACGAAGGGGGAAGGCACGCCGCCCGCCGCCCAGCCGCCGAGCGCCAGCCGGTTGCCGCCCGCGCTGAGGCCGGAGAGGGGGAGCAGCGCCCGCTCATTCCCCACCCGGCGCAGCAGCACCGCGCCGTCCTCGGCCAACTGTCCAGGCCGCACCGTCAGCAGCGCGCCCCTTTGGGCGAGCGCCGCCCGGTCGGCCGGGTCGACCAGCTCCGCGCCCTCGATCCGCCAGCGTCGGTCGCCCTCATAGGTCGCGGCCAGCTCGGCGATCGCGTAGAGCGCCTCGTCCACCGCCGCGTCGCCATGGGCGGACAGCGCGATCTGGAAGCCGTCCATCGCCGCGCGGCTCATCTGGTTGCGCAGGCGGGTGGAGGCGATCCGCGCCATGCCCTTTTCGCCCGGCGCGTCGGCATAGGGCGCCTTCAGCCAGGCGGTGCGTGTCGAAAGGCCGCCGTCGATCGCGAAATGCACGCCCGCCAGGCGCAGCCGGTCGTCATAGAGCCAGGGCGTCGGCGCGGGCCCGGCGATGGTCGCCATGGCATCGATGCCGTCCGCATAGCCGATGATGCGCAAGCGCAGCGCGCCCCGGTCGCCCGCGCGGCGATAGGATTGCCAGTCGTGGATGCCGGTCCCCATATCGGCGACCGTGCCGATGCCCGCCGCGAGGAACAGCGGCTGCGCCTTGTCGAGCGCGATGTCGCGATCCTTGGGCGCGGGCGGCGGGACGATCCGCCCGACCAGCTCCATCGCCGTGCCCGCGAAGAGGCCGCTCGGCTTGCCGCCCGTCATGACGATCCGCCCGCCGGCGGGGGCCTTGCTGGCGGTGGTGATGCCCGCCTGCCGCATCGCGAGGCTGTTGGCCCAGCCCATCTGCCCGTCCGCGCTTTCCAGCCAGACCGGGATATCGGCCGCCACGGCGTCGAGATCGGCGGCGGTGGGCAGCGGCGCGTCGCCCCAGCGGGCCGGATCCCAGCCCCGGCCCAATATCCATTTGCGCCCGCCATTGTCGCGCGCATGGGCGGCGATCTTCGCCTGCGCCTGCGCCAGCGAGCGCGTGTCCGAAAGGTCGAGCGTCATCCGCGCGATGCCGGTCGCGATCACCTCCGCATGCGCATCGACGAAGGACGGGATCAGCGTCCGCCCTTTGGCGTCGAGGCGATAGGCGAGGCGGTCGGGGCGCTTCTCTCCCTCCGCCAGCCGCCGTTCGACGCGGCCGTCGCGGTCGATCAGCAGGCCGGTGAAATGAGCGAGCCTGCCGTCCGCGCCGACCGTGAGGCCGTTCACATTGTCGATGAGGCCGCTGGTCGGCGGCGGGGCGTTGTCCTGCTTCGGCTTCTTGCGGGCTAGGGCGGGCGAAGCCGTCAGCAGCAGGGCAAGGCCGAGAGCCGCACCCCAATATCGGGCAGCGGGGAAAAGGCTCACTTGCGGGTGATCCTCCGCACCAGTGCGCTGGTATCTTGCCGCCCGCCGCCCATCGCCTGCACATCGGCATAGAATTGATCGACCAGCGCCGTCAGCGGCAGCGTCGCGCCGTTGGCGCGCGCTTCCTCCAGCGCGAGGCCGAGGTCCTTGCGCATCCAGTCGATCGCGAAGCCGAAGTCGAATTCGTCGCGCGCCATGGTCGGCCAGCGATTGTTCATCTGCCAGCTTTGCGCGGCCCCGCCGGAAATCGCCTCCAGCACCTTGTCGAGGTCGAGATCGGCCGCCTGCGCGAAGCGCAGCCCTTCGGACAGCCCCTGGAGCACGCCCGCGATGCAGATCTGGTTCACCATCTTGGCGGTCTGGCCCGCGCCCGCCGGGCCGATATGGACGACGCGCGCGCTATAGGCGGCCATCGCGATGCGGGCGGCGGCGACCGCCGGTTCGGTGCCACCGCACATCACCGACAGCGTGCCGTTCTCCGCGCCCGCCTGCCCGCCGGAAACGGGCGCGTCGACGCAATGCAGCTCCCGGCTCTCGCCCTCGACGTATAGCTGGCGCGCGATACGGGCCGATACGGTCGTGTGGTCGATGAACAGCGTGCCCTTGCCCATGGTGCGGAAGGCGCCGTCCCTGCCCAGCGTCACCGCCGCGAGATCATCGTCGTTGCCGACGCAGCTGATGACGATATCCGCGCCCTGCGCCGCCTGCGCCGGGGTGACGGCGACCTCGCCGCCGTAATTCTCGACCCAGGCGCTGGCCTTGGCCATGGTGCGGTTGAAAACGATCAGGTCATGCCCGGCTTTCGCCAGATGCCCCGCCATCGGGCCACCCATGACGCCCAGTCCGATAAACGCTATTTTTGCCATTGGGGGTGCATAGACTTTCTTGCCGCCAAAGCCTAGGGCAGCTGTGCACTTAATCACTTACGGTAATCGAGAAAGGATATCACCCCCGATGAAGCATGGGACCAGCCTTCGCAAAGTTGACGCCGCGGCAGGGCTGCCGGTGTCGATTGCCGATGTGCGCGCGGCCCATGAGCGAATTAGGGGCTCGATCGTCCGCACGCCGACGCTGCGCAGCCATACGCTCTCGCAGCTCGCCGGCGCTGAAATCTGGCTGAAGTTCGAAAACCTCCAGTTCACCGCCGCCTATAAGGAGCGCGGGGCGCTCAACTGCCTGTTGTCGCTGAGCCCAGAACAGCGCGCCAAGGGCGTGATTGCCGCCTCGGCGGGCAATCATGCGCAGGGCCTCGCCTATCATGGCGCGCGCCTCGGCGTGCCCGTCACCATCGTGATGCCGGTGCCGACGCCGATCATCAAGGTGACGCAGACCGAGGGCCATGGCGCGACCGTGGTGCTGCACGGCGAGAAGTTCGAGGAAGCCTATGCCCATGCCCGCCGTCTGGAGGCGGAGCAGGGGCTGACCTTCGTGCATCCGTTCGACGACCCGTCGATCATCGCGGGGCAGGGGACGGTCGCGCTCGAAATGCTGGAGGACGCGCCGGAGATCGACACGCTGGTCGTGCCGATCGGCGGGGGCGGCCTTATTTCCGGCATGGGCACCGTCGCGCGCGGCATCCGTCCGGGGATCGGGCTGATCGGCGTGCAGGCGGAGCTGTATCCGTCGATGTACGACCTCGTGAAGGATGCCGCGCTGCCGTGCGACGGCGACACGCTGGCCGAGGGCATCGCGGTGAAGGAGCCGGGTGCGCTGACCCGCCGCTTCGTCGAGGCGCTGGTGGACGACGTGCTGCTGGTGAGCGAACGCAGCCTCGAACAGGCGGTCAGCCTGCTGGTGCAGATCGAAAAGACCGTGGTCGAGGGCGCGGGCGCGGCGGGGCTTGCCGCCGTGCTGGATCACAAGGAGATGTTCGCCGGGCGCAAGGTCGGCCTGATCCTGACCGGCGGCAATATGGACACGCGGCTGCTCGCCAATGTGCTGCTGCGCGATCTCGCCCGGTCGGGACGGCTGGCGCGCCTGCGCATCCAGTTGCAGGACCGGCCCGGCACGCTGTTCCAGGTGTCGCGCATCTTCGACGAACAGTCGGTCAACATACTGGAACTGGCGCATCAGCGCATCTTCACCAATCTGCCCGCCAAGGGGCTGTCGCTCGACGTGGAATGCGAAACCCGCGACGCCGCCCATCTCGAACGGCTGATCGGCGCGCTGCGGGATGCGGGATATGAAGTGTCGCCGGTCGAGTTGGCGTGATCGGGGCGGGGCGGCAGGGCCGCCCCGGCCTGTTCGGAAGGCTGCCGGAGGGCGGGGTGCTCCCCGCCGTCCGGCGCCATCTTTCCTTAACCAGTTTTGCCTAGGAAAAAGGCTGCCGGAAATCGCTGCGCCCCTGAAACAGCGGTCTGAAAACAGGCCATAAATCTTTTTATGGTAAATCTTCTTTTAATGGGGCGAGGGATCGGCATAGTATCTTCCTGACGACAGCCGGTGTCGCCTCTGGCACCAACAAGAGGATTGCAAGAGTTGAGCGCGCCGTTCCGCTTTCCCCGCTTCTTCGTGACGAGCCCCAGCCCTTGCCCCTATCTGCCGGGGCGGAGCGAGCGCAAGGTGTTCACGGAGCTGTCGGGCGACCATGCGGGCGAGCTGAACGACGCGCTGGGGCGCATCGGTTTTCGCCGCAGCCAGAACGTCGCCTACCGGCCGAGCTGCGCCGATTGCACCGCTTGCGTTTCGGTGCGCATCGTCGCGGGGGAATTCCGCCCCAATGCCAGCCAGCGAAAGCTGCTGCGCCGCAACAGCGATCTGGTCGTCACCGTGTGCAAGCCCTGGTCGACCGAAGAGCAATATGCGCTGCTGCGCCGCTATCTTCAGGCGCGGCATCCCGGCGGCGGCATGACCGGCATGGACGAGATGGACTATGCCGACATGGTCGAGCATTCGCCGGTCGAAAGCTATATCATCGAATATCGCGAACCGTCATCGGAAGAGGGCGTGCCCGGCCGTCTCATCGGCGCCTGCCTGACGGACCGGCAGGGCGACGGCCTCTCGATGATCTACAGCTTCTTCGAGACCGAGGAAGAGGGCCGCCCCGGCATGGGCAATTACATCATCATGGACCATATCGCGCGCGCGGCGAAATCCGGCCTGCCCTATGTCTATCTCGGCTATTGGGTCGAAGGATCGAAGCGGATGCAGTACAAGGTCCGCTATCAGCCGCTCGAAAAGCTTGGCCCCGCCGGCTGGGTCCGCTTCGACGGGGAGCAGACGGCGGCCGCCGCGCCCGCCGACAACCCGCTGCGCGACATGGTGACGCAGGCGGCGCAGCCGGCCGGGCGCAATCCGGGCCGCATCGGCGTGCAGGAACTGGCGGAACTGTTCCGCAAATAGGCGCCGGTTCGGGCCGGGCGTCGTCTCGCTCGCGCCACGCGGCGAGCCCTTCACCCGGCTTCGGAACAGACCCTGTCGGGATAGGCGGCGGCTTCGCGGCCCGGCCGCGCGGCGTCGCCGCTCCGGTTCCGCGCGCTTTGCCCGGCTGTGACCGGCGCCGCCCAGGGCGCATGATAGCGCGCCGCCACCGCGACCTCGGACGCCTCCAGCAGCACGTGCCACAGGCGGGTGAACGGCCCCTGCTTTCTGGCATCATCGATCATGCGAGTGTCTCCCTTCTCGTCGTCCGGTTGGCGGGACGCGGCGCACTGGGGAGGTAGCGCGAACGGCGAGGCTATTGGCGCTAAAATTGGTAGTGGAAGCGACTATATTTCGCGTTATATGCACAGATATGCGAAAAATGATCGAACTCGATGATTTCGACCGGCGGCTGATCGAGCTGGTGCGGCGCAACAATCTGGAGCCCGCGCGTATCCTTGCGGACAAGCTGGGCCTGTCCATCTCGGCGGTGCTGCGGCGGCTGCGGCGGTTGCGGGAGGAGAAGGTGATCGTCGCCGACGTCGCGATCGTCGATCCCGCGCTGACCGGTTCGGCGCTGACCATGCATGTGCTGGTGCGGATGAAGGAGGCCGGGCGGCGCGCGCTCGACGCCTTCGCGCGCGACATTACCCGCCATCGCGAGGTCACCGGCGCGTGGGAGGTGACGGGCGATGATGATTATGTGCTGAAGATCCAGGTCGGATCGATGGAGGAATATGACGCCTTCACCCGCCGCGCGCTGGACGAGGATGCCGGGGTGCTGGCGTTCAAGACCCTCATCACCATCCGCACCGTGGTGGAGGACGACCTGTCCGCCCGGCCGCTGCTGGTGGGGTGAGGATATGGGGCCGTTATCCGTTCCGGCCGATCGAATTCGGCTCACGCGGAGACGCGGAGCAGAGCGACCGAGCCGCAAGCTGCCTATGTCTTGCTATATGTTGCGTGGCTCGGCCAAGAGAGGGAGCGAAACGCTTCGCGTCGGTCTCTACGTCTCTGCGTGAACTCTCCCTATTCCCTTGCGTGGAGGGAACAGGTAGATGGGTGCTTTCGGCTGAAAGCTAACGTCAATCCTCCCCTCCTCTTCAAGGGAGGGGACCGAGGGGTGGGTGGCGCCGCTGGACACAGAGGTTAGTTTTTGGGGATAGACCCCACCCCAACCCCTCCCCTGAAGGGGAGGGGCTTGTTGTCGTATAACCACCCCCAACCCGCCATCTCTATCGCGTCATGCCAGCGCAGGCTGGCATCTCAGGAGGCGGCGCGCGACATGGCCTGCGCCCTCAGCCTGCGCTGGGGTGACGGTAAAGCGAAGGTCCGTTAACCACCCCAAAACCGCCTTTCGGCAGACGGCAAAAAAAAAGCCCGGAAGCGCTTCCGCCTCCGGGCTTTCCGGTGATTTCATCAGCCCTCAGGCCGCCACGTCATAGGGGACGATTTCCCCTTCCAGATAGAGCTTGCGCGCTTTGGAGCGGCTGAGCTTGCCGGAGCTGGTGCGCGGCAGGGTGCGCGGCGGGACCAGCTCGACCACGCAGTTCATGCCGGTGATCGCGCGCACCCGCTCGCGGATCTGCTCGCGCAGCTTCGCGCGCTCTTCCGTGTCGGAGGTGCGGCAATGGACCAGCACGGCGGGCGCTTCCTCGCCGCCCGGCGTGGTGATGGAGAAGGCGGCGATGTCACCCTGCTTGAAGCCGGGCAGTTGCTCCACCGCCCACTCGATATCCTGCGGCCAGTGGTTGCGGCCGTTGATGATGATCATGTCCTTGGCGCGGCCGACGATGTAGAGATAGCCGTCCGACATATAGCCCATGTCGCCGGTGTCGAGCCAGCCGTCCTTCATGCAGGCGGCGGTCGCTTCCTCGTCGCGATAATAGGCGACCATCAGCGACGGGCCGGTGGTCCACACCTTGCCGATCTGCCGTTCGGGCAGCACGCCGCCATCCTCGTCGCGGATCTCGACGACCATGTCCTTCACCGGCTTGCCGCAATTGACGATCGCGCGATAGCGCTGCGGCCGTCCTTCGGCCACGTCGCCGCCGGAAAGCTCGGTTTCCTCGACCAGCTCGACGACGATGCCCTCGCCCGGCGGCATGATCGTCACCGCCAGCGTGCTTTCGGCAAGGCCGTAGCTCGGCAGGAAGGCGCTGGGCGAGAAACCGGCATCGGCGAATGCGTCGACGAAGCTCTGCATCACGTCGGGGCGGATCATGTCCGCGCCGTTGCCCGCGAGGCGCCAGCGGGAAAGGTCGAAGCGGTCCGACGCGCGCGTCTGGCTCGACATGCGGCGGGCGCAGATGTCGTAGCCGAAGGTCGGCGAATAGCTGATCGTCGTGCCTTCGTTGCGGGTGATGAGATCGAGCCATGCCAGCGGACGGCGGGCGAAATCCTCGGTCTTGAGATAATCGACCGTCACCTGGTTGGCGACCGGCGAGAGGAAGCAGCCGACCAGCCCCATGTCGTGATACCAGGGCAGCCAGCTGATGCAGCGGTCCTGCGGTTCCAGCTTCATGCCGTGCGAATGGGCGGACAGGTTCGACAGCAGCGCCTTGTGCGTCACCGCGACGCCATGGGGGAAGCGGGTCGAGCCGCTGCTATATTGCAGATAGGCGATGTCGTCGGTGCCGGCCTGCGGCAGGCGGCAGGGCGCGGCCTCGCGCGCGAGGAAGCCTTCATAGTCCATCGGCTCGACGCCGTTCTGGCGCGCGGCCTCGCTCGCCATTTCGGACAGCTCGCCGGGGAAGAACAGCATCTTCGGGTCGCAGCTGTTCAGCTGGACCGAAAGCTGGTCGATATAGCTTTCCTTGCCGCCGAAGCTGGTCGGCAGCGGCAGCGGCACCGGCCAGGCGCCCGCATAGATCACGCCGAAGAACAGCTGCGCGAATTCCGGCCCGGTTTCGGCGACCAGCGCGATGCGGTCCTGCGGCTGGATGCCGTGGGCGATCAGCCGATAGGCGCAGGCGATCGCGTCCGAACGCAGCTCGCTATAGGGATAGGCGCGGGTCAGCGTGCCGCGCGGATCGTGGAAATTGAACCCGCGCGTGCCGCCCGCCGCATAATCGAGCGCCTCGCCCATGGTCGCGAAATCGGAAAAACGGCGGGGGAGGGCATCCTGCGTCGGCAGCGGCTTCAATGCGCTCTCGCCGGCCTGCGCCTGACCGACAGGCGTGGAAGCCGGCTTTGCCAGAACCTGCATGTCTGTCATCTCAATCTCTGCCAATTAGTTGTTCCTTCGCTGGGCCTTTCGGGCCATTCCTTCTTTAAGAAGAGAGCGACGCCCCTATGTCTTTCCTCTTCGCATGTCCAACCTTGACTGATGATGACTGAAAGTCAGGTCGGCACAGGACGCCCTTCTAGCGCATAAGACAAGTTCAAAATCAGACCCGAGTGTGGCACAAAAGTGGCGCATGACACGATATGGTAAAGAAAAGCGGCGATCCTGTCTCGATTCCGCGTCGCTGCGCGATCTGGCGCTAACCTATGTTGGTCGTTTCGCGACCAGCCGAACGCGGCTGGCCCGCTATCTCGACCGCAAGCTGGCCGAGCGCGGCTGGGAGGGGGAGGAGGAGCCGGATGTCGAGGGGCTCGTCGCCCGCTTCGCGGAACTGGGCTATGTCGATGACGGCGCCTATGCGCGGATGAAGGGCGCGTCGATGGAGCGGCGGGGGCTGGGCGCGCGGCGGATCGGCGCGACCCTGCGCGCCGACGGCATCGGCGAGGCGGAGCGTCTGGCGACAGAGGAGCAGGCGCGCGCGGGCGCTTGGGATGCCGCCGACATTTTCGCGCGGCGCAAGCGGATCGGCCCCTATGCGGGGCAGCGGCCCGACCCGAAGCTGCGCGAGCGGCAACTGGCGGCCTTCCTGCGCGCGGGCCACAGCATGGATGTCGCCCGCATCTGGGTCGACGCCGCGCCGGGCGATGTGCCGCCAAGGGAGGAGGATTGACGGGGTGCGAGGCAAGGATGCGAGGGGTGCGGCGCTGCTGGCCGTCTGCTGCGGCCTGCTGGCGGGATGCTCGCCCGAAGGCGGCGGGACGGATAATGGCGGCAACGGCGCGAATGGCGCGGAGGCGGCGGCGGGCCTCCTGCGGGATGACGGCGCGCCGCAATATCTGCAAAAGGTGCCGGTGGTCGTCCGGCATGACGGGCGCGCGGGCGGCGGCGCTGCCGACACCCGCCTTTCGCTTGAGATCGCGCTGACGCAGGCCGAGCAGGAAAAGGGGCTGATGCATCGCCGCTCGCTCGGCCGGGGCGAGGGCATGCTGTTTCCCGTGCTGCCGCCCCGCGCCGTCAGCTTCTGGATGAAGGGCACGCCGTTCTCGCTCGACCTGCTGTTCGTGCGGCCTGACGGGCGGATCGCGCGGGTGGCGGAAAAGGCGAAGCCGGGCGACGCCACGCCGATCTTCGCCGACGAGCCGGTGGCGGCGGTGCTGGAACTGCGCGGCGGGGATGCGCGGGCGCTGGGCATCGGCGAGGGCGACAGGGTGAGCTGGGGCCGCTGCACCCTTTCCCCCGGCGCGCGGGCGAGCGAGGCGGCCAGTTTCTGCCCGCCGGGGTGAGGAAGCCGCCGCCGCTGCTTCCCGTCATCGCATATCGGCTTGCAAAATCCCCCCGACAGGCGCTAAGCGCGAGGCCATGGGCATATTATCCAAGATATTCACCTGGTGGGACGGCGCCACCATCGGCACCTCGCTCTTCACCGCCCGCAAGGGCCGGAAGGTCGGCGAGGATCATATGGGCAATGTCTATTATGAAGGTGGGAAGGACGTGATGGGCCTCACCCGCCGCTGGGTGATCTACAACGGGCCCAACGACGCGAGCCGCGTGCCCGCCGAATGGCATGGCTGGCTGCACCATAATGTCGAGGGCGCGCCGGAAAGCCATCTGCCCCCGCCGCGCATCTGGGAAAAGGATTATGTCCCCAACCAGACCGGCACCGCTAATGCCTATCGCCCGCTCGGCGCCATTGAATCTGGCGGCCATCGCGCCATGGCTACCGGAGATTATGAGGCATGGAAGCCCGACGCCTGATGAGGGCGCCGCGCGCCGGGGCTGCGTTGCTGCTTGCGCTGATGGTGCAGGCCTGCGGTGACGGGTCGAATCAGCTGCCGCAGGGCAATGCCTCCAGCGCCATCCGGCAGGCGGGCGACAGCACGCCGCTCGCCGCGCCGGTCGATTCCTCCGGCGCGACCCCGATGAAGGAGCGCGTGGCCGTGGTCGGCCTGCTCAACAAGCGCAACGGCCTGACGCGCGACCTCAAGATGAAGCCCGGCGAGGCGCTGCGCGTGGGCGATGCGATCGTCCGCCTGCGCGCGTGCGAGGCAACCGCGCCGTGGGAGGAGCAGAAGGAGGTCGGCGCCTTCGTCCAGCTCGATGTCCGCTCCCCGCAGGACGACAAGTGGCGGCGCGCCTTTTCCGGCTGGCTGTTCCGCGAGCGGCCGGACCGTAATGTCGTCCAGCACCCGATCTATGACGTCTGGGTCAAGAGCTGCGAGATGAGCTGGCCCGAAACCGGCCCGGATACGCTCAAGGCCGCCGAGAAATCGGGCGCGAAGGCCAATGCCGCCGCCGCGCCCGGCCCGTCGGACAACAGCGTCGATTCATCGCCCAGCTCCACCCCCGCCAGCGCCGAGCCCAGCAACGACTGATAGTCGCGCTGGTCGATCTCGATCGCGCCCAGCGACCGCAGATGGTCGGTCATGAACTGGCAGTCGAGCAACTGCATCCCGCTCGCCCGCATCCGCGCGACCAGCCAGGCGAGCGCGACCTTCGATGCGTCGGTGCGGCGCGACACCATGCTTTCGCCGAAGAAGGCGCGGCCCAGCGCGACGCCGTAGAGGCCGCCGACCAGCTCCGCGCCTTCCCAGCATTCGACGCTGTGGGCGAAGCCCAGCTCATGCAGGTGGCGGTAGCTGCGCTCGATCTCATGGTTGATCCAGGTCGTCGGCCGATCCGGCGCGGATTGCGCGCACAGGCGCACGATGCCGGTGAAATCCTCATCCACGCTGACGCGGAACCGCTCGCTCCGGATGGTCTTTGCGAGCGAGCGCGACAGGTGGAACTGGTCGAGCGGCAGGATCGCCCGCTTGCGCGGCTCCACCCAATAGACCTCCTCGTCGTCGCGGTCGTCGGACATGGGAAAGACGCCGATGGCATAGGCGCGCAGCAGCAGGAAGGGATCGATCGGCATGGCCCGGTCATTGTGGCAGAGGCCGCGGGCGCGGCCAAGTCCCCCGCGCCCAAGTCCCCCGTGCCGCGCCGATCCGTCGCGGGACGGGCAGGCGATTTTCCTTCACCTCGCCCTTGCACTTGGACGAAGGGAAGGGTAAGGACGCGCCTTCGCCGCACAGGAGTGTAGCTCAGTTGGTAGAGCGTCGGTCTCCAAAACCGAATGCCGGGGGTTCGAGTCCCTCCACTCCTGCCACTTTCCGGCCCTTTCGGGGGCAGGCCGGTGGTCAGCGCGGCGTCAGACGCGGAGGGACGGCTCCCTGATCCGGTAAAAGGCCGGAGGGAGGGTTGTCGCTTCGCGGCTTGTGCTGTTTTTGAAAGATGGGTTGAAAAGCGTGGCCAAGACATCTCCCGGCGAATTTGTTCGTCAGGTCCGCCAGGAAGCATCGAAGATCGTGTGGCCCACGGGCCGCGAAACGATGGTGACGGCGATCATGGTGGTCATCATGACCACGCTGCTCGGCCTGTTTTTCTTCGCGACCGACACCTTCTTCGGGTGGGTGGTCCGCATGCTGCTGTCTCTGGCCACCGGCCGGTAAGGCGGCGGCAGGCAATCTCTAGGATTTTGGAACGAACATATGGCGCGCTGGTACATCATTCACGCCTATTCGGGCTTCGAGAACAAGGTTCGCGATTCGATCATCTCGGAGGCCGAGCGTCTGGGGCTTGAGCAGCTGGTCGAGGCGGTCGAGGTGCCCACCGAAGTGGTGACCGAGGTGCGCCGCGGCAAGAAGATCCAGTCGGAGCGGAAATTCTTCCCCGGCTATGTGCTGGCCAAGCTGAACATGAACGACGATGTCTATCACCTCGTCAAGAACACGCCGAAGGTGACGGGCTTCCTGGGGTCGAGCGGCAAGCCGCAGGCGATCAGCGAGGCCGAGGCCGCGCGCATCCTCAACACGAAGGAAGAGGCCGCCGCCGCGCCCAAGCACAAGATCAGCGTCAATTACGAGATCGGCGACACCGTGAAGGTGACGAGCGGCAACTTCGCCAGCTTCACCGGCACGGTCGAGGAACTGGATTTCGACAAGAACCGCGTCAAGGTCTCCATCTCCATCTTCGGGCGCGCGACCCCGCTGGAGCTGGGCTTCGAGGATGTCGAACTGGTGAAATAGGAAATTCCCCCGTCATAGGGGGAGTAAGTGCGGGAGGGGTTCCGGCCCCGTTCGACCGCTAAACTTGAACCGGCAGGGTGCGCCCCACAAGGCAGCCCGGCCACTATAGAGTGAGTGTAACATGGCAAAGAAGATTACGGGCTATATCAAGCTCCAGGTGCCCGCGGGCGCCGCCAATCCTTCGCCGCCGATCGGCCCGGCCCTGGGTCAGCGCGGCGTCAACATCATGGAATTCTGCAAGGCGTTCAACGCGGCGACGGAGAAGGAAGAAAAGGGCACGCCCCTGCCGACCATCATCACCGTCTATGCCGACCGCAGCTTCTCCTTCGTCACCAAGCAGCCCCCGGCGACCTATCTGATCAAGAAGGCGATCAACCTCAAGTCCGGTTCCAAGGAACCCGGCAAGGCTTCGGCGGGCACCATCAAGCGCTCGCAGCTTGCCGAGATCGCGCAGAAGAAGATGCCCGACCTCAATGCGAACGACATTGATGCGGCGACGAAGATCATCGAAGGCTCCGCGCTCGCGATGGGCCTCACCGTGGTGGAGGGCTAAGACATGGCAAAGCTGACGAAGAAGGCGAAGGCTCTCGCCGCCGCGATCGACAAGGACAAGCTGCACGGCGTTGACGAGGCGATCGCCCTCATCAAGAGCAATGCGACCGCGAAGTTCGACGAAACCGTCGAGATCGCGATGAACCTGGGCGTCGATCCGCGTCACGCCGACCAGATGGTCCGCGGCGTCGTCACCCTGCCGGCGGGCACGGGCAAGACCGTCCGCGTCGCCGTGTTCGCGCGCAACGACAAGGCCGAGGAGGCCAAGGCGGCCGGTGCGGAAGTCGTCGGCGCCGAGGATCTGCTGGAAAGCATCCAGGCCGGTAACATCGACTTCGAGCGCGTGATCGCGACCCCGGACATGATGGGCCTCGTCGGCCGTCTCGGCAAGGTGCTGGGCCCCAAGGGCCTGATGCCGAACCCGAAGCTCGGCACCGTGACCCCGAATGTCGCCGAAGCGGTGAAGGCGGCCAAGGGCGGCCAGATCGAGTTCCGCGTCGAAAAGGCGGGCATCATCCACGCCGGCCTCGGCAAGGCGAGCTTCTCCGCCGACGACCTGCGCAAGAATTTCGATGCGTTCGTCGATGCGATCGTCAAGTCGAAGCCCTCGGGCTCGAAGGGCAAATATGTCCGCAAGATCGCGCTGTCGTCCTCGATGGGGCCGGGCGTGAAGGTCGATGTCGCTGCCGTGGGCGGCGTCATCTGATCTGACGGGTTCCGGCCTGTCGGGCTGGAACGGGAAATGACGAAACCCCCATGGGCCGCGTGGTCCATGGGGGTTTCTTTTTCGTTTGGGGATGCCGTTTGCGGCTATGCCGTTGGGAAAGGCGGTTTGGGATTGTGGCGGACCTTCCTCTTATCGTCACCCCAGCGCAGGCTGGGGTCGCAAGCCATGGCGCGCCGCCTCCTGAGTGCCAGCCTGCGCTGGCATGACGAATATGATCGATTTGAGGCGAGAATGGGCCTTTCCCATCTCCGTTCGGGCTGTTGAGCGAGTCGCTCGCCTCGCTTCGATGTCGAAGCCCCGTCCTTCTTGAAAGGGGGAAGCACAGCCGTTGGGCTTTGCCCGCCTTTCGGGTCAACAGGCTCCCAACGGTTCTCTTATGTCGGGGATCAGGCCGCCAATCGTCCTCATGAACCGGACAGCGGCCGCCGGGAAAGAAACCTCCTGGCGGCCGCCATCGATCAATTCCCTACCGGCTGCGCGTCGTCGCGGGTTACGACCACGGTCGAGGAGCGCGGCTCTTCGCCGTTGATCGGCCAGTTGCCGGTCGGATGCTGGATGTTGACGAAGAAGGTCTTGAGGTCCGGCGTATAGGCGAGGCCGGTGATCTCGCAGCCTTCCGGGCCGACGAGGAAGCGCTTCGACTGCTTCGTCTGCTGGTCGATGGTGAACATCGCATTATGCCCCACCACATCCTCGATGGTGACGCCGCTGACGCCGGCGCTGCCCGGCACGCTATGGTCGGTCTGCACCCAGAGGCGGCCCTTGGGGTCGATGCGGAGGCCGTCCGGGCTGGAGAAGGTGTCGCCGTTGATGTCGCCCGTCAGGTTGGCGCCTCCGGCGGAAAAGCCCGGATCGCCTGCCAGCAGGAAGATTTCCCAGCTGAACTTCGTCGCCAGCGGCGAATTGCCTTCCTCGCTGAAGCGGATGATATGGCCGTGCAGGTTGGTCGTGCGCGGGTTGGAGGGGCTGGTCACCCGCCGCCCGCTGTTGTTGGTCAGCGTCACGTAGATGGAGCTGTTGTCGGGCGCGACCGTGATCCATTCCGGCCGGTCCATCACCGTGCCCCCGGCGACGCGCGCGGCGGACTGCGTGTTGATCAGCACGTCGGCCTGGCTGGTGAAATTCACCGTGGTCGCGGCGGGAGGGGTGACGGACTGGCTGACATTGCCCGGATCCTGCGCCCCTGCGACGAGGCCGTTCTGCCCCTGCACCAGCGCGATCCATTCGCCGGTCCCGTCGCCGTTGAACTTAGCGACGTAGAGCGTGCCGTAATCCAGCAGGTCGATGTTGCTGGCGCGGTTGGTGGCGCTGTAGGCGCGCGACGGTATGAATTTGTAGATGCAGCCCGGCGTCGAATCGTCGCCCATATAGAAGGCGACGCGGCGGTCCGCGTTGGCCATATAGGCGACATTCTCATGGCTGAAGCGGCCCATCGCGGTGCGCTTGGTCGGCTCGGCCAGCTCCTGATAGGGGTCGATCTCGACCACCCAGCCATAGTTGCGGGCGGGCTGGGTCGGGTCGAGATAATTGTCGGTCGTCTCCTCGCAGGTGAGGTAGGTGCCCCAGGGCGTGCGGCCGCTGGAACAGTTGTTGAGCATGCCCTTGATCGTGCCCGACAGCAGGCCGGAGGCCGGGCCGCCCGCGCGATAGCTGCTGTTGCCGGTATAGCGCTTGTTGTATTTCGAGCCGGACTTGACCGCCCATTTGCCGTCGCTGCCCCTGGCGACCTCGACCACGCCGATGCCGACGGCGGAAAGCGCTATCGCCTTCTGGTCGGCGGTGGCGGTGGCGGCGTTGTAGCTGCCCGCCATCAGGATGTTGTAATCCGGGAATTCGAAATTGATCGCGAGCAGCCCGCCCGCATTGGGATCGGTGCCCTCCAGCTCGAAATATTCCATGCCGTCATGGTTGCCGCCCGCCCATTTTTCGGCCTGCGCGGGCGTGGGATAGCTGCCGGAATAGCTGTCGGCGCCGCTTTCGATCGCATCGCCCGCCTTCAGCATCACCGCCACGCTGTAGCCCGCCGGGACGGTCACGGTGTCGTCGCGATTGGCCGCGACCGGGGTGAAGCCGATGGAATAGCTCGGCTCCGGCGCCGGCGTGGGTGTGGGCGTCGGGGCAGGGGTGGGCGTGGGCGTCGGGCTGGCGTCGTCATCGTCGTCGCAGGCGGCCAGCGTGCCGAACAGGGGCAGCATGGTCAGGCCGAACAGGCTGTTGCGCAGCATCGTGCGGCGCGACGGATTGGCGGCGACGATGGCCTCCATGCTGGTGTCGGTTTCGATGGCGGACTGGGCGTCGCGATAGGGCGCGCGCGCCGCATCGGTGAGATGAGACATGATGGTTGTTCCCCTGTTCTCTGGGCTTGTGGCTGTCGGTGGCGGCCGAAAACGACCGCGCAGCGCCCCTGTGGCAGGCGAGCGTGACGAGCCCGTTGCGGGACGGCGACGGCTGCATGACAGGATCATGAAATTGGGATGAAATGCGGTGGGATGAGGCAGGGGGGTGAGGCGCGCGCGGTCAGAAGCGGACCTCAGCCTTCATCGTCATGCTGAACTAAGCTGCGCTGGCCTTCGGCTCAGGGTCCATTTCACCGGATTGAGTGGAGTATGGGGCTTGATGGATGCTGAAACCAGTTCAGCATGACGATAGGGCTATGTCGTATAAACATCCCAAACCGGGCGCACCGGCCTATTCGCGTGCCGCCTGCCTATCGCTTCGAAAGCCGTCGCTCTATCGCCTGCCACAGGAAGGCGAATTGGCGGGCGGCGGGGCTGGTGGCGGCATATTCGCCGATGGGCTGGCGCTTCGACGCCATCAGCTCAACCGCGCTCGCCATCTGCACGACCGGCCAT
>Ga0180222_1000275_pt1 | contig 83534 bp, 70 predicted proteins | sample eDN5th37CKraftOP_FD_151336 | JGI IMG/M metagenome (GOLD analysis project Ga0180222, IMG submission 151336) | Enriched Organic Plus compost microbial communities from Emeryville, California, USA - eDNA 5th pass 37_C Kraft OP (version 2) (version 2) ... | reverse complement strand
CGCCTGCCACAACGCCCCAAGCCCAAACATCAGCGCCAGCATCCACGTGGCGAAGCCGACGAATGGGATGAGCCCGAGCAGCACCAGAATGAGCAACCCGCCGATCAAATAGAGCAGCCGAGCCCCCATCGATCGCGGCTCGCGCACCCGGTTGAACAGCCGGTCCGACAGCCCGAAGGCCGCGAGCACCGCGCCAATGAACAGGAGAAGTGGAAACGCCAGGAGCGTCAGCAGCCCGATCGGCACACCGATGATCGTCACTATCAGCACCGCGGCGAGAACAGGCAACAGGATCAGAACCCCTAGTCCGATCAGGGCGCTCCGCAGCGGCGCATCACGCATGGCCAGGATCGAGTTCTCGACGAAGCCGCGTGCACCGACAAGAAGGATCAGGCCGAGCAGGAACCCCGCCCCGACGGCAAAGAGAATCAGCGCGCCGATCGCACCGATGATGTTCTCCGGACCGACGCCGCGCGGCTGTGGCAGGGTCACGGTTTGCTTGCCCGTGATCTGCGCGCCCTCCTCGATCACGGGCTCGTTGAAGCTCTCGAAGCGCACATTACCGTCGATGACCGCGCCTTTCCCGACGGTTATCTGCCTCGCCATCACGCGCACGTCGCCGACAATACGGCCGTCGATCCGCACGGTATCGCCGTAGATCTCGGCGCCGCCGCTTGCCGAGCCGGCGAAGACCACTTCGGCACCGGCAATCCGCACCGGCCCGCTCACTTCCGTCTGCGGCCCGATCAGCACACGGGCACCGGCAGCGCTGAGCTTGTCGCCCACCTTGGCGTCGATGCTCACTCGCGCACCGGCGGCATAGAGATGACGGGTGGCCGAACCTCGTACTGTGACGATTGCACCGGCAACCCAATAGTCACGGCCGGTGCTCGCGTCGACATCCACCTCCGCACCGGCGGCCCGCACGTCCTGACGAACCGTGCCTCTCACCGAGACAATGGCGCCCGCTGCGTTGAGGTTTTCATGATCGCTGGCGACCGCATGGACGCGCGCACCCGCGCGCCAGATATCGTCCATTTGCGCGGAAGCGGGTGCAACATGAATGACGAATATCGCTGCCACCGAAAACAGGAGCATAACGAAGCGCATGGACCGCACTCCTCTGCCGCGCGAGCCATGCTCGCGATGCTATTTCGCCTGCCCCGTCTCCCAGCTTCTTGATCAGCCGCTATCCGACTCCCGAACGTCCCCGCAGTGCCCGCCAAATCCAAAGTAGCAGAATGGCGCCGATCGCCGCGGCAACGAGCGTCCGGAAGAACCCGAAAACCGGGATTTGCAGCACCTCGGCGATCTTGCCGCCCACGAACGAGCCGGCGATACCCACGATCAGGTTCATCAGCAGGCCATGATCGCTCGACGTGATCTTCTCCGCGATCCAGCCCGCCAGCAGGCCGATCACGAGCATGGCGAACAGCCCCACACCGGGCTCATTCAGCGCTGCATACCCTTCCATGAACCGCTCCCCAGTTTGGTCTCACACTCAGATATGCAAGACGCGTCCATAGGCGTCCAGCACGCTCTCATGCATCATCTCTGAAAGCGTCGGATGCGGGAAGATCGTCTCGATCAGCTCCGCCTCCGTGGTCTCGCAATTCATCGCAACAACGAAGCCCTGAATAAGTTCCGTCACCTCGGCGCCCACCATGTGCGCCCCGAGCAATTCGCCGGTTTTCTTGTCGAAAATCGTCTTCACGAGCCCCTCCGGCTCGCCGAGCGCAATCGCCTTGCCGTTGCCGAGGAAGGGAAAGCGGCCGACGCGGATGTCGCGGCCCTGCTCTTTCGCCTTCTTTTCCGTGAGGCCCACGGATGCAATCTGCGGATTGCAGTAGGTGCAGCCGGGAATGCGGCTCTTCTCCATCGGGTGCGGCTTCAGCCCTTTGATGGCCTCCACGCACACGATGCCTTCGTGTGACGCCTTGTGTGCGAGCATCGGCGCGCCGGCGACATCGCCGATCGCGTAAACCCCCGGCACGTTGGTTTTTCCGTAGCCGTCGATGACGATGGTGCCACGCTCGGTTTTGACCCCGAGCGTCTCGAGCCCGAGATTCTCGATATTGCCGACGACGCCAGCCGCCGAAATCATACGCTCGGCTTCAAGATTTTGTTTGCCGCCTTTGCCATCCTCAATCTCGGCGACGACCGAATCCGCCTTCTTCTGCACTTTCGTCACTTTGGCGCCGGTAAGGATCTTGACGCCCTGCTTCTCGAAGCGCTTGCGGGCGTGCGCCGCGATTTCCTCGTCCTCCACCGGCAAAATTTGCGGCAGCACCTCGACGATCGTGACCTCGCTGCCCATGGTCCGATAATAGGACGCGAATTCAACGCCGATCGCGCCCGAACCGACGACGATCAGAGATTTCGGAATCTTCGGCGCGACCATCGCTTCGAAGTAGGTCCAGATCAGCTTGCCGTCCGGCTCTAGACCCGGCAGCACGCGCGGTCGCGCGCCGGTCGCGACGATGATGTGTTTCGCCTGATACGTGCCCGGACCGAGGGCGTCCTTCGGAATATTGACCTGCACATTGGGATCGTGCGGCTTGACCGCGACCTTGCCCGGCGCCTCGATCATGGCCTGCCCCCAGATCACGGCGATCTTGTTCTTCTTCATCAGGAACGTCACGCCGTTGTTCATCCGCTCCGCGACAGCGCGGGAGCGCTTCACCACCGCCGCCGGATCGGCGGAGACTTTCTCGGCCGACAGTCCGTAATCCTTTGCATGCTCCATGTAGTGATAAATCTCAGCCGACCGCAGCAACGCCTTCGTCGGGATGCATCCCCAGTTGAGACAAATCCCCCCGAGATACTGACGTTCCACGATGGCCGTCTTGAAGCCGAGTTGTGCGGCGCGAATTGCCGCCACATAGCCCCCCGGGCCTGAACCGATCACGAGAACGTCGAAAGAAGTTTCAGCCATGGTCTGCTCGAACTTTCAGTTTGGATTGTTTGCGGTTCCGGACATGGTGCACCATCGCAGAAAATCCCGTTCGGGGGCATACCGATCTGTGCAGTCGCCCATGCAGCGCTTGCGGCAGTGCACAGGCACGTCCCACCCGCTTCCCTTGTGGGACGGCCCGGTATCAGCGTAGCCTTGCGTAGAACCGGTGCATAAGCCGGGCAAAAATTGCAAGGGGAGGGAAAAATGAAACGCCATCTGAATACGTTGGTCTTGGCCAGCGCGCTTACTGTTGCGTTTACGATCTCTGCCTCCACAGCCGAAATGAAGATGATGACTGGCCCTCAGGGCGGCTCCTGGATTCCGTTGGGCGGTCAACTGAAGGACCTGTGGGAAAAGGCCGTCCCCGGTCTCAATGTGCAGCAGGCCCCCGGCGCCGGCATGGCGAACGTGCGCGGCGTGGAAGAGGGCAAGACCGACATCGGCTTCGGCAACTCGATCTCCACGGTCGACGCCATCGCCGGCAAGGCGCCCTTCAACAAGCCGCATGCAAACGTCTGCAACATCGCGACGCTCTATCCGCAATACTACCAGTTGGTCGTCTCCGCCGATGCTGGCATCAACTCTGTCAAGGACTTGAAGGGCAAGGGCATCACCACCCAGCAGAAGGGCAATACCGGCGAGCTCATCACAGCGCAGATACTCCAGGTACATGGCCTCTCATACAATGATGTGAAAGCGAGCTTCGTCTCCTACACCGACTCGGTCTCGCAGATGAAGGACGGCCATGCGGTCGCCTTCGGCCTCGGCACAACGATCCCGGCAGGCTCCGTCATGGACGTCGCCGCTTCACGTGACATCAAGATCCTCGATCTCTCGAGCGCGCTCGGCGACATGAAGAAACTTAACCCGGGCTATACGCTCGTCACGATCCCGAAAGGCACCTATCCGAAACAGGATGCCGACGTTCCGGTGATCGGCTACGCGACTCACCTCGTCGTCTCCTGCAAGGCGCCTGCCGACACCGTCTACACCATGACCAAGACCATCGCTGAGAACGTTCCGGCGCTCACTTCGGTCGTGAAGGCAATCGGCGGCTTGACGCCGAAGGGTATGGCGGAGGACATCGGCGTGCCGTTCCATGCCGGGGCGGCCAAGTTCTACAAGGAAGCCGGCATTGCCGTGATGACCAACTAGGTCGAGGTGCCGGCGCGGCCTGACCGCGCCGGCGCGCACACGCGATGCAGCGGGCCGCACTCAAACTCGATCTCAGCCACGGCGGCGTCATCCGCCTGGCAACGACAGCGATCGCAATCTCGATGGCCCTCTATCATATGTGGGCTATCGCATTCGGCACGCCCGAAGCAATCCTGTTTCGCGGCATGCACCTTTTGTTTGCGTTGACGCTGGTGTTCCTGATCTACCGGCGCCTCACTGCGGACGACGGCAAGCCTCCTGCGCTGCTCGACTACGCGCTCATCGCACTCAGTGGCGCGCCGATTCTCTATCTCTTCTTCAACTACGACTACATCATCAACCGCATTTTCTATATCGACGAGCTGACCAACGCCGACATGATCTTCGGCACGATCCTGACGCTGATCGTGCTCGAAGCGACACGCCGCGTCATCGGCTGGGCGCTGCCGATCACAGCGTTCATCTTTCTGGCCTATGGCCTGTTTGTGGCCCGGCTCGATCCCATGCAGATGCTGGACCAACTGTTCATGACGACGGAGGGGATTTTCGGCATCCCGCTGTCCGTCTCCGCGACCTACGTGGTCATCTTCGTTTTGTTCGGCGCCTTCATGGAGCGTACCGGCACCGGCCAACTCTTCATGGACTTCGCGATGGCGCTCACGGGTCACACCGCCGGCGGGCCGGGAAAGGTCGCGATCGTGAGCTCGAGCCTGTTCGGCACGGTCTCCGGCAGCGCGGTAGCGAACGTCATGGTCACCGGCCAGATCAGCATTCCGCTGATGAAACGCACCGGCTTCCGCCCGCCATTCGCCGCCGCGGTGGAGGCGGTTGCGTCGACCGGCGGCCAGATCATGCCGCCGATCATGGGCGCCGCCGCGTTCGTGATGGCGGAATTCCTCGCCGTCTCCTACGGACAGGTAATCGTCTGGGCCGTGATCCCGGCACTTCTGTACTATCTTGCCTGCTTTGCCGCCGTTCATTTCGAAGCCCGCCGCTACAAGCTCCTCGGCATGCCCCGCTCCGAACTGCCGCGCCTCGGCGCCGTGATGCGTGAGCGCGGGCACCTGTTCATCCCCGTCGCCATCATCCTCGGCGTGCTCTATGCGGGCTACAGTGCGCCCATGGCTGCGCTCGCGGGTACCCTCTCCTGCTTTCCCGTTGCCGCCTTGCGCAGATCGACGCGCGTGTACGTCACCCCGCTGAACGTCATCGAGGCCCTGAGCGACGGCGCGCGCAACACGCTCTCGATCGCGCTCGCTTGCGCCGCGGCGGGCATTGTCATCGCCGTCGTTACTTTGTCGGGCCTCGGCATCGTGTTCACCCAGTTCGTGGTGCGGTTGGCGCAGGACACGCTGCTCCTCGCGCTCGTGCTGACGATGATCGCCGGGATCATCCTCGGCATGGGCATCCCGACGACACCCGCTTACATCATCATGACAGCGCTGCTCGTGCCCGCCATCGTCAAACTCGGCGTCGTCACGCCGGCGGCGCACTTGTTCGCTTTCTATTTTGCGATCCTGTCGGCGATCACGCCGCCAGTCGCTCTGGCCGTTTATGCGGCGGCGGGATTGGCCCGCTCGGATTTATGGTCTAGCGGGCTCGCCGCCGTGAAGCTGGGTGCGGCAGGCTTCATCGTGCCCTTCATGTTCGTCTATGAGCCGGCGCTGCTGATGATAGGCGACTGGCCGACGATCCTGATGAGCTGCGTCACGGCGAGTGCAGGCGTCATCTTTTTCGCCGCCGGCCTGCACGGCTACTTCCTGGCACCTACGCTCCTTTGGCAACGTATCGCATTGGTCGCTGCCGGCCTCGGCCTCATCAAGCCGGGACTGTGGACCGACCTCTTCGGCGCGTCGATGCTGGCGGTCGTCGTGATTGCGCAACTCGTCACCCTCCGGGCGGAACGCGAGGCGGTGAAGGCTGCAGAATAGGCCTAGTCGACGCGTTTCGTCATCAGCACCCAATCGCCGCCGTGCGGAAATCCCGGGAAAGCGACGAGCGGCCGCCATGCGCGCGCCTGATATCCGGTCCGCAGATAGAGGCGCTTCGCGCCTTCGTTCTCGTCGGCCACGATGATGCTGAGCTCCCTGCAACGCGCGTCACGCGCGATCCGCTCGGCTTCGGACAGCAGCAAAGTACCCAGTCCCTTGCCGCGAAACTCAGGAAACGCCGCCAGTGCATTGACGTACCAGCTTCCCGGCACTTCCGCTTCAAGCTCCACGAGCGGCCGCACCATCTCGGGCAGAGCCGCAAGATCACCGGCATCGTAAGGATCGGACAGCGGATACCCGAGCAGGAGCCCCGCAATACGCCCGCGGCTCTCGGCGACAGTCGCATTCCGATAGGAAAACCCACCCTCTTCCCGCTGCGCTCGCCGGACGCCGACATCGAGCGCGCTCTCGCCCGGTCGGGCCGCCTGCGCCCAGAAATGCGTTCCGAAGCCTTCGCCGGCAATATCGATCAGTTGCGCAAGCGCCCCGGCATCGTCCTTGCGCGCGGGCCGGAGCTGCCATGCTTCCGGCATCGGCGCCTCACGCCAGCATCGAGATCGGCTTCTCGACAAAATGGCGGAATGCATCAAGAAGTTCCGCGCCGAGCGCACCGTCCACGGCGCGATGATCGGCCGAAAGCGTCGCCGTCATCACCGTCGCCGCCTCGATCTTGCCCTTGCGCGCGACGGGCCGTTCCTCGCCGGCGCCCACCGCAAGAATGGTCGCGTGGGGCGGGTTGATCACGGCGGAGAACTCGCGGATGCCGTACATCCCGAGATTGGAGATCGCCGACGAGCCACCCTGATACTCGTGCGGCTTCAGCTTGCGCGTGCGGGCGCGCGCGATGAAATCCTTCATCTCGGTCGCGATCGCCGACATGGATTTCTCTTCCGCATGCCGCACGATCGGCGTGATCAGCCCGCCCGGGATCGCCACCGCAACACCGACGTCCGCATGCTTGTGCTTGAGCATGCCGGCCTCGGTCCAGCTTACGTTGGCGTCTGGAATCTTGATCAGCGCGAGTGCCAGCGCCTTGATGAGAAGGTCGTTGACGGAAACGCGGAAGCGCGGCTTGCCATCTTCGCCCATGGGCGCAGACGCATTGATCTCCTGCCGCGCCGCGAGCAGCGCATCGAGCTCCACATCGACCGTCAGATAGTAGTGCGGGATCGTGAGCTTGGCTTCCATGAGCCGCCGCGCGATCGTCTTCCGCATGCCGTCGTGCGGCACGAACTCGTAGCTGCCTTCCTCGAACAACGCGCGGACTTGTTCATCGGACGGAGTCTGGATGCCGAGCGACGCGCCCGGTGACGGCGCTCCGGCCGGTGCGCGCAGCGCCACCCCACCAGCTTTCGCCTGTTCGACATCGCGGGCGACGATGCGGCCGTGCGGACCCGAGCCCTGCACGCGCGAAACGTCGATCCCAAATTCCTTGGCGAGCCTGCGCGCGAGCGGCGACGCGAATACGCGACCGCCCTTGCCGTTTGCAGGCGCGGGCTGGGGTGCGACGGCGGGTGCCTTAGGTGTAGGTGCCGGCGCAGCTTTCGGCGCTTCCGGCTCCTTTACTTCCGGCTTGGCCTCCGCCTTCGGCGTTGGCGCGGCAGGTATCTTGGCGATGGCGCTCTTGTCCTCGCCCTCTTCCAGCAGTACCGCGATCACCTGGTTCACGGGCACGTCGGCTGTGCCCTCCGGCACCACGATCTTGCCAAGCGTCCCTTCGTCGACCGCCTCGACTTCCATCGTCGCCTTGTCGGTCTCGATTTCGGCGATCACGTCCCCAGCCTTAACCGCGTCACCCTCTTTCTTGAGCCACTTGGACAGGTTGCCCTTCTCCATCGTGGGCGACAGCGCCGGCATGAGGATGTTCACAGGCATCGGGGGTCCTCAGCGGTAGAGCACGGCTTTCGCCGCCTCGACGACCTCCGGCACCGACGGCAGCGCGAGCTTCTCGAGGTTCGCGGCATACGGCATCGGCACGTCCTTGCCCGACACCCGCGTTACCGGCGCATCAAGATAGTCGAAGGCGTGCTCCATGATCCGCGCGGCGATGTCGGCGCCGACGCCGTTCTGCGGCCAACCTTCTTCCACCGTGACGCAGCGGTTGGTCTTCTTGACCGACTCCACCACCGTCTCGATGTCCATAGGCCGCAGCGTGCGAAGATCAATGACCTCCGCTTCGATCCCTTCCTTCGCCAATTCCTCCGCCGCGCCGAGCGCGTAGTTCATGCCGATCGACCAGGCGACCAGCGTCACGTCCTTGCCCGCACGCGCGATGCGCGCCTTGCCGATCGGCAACACCCAGTCATCGAGCTTCGGCACCGGAAAGGATTTTCCGTAGAGGATTTCGTTTTCGAGGAAGATCACCGGGTTGGGATCGCGGATCGCGGCCTTGAGAAGTCCTTTCGCATCCGACGCAGTGTAGGGCGCGATCACCTTCAGCCCCGGAATGTGCGAGTACCAAGCCGAATAGTCCTGGCTGTGTTGGGCGGCGACACGCGCCGCTGGCCCGTTCGGCCCACGGAACACGATGTGCGACGTGACCTGTCCGCCCGACATGTAGAGCGTCTTCGCCGCCGAGTTCACGAGCTGGTCGATCGCCTGCATCGAGAAATTGAACGTCATGAATTCGACGATCGGCTTGAGGCCCGCGAACGCCGCGCCAACGCCCAATCCGGCAAAGCCGTGCTCGGTGATTGGCGTATCGACGACACGCTTTGCTCCGAACTCCTGCAGCAGCCCCTGCGTCACCTTGTAGGCGCCCTGATACTCGGCAACCTCTTCACCCATCACGAAGACCGTATCGTCACGCCGCATTTCCTCGGCCATGGCATCACGCAGCGCCTCGCGCACGGTCATCGTCACCATCTCCGTGCCTTCCGGCACGTCCGGATCGGTGGCGATCTCGACCTGCTTCGGCGCGGCGGGGGGTGCGGAAACGGAAACCGGCGCCGCCGGGGTTTCGGCAGGCGCCGGAGCTTCTTCTTGCTTCGGAGCGGGCTTGGCGGCGGATTTGGCGGCTACCACGTCGTTCGCCTTCTCGCCGTCGGCGAGAATGATCGCGATCGGGGTGTTGACGGCGACATCCTGCGTGCCCTCGGGCACGAGGATCTTGCCGAGCGTACCCTCGTCGACGGCCTCGACTTCCATCGTCGCCTTGTCGGTCTCGATTTCAGCGATGACGTCCCCGGCCTTCACCGGGTCGCCCTCGTTCTTCACCCACTTGGCGAGATTGCCCTTCTCCATCGTCGGGGAAAGGGCCGGCATCAATACTTCAGTCGGCACGGCGTTTCCTACTCAGCGCGTGACATCGGTCCAGAGCTCGGACGCGTCGGGCTCCGGCTCGTGCGAGGCAAACTCGGCGGACTCGTTCACGATGCTCTTCACTTCGTTTTCGATCTTCTTCAATTCGTCTTCGCTTGCGCGTTTCTCTTCGATCAATCGGGCCCGCACCATCTCGATGGGATCGTGCTCCTTGCGGAACTTATCGACCTCGTCCTTGGTGCGATACTTCGCCGGGTCCGACATCGAGTGCCCGCGATAACGGTAGGTGAGCATCTCCAGGATGTACGGCCCCTTGCCTTCACGCGCGAATGCCACTGCCTTCTCGCCCGCCGCCTTCACCGCACGCACGTCCATCCCGTCCACCTGCTCGCCCGGAATGTCGAACGAGAGGCCAACCTTCGAAAGATCGCGCTGCGCATGCGAACGCTCGATCGACGTGCCCATCGCATATTTATTGTTTTCAATGACATACACGACCGGCAGCTTCCAGAGCTGGGCCATGTTGAAGCTCTCGTAGACCTGGCCCTGGTTCGCCGCGCCGTCGCCGAAATAGGTGAGGCACATGCGATTGTTCTCGCGATAGCGGTTGGCGAACGCGATGCCCGTGCCGATCGGCACCTGCGCGCCCACGATGCCGTGACCGCCGTAGAAATTCTTCTCGATGGAGAACATGTGCATCGAGCCGCCCTTGCCCTTCGAATAGCCGGAGCGGCGGCCCGTGAGCTCGGCCATCACGTACTTGGGATCCATCCCGCAGGCGAGCATGTGACCGTGATCGCGGTAGGCGGTGATGACCTGGTCCCCGTCCTCGATCGCCATCTGCATGCCGACGACGACGGCTTCCTGCCCAATATAGAGGTGGCAGAAGCCCCCGATCAGCCCCATGCCGTAGAGCTGCCCCGCCTTCTCCTCGAAGCGGCGGATCAGGAGCATCTCCCGGAAAGCCTGTTTTTCCTGCTCCGCGCTCATCGCAGCACGCGCAGGGCCACCCGGACCCTTGCCGCGCGGGCGTTCCTTCGTGGTCTCCAGCGACTTGGCGGTGGCCGGCATGCGTCTCGCTCCTCCCGGCGGGTTGCTTAGCGGATTTCCCTCTGCCACGCCACGGCGGACCACGCATGGCCCCATGAGAACGCTGCGCGGCGCGGGGACAAAGAGGAAACGCAGTCTTAACGCGGCGGTTGCAGGAGCACGAGGTCGTTCGGCTTCGCAAATCCGAGATCGCGTCGAGCCAGTTCCTCCAGGAGGTCGGGATCGAGCCGATCGGCGCGCAGGAGCGAAACGCGATGTTCCCAATAGGCCCGTTCGGTTCGCAGAGCGTCCCGCTCGAGCGTCAGATCGCGAATCTGCTGCTCGTAAGCACGCTGGGCCAGGAGCCCATAGTCGCCGTGGTACCCTTGAAAAGCGAAATAGCCGATGATCAGCGCCGCAAAAATGTGCAGGGCGAGACCCTGCAGGATTCGTCCGAGGCGAGTACGCGCGACCATCCCGTTCTTATCGCGCCCGCCGGTTGCCCGGGCGTTAACACCGGATACCGTCGTCCCGACCGACGCCGGACCTGATCCGGCGGCACGCCGGGACCGTCATCAGACGAATTCGGGACGATCCCGCTCTCGGCGCTTCGCCCTCGGCCCGGATGACAAAATCGGTTAAGCCAACGCTCGCAGCGCACCCCTCCCTGCGTAACGCGCTTCCTTGCCAAGCTCTTCTTCGATGCGGAGAAGCTGGTTGTACTTGGCGGTGCGGTCGGAGCGCGCGAGCGAACCGGTCTTGATCTGCCCGCAGTTCGTCGCCACTGCGAGGTCGGAGATGGTCGCATCCTCGGTCTCACCGGAGCGGTGCGACATGACGGCACGATAGGCGGCGCGGTGTGCAGTCTCGACCGCGGCGAGCGTCTCGGTGAGCGAGCCGATCTGGTTTACCTTTACAAGGATCGCGTTGGCGACCCCCTTCGCGATTCCTTCGCGCAGACGCTTCTCGTTGGTGACAAAGAGATCATCGCCCACGAGTTGGACTTTCCCACCGATCTCGTCGGTGAGGACCTTCCAGCCCTCCCAATCGTCCTCTGCCATGCCGTCCTCGATCGAGCGGATCGGATAGCGCGTGCACAGCTCGGCAAGGTATTTTGCCTGCGCACCGGCGTCGCGCGTCTCGCCCTCGCCTTCGTAAACGTACTTGCCGTCCTTGAAGAACTCGGTCGCCGCGCAGTCGAGCGCAAAGAGCACATCGTCGCCGAGCTTGTAGCCCGCCTTTTCCACAGCTTTTGCAACGAAGCCGAGGGCCGCGTCGGCGTCGTTCAGGTTCGGCGCGAAGCCGCCCTCGTCGCCCACATTCGTGTTGTGGCCCGCATCATGCAGCGCCTTCTTGAGGGTGTGGAAGATCTCCGAGCCCATGCGCAATGCTTCGGCAAAGGTCGGCGCACCGACCGGCATGACCATGAATTCCTGGAAGTCGATCGGATTGTCGGCATGCGCGCCGCCGTTCACGATGTTCATCATCGGCACTGGCAACACGCGAGCGCTTGTCCCACCCACATAGCGATACAGCGGGAGTCCGGCAGACTGCGCCGCTGCCTTCGCCACCGCGAGCGACACGCCGAGGATCGCGTTCGCACCGAGCCGTCCCTTGTTGGGCGTGCCGTCAAGCGCGATCATCGTTTCGTCGATCTTCGCCTGCTCAGTGGCATCCATGCCGCCGATGGCATCGAAGATCTCTCCGTTCGCGGCGTCGACCGCCTTGCGAACGCCCTTGCCGAGATAGCGCTTCTTGTCGCCGTCCCGGAGTTCCACAGCCTCATGCGCGCCGGTCGAGGCACCGGACGGCACAGCCGCCCGCCCCAGCGAGCCGTCTTCCAGAAGGACGTCCACTTCAACGGTCGGATTTCCGCGGCTGTCGAGAATTTCGCGGGCATGAATGTCGGTGATCGCGGCCATGGGAGATTCCGGGAGGTTTTTTGGCGGGTGCGCCGCTTCTACAGGACGCGCGCTTGCCGGCAAAGAGCGGCAATGCGTCCGCGCCACGGATCGGCTAGTTTGCCCGCTGGAGTACCGTGAATGAGCACGAAACCCTTCAACAAGAGCACCCTGCAACTCGGCAAGCCGACACGCATCCCCGCCTCCCCTGAGGAGGCGAGGCTCGATCGCGTGCCGAATCCGCATCCCGACACCCATTACGTCGCGCGCTTCACCGCGCCGGAGTTCACCTCGATCTGCCCGGTCACCGGCCAACCGGACTTCGCGCTGCTCGTGATCGACTACGTGCCCGGCAAGTGGCTCGTGGAATCGAAGTCGCTCAAGTTCTATCTCACGAGTTTCCGCAACCACGGCGCGTTCCACGAGGACTGCACGGTCGAGATCGGCAAAAAGCTCGTCGGATTGCTCGCGCCGAAGTGGCTCCGCATCGGCGGCTACTGGTATCCGCGCGGCGGCATGCCGATCGACGTCTTCTGGCAGCATGGGAAGTTGCCGGCCGGCGTCTGGGTGCCGGATCAAGGCGTCGCGCCCTATCGCGGCCGCGGTTGAGTTCAGAAGAAGATCGGCGCGGCCACCGCGCCGGCAATGCCCAGCGGCACGACGTAGCGCAGCAAACCGCGCAGCAACGCAGCGGCTACCGGACCGAGCAACAGCTCCGAGCGGATCAGTTCGTCGCTCAGCCGCCACCCCACGAAGACCGAAATCGCGAACCCGCCGACCGGCAGCATAACATTCGAAGTGAACCGATCCGTCAGGTCGAAAAAGGTCGCTCCTTCATAGGCCGGCAACGCGCCGAGCGGAAACCAATCGGCCCATAGATTGAAGGAGAAGACGGAAGCGAGACCGAGCAGCCAGCAGCTACCCGCCGCAACGGCAACCGCGCGCATGCGCGACCAGTCGAACCGCCGTATCAGCCACGACACCGGCATTTCGAGCATGGAAATCGCGGACGCCAGCGCCGCCACGAACAGGAGAATGAAAAACGCAAACGCCGCGACTTCGCCGAATGGCATTTTCGCAAAAGCGAGCGGCAGCGTGACGAACAAGAGTCCCGGTCCGCTCGCCGGATCTAGCCCGTTCGCGAATACGATCGGAAAGATCGCGAAGCCCGCAAGGAAGCTGACCGCCGTGTCGCTCACGATCGTGACCAGCGCAACCTGACGCAGGCTGATCTCCGGCCCCGCATATGCCGCATACACGATCATCAGCCCGAACCCGACACTGATCGAAAAGAAGCCGAGACCCACGGCTTCCAATGCCGCCCGGTCCGTAAAGTGCTCAAAATCGAGCGAGAACATGAACGCGATGGCAGCCGCCGCGTCGCCCTCAATGACGGAGTAGATCGCCAGCGCGATCACCAGCACGAACAGGATGGGCATCAGGACCGTCACGGCTGCCTCGATCCCGCGAGCGATTCCACGCGCGACGATCGCCGCCGCAATCAGCATGAATGCGGCGTGATACAGCGCCATCCGTAACGGCGACGTAAGCAGCTCATCAAAGCGGGCTTGAACCTGCGGCGCGTCCGCGCTCACCGAACCACCGATGGCGGAGTCGAGCGCATAGGCAACGGTCCACCCGCCGATCACCGAATAGAAGCTCAGGATCAGATACGACGCGAGCACGCCCAGCGTCCCCGCCAGCGCCCAATGCCGCGAGGCACCGTTCGCCCGCGCGACTGCCGCAATGCTGCCCGCCGCATCCGCCCGGCCTCGCCGCCCCAGGCTGAATTCCGCCAGCAGCAGCGGAAAGACGATCAGTGCAAGCCCGGCGAGATAGAACAGAACGAACACGGCCCCGCCGTTCGTTCCCACCTCGTAGGGAAACTTCCAGATGCTGCCGAGCCCGACCGCTGAGCCGATGGTCGCGAGAACAAACCCAAGCCGGCCGGACCATCGCTCCTGAGTATCGCTCATGGCCGCCGCCGGTTCAGACTTGCCGGTCCCGCCGCAACGTAAGCGCGCACCATATCCCGGTGAGCAAGAGAGCAACGGCGCCGACCAGCAGCGAAGCGGTCGTGCCGATCGAGCTCAGCCCGTACTTGTAGACGACCGGCCCGGTTGCCTGGCCGAGGAAGAAGAAGGCCGCATGCATCGATGCCGCCATGCCCCGCGCGGATGGCGCGAGCTCGGTGACATAGACCTGAATCGGCCCGTGCAAGAGATAGAACGCAAAGCCGAATAGCATGAAGATTGCGAACTCGGCCTGCCACGGAGCACGCACGGCAATCAGCGCAAGCCCCAGTCCCATGAGCGCACCGCCCAGAAATACCGAAAGCCGCACCGGGACATGACGGACGAGCAGCGAAACCACGAACGTATAGATGAGGCCGCCCACGCCGAATCCCGCGATCACGACGCCGGCGATCGATGCCCGGGTCTCGCCGCCCGCATAAAGCAGCGCAGCCATATGCGGGAACAGGCCCAGCAGGAATGTCCCCTCCAGAAAGACAGCGCCGAAGCAGACCTTGGCCAGTGGATTGGCGAAGATCGTCCGGAGGTTTCCGATCTGCGCCCCGAACGTGAACCGCGTGCTCACGTCCTTGACCGACCCGCGGAGCCAAAAAATCGTCGCCAGCAGCGCAATTGTCCCGACGATCGCGTTCGCCAGGAACACGCTGCGCCATCCCGTCAGGTCCGCGATCGCGCCCGACGCAGTGGCGCCAAAGATGTTGCCCAGCATGCCGGCCGCAAGCAGCCGGCCGATCGCGACTTGCCGCTCCCGGACCGGGACGAGATCGCCCGCGATCGCGAGCCCGATCGGGAAGAGCCCGCCGGCGGCCGCGCCCGACACCCCCCGCGCGATGAGCAGAACCAGGAAATCGGTCGCCACCATGCCGACGACCGCAGCCACCGTCATGACGAACACGCAACCGATCATCATGCGGACCTTGCCGAACGTGTCGGCCATTGCGCCCAGCACCGGTTGCAGCAGCGCATAGGGAACGGCAAAGGCGGTCGACAAGAGCGCCGCGGTTGCAGGCTCGATCACGAGATCGGAAGCGATCTGCGGAACGACCGGGTCGACAACGCGCGTGTTCAGCGCCCCGGCGAACATCACGCAGGCAACCACGTTGAGGATGAACATCATTGCAGGCAGACCGTACGGAAAATGCCGATCGTTGTCCCGAGCCGGCGGCTCAGGATTTCGCAAGCCGATCGAATGCCTGCAAGTGCTTCAGCAGCGACTCAAGCTCGCGGAGCGGCAACATATTCGGCCCGTCCGACGGCGCATTGTCGGGGTCGGGGTGCGTCTCGATGAAGACCGCCGCGACGCCGACGGCGACCGCCGCCCGTGCCAGCACCGGGACGAACTGACGCTCCCCGCCCGAAGCCGAACCGCGGCCGCCCGGCTGCTGCACGGAATGGGTGGCGTCGAACACCACCGGCGCGCCCATATCCTTCAGGATCGGCAGCGCGCGCATGTCGGAGACGAGCGTGTTGTAGCCGAACGAGACGCCGCGCTCGGTGACGAGCACATTGCGATTGCCAGCGCCGGTCAGCTTGCCGATGACATTCGCCATGTCCCACGGCGCGAGGAACTGCCCCTTCTTTATGTTCACGACGCGGCCAGTCTGCGCGGCGGCGGTCAGAAGGTCCGTCTGCCGGCAGAGAAACGCGGGAATCTGCAGAACGTCGACCGCTTCCGCCACCGGCGCACACTGCGATGCGTCGTGCACGTCGGTCAGCACCGGCAAGCCGAGCTTCTCGCGAATCTCGGCAAAAACGGGCAGTGCTGCCTGCATGCCCACGCCACGCGCGCTTCCCGCCGACGTCCGGTTCGCCTTGTCGAAGGAGGTCTTGTAGACGAGGCCGATCTTCAGCCGGTCGGCAATTTCCTTCAGCGCCGAGGCGACCTCGAGCGCGTGCGCACGGCTTTCCATGGCGCACGGTCCCGCGATCAAGGCGAGCGGCAGTTCATTGCCGAACTGCACCTGCCGGCTTCCTTGGCCGACGGAAATGACCGGATTGGGCTTGTGATCGGGGATGGGCTTGTTCACGGGCGGCACATTGCTGCGGCGGGCGGTACGGGTCAACTCGCCTCGAACACGAGTGTCGCGCCGAATGCGACCTCCGCCGGAATCACGAGCTTTCCGCCGGCCTCCTTCACCCGAATGCCGCCCTTCGCGCACGCGGGCCGGAGCTTGTCCGGATCGTCGACCTTGAACACCAGGGCGCCCAGGCGCAGTCCTTCATCCATCGGCGGCTCGACGCCATAGGTGTCGCGAAAGCCGCGCCGGTCGAAAGTGAGGATCACGCCCCTCGGCGTGCGTATCGCGAGGCCAAGCGAGCTTGCGTGCGGCGCCCGAATGCCGGTGAACGCCTCAAGAAAAATGTGATGGTCGCTCGGATACTCCGCGACCAGCGCACATGCGGAAATCGCCTGCGCCCCGTTGGCATGCCGCTGCAACTCCGCCGACCAGAAGTTCTCGGGATGCGTCTGCTTGCAGGTGAAGAACGCGGCGCGCGGCGAAGCCGGATAGCGAGCGAACGCAATCGAGAACCCGACCTCCGCATCCGAGCCGTCCGCCCGTTTCCCCCTGCGCGTGAAGTTCAACAGATCGAACCCGCCGAAGCCCGCGCGTTCCAGCACCGCCTTGTCAGACGTGGCGTTATCACTTTCCAACACCATGCAGGACAGTCCGTCGCCGGCCTGCGCGAGGAAATCCCGATTGAAGGCACCAAACGAAAATGCCCGCTCCCGATGCGGTGGAATTTTCTGGGGTTCGCCCACCGTCAGGATTTCAAGAAAGAAACCGGGCAACTGCACAAGGCGGTTGTGCGTGCCCCAGGGATGCTGGTTGCGCACGCCGACCGTGAAGCCGAGCCGGCCGTAGAAATCCGCCGCCGCCTCCAGATCGCGCACCACGTGCACGACGTGATCAAGCCCACGCGCCATGTGTCACTCGCCATGGAATTTCTAACGAAACATTCGCGGGCGCGGCAAGGATGCCAAGGACGCGCCGGCCGTCAAACGAGCCGGCTCTGATCCACCGCCGCGCCGATAAACGAGGCAAACAAGGGATGCGGTTCGAACGGCCGCGATTTCAGCTCCGGATGGAACTGCACGCCGATGAACCACGGATGATCCGGATACTCGATGATCTCCGGCAGCACGCCGTCCGGCGACATTCCCGAGAACCGGATGCCCTTGCTTTCCAGGCGGTCCTTGTAGGCTGTGTTTACCTCATAACGATGGCGGTGGCGCTCGGAGATTTCCATCGTGCCATAGATTTCAGCGACCCGGCTGCCCTTGGCAAGTCGCGCCGGATACGCCCCCAGCCGCATGGTGCCGCCGAGATTGCCGCCGGCTTCGCGCCGCTGCAGCTCATTGCCCTTGAGCCATTCCGTGAGCAGGCCAACGACCGGGTCCTTACAGGGACCGAACTCGGTCGAATTCGCGTTCGTCACGCCCGCGAGATTGCGCGCCGCTTCGATGACAGCCATCTGCATGCCGAAGCAAATGCCGAAATAGGGAACGCCGCGCTCGCGGGCGAATTGTGCCGCCCTGATCTTTCCCTCCGCCCCGCGTTGCCCGAAGCCGCCGGGCACCAGAATGCCGTTCACGTGCTCGAGGAACGGCGCAGGATCCTCGCGCTCGAAAATCTCCGACTCGATCCAGTCGAGCTTCACGCGCACCTTGTTGGCGATGCCGCCATGCGACAACGCCTCGATCAGCGATTTGTATGCGTCCTTGAGCCCCGTGTACTTGCCGACCACCGCGATGGTGACGTCGCCTTCCGGATTGCGGATACGTTCATTGATCGTGGTCCACGTGGTCAGATCCGGCTCGCGCGATTTCTCGATTCCGAACGCCGCCAGCACCTCGCTGTCCAGGCCCGCAGCATGATAGGCGGCCGGCACCGCGTAGATGTTATCAACGTCCCGCGCCTCGATGACCGCGCTCTCCCGTACGTTGCAGAACAGCGATAACTTGCGCCGCTCCTCGCGCGGAATCTCCCGGTCGGTCCGGCACAGCAGGATGTCGGGTTGGATGCCGATCTCGCGCAGTTCTTTCACCGAATGCTGCGTCGGCTTGGTTTTCAGTTCGCCCGCGCTCGGGATGAACGGCAGGAGCGTCAGGTGGATATAGATCGCGTGGTTGCGCGGCAGCTCGTTGCCGAGTTGGCGGATCGCCTCGAAGAACGGCAAGCCCTCGATGTCGCCCACCGTGCCGCCGATCTCGACCAGCACGAAATCGAAGCCTTCGTTGCCGTCGAGGACGAATTCCTTGATCGCGTTGGTAACGTGCGGAATGACCTGGATCGTCGCGCCGAGATAGTCGCCGCGCCGCTCCTTGGCGAGGATCTCCTGGTAGATGCGCCCGGTGGTGATGTTGTCGCGCCGCGTCGCCGGTCGCCCGGTGAAGCGCTCGTAGTGTCCGAGGTCGAGGTCCGTCTCCGCTCCGTCGTCGGTGACGAACACCTCCCCGTGCTGATAGGGACTCATCGTCCCCGGATCGACGTTGAGATACGGATCGAGCTTGCGCAGCCGTACCGAGTAGCCGCGCGCCTGCAGAAGCGCGCCGATTGCTGCCGATGCCAGACCCTTGCCGAGGGAGGAGACCACGCCGCCGGTGATGAAAATGTACCGCGCCATGGGACCCAAGCTTTAGCTCTCCAATATCGATTCGACGAGCAAATTCGCTCGGCGTCACGCCAAAATCGAAGGGCCGGAAATCCGGCCCTTCATCTGTGTCACTTCGACTGTGGCACCTGCGGCCCGGAAGGCGCCGGCGGCTTCAGTTGATCGAGGATGCTGCCTCCCGGCGCGCTCTGTCCCGGCTGCGGCGTACCGATGATGGAGGTCGGCTGCCGGCCCCAGCCGGCGAGAATCGAGAGCAGCAGGCTCGTCGTGAAGAATACGGCCGCGAGGCTCGCGGTGGCCTTCGTCAGGACGTTGGAAGTGCCCCGCGTGGACATAAACCCGCCGCCACCCCCGATGCCGAGCCCGCCGCCTTCTGACTTCTGCAGAAGCACAACCCCGATCAGCGCGAGCACGACCAGGAGATGGATCACGATCAGGACGGTTTGCATGGACTTCCTTTCGCCACGGCCGGGCGGACGCATACACGATCGGCTTGGCCGTTTCCACCACGACGGAAAGCCCGCCACGGCCTTCACCGCTAGATTGGCTCGCGAAGGGCCGGCCGCAAGCCCTTCATCCGATTCCTGAATTTCCTCTCACGGAAGTGGAACTGAGAAATCTATCGATAAACATCTGCAATCTTGAGGAAATCTGCCGCCTTCAGGCTGGCCCCGCCGACCAGCGCCCCGTCCACATCGCCCGCGTGGAGCAATTCACGCGCATTCTCCGGCTTCACCGACCCGCCGTAGAGGATGCGCGTTCCCGCCGCAGCCTCGCCGAAGCGTGCTGTAAGCTCGCTACGGATCATCCCGTGCACCTCCGCGACGTCGGCCACCGTCGGCGTGAGGCCGGTCCCAATGGCCCAGACAGGCTCGTAGGCGACGACAAGACGCTCAGGGCTCGCGCCGTCCGGCACGGAGCCCGTGAGTTGCTCCGCGACGACCGCAAGCGTGCGCGCAGCCTCCCGTTCCGCCTTGGTTTCCCCCACGCAGACGATCGCAAGCAATCCTGCGCGCCACGCCGCCTCGGCCTTCGCGCGCACGAGCGCGTTGGTCTCGCCGTGGTCTGCGCGCCGCTCCGAGTGACCAACGATCACCGCCGTAGCGCCGGCATCTCGCAACATCTCGGCGGACAGATCGCCCGTATGCGCGCCCGAAGCCTTGGGATGGCAATCCTGCGCGCCGATCGCGACCTTCGAACCGCGCGCGCGCTCCGCGAATTCCGCGATCAGCGTCGCCGGAGGACACACCAGCAAGTCGATCCGGCTTCCGAGCGGATCGTCAAAACCTTCAATCGTTTTCGCAAGTTCCTCGATGGAGTTGCGAAATCCATTCATCTTCCAGTTGCCCGCCACCAGCGGGCGTCTTGCGGCTGCCATCGCCACCTCCGAAAACCCGTCACGTGGCCGGTACCAGACCCCACCCGGCCGCGCAAACCGCGGCTTCCCGGCCGTTGCGACGCAGCACCGCGATCCCTATGATCGCGCCGCTTTTCAACCTTGGATCGGAAATCGCATGCTCGAATTCCTACGCAAACGCGCGGGAGGCACGGTCGCCAAAATCTTCATGGGGCTCCTGGTTCTGTCATTCGCGATCTGGGGCATCGGCGACGTCTTTCGCGGTTTCGGCGAGCGGGATCTGGCCAAGGTCGGCTCCACGACGATCGACGTCGAAACATTCCGCCAGCTCTACCAAGAGCGCCTCCAGCAGGTCGGACGGCAGCTGGGCCGCGGGCTTACGCCGGAACAGGCCCGCTCCATCGGTCTCGACCGGCAATTGCTTGGCGAACTCATGTCGGAAGCTGCGCTCGATGAGAAAGCACATCAACTTGGTCTTGGCGTCGACAACGAAACGCTGCTCGCGCGTATTCACAACGACCCTGCGTTCAAGGGCGCGAACGGCAACTTTGATCCCGCGCGCTTCTACGAACTCCTGCGGGCGTCGGGATATACCGAGCAACGTTATCTCGATGCGGAAAAGCGCCTGATGGTGCGTCAGCAACTGACGCGCGCGCTCAGCGGCGGCATCACCGCGCCCACGACACTCGTAGAAGCGGTCCGCCGCTTCGAAAGCGAAGAACGTTCCGCCGAATTCGTCACCCTTGGCCGCGACCAGGTCAAGGACGTCCCGGCTCCCTCGGCTGCCGAGCTCGAAGCCTACTTCAACGAGAATCAGACAGCCTTCCGCGCGCCAGAATATCGCAAGCTCGTTCTGCTCGTGCTGACCCCGGATACCCTCGCGGAGCAGATCGAGATTCCTGAGACCGAGCTGCAACAGTCGTACGAACAACTGAAGGAACGCCTGGCGACGCCGGAGCGCCGCGAGGTCGAGCAGATCCTATTCCCGAATGCCGAAGAGGCCGCGGCGGCATACAAGCGCATCGCCGAGGGTGCGAAGTTCGAGGACATCGTCGCCGAACGAAAACTCGCCCCGAACGACGTCTCGCTCGGCGCGGTCGCCAAGCGTGAAATTCTCGATCCGAAAGTCGCCGACGCGGTCTTCGCCTTGCCGGAAGGTGGAGTGAGCGAACCGGTCACCGGCCAGTTCGGAACGGTGATCGCACGCGTCCTCAAGATCGTACCGGGCAAAGAGCCGGCCTTCGCCGAAATCCGCGACGATCTCCGCAAGGACCTCGCCAGTCGGCGCGCGCGCACGACCATCCTCGATCTGCATGACAAGATCGAGGACGAGCGCGCAGGCGGCCTGCAGCTGGGCGAGGTTGCCGCCAAGCTTGGCCTCAAGGTTATCACCGTGGACGCCATCGACCGCAGCGGCCGGGGCCCCGACGGTAAGCCCGTGGAGAATATCCCCTCCGCCGCTCAAGTTATCAGCAACTCATTTGATACGCCGGTTGGCATCGAAGCCGACCCGGTGGAAATCGCAGATAACGGCTATGTCTGGTATGAAGTCGCATCAATCTCACCTTCGCGCGATCGCACCTTCGACGAAGCCCGTGAGCGTGTGCAAAGCGCATGGTATGATGAACAGATAACCAAGAAACTCGCTGAACAAGCGGAGGGGATTCGTGAGCGGCTCAATGCCGGCGAGCCGCTCGACAAGGCAGCGCCCGGTCTGCAGGTCGAAACAAGGGCGAAGTTGCGCCGGAACGCCAACGTCGAAGGGCTCGATCGCTCGGCGCTTGCCCGTATCTTCGAAACGCCGATGAACAAGGCAGGCATCGCCACCGCCGCTGACGGGGTCGGGCGCATCGTGTTTCGCGTGACCGCCATCGAGACGCCAGCCGGCACGGCCGCCTCGCAACGGGTGTCGGACCTGAACCTCGGCCTTCAGGACGACCTTCTCGTTCAGTACGTGCTCTATTTGCAGGGGGCGCTGGGCGCTAGCTTGAACGAGGCCGCGCTGCAAAATGTCACCGGCGTCGCCGGGAATTGAACATGGATATCCTGCCCGCCGCAGCGGCCTTCACAGACCGCTATGATCGTGGCGAGCCGCAGCTCGCCTGGACGACGCTCGTTGGCGATCTCGAAACGCCGGTCTCCGCGTTTCTGAAGCTTTGCTCCGACAAGCCGCACTCGTTCCTGCTGGAGTCCGTCGAAGGCGGCGCCGTGCGCGGCCGCTATTCCATTCTCGGCTTCGCACCCGATGTGATCTGGCGCAGCAACGGCGCCAAGGCGGAGATCAACCGCAACCCATCCGAAGCGCCGGACACCTTTGTGCCGTGCGCCGAGCCGCCGCTGCAGGCGCTGCGCTCACTGCTGAAAGAATCCAGGCTCGACATCCCCCCCGAGTTGCCGCCCATGGCAGCCGGTATCTTCGGCTATCTCGGCTACGACACCGTCCGTCTGATGGAGCGTCTTCCGGATGCAAAGCCGGACAAGGTCGGCACCGCCGACGCGGAACTGCTCCGCCCCACGATCGTCGTCGTCTTCGACGCCGTGAGAGACTCCATCACCGTCGTCACCCCCGTGCGGCCGGCGGCCGGCATTCCCGCTGCCCAGGCTTATGAAGCGGCCCGCGACCGTATCGTTCGGGTGGTCAACGATCTCGACGCGCCGATCCAGAAATCGACGCCTGCCGTCTGGTCCGAGCCCGGCCCCGTCAATCCGTCCTCCAATACGACAGCGGCCGACTACGAGGCGATGGTTCGGCGTGGAAAGGAATACATATCAGCAGGTGATATCTTTCAGGTCGTGCTCTCGCAGCGCTTCGAGGCGCCCTTCGTGCTGCCTCCCTTTGCGCTCTATCGGGCGCTCCGCCGTGTGAACCCGGCCCCCTTTCTTTATTTCCTGGATTTCGGCGGCTTCGCCATCGCCGGCTCCAGCCCGGAAATTCTCGTCCGCGTCCGCGACGGCAAGGTCACAATCCGGCCGATCGCCGGCACCCGCCCGCGCGGGGCAACGCCTGCCGAAGACCGCGCGCTCGCCGACGAACTCCTCGCCGATCCGAAGGAGCGAGCCGAACACCTGATGCTGCTCGATCTCGGCCGCAACGATGTCGGCCGCGTCGCCAAAATCGGCACCGTGAAAGTGACCGAGAAATTCGAGCTCGAGTTCTATAGCCAGGTGATGCACATCGTTTCCAACGTCGAGGGCGAACTCGATGCGCGCCACGATGCGCTCGACGCCCTGATCGCCGGCTTCCCGGCCGGCACCGTCTCCGGCGCTCCCAAGGTCCGGGCGATGGAGATCATCGACGAGCTCGAGGTCGACCGCCGCGGCGTCTATGCGGGCGCCGTCGGCTATTTCGGCGCCGACGGATCGATGGACTCCTGCATCGTGCTGCGCACGGCCCTGATCAAAGACGGAAAGATGTACGTGCAGGCGGGCGCCGGCATCGTCGCCGACTCCGATCCGGCCGCCGAGCAGATCGAATGCGAGAACAAGGCGCGCGCCCTCTTCCGTGCAGCCGAGGAAGCCGTACGCTTCTCCGCCACCGCGAAGGTCGGCCCGTGAGCCGGCCTGCACCCCACATTATCGATCGGGTGCTCCGCCGCTTGACGCCGGCCAAGGCGGAGTGGCACGCAGGGCGATGGGGCTGAAAACCATGCCGAAGGTCACCCTCGTCGACAACTACGACAGCTTCACCTGGAACCTCGTGCACGCACTGGGCGCGCTCGGGGCCGAGGTGGACGTGCATCGCAACGACGCCATCACCGTCGACGAGATCGCGGCGAAGAAGCCCGACGCGATCGTGATCTCCCCCGGCCCCGGCACGCCCGACGATTCCGGCATCTCGCTCGAAGTCGTCCGCCGCCTCGGCGAGACAACCCCGATCCTCGGCGTCTGCCTCGGCAACCAGACGATCGGGCAGGTCTATGGCGGCAAGGTCGTGCGCGGACCCGAGCCGGTGCACGGCAAACTCTCGAAAATCCGCCACACCGGTCAGGGCGTCATGCGCGGTATCAACGGACCGTTCGAGGCAACTCGTTATCACTCGCTCATCATCGAGCGTGTATCCGCGCCCGAAACCCTCGCGATCACCGCGGAGACCGAGGACGGCCTCATCATGGGCCTCTCGCACAAATCCCTGCCGGTGCACGGCGTGCAATTCCATCCCGAGAGCATCGCGTCCGAACAGGGGCAAACCATTCTCAAGAACTTCCTCGATATCGCCGCCGCCTGGAACGCGGCGCAGCGCGCCTGAAGGTCGCTCATGGAACGATTTCGCGCGCTGATCAGCAAAGTCGCTTCCGGCGGATCGCTCACCCGCGAGGAAGCCGCGCACGCCTTCGACAAGATGATGTCGGGCGAAGCGACGCCCGCGCAGATGGGAGGCCTGCTCATGGCGCTACGCGTCCGCGGCGAGACCGTGGACGAGATCACGGGCGCCGTCGCGACCATGCGGGCGAAGATGCTGCCCGTCCTTGCGCCGGCCGACGCGATCGATGTGGTAGGCACCGGCGGCGACGCTGCGGGCTCCTACAACATCTCCACCTGCGCCGCCTTTATTGTCGCCGGCGCGGGCGTGCCGGTCGCCAAGCACGGCAACCGCGCACTCTCCTCCCGCTCGGGCGCCGCCGACGTGCTGGCCGCCCTTGGCGTCAATATCGAGCTGGATCCCGATGAGATCGCGCGCTGCATCCGCGATGCGGGGATCGGCTTCATGTTCGCGCCGTCGCATCACCCGGCCATGAAGCACGTGGGCTCCACGCGCGTGGAGCTCGGCACGCGGACGATCTTCAACCTGCTCGGCCCGCTCTCCAATCCGGCGGGCGTGAGACGGCAGATGGTCGGCGTCTTCGCCCGCCCCTGGGTCGAGCCGCTCGCCCACGTGCTGGCCGCGCTCGGCAGCGAGCGCGCCTGGGTCGTGCATGGCTCCGACGGCCTCGACGAGATCACGACCACCGGCCCGACGTACGTCGCCGAGCTTTCCGGCGGCAAGGTCCGCACCTTTGAAATCGCGCCGGAAGATGTCGGGATCAAGCGAGCGGCTTCCGCCGACCTGAAAGGCGGCGATGCCCCGGCGAACGCCGAGGCGCTCCGTGGCGTGCTCGCGGGAAAGCCGGGTCCCTTCCGGGACATCGCCCTGATGAACGCCGCCGCCGCGCTCGTCGTGGCTGGCAAGGGCAATACCCTGCCCGAGGCCATGAAGTTCGCGCTCCAGTCCCTCGATTCCGGGGAAGCAAAAAAGCGGCTTGACCGGCTGGTCGCGGTCTCGAACAAATAGCCGATGGATGTCCTGCAGCGCATCGGCGCCTACAAGCGCGAGGAGATCGCCGCGGCCAAACGCGCGCGCCCGCTCGAAGCGCTCGAAGCCGACGCCCGCGCCGCTTCCGCGCCGCGCGGTTTCCTCGCTGCGATCGAACGCAAGCTCGCGGCAGGCGATTACGCGCTGATCGCCGAGATCAAGAAGGCGAGCCCGTCGAAGGGGCTGATCCGCCCCGACTTCGATCCGCCGTCGCTTGCCCGCGCCTATGAGGCTGGCGGCGCCGCCTGCCTCTCGGTCCTCACCGACGCGCCTTCGTTCCAAGGCGCGCCCCAATTTCTCCGTGCCGCCCGCAACGCCACGTCGCTACCGGCGTTGCGCAAGGATTTTCTCTACGAGCCCTATCAAGTCGTGGAGTCGCGCGCCCTCGAGGCCGACTGCATCCTCGTCATCATGGCCGCCGTCGATGACGCCGCCGCCCGCGAGCTGCTCGCCACCGCGAAGGAATGGAAGATGGATGCCCTCGTCGAGATCCATGACGACGACGAGCTCGACCGTGCGCTCGCGCTCGATGCCCGCCTCATCGGCATCAACAACCGCGACCTCCGCACCTTCGAGACGACGCTCGCCACCACCGAACGTCTCGCCCCGCGCGTGCCGAAGGATCGTGTAATCGTCGGCGAGAGCGGCATCTTCGCTCCGGCCGACCTCGCGCGCCTCGCGCAAGCGGGCGTGCAGGCTTTCCTCGTCGGCGAAAGCCTCATGCGGCAGGATGATGTCGCCGCCGCCACCAAGGCTCTGCTTGCGCGGCAAACCGCCCAGGCAAGGCACGCCTGATCCTCCTCCCCTTTGGGTGAGCAATGCGCTAAGAGTCGGTCATGGCGAAATCGCTCACCCACATCGGCAAAAGCGGCGAGGCGCGCATGGTCGACGTCTCGGCAAAGGCCGCGACCGATCGCGAGGCCGTCGCCGAGGGCAAGGTGCTGATGAGCCGGGAAACGCTCGACCTCGTGCTCTCCGGCGACGTGAAAAAAGGCGATGTGTTTTCCACCGCGCGCATCGCCGGCATCATGGCCGCGAAGAAGACCGCCGACCTGATCCCCCTTTGTCATCCGCTGCCGATAACCAAAACCGAAGTGCAGATCGGCGTCGATTCCGATCTGCCCGGCCTCCTCGTGCGCGCGGTAGTGAAAGTCACGGGGCAAACCGGCGTCGAGATGGAAGCGCTCACCGCCGTCTCCGTCGCCTGCCTCACTATCTACGATATGGTGAAGGCCGTCGAGCGCGGCATCCGCATCGAGGGCATCCGATTGCTGGAGAAATCCGGCGGCCGCTCCGGCCACTGGCGTGCTGACAAGTGATGCCGATTTCATTCCGGGATTGATCGTAGATGGCCGAGCCGCTTCTCCCGGTTGCCGATGCCCTTGCCCGCGTGCTCGACGGCGTGAAGACGCTCGGCGCCGAAGAGGTCCCCGTTGGCGAAGCACACGGTCGCGTGCTGGCAACGCCCCTCGTTGCGTTGCGCAGCCAGCCGCCCGCGGACGTCTCCTCGATGGACGGATATGCAGTCCGCACAGTCGATCTGAGCAGCGAAGCAACGTTAAAAGTCGTCGGCCAGTCCGCCGCTGGCCATCCGTTCGCGGGGACTGTGAAGGCGGGCGAAGCCGTACGCATCTTCACCGGCGCCGTCATGCCGGAAGGCGCCGACACGGTCGTGGTGCAGGAAGACGCGAAGGTTGCCGCCGATCAAGTAACGCTCCCCGCCACCCGGGCCGCCCGCTACGTCCGCAAGCGCGGGCTCGATTTCACCGAGGGCCAGACATTATTGCCAGCGGGCCGCCGGCTGACCGCGCGCGATGTCGGCCTCGCCGCCGCCGCCGACCATACTCGTGTCGCCGTCGCCCGCCGTCCGCGCGTCGCGATCATTGCGACCGGCGACGAGCTCGTCACGCCCGGCACGGGCGGCGACCCCAACCGCATCGTCGCCTCGAACCCGATCGCGCTCGCGGCCCTCCTCCGCCAGGAAGGCGCGTTCGTCTCCGATCTCGGCATTGTCCCAGACAAGCTCGACGCCATCGCCGCCGCCATCCGCCTCGCGCGCCCGAATGTGGATGTGCTGATCACGCTCGGCGGCGCCTCGGTCGGCGACCACGACCTGATCGCACCCGCGCTTAAGACCGAAGGCATCGAACTCGCCTTCCATCGCGTGGCGCTCCGGCCTGGCCGGCCGCTCCTCCTCGGCGTCGCGGGAGCGCTGCGGATTCTCGGACTGCCGGGCAACCCCGTCTCTTCCTACGTATGCGCGGCACTTTTCATCGTGCCGTTGCTCCGCAAGCTGCAGGGCCGCCAAGACGTCTCAATGCCAATCGAGCCCGCGATCCTCGGCTGCGACATGCCCGAGAACGACCGGCGGCAGGACTATCTCCGAGCCCGCATCGAGCGCGGCCCCGACGGCCGGCTCGTCGCCACCGCGCACGACCGGCAGGACAGCTCCATGCTCGCGCTGCTCGTCGGCTCCGACGGCCTTCTGATCCGCGCCCCGCACGCCCCCGCCGCCAAGGTCGGCGAGCCCTGCGAGGTCCTGCTTTTCAGGGACTAAGAGGGATTCAAGCGCCGGTCTGTCACGCCGGCGACTCCGCTATTTTGCGCGCTGGGCTTTCTCCGTCGAAGCGGCGAACCGCATCCAGAATGACGGCAGCGCCTGCGGCGATTGCTTCGGGTTCCGCCCATTCCTCCGGCGTGTGACTTTTTCCCTCCTTGCAGGGGACGAAAACCATGGCCGCCGGCGCAAGCGATGCCACGAACGCGGCGTCATGGCCCGCGCCCGACGCAAGCGGCATGGCACTGAGACCAAGCGATTGCGCGCTCCGGTCGAGCTGATCGCGCAGGGCCTCGTCGCAAGGAACGGGCATCGTGTCGGACAAACGAGCGAAGCGGCTGCGCTCAACCCGCGCCCGCTTCGCGGCGTCGAGACTGAGCCCGTCGAGTATCTCGACGAACTGCTCCATCGCTTCACACTTTTCCGCGCGCACATCGACGATCATGCGCGCTTCCCTCGGCACGACATTCGCCGCATTCGGCGCAACCTCAAGGACCCCGGTGGTGGCAACGAAATGGCCGTCGCCACGGCCGGCGATCCCGCGCGCCTCAGCGGCAATCGCGGCTGCGGTCTCGGCGGCGGCGACAATCGCGTCGCGGCGCAGATTCATGGGCGTTGTGCCCGCATGATCGGCCGAGCCGGAGAACACGATCTCAAGGCGGGTAATGCCGACGATACCAGTCACGATGCCGATATCGATGCCGCGCTGCTCGAGCACGATGCCCTGCTCGATGTGAAGTTCGAAGAACGCGGCAATATCGTTGCGCATCGGCTTGTCGAGCACGGACGCATTGCCGCCTACGCGTCCGATGGCGGCGTCGAGCCGCTCGCCGCTGCCATTCGTGTACGCCTTCATCTCTGCGCTCAGCTTGCCGCTCATGCCGCGGCTGCCGACGCAGGAGAGCCCGTACTCGCTTGGCTCCTCCGCAAGGAAATCGACGACCTCGACGGCGTGACGCAAGGGCACGCCCGACTCGCGCAGCGAGCGCACGATCTCAAGCGCCGCGATCACACCGGCAGTGCCGTCGAAACGGCCGCCTGAGGGTACCGTGTCCGAATGCGAGCCGATCATGATCGTCTTCGCATCGGGTTCGCTGCCGGCGAGCCGCCCGATCAGATTGCCGGCGGCATCGATCGAGACCGCAAGCCCGGCAGCGGCGAAACGTTTGGCAAGCCAGGCACGGCCTTCCAGAAAGCGAGGCGAAAAAGAACGCCGGGTATAGGGCCGCACGGGATCGGTGATTTCCGCGAGCGCCATGAGGTCGTCCCACAGACGCCGGGCATCGACGGGCAGATTACGAGGCGCGTTCATTTAGCCGCTCCGGCGACCGCCGGGCGGACGAACCGGCCGGCGCCGGGATTGGCAACCGAGGTGCCGTCGAACACGGGCTTTCCACGCAGGAAGGTCGCGACGGGACGATACGTCAACTCGACGCCTTCGTAGGGACTCCACTGCACGAAATTGTGCCCGCTGGCCGCGGGATCGTAGCGGCCCGGACGATGCGCCATGACGACGATGTCGGCGTCCTTGCCCGGCTCCAGCGCGCCCTTCAGGTGGCCGATGCGGAAGAGACGCGCAGGATTGGCGGCGAGCAGCCGCGCCGCCCAGGTCGGGCTCAGCTCCCGTTCGAGCAGGCCGGTAAGCAGCAGGGAGTAAAGCGCTTCAAGGCCCGGTACCCCCGAAGCGTTGTCGAGCATGTTCGGGCTGCTCTTGCGGTCGGGCGACCAGCTCACATGATCCGTCGAGACGACGGTGATGTTGCCCGCCGCGAGATGGCGCCAGAGCGCCTCGCGCTCGCGCCTCGCGCGCACCGGAGGATTGATCTTGGCGAAGCCGACGAGACGGGAGACGTCACTTTCCTCGTCGAGCATCAGATAATGAATGCAAGCTTCAATGGTCGTGTCGAAACCCTGCGTGCGGTAGGCCGCGCAGAGATCGTAGCCGCGGCCGATCGAGCAGTGCACGATGTGGCCCGAACAGCCGGTGGCTGCCGCGATCTCATAGACTTCGGCGGTTGCGAGCGCCTCGGTGATCGGCGGGCGCGACAGACCGTGGGCGAGATAGTCGTTCCGGCCGGATGCCAGCACCTGCTTGGTGAAGGCGCGCACGCTCTCGTCATTCTCATTATGTACGCCCGCAATCAGACCGTACGGCTGGATCGCCGCGAAACACTCATAGAGTATCGGCGAGGGAATGCGTGGAAAGCGTGTCGGATGAGTCTCGAAGGTGGAGAACTTGAAGCCCGCCGCGCCGGCCTCGACGAGCTCGGGAATCCGCGCGGGACCTTCGGCGGGATCAACGGTCGCGTAGAGCGCGAAGTCGACGCGCGCCTGCGCGCCCGCTTCCCGCATCTTGCCGGAAAACCGCTCAGCATTGCAGATCAGGAGGCCGTCGTCATAGGGCATGTCGACGATGGTGGTGACGCCGCCCGCCGCTGCCGCGCGGGTGGACCAGATGAAATCCTCCTGGCCTTTCTGCGAGCGCGAATGCACCTGCGCGTCGATCGCACCCGGCATCACGAAAGCATCGCCGAAATCCTGCCGCTCCGCCGCCTGCGGCGGCGTCCCCTCCCCCACGCGCTCGACCTTGCCGTCACGGATCGCAACATAGCCTTGGTCGTGGACCACACTGGTTCCAACGACCCGGCCCGTAACAACGAGATCATAATCAGCCATCCGGCGCTCCGACCCATTCAATATTTCAGGGTGCGATTTACGCTTCAGCAGAATTGCCAGCTAAAACGATCGCACCCTAGGATCACCTTAGCCGGCAGCAACAAGAAATTGGATTTATCGAACCGGCCGATCATCGGCATCGAACCTGGGGCGACGCACCCTCCAGATCATCCTGACCGCTGTTCCGCAGCTGGCGTCGGGATGATAGCCGGACGCAAAAAATCATATTTGCCCGCAAAACCGTTCACTTTCACAATTGCAACAGTTCCAATCCGTATGCCATCTCCGGGAAGGGTGCGGTTGCGGCCGTCGGATGGCCGAGGAGTACGTCCGTCTTGAAGCCAGCTCCGTTCCAGTATGTCGCGGCGGAATCGGTTGAGCACGCGATCGCCCTGCTGACTGAACATGGGCCAAACGCAAAGCTGATCGCGGGCGGACAGAGCCTCGTCCCAATGATGAACTTCCGGCTCGCGCGGCCAGACTGGCTGATCGACATCAACCGGATTTCCAATCTTGCCGGCATTCGCGTCGAAGGGAACACCCTGCGCATCGGCAGCATGACGCGCTACGCCGATCTGGAGGCATCCGACACAGTCCGTCGGCACGCACCCCTCCTTGGCCTGATCCTCCCGCACATCGCGCATGCGGCGATCCGGAACCGGGGCACCGTCGGCGGGAGCGTCTGTCACGCCGATCCGGCGGCGGAAATGCCAGTCGCTATGCTCGCGCTTGATGCTGTATTCGAAGTGCGTGGTCCTGTCGGCACGCGTCGGATCGCCGCCAACGATTTCTTTCTCGGCCAGATGACCACCGCAATCGAAGCCGACGAGATCCTGACCGCAATCGACCTTCCCGTGGCACGAGCCGAGGACGCCGCCGGCTTTTCGGAATTCGCGCGGCGGCGCGGTGATTTCGCCCTCGCCTCGGCGGCGGTCGTGCTGCGCCTGGCGGGCGATCAGCTTACCGATCATGTGCGGATCGCCGTTGGTGGGCTGAGCGAACGCCCCATGCGCGCCAGAGGCGCTGAAGCGCTGCTCGCAGGTTGGAACGCCGAGCCCGCGCTCATCGAGCGCGCGGCTCGGGAAGCCGCGAACGAAGTCGATGCGGGCTCCGACCTGCATGCGACGGAATCCTATCGTCGCCACCTCGTCCAAACTCAGGTGAAGCTGGCGTTGACCGCCGCGCTCGAACGGACACGACTCGCAGGAGCCAAAAGGTGAGCGGCCCGAAGCAGCACGACGTGCAATTCACGGTGAACGGCAAGACGGAAACCGTCAGCGTCGCACCGCGCACGAGCCTTGCCGACGCGCTACGGGAGTCGCTCGGACTGACCGGCACCCATATCGGCTGCGAGCACGGTGTCTGCGGCGCCTGTACAGTGCTCATTGAAGGAAAACCGATGCGCTCCTGCCTGATGTTCGCGGTGCAGGCCGAAGGGGCGGCCATCACGACGATCGAGGGCATCGGTGAGGCAAACGCACCCCACCCGCTCCAACGCGCGTTCAACGAGTGCCACGGCCTACACTGCGGCTTCTGCACGCCGGGCATGATCGTGACCCTGTCAGCCTTCCTGCGCGAAAACCTGAAGCCGACCGCCGCCGATGTGCGCGAGGCGATTTCGGGCAATCTCTGCATGTGCACGGGCTATCAGAACATCGTCAAATCGGCGTTGCGCGCCGCCGAACTGATCGAGGAATCGAAGCCGTGAGCGTGAAGACGACCGTCAGCGACACCGGGCCCTGGGTTGGCCAGCCGCTCCCGCGCCGCGAGGACGCGCGGCTCACCGCGGGTGCCGGCGTCTTCACCGACGACATCCGCATGCCCGGCATGCTGCATGCGGCGTTCCTGCGCAGCCCGCACGCGCATGCGCGGATCGCCCGCATCAACGCCGACAAGGCCCGCGCCCTCCCCGGCGTGCACGCGGTCATCACCGGCATGGAGGTCGAGCAGCAGACCAAGCCGATCTCCACGATCATTCCGTTCAAGACGTTCCTTCCGAACTATTGCCTCGCGGTCGACAAGGCGCGCTATGCGGGCGAGCCGGTTGCGGCCGTGGCGGCGGTGGACCGCGCCACCGCCGAGGACGCCGCCGAGTTGATCGAGGTCGAGTACGAGCCGCTGCCAGCGGTGGTCGATCCCTGGCAGGCGATCGAGAACCCACCCGCACATGTGTTTGATGAGTTGAAGACCAACGTCGTCTGGCACGACACCTTCAGCTACGGCGAAGTGGATGCCGCCTTCGCGAACGCAGCGCACGTGGTGTCTGACCGCTTCACCGTTCAGCGCTACATCTCTACGGCGCTGGAGACCATGGGCGTGATCGGCCGCTGGGAGAGCAGCGGACTGACACTCTGGTCGGCCGACCAGCGGCCGGGCTTCGCGACCCACGCGCTCACGACGGCGCTGCAAATTCCGCACAGCCAGATCCGCTTGATCTCACCCGATATCGGCGGCGGCTTCGGCAACAAGCGCAAGGCGACGTACATGGCGATCATCGCGCTCCTCGCGCGCATGGCGGACCGCCCCGTGAAGTACCTCGAGGACCGGCAGGAGAATCTGCTCGGCCTCGTGCATGCTTCCAACCAAGTCATGGACCTTTCCATGGCCCTCGACGCCGAAGGGAAGATCCTCGGCCTGAAGCTGCGCGACGTGGTCGACGAGGGATCGAACGTCATCAATCCGACACTGCACAGCATGCTCAAGTTCACGAACATGCTGAACAATTATGCAATCCCGGCGGTGAGCTTCGAAGGCTACGCGGTGCTCACGAACAAGTGCCATTCGGGTGCCAATCGCGGCATCGGCAAGCCATTCATGTGCTTCGTCATCGAGCGCGCGATCGAGATGGCCGCGAAGAAGATCGGCATGGACTCGATCGAGCTGCGGCGGAAGAACTTCATTCCCGCCTCGGCCATGCCCTACGAGGCCCCCATGGGGAATGTGTATGACAGCGGCGATTTCGCCGCCACGCTCGACACCGCACTCCGGACAGCAGGCTATGACGACCTGCTCCAGCAACAGGCGGAGGCGCGCCGCCAGGGGCGCTATTTCGGCATCGGGCTGGCCACGGCGGTGGAGCCGAACAGCCTGAATCTCTCCGCTTACACGCTGATGACCGGCCGGACCGATACGTCGGGCGTCGGGGAAGGCGCGCTCGTGCGCATGGAAGGCGACGGCAGTGTGCGCGTGAGCCTCGGCAATACCGCGTCAGGCCAAGGCTATGAAACCGTCGTCGCGCAAATCGTCGCCGACGAACTGGGCATTCATCCCGACCAGGTGACGGTGGCGCCCGGCTTCGACTCCGCGGTCAATCCGTGGCTGCACTGCTCCGGCAGCTTCGCCAACAAATTCTCCGGTACGGATGTCGGAGCGATCATCGAGGCGGCGCGGACAATCCGCGCGAAGGCACTGCGCATCGCCGCGCATCTCACCGGACACAAGGAGGACGAGCTGACAATCCGCGAGTCGGCGATCTGGGCGCATGGCGCCAACGAGCCGCTCCTTCCACTGGGAAAAGTCGCGATGACCGCCTATCGCGATCTCCTGCGGTTGCCGGAAGGCGAAATGCCTGGCCTCGAGGCGCGGCACTTCTATGTGGACCCGCAGTCGAATCTCCCCGCGCGCGACCCCGACGACAAGCGATTGCGGTTTCAACTCACGTTCTCGAACTCCGCCCACATCGCCGTGACGGAAGTCGACCCCAATACGGGCGCGGTGAAGATCCTCCGCTATATCGTCGCACACGATTGCGGACGCGAGATCAATCCGATGCTGGTCGAAGGCATGGTGCACGGCGCCACGACGCACGGGATCGGCGGCGCGCTCTACGAAGACCTAGCCTATGACGAGAACGGCCAGCTCCTCGCCGCATCCTTCATGGACTATCTGAAGCCGACGGCGCTCGATGTGCCTGAGTTCGAGGTGGTGGCGCTCGAGACCCCCTCTCCCTTCACGCCACTCGGCGCCAAGGGGGTAGGCGAAGGCGGCTCGATCCCGTCGCTCGCGGCCATCACAAACTCCGTCGAGGACGCGCTCAAGCCGCTCGGCATCACCCTCACGGAGCTACCACTTACGCCGAACCGGATCTGGGAAGCGATGCAGAAAGCGCGCGCCCGGCAAGGCACTTGCTGACGTTCAGTGCGCCACGACGGTCGAGGCCGCCGACTGGCTCTCCCAAAAAACGATACGGTGATACACGAACCGGATCAGTTGACTTGCGAGCACACCTAACGTCGCAAGGATGACGACGCAGGCGAACATCATCGCCACATCGAAATCAAGTCCCGAGGCCGCAATCACATGCCCGAGGCCGCGGCGTGAAGCGACGAGCTCAGAGACAACCGCGCCCAGCAATGCCATGATGACGCTGATCTGCAGGCCGGCAAAGATGTGACCCGCCGCGGAAGGCACTTTCACCTTCCAAAAGATCTGCCACCGCGTCGCGCCGAAGGCGCGGTAGAGATCGACAAGATCAGGACTATAGGACTTGAGCCCGATCGCCGCGTTCACGAAGCACGGAAAAAAGCAGATCAGCGCGACCATCACGACCTTCGAGCCGAGGTCGAAGCCGAACCAGACGACGAGGATCGGCGCGAGCGCCACCTTCGGAATCGACTGGAAGGCGACGATGACCGGATAGACCGCGCGCTCCAGAATCGAAAATTCGCTCACCATCGTTGCGAACAGCAGCGCCATGATGCAGCCGGTGAGATAGCCGGTGATGATCGCGAGCACCGTGGCGCCGATATGCGGCCAGAGCGTGCCGCCGATCAATCCCCGATTCAGCGCCTCGAGCACGGCGCCCGGCGGCGGCACCAGATAAGTGGGCACATCGAAAAGCTGGATGCCGTAGTGCCACGCCAGGATGAGGATGACGATGGTCGCCAAGGGTAGCAGCAGGTCGCCAATACGCTCTCTGGAAATCATTGGATCGCCTCAATGGGTGAATAGCCGGCGCAGCCGGTCGCACATTGCAGTGAATTCGGGAAGCACCATGGTTTCGAGCCCGCGCGGGCGCGGCAGATCGATCTTTTCGATCTGCACAATGCGGCCGGGCCGCGCCGACAGCACCACTACGCGGTCGGCCATGAACACCGCCTCGGGGATCGAATGGGTAATCAGCACCACGGATTTGCGGGTGCGCTCGAAAATCGCCTGCAACTCGACGGTCATCTGTTCGCGCGTGAGCGCGTCGAGTGCCGCGAAGGGCTCGTCCATCAGCAGCAGATGCGGCTCGTGAATCAGGCCGCGGGCGATCGCCACGCGCTGCTTCATGCCGCCTGACAGTTCGTGCGGGTAATGGTTGGCAAAACCCGCAAGGCCGACCATCTCGAGAAGGTGTTCCGCCTTCGCCCGCGCCTCTGGCGAATAGCTACCCTGCACCCGGATCGGCGCGAGCACGTTCTCGATCACGTTCTTCCAGGGAAGCAGCGTCGGCTGCTGAAAGACGATGCCCACATCCTGACGCGGCCGCTCGATTGGCGCGCCGTTCAGGACCGCCCTTCCGTTACTCGGCGACAGCAGTCCGCTGACGATCTTGAGCAGCGTCGACTTTCCGCAACCGGACGGGCCGAGGATCGCGACGAACTCTCCATCGGCGACGTCGATGCTCAAAGGACCGAGCGCTTCGAGCGGCCCCCGGCTCGTCCGGTAGGTGACGCTCACGTCCTGAAGCGAAAGCTTGGGATCTGCTGTTGCCATCGTTCACCGAAAGTGCCGCGCCGTAGTGGCGCGGCACTTCTTTGCGCCTGTCAGGGCTTGTAGGCTTTGGCCTTCTTGACGACGTCTTCGCGATCGAACTTGTTATACGCGTCCACGAATTCGTTCGTGTAAAGCGTGTCCAGCTTGACGTCGGTGTCATCGAGCTGACCGCCCGCACGCAGCGCGACCATCGACGATTTCCAATCGAGCTCGCCGAAGGCGCCGAGCTTCTCGGGCTCGCCCGGACGGAAGGCGGTCATGTTCTTGACGCGCGCGCCGACAATTTTGACCTCCTTCGCGAGGTTGTCGGCGTCATCGCCGGCTGGCTTCTGGTTCGGATAGGTCTTCCAGAACGACTGCACGCAACCCTCGATATTGGCTTCGCAAGCGACGACGCCCTTGGTGACGGCGCGGCCGAAGCGCTCGATCAGGTCGCGCTTCTCCCTGATGTTCTTGTTGGTCACCGGCATGCCGTGGCTCGCGAGTCCGCGGAACTCCTTCGGATACTCGAGACGACGGATCTTGGTGCCTTGCAGCTCCATAGCGATATGCATGGTGTCGTACAGGTTGAGCGCGTCGATCTGGCCGCGGCGCAGGGCGTCATAAGCCGAAACGCCCGCGCCGACCGCGACGAAATTCACGGAGGCGGGATCGACGCCCGCCGCCTGCAGGGCCGCCCGGGTGACCGGGACGTTGCCCCAGGTGAGCGCGCCCACGCCGATCGATTTGCCCTTCAGATCAGCCATGGTCTTGATGCTCGACTCATCGAGCACCGCGAGCTCCCAGATTGAGCTGCGCACGATGTTGTAGACGAAGCGGAAGTCGAAGTTCTGCTTGCCCGGCTGCCGCGAGATGATGAGCGGCTCAAGCACGCTGAACGCCGTGAAGATCGTGCCGTTCATGAGCTGCGGGATGATGATGCCCGACCCCTGCAGCACGACCACGTCGAGCTCTACATTCTCATCTTTGAAGAATCCGAGCTCCTGCGCAAAGGTGTACGGCGCCAGGCCGGAATTCACGGCCACGGGCCATGCGAAGGTGACCTTGTCCTGGGCCGACGCCGGCTGTGCTGTCAGCGTCATGCCGAAAATGGCGGCGCCGGCTGCGGCATGCCGCAGAAGGCGCGAAATTGTAGTCAGGTAATTCATTTGACGGCTCCTTTGATCTCTTCAATCGGTCAACATCGGGACGTAACCCGGCTGCTTTTCAATTCGGCCCAGCCAGCTCTGGATCGCGGGATAGCTGGCGAGGTCGTATTCACCTTCTTCGGCGAGGTGTGTGTAGGCGTAGAGGGCCATGTCGGCGATCGTGTACGTGTCGCCGACGGCGTAGCTCGATTGGCCGAGCTGCCGGTCGAGATGGCCGAGCGCCTTGCGCCCCATCTCCTGCAGCTCGGCGATATGCGCGGCGAACTTCTCCTTTTGCCGTAACACGGAGATGAGGAAGCGCGGGCGCGCGAGCGGGCGCAGAAGATCGTATTGCTCGAACATCATCCATTGCAGGACCTTGGCGCGCTGCCAGGGATCGTCCGGTAGGAACTTCGTTCCTTCGGCGAGGTAGAACAGGATCGCGTTCGACTCGAACAGCGTGCGGCCGTCCTCAAGCTCCAGAATGGGAATCCGCGCCAGCGGATTGCGGGCGAGCATCTCCTTCGTGCGTGCCTCGCCGACGCCCAGATTCAGGGTGATGCGCTCGAACGGAGTCCCGATCGAATTCAGCAGCAAGCGGACCTTGTAGGCGTTTCCGCTCAGCCGGGATTCGTAGAGCTTGAGCATCACCGCAACCTCAGGCCTTGGGATCGAGCGCGTAGCGGGCGATCTCGATCCCCATACGCTCCTCGATTTCCGGATAGACATTCGGATCAAGTACACCCGAACCGATGGGGAAATTGCGTTTACTGGCTGCGATCACGGCGACCGGGCTGCACGGCTCAAGCTCGGAGATCGCGAGTGGCGCGCCATTGCGCGGATCGACCGTGGCGATGAGGTCCGGAAAGGTCGCGAGCCTTTCGTCGCCGCACGTGAGCGTCATGTATTCGTTGCAGACGCCGACCACGAGTTCGCCCCGTTCCGAGCGAATGCGAATCTCGCCGGTCTCGAACCCCTGATCATAGAGAACCGATTTCATCGACACTTCACCGATACCGGCAAGCACGCCGCCGGTGGCCGCGACAACGGCTTCGATCCGTCGCTCGGCATCATTGCCGGCGTCGAGCATCCGCCGGCCGAGTTCGAGTTGAAACGAAATCGCACCGACGGCGCCGTGTACGCGCACCCAGGAAACCGGCAACGGGCCACGGGCCGCCATGATAAGGCCCCCGTTCTGCACAGCCGCCTGACGCATAATGTTTGACGTGACGACGATGTTTCCTTCCGCCACAACGCGTACGAGGCTGCCGTCCTCCGCACGTCCGCCGGAACCGGCCTGAGTGATCATGAGATCGGGCCGCCCGGCATAGCCCATGCCGCCCATCTTGACCGTCGGATGCCCGCGACCGTTCGCGGCGACGTCGATCACCGGTACCTGCATCACGGCGGCCTGGAGCCAGGCATAAAAGCCCGGCACATGGCCCGGAATGATGCCCGCCGGCTTGATGCCGGTGCTTCTGACGAGAAGCTTCGCGGCTTCGACGCAGTCCTGCGGACCGACATTCTTGCGCGCCTGCCCCGGCGCCCCCACGCCGGTGGCGACGATCAACTGGTCGTCGTCCTGCAGTTCGCTCACCGCAGCAAAGCGGACCTCTCCCGACTCGAGCGCAGCCTCGCCGATCTTCCGATGGCGCGCGACCGACGCACGGCCGCTTCCACCCGCGGACAAGAGAAGCCCGGCTTCGAGCGCCGCCTCCAGCATCCCCCTGTCGGCAGTGCAGCCTGTCAGCGACCCGACAGTTGGGCGGTTAAAGTCCAAGGCCGCTGTCATCTTTCACTTTCAATGCAGTGTCGTAACCGGCATCCGCATGCCGCAGCACGCCGATGCCGGTGTCGCCGTCGAGCACACTCTTCAGCCGGATGGCGGCTTCCGGCGTGCCGTCGGCGATGACGGTTTGCCCCGCGCTTTGCAGCTTGTCCGTGTTGGCGTGCAAGGCGACGAGATCGGCACCCGTCGAGCACGACAGCATGGCGTTGAGCAGCGGCCAGTCGGAGATCGCGTCGCTGCCATCCTTCATCTTCTCCGTTTCACGGAACGGATTGGCGACGGAGCCAGCGTCGAGATGATCGCGCGTGAAAGCCACCGGCGCGGCAATCTCCTTGCGGGCGATCGCGTCATTCACCAGAAGCGCGAGGCGGCTGCGTTCCGTGTGACCCAGCCAGCCGATGCGGGCCGGCAGCCCCTGGAATGGAACGAACTTCCGCGCGAGCGGAATCCACTGCGCGATTGGATGATTGGCTGAGAACGTCTTCAGGATGATGTCGTCGATCGCATGGATGTCCGACGCCTCGCCCGAAACCGCGATCCAGCGGAAGGGGCCGATGCCCTCGCAGAACAGCGGACGAATGAAGAGCGTCACAAAGGAATCGAGGCTCAAGGCCTCCTTCATGCCGGCATCAGCGGCGCGCAGCCGTAGCGAGTTGCCGTACTCGAAGGTGAGCGCACCGCGCTGGCGGAACTCGAGAAGCGCGATCACGTGCGGCCGCAACGTTGCCTCGGCGCGCTCGCGCAATAGCTTCGGATCGCTCTTCGCGAGCGCCGCAGCCTCGGCGGCATTCATGCCCAGCGGGATATAGCCTCGATAAGGATCGACCATGCACTGGTCGGTGACAATGTCCGGCGCGAATCCGCGCTCCAGCAGTTCGGGATGAACCGCCGCGACATTGCCGACAAGGCCGACGGAAGCGCCCCGCTTCGCGCCCTTCGCCTCATCAATCCATCGCAGCGCCTCGTCGATCGACTCCGTCATGCGGTCGCAAAAGCCCTGATCGACACGGCGGCGGATCTTCGACGCCTCGGCTTCCACCACGAGCGTCGCCGCACCTGCCATCTTTCCGGCCAGCGGTTGTGCGCCGCTCATGCCGCCACAACCGGCGGTCAGAATCGTGCGGCCGGCGAGCGTGCCGCCGAAATAGCGCTGCGCCGCCGCAGCGAAGCTCTGATAGGTGCCCTGAAGAATTCCCTGGCTGCCAATGTACTGCCAGGCGGCCGCAGTCATGCCGGGAAGAACCGTAAGTCCGGCCTGCTCGTATTTCAGGAAATTCTCATCGCTCGCCCACCGTCCGACGACGTTTCCATTCGCCATCAGGACCATCGGCGCGCGGTCATGCGTGCGGAAGCGGCCGATTGGCTTGCCGGACTGGATGATCAGCGTTTCATCGGTCGCGAGATCCTTGAGCGCGGCGACGATCCGATCGAAGCTCTCCCAGTCGCGCGCCGCCTTGGCGCGCGACATGTAGATCACGAGGTCGTCCGGGTTCTCGCCGTTCTCGAGATTGTTCTCAAGGAGACGGAGCAAGGTCTCGGCGCGCCAGTTCTTGCACCGGAGCTCAAGTCCACGCTGTGCGATCACTCTCGGCACTGGCCGGCATCCCACCTTTGCATCAGGGATTGCACCCATGAAAAGGATGAAGTAGCGCCCGTTGCCAAAGCAAATAGCTTATCCTAGGATTTGCTATAAATTATTTTGAAGAAGAGACTGCCCCGCTCGATGGACCTGCGCCAACTCAGATACGTCCTCTCTGTGTACCGCCACCGCATGGCGGCGCGCGCCGCTGCCGAGTTCGGGGTCGCGCAGTCGACCATCACCATGTCGTTGCGGCGGCTGGAGGACGAAATCGGCGCGCCCTTGTTCGAGCGGCGTGCGGGCGGCGTACGGCCGAACGACACGCTGCGGCGGCTGCGGCGGCTGTGCGAGCCGCTGCTCTACGATCTGGAGTCGGCCTGCCGCTACGTCTCGGCGCGGCTGAAAGAGCGTCCGTTCCGCATCTTGTTCGTCGGCATCGAGCAGCCCTCGGGAAGCCAGCTCGACCTGCTGCTGACCGGAATGCTCGCGCAGTGGCGCGCCCGTCATCCGGAGGTTTTCCTGCGCTATTCGAGCGCACCCGGCGATTCCACCGACGACGCCGGCTCGCCGCGGATTGAGCTCGCCTGGAGCGCACCCGGCAGGAAAGAAGCCGACTTCGTACTCTGGAATGTCGAGTGGTCGCTGGTGGCCTGCGGCGCTGCGCGCCGTCTCCCCGACAAGGTCAAGCTGCAACAGCTGCAAGGCATGCGCATCGCCCTCGCCGCCGGACTCGGCGAGCTTGGTGCGACGGCGAAGCGCGCGGCGAACGACGCCGGCCTCTCGGTCGCGGCGGACATCGACGCCGACATGGCTGACGCAGAATATCTCGACCAGCGCGGCATCAGTTTGTTGATCCCGTCGATCCTCATTCATCCGGGGCTCGTGCGGCATCCGTGCCGCGCGATCCGGCTGCAGATGCCGGGACGGGCAGGCGCGCTGCACATGAAGCTGCCGAGTTCGGGCGCCGCGCGGGAAATCGGAAAGAAGATCGCCGACACACTCGGCAAAAGACTGAAGCGGCCGAACGGCTGGGGCACGCCGGCGAAGCGCAGCACATCCGATATCGACATGCGGCAGCTGATCTATTTCACCTACCTCTACGAAGAGCAGAGCGTGGTGCGTGCGGCGGCACGCGCCAACATCGTGCAGCCGGCGCTCTCGATGCAGCTACGCAAACTCGAGCGCGCGCTGCGCGTTAAGCTCTTCCAGCGCAATCCGCGCGGCCTCGAACCGCTCACCACGGCAGATCAACTCTATGCGCTCTGCCACTCCGCGATCCTCGCCCTGGAGACAGCGCCACGACAGCTCCGCACCGGGCAGGCACCCGACGCGGAATCGCTTCGCGTCGGACTTCTGCCCGCGCTCGATGAGGAAAGCGTGCTCGCCAAGGCCGTTGGCGCCACCATCGAAACGTGGCGAGAACACTATCCCCAGCATCAAATCCGCGTTTCAGAGGCCTACAGCGAAGTGCTTCGCCGCTGGACGCAGGAGAAAGCCATCGATCTTGCAATCGTGCTCGGCCCGCCGCCGAGTGAGCGGCAACTCGAATTCGAGGCGCTGATCCGCGACCCACTCGCGGTCATCACCAATCGCGAGGCGGATCTTCTGCCGGAGGGGCCGGTCGATCTGCGCAAGGTCGCGAAGCTGCCGCTGGTCCTCCCCTCGCCGCATCACGGAATCCGTCGGCTCATCGAAGCCCGCTTCAAGGGCGAAGGCATCGCCATCGAGCCCAAGCTCGAGTTCGATTCCATGGCTGTGGCGATCAGCCTCGTGCGCTCGGGGAAATGGGCGACCATCCTCCCCGTTTCCGCCGTTCTGCACGGCGTCACCCACGGATTCCTTTCAGTTCATCCCGTCAGCAATAAGCCGCCGCTCATGCGCGAACTATGGGCGGTGCGTCACTCCGACACGAAGATGACCGAGCCGACGCGCGGCTTCATCAAGCTCTTCAAGGCCAATTTCAATCGACTGCTCGCCACGCAGCACGAGACGAAACCGGAGCTGCAATTGCAGACGGAACGCTAGGGTTTCACCGTTTCGCTGGTGGACATCGGAGCGACGCCCGCATAGGTATCGCGGCACATAGGTATCGCGCCGCATCGAACCGCAGTCCACTAGGTGAGCAGAACGTGACGATCCAATCCGGAATTCTCCAGCAGCATTACGCCGGCAACGACATCGTCGAGGCCGTGACCAAAGCGCTCGCCGATGCGGGAAAGGCGAGCGGCCCGCTGAAGCCCGAGGATCTGAGTTCGATCGATCAGTTCCATGTGCGCAGCCTGCCTGCGACAAAGGACCTCGCCGCAGCCGCCGAACCCGCGAACGACATGCACATCCTCGACATCGGATCGGGCCTTGGCGGCACCGCGCGTTTTCTCGCCTCAACTTTCGGCTGCCGCGTCACCGGCCTCGACCTAATGCAGTCCTATTGCGACGCAGCGGCAATGCTCACCGAGCGCTGCGACCTCGCCGGCCGCATCATCAGCTTCCGGCAGGGCGACGCGCTGGCGCTGCCCTTTCCCGATGCAAGCTTCGATCAGGTCTGGACACAGCACGTCTCGATGAACATCGCCGACAAACCGCGGCTCTACGCGGAGATGCGCCGCGTGCTGCGCGCCCGAGGACGGCTGGCGATCTACGATCCGCTCGCGACGGACGGAGCGCCGATGCGCTACCCCGTGCCTTGGGCGCGCGACGAGCGCACGAGCTTCGTGCTCACCGAGCCAGAGATGAAGAAACTGCTGGACGATGCAGGTTTCTCGCTCCTTTCCTGGGAGGACAAAACCGCAACGGCGCTGCAGTGGTTCGATGAGATGCAGAAGAAGTGGGCGGGGGCTAAACCGTCGCCGCTCGGCATCCACGTCCTTATTGGTCCGGACATCCGTGTCATGAGCGCGAACCTGCGGGCGAACTTGCAGGACGGCCGCACGAAGCTTGTGCAGGCCGTTTACAAGGCACGTTAGCCTCGATCAGGCAAGGTGTTTGCCGAGAAAGTCGAGCGTGCGCGCCCAGGCCAACTCCGCGACCTGGCGCTGATGCGCATTCGGCCGCTCCTCGTTCATGAATCCATGCGCGGCGTCGTAGCGATAAATCTCGACCGGCTGACGGCTTTTGGCCGCGGCCTGGAAGCGATCAACGGCGGCGGGCGTGCACCAGTCGTCGATGTTCGCGAAGTGCGCCTGGAACGGCACCTGCAATTCAACCGGTTGCCCCTCCGCGATCGACGGCAAGCCGTAATAGCAGACGGCCGCATCAATCTCCGGAAGACGCATGGCGCCCAGAATCGCCACCGCGCCGCCGAGACAAAATCCGGTCAGCGCCACCTTCGCTCCGGACTGTTTCAGATAGCGCGCGGCGCTGCGGATCGTCTGATCCGTGGTTTTAATGAAATCGAGCGACTTCATCTCGCGATCGGCGGCCGCCGTGTCGTGATAGGGAACGACCGTGCCGCGATAGAGATCCGGAGCGAGCGCTTCGTAGCCCGCAGCGGCAAAGCGGTCGCAGATTCCCTTGATCTGTCCCTGCAGGCCCCACCATTCGGGAACCACAATGACGCCCGGCGCGTAAGCGCGCCCAACCTTGGCGAGATAGCCCGAGAACTCGGTACCGTCTTCACCACGAAAGGTAATACTGGTGCCCATGCCCCTCAGCCCCACGATGATCGCAAGCAAGCGTTAGCGCGGCTTCGAATCGACCGGACCGCCCGCCTTCTTCCACGCGCTGAAGCCGCCTTCGATGTGCGCGACGGGGTTTAGCCCCATGCGCTGCGCGGTCTCTGCAGCAAGCGCCGAACGCCACCCCGAGGCGCAGAAGAAGATAAAGCGCTTGTCCTGGGCAAAGACCGGCTTGTGATAGGGCGACGCCGGATCGATCCAGAATTCCAGCATGCCGCGCGGACAATGGAAGGCGCCGGGCAAGCGCCCCTCCCGGTCGAGTTCGCGAATGTCGCGAAGATCCACGAAAACAACGTCATCGCTGTTCGCGAGGCCGATGGCTTCCGCCGCCGGCACCTGCTCGACAACGCGGTTGGCGGCGTCGATGAGTTCCTTGAATCCGACTTTGATGTTCTGCGCCACGTGTTCCTCAAAAAAGCTACGCGTTTCTCGACCCTACGAGACACGGACGCCTCATACGTTCTCGAGGCAGCGACTTCAACTGCGTGCATTGCATGTCAAACAGCATGTCATTTGAAATCGCGTGATGAGTCGCACTTCTGCTTGCAAACGCAATCCGCCCCGGCGGCCATAGCGGCATCCCGTCCCTCAGCCTGCATAGAAAGTATCAAAATACCTCTGGCTAGGGGTTGCGGAACACAACCAGAACAGCTACAAGCGTTCATGATCTGTTTCGATTCTCACGCTAATTTGCGATAGGGGCTGGTACCGCTGATGTTGACGCGCAAACAATACGAACTTCTCCGCTTCATCCACGAGCGGCTGAAGGAATCCGGCGTACCGCCCTCCTTCGAGGAGATGAAGGAGGCGCTCGACCTCCGCTCCAAGTCCGGCATCCACCGTTTGATTACGGCGCTTGAGGAGCGCGGCTTCATCCGCCGGCTGCCGAACCGCGCCCGTGCGCTCGAGGTCATCCGCCTGCCCGACGCCGCGGCGCCGGGACTGAGCAATGGCCGCCGCGGCTTCTCCCCGAACGTGATCGAGGGAAGCCTTGGACGCGTCCGCGCGCCATCCGTTGAAGACGACGCCACACGCCCGATCGCCGTGCCGGTCATGGGCCGGATCGCCGCCGGCACGCCGATTTCCGCGATCCAGAACCGCAGCCACACCATTCACGTACCGCCGGAGATGCTGACCACCGGCGAGCACTTCGCCCTCGAGGTGCGCGGCGACTCCATGATCGATGCCGGCATCTTCGAAGGCGATCTCGCGCTCATCAGGAAAATCGACACGGCCGATACCGGCGATATCGTTGTCGCCCTTGTCGATGACGAGGAAGCCACCCTCAAACGCCTGCGCAAGAAGGGAATGTCGGTCGCGCTCGAAGCGGCGAATCCCGCTTACGAGACGCGCATCTTCGGCCCCGACCGCGTGCGCATCCAGGGCAAGCTCGTCGGCATCTTCCGCCGGTATTGATCGCACTTAGGGATCGTCAGCGGCAACAGCATGCGCGTCACGGTTGGGCTTGTCCCGGCCATCCACGCCTTCCTTGGTTGTCGCGCGATGACGGCTTGTCCGATCCTTCGGCGGCGCTTGCGGCAGTTGCTGCACTTTCAATGCGCACCAGCGCTCGCGGGTTAGGCCGTTCCGGCCGCACGAACCACGGGCGATCCTCGGTGGGCGCGCGCACGGGTTCAATGACCCACCGCCCATCCGTCCGCCGCAACGCAATCGCACCGGTCGTGCCAAGCACCCGTCGGTCGATCACCAGCGCCCGGCAGTCGCGCGGCGCATAGAAGCGCGAAATCAGCAGCGAACGCCCCTCGCACAGCGCGGGCAGCGCCTCCAGCTTCCGCGCCACAATAATGGATGCACCGTCGGAAAGCCACGCCGTGCAATAGGCGTCATTGCAGTCGAAGCCGTCCGCCAGTGCGTTGCTCACCGCGCGGTCGTCCGCATCCGCCGCAAGCCAGTTCTCCGCGGCGATCCGCGCGCGCCGCGCATCGAGAATGCTGAACCGGCCATCGTCCTTGCGCACCGCGACCACCGCACCGCCGCCATCCACCATCACATCCGGCCGCGGCGCGCTGACGGCCAGGAAAGCCGCAAGCACGAGGAACGGAATTCCGGCAAGTTTCAGCCTCGAGACGGGCACGGTCAGCAGGAGCATGCCGGCGGTCGCCGCAAGCACCGCGCCTGCGCCGAAGGCATGCACCCTCCCCTCCGCGCCCGGCAGCGCCGCGACCCAGCGCGCGATCGAAAGCATCAGGTCGATCCCGCCGCCCATCACCTTCCAGCCGAGCGCGTCATAACCGAACGGCTGCAGGAGAACGGAAATCAGCCCCATCGGCATGATCACGAACGAGAGCGCCGGCATCGCCAGCACATTGGCGATGAGCCCATAGGGCGCCACCCGATGAAAATGAAAGGCGGCATAGACAGCGGTGGCGAGACCGGCAGCCAGCGATGTCGCCGCTCCAAGCAGAATCCACCGGCCCACGCGCTCGGTCATGCGGCCGAACGCACTGTTTCCGGCGACAGGCGGCCGCGCGAGCAACGGCGACAGTTGTTCGAACAGCGCGACGAGCGCAAGCGTCGCCGCGAACGACATCTGGAAGCTCGGATGCACGATCGATTCCGGCGCGAGCATCAGCACCGCGACGGCCGCCGTGGCGAGCGTCCGCACCGTGAGCGCCGGCCGATCGATCATCACGCCGACGAGCACGACCGCGATCATCAGAAAAGCGCGCTGCGTGGCGACAGCCGCCCCCGAAAGCACGAGATACCCGGCCGCGCCGGCCAGCGCGGCGCAAGCCGCCCATTTCTTGATCGGGCGGCGCAAGGCAAGCCCCGGCACGAGCGCAAGCGCGCCGCGCACCAGCATGAAGAAGGTGCCGACCACCAGCGCCATGTGCAGCCCGGAGATCGACAGCACGTGATAGAGCCCCGACACTCGCATGGACTCGTTCACTTCGGTCGGGATCGCATCGCGCAGGCCCGTCACCAGCGCGACCGCGACCACGCCCGACTCGCCCGGCAGCGCGGCGCGAATGCGCTCGGCCATGTTCCGCCGGAATTTCTCGATCGCGGCGGACATACGAATGTCGAAAGGCACCTCCGCAGGCGCGGGCGCTGCCTTCGAGCGCCCGAGCACATAGCCCGTCGCGCCGAGCCCCATGAAATAGCCGTTGCGCTGGAAATCGAAGCCGCCGGGCCGCACGGGCCCGAACAGCGGCTGCAGCCGCGCCAGCACCTCGACATGCTCGCCCACGTTCGGCGCGTATCCGCGCCGCAACGCCACCCGCACCGTGGGCGGCACGCGCTCCGCGCCGTTTCCCGTCGCGCCGGTGACCCGCAGCACGACGCGGTCGGACCGCTCCGTTCCGTCGCGCGCCTCGACAAAACCCGTCACCCTCACGGCACCGGTCGGCTGTGTCAGCACCGGATGCGCGACCAGCGCCCCCCGCAAGCAGCCCGCGCCAAATCCGGCGACCACGGAAAGGAGCGCGAGGGAAAACGCGAACGCGAACGGCCGCTCCCGGCTCACCCACGCGATGGCGCAAAGGAGAAGGATCGCGACTGGCGCCGCATGAATCTCCGGTTCAGCGGGCGCCACGAAGTAGAGGATGACGCCCGTGCCGAAGCCGACCGCGAGCCATGGCGCGAGCCGCCCCGCGTCCGCTTCCGCCCGCAACGACGCCGCAATCCACTCGCCGGCTGCCGCAACAAGATCGCCCGCACCGCCGGCCCAGTCGGCCGCCGCACGCCGTCCCCCGAGCACCGCCGCCCGCTGCCGTGCAGACGAACCCTGCCCGCCCCGTTCCGACATGAAAGCGCCCCGCCCTGCCGTCCGGAGCTGATGCTACACGCTGTGGAGATGAGGACCAGTCGCGACCGGCCGCTCTAGGAGCCTGAGCCGGCGGAAACCTTCGCCCACGTATCCCGCAAGCCAACCGTCCGATTGAACACGAGCCTCCCCGGCGCGGAGTCCGGGTCGCGATAGAAATATCCCTGCCGCTCGAATTGCACCGGCGCGTCGAGATTGTCGGCCGCAAGCGCGGGCTCAAGCTTGCAATCCTGCAGCACTTCGAGAGAGTCCGGATTCAGGTCCGCCGCGAAGTTCGCGGCGTCCGGCTCCGGATTCTTGAAGAGCTGGTTGTAGAGCCGCACTTCCGCGTTCACCGCGTCCGCCGCCGAGACCCAGTGGATCGTGCCCTTCACCTTGCGGCCATCCGGCGGCGTGTTGCCGCCCCGCGTCGCGGGATCATAGGTACAGCGCAGCTCCGTCACTTCGCCGGTAGCGTTCTTCACCACCTCTTTGCAGGTAATGAAATACGCGTAGCGCAGCCGCACCTCCGCGCCTGGCGCGAGGCGAAAGAACTTCTTCGGCGGGTTCTCCATGAAGTCTTCGCGCTCGATGTAGAGCTCGCGCGAGAACCGGAGCTTGCGCGATCCCGCCGCCGGATTGTCCGGATGGTTGGCGGCTTCCAGCTCGTCGACTTTCCCTTCCGGCCAGTTCTCGATCACGACCTTCAACGGCCTGAGCACCGCCATCCGCCGCGCCGCCGCCGCATTCAGCGCCTCGCGCACCGAGAACTCGAACAAGCCATAGTCCACGGTACTGTTCGCCTTCGCGACACCCACGCGCTTGACGAAATCGCGGATTGCCTCCGGCGGCACGCCGCGCCTCCGCAGCCCCGCAATCGTCGGCATGCGCGGGTCGTCCCATCCGCTCACGTGCCCATCGCGCACCAGGAGCGTCAGCACCCGCTTCGAGAGCAATGTATAAGTAAGGTTCAGCCGCGCGAATTCATATTGCCGCGGCCGCGACGGCACCGGCAGATGCTCGATGAGCCAGTCGTACAGCGGCCGGTGATCCTCGAATTCGAGCGTGCAGAGCGAATGCGTGATGTTCTCGATCGCGTCGCTCTGCCCGTGCGCGTAGTCGTAGCTCGGATAGATGTGCCACGTCGTGCCCGTACGCGGATGGCTCGCGTTCAGAATGCGATAGAGCACCGGGTCGCGCAGATTGATGTTGCCCGACGCCATGTCGATCTTCGCCCGTAGCACCCGCGCACCGTTCGGAAACTCGCCCGCGCGCATGCGCCGGAAAAGATCGAGGTTCTCGTCGACCGAACGATCGCGCCACGGCGAATTCTTGCCCGGCTCCGTCAACGTGCCGCGGTTCGCCCGCATCTGCTCGTGCGTCTGGTCGTCCACATAGGCGAGCCCCTGCTTGATCAGATGCTCCGCCCATTCATAGAGCTGCTCGAAATAATCCGACGCGTGATAGAGATGCTTGCCCCAGTCGAAGCCGAGCCAGCGCACGTCCCGCTCGATGGCGTCGATATATTCCTGCTCTTCCTTCGCCGGATTGGTGTCATCGAAGCGCAGATGGCAGCGCCCGCCGAACTCCTCGGCCACACCGAAGTTCAGACAGATCGACTTCGCGTGCCCGATGTGCAGATAGCCGTTGGGCTCCGGCGGAAACCGCGTCACCACGGTCTTGTGCCGGCCGGCGGCGAGATCCTCCGCGATGATGTCGCGGATGAAGTCGCGCCCCACCGCTTCGCTTTTCTCGACCGCCGTCATGATTCGCAGTTCCTCGCCGCCACTAGTGTCGTGGTTCAGAAATTCGCTCCATTCTCACCGCGAGTCACTTAAGCGATTTTCTGAACCAAACGACACTAGAATCAAAAAGTTGCTAGTGTCCCTCGATCCGAAGTTCGCTCCCGAGCCCGCAGCAAAGTCGAGCGAACTTCGGATTCGGGACACTAGGCGGCATCCGAGTAGAGCGCGCTATGTGCCAAATAAACGCGCGGAGGCCAAGGGCGCTTCGAAGACCGCTTCGCGCCTCTCCACCCCTATGGTAGATGAGCCGCCAATGACCGAACCCGTCGTCACCCGTTTTGCGCCGTCACCCACCGGCTTTCTGCATATCGGTGGTGCCCGCACCGCCCTGTTCAACTGGCTCTATGCCCGGGGCCGGGGCGGAAAAATGCTGCTGCGGATCGAGGACACCGACCGCGAACGCTCCACCGACGCCGCCATCGCCGCGATCCTCGACGGGCTCACCTGGCTCGGCCTCCATTGGGACGGCGACGTCATCTTTCAGCACAAGCGCGCCGACCGCCACCGCGAGATCGCCGAAGCGTTGCTGGCGCAAGGCCGCGCCTACCGCTGCTACGCGAGCCAGCAGGAGCTCGAGGAGATGCGGGAGAAGGCCCGCCGCGAAGGCCGCACCCGTCTTTATGACGGACGCTGGCGCGACCGCGATCCCGCCGAAGCCCCGCCCGGCGTAAAGCCCGTGATCCGTCTCAAGGCGCCGCTCGAGGGCGAGACGGTCGTCGAGGACAAGGTGCAGGGCCGCGTGGTCTGGCAGAATTCCGACCTCGACGATCTCGTCCTCCTCCGCTCCGACGGCTCGCCCACCTACATGCTCTCGGTCGTCGTCGACGACCACGACGCCGGCATCACCCACATCATCCGCGGCGACGATCATCTGACGAACGCCGCGCGCCAGAAACAAATCTACGAAGCGCTCGGCTGGTCTGTGCCGGCGATGGCGCACATCCCGCTCATCCACGGGCCGGACGGCGCCAAGCTCTCCAAGCGTCACGGGGCGCTCGGCGTCGATGCCTACCGCGCGATGGGCTACCTGCCGGCGGCGCTTCGCAACTACCTCGTGCGACTTGGCTGGAGCCACGGCGATCAGGAAGTCTTCTCGACCGAAGAGATGGTGAAGCTCTTCGACCTCGACCGGATCGGCCGCTCTCCGTCGCGCTTCGATTTCGCAAAACTCGAAAATCTCAACGGGCATTATCTCCGCGCCATGCCCGACGCTGATCTGGTCGCGGCACTGGAATCCTTTGCCCCCGAACTGCCGGACGGCGCGTTCGTCCGAGCGCAATTGGAGAAGCGCCGCGCTCAGGTCATCGCGGCCATGCCCGGCCTCAAGGAACGCGCGAAGACGCTGATCGATCTCGCCGACGGCGCACGCTTCATCCTGGTCGATCGTCCGCTCGAGCTCGACGAGAAGGCGCGCGCCTTGCTCACGGCCGACGCCCGCAAGATCCTGCAGGCGGCAATGCCCGTACTCGCGGAATGCGAGTGGCAGGCGGACAAGCTCGATGCCGCCATCCGCGGCCTCGCCGAACGCGAGGGCCTGAAGCTCTCCGCGATCGCACAACCTCTGCGCGCCGCGCTCACCGGCCGGACCACGTCGCCTGGCATTTTCGAGGTGATGGTTGTTCTGGGACGAGAGGAAGCGCTCGGGCGGATCGCGGACCAGGCGGGCGTGACGGACCGTGCATAATCCCCAAGCTAACTTTCGTCGGATAGGCCGGGATCTCCCCCGACACCTAAGCTTGCCCGCGCGCCCCGGAAGGATTACGTAGTCTCTGCGGCACTGCACAAATTCGGCGCAGGCGCCTGCCTGCAGCCGACCGTTCCCACCAGAATTGAGGGAGATCCCGGATGGACGCAAAAAACCAAACGGCTAAGTCCGCCAAGCTCGCTGTTGACAACGAGCAATGGGAACTGGCCGTGCGCCCGGGCACGATTGGTCCTTCGGTCATCGACATTTCCAAGCTCTACGGCGAAACCGGGATGTTCACCTACGATCCCGGGTTTACCTCCACCGCGAGCTGCGAAAGCAAGATCACCTATATCGACGGCGACGAGGGCATCCTCCTCTATCGCGGCTATCCGATCGAACAACTCGCCGAGCACGGCGATTTCCTCGAGACCTGCTACCTCCTGCTCTACGGCGAACTGCCGACCGCTGCCCAGAAGGCGGACTTCGACCAGCGCGTGACGCGCCACACGATGGTGCACGAGCAGATGCTGCGCTTCTTCCAGGGCTTCCGCCGCGATGCGCATCCGATGGCGGTGCTTGTCGGCTGCGTCGGCGCGCTCTCCGCCTTCTATCACGACTCCACCGACATCTCCGATCCGCAGCAGCGGCTGATCGCGTCGATCCGCATGATCGCCAAGATGCCGACGCTTGCCGCGATGGCCTTCAAATATTCCATCGGCCAGCCGTTCGTGTATCCGAAGAACGAGCTCGATTACGCCGCGAACTTCCTGCACATGTGCTTCGCCGTGCCGTGCGAGGAGTACAAGGTGAACCCGGTGCTCACCCGCGCCATGGACCGCATCTTCATCCTGCACGCCGACCACGAGCAGAACGCATCGACTTCCACGGTGCGGCTCGCCGGTTCTTCCGGCGCCAATCCTTTCGCCTGTATCGCGGCCGGCATTGCCTGCCTTTGGGGCCCGGCGCACGGCGGCGCCAACGAAGCGGCGTTGAAGATGCTCGCCGAGATCGGCACGCCCGACCGCATTCCCGAGTACGTCAAGCGCGCCAAGGACAAGAACGATCCGTTCCGCCTCATGGGCTTCGGCCATCGGGTTTACAAGAACTACGATCCGCGCGCGAAGATCATGCAGAAGACGACGCACGAAGTGCTGTCGGAGCTCGGCATCAAGGACGATCCATTGCTCGACGTTGCGATGGAGCTTGAGCGCGTGGCGCTGAAGGACGAATACTTCATCGAGAAGAAGCTCTATCCGAACATCGATTTCTATTCCGGCATCACGCTGAAGGCGATGGGCTTCCCGACCAGCATGTTCACCGTGCTGTTCGCGCTTGCCCGCACGGTCGGCTGGATCGCCCAGTGGAAGGAGATGATCGAGGACCCCCACCAGAAGATCGGCCGGCCGCGCCAGCTCTATACCGGCGCGACCAAGCGCGATTACGCCGCGATCTCGCGCAGGAAATAGCTGCCACTCGTGGTCCGGGACGCCGCGAAGCGGCGATCCGGGACCGCGCGCAGCAAACGGCCACCGGTCCCGGGTCTCGCGGCTACGCCGCTCGCCCGGGACGACGATTTCCTTCGTACACTCCCAACGCCACTCTCCCCGCCCGCTCGCTCGGGTGCTCGTCGCCGATCGCCATCGCGGCGTCCAGACGCGTGAATGCTTCAAGCTGGCGCCGCCGCGCCGGCCCCTCGAGCAGCGGCACGAGCGCGGCTGAAAGATTCTCCGCCGTGCAGTGTTCCTGGTGGAATTCCGGCACCACGTTCTCGCCGAGAATGAGGTTCGGCAGGATGACGGACGGCGAGCGGATCACACGCCGCAGGATCGGCGCCTCCAGCGCGGACACGCGATAGGCGGCGACCGTCGGCACGTGCGCGAGCGCGAGTTCCAGCGTCACCGTCCCGGATGCAGCAAGCGCGGCCCGCGCCCGGCGAAACGCCGCGAATTTCTCCGCTTCGGAGACCACCACCTTCGGTTTCACCGGCCAGCTTGCGATCGCGCTCGCGATTTCCGCTGCCCGATACGGCAAGGTCGGCAGCACGAACTCGACCCCGTCCCGCGATTCCGCAAGCCGCGCGAGCGTTTTCCCGAACACGGGCGACAACCGGTTGATCTCCGTCCGCCGGCTCCCGGGCAGCACGACCACGAGTGGCGGCCCGGCTGAGCGCGCCGCTTCGTCTGCCGCCAACGGCCGCAACTCGCCCAGCCGTTCAAGCAGGGGGTGTCCAACATAAGTGCAAGGAGGCCCGCCGAGCTTCTCGTGCACCGCGGGCTCGAACGGAAAGAGCGCGAGCACATGGTCGAACACCGGCCGCATGACCTTGGCGCGCCCCGGCCGCCACGCCCAAACTGTCGGCGACACGTACTTGATGATCGGAAGCTCGGGCAACGCTTGCCGCACGCGCTTGCCGAGCCGCATATTGAAGTCGGGGCTGTCGATCAGGATCAGAAGATCGGGCGGCGAGGCCGCGATCGTCGCAGCCGTCTCCCGCAGCCGCCGGAAGATCAACGGCAGCTTGGCGATCACCGCGTTGAACCCCATCGCCGTGAGGTCTTCCATCGGATAGAGGCTCGTGAGCCCCTCCGCCTGCATCGCCGCGCCGCCGACGCCCCGAAAGCGCACGTTGCCGGAAAGCCGCGCCTTGAGTGCCGCCATCAGCGGCCCGCCGAGTGCGTCGCCCGACGCCTCGCCGGCGACGAGGAAGACATCGAGCGGCTTCCGCTTGGCGTCCGTCACCGTTGCACTCGCGCGTTTTCCGTTCGTCGCCGCGAAAGCGGGGGCCCACAGCAATCGCGTTCAGGGAAACCCTGGATTCCCGCTTTCGCGGGAATGAGCGGAACAGGTGTCGAAACCTTATTCACGCTTCGCCGCTCCGTTTCCAACACCCAGCACGAACAGCCCCGCCTCGTCCGCCGCCTTCACGAGCTGCGCGCCGTCAGCGACGATCGTGCTGCCGGCCTCGACCGCAATGCCCGCGAGCCCCGCCGCCGCCGCCTGCGCCACCGTATCCGGCCCGATCGCCGGCAGGTCGATGCGCCGGTTCTGCCCCGGCTTCGGCGCCTTCACAAGGACGCCCGCCCGCGCCGGCAGCTTCAGCCGTCCGTTCTTCCGCATCTCGGCGACCCGCGCGAGCATGCCCGCCGTGCCCTCTGCCGCCTCGACAGCCAGGACGTGATGGTTCGCCACCGCCGCCGCCTGCCCCACATCGAATGGCCCGATTGCGCGCAGAAGCTCGAACCCAAGCGCGATATCGCCTTCCGCGTCGGGCGTCGGCCGGTGCTTGCCCGCCACCCCTTCCGGCATCAGGAGCTCCGGCACCAGCTCGTGCGCGCCGACAAGACGAAAGCCGTGCTCCTCGAACAGCGATTGCACGCCCGTGAGCAGCCGGTCGTCCCCGCCCCGGAACATGGCGAGCAATCGCGGGGTCAACAAAATCGTCTTGAGATCGAACCGCACCTTCCACGGCCGCGGCCGCACGAGGCTGCCGATCAGCACGATCTCCTGGCAGCCCGCCTCGCGCAGCGCCCCGAACAGCACGCCGACCGCGCCGAGATGCACCCAGCGGTGCGGAAACGCCTCCACGGCCGCATCGGCGAAACCCCGCAGCGGAAACAGCACCACCGGCCGCCCCTGCGCCTGCACGGCCTTCGCCACCGCAACGGGGATCGATCCGCCGCCGCAAATGATCCCGATCGGCTCGCCGCCCGTCCCGCGCTCGCGCACGGCTTCGCTCACGGCTCGGCCTCTCCCGAAACGCCGCCCGCCCGCGGCAGCATGATCTTGCGCTTGGTGCCGGCGCGGATGAAATCGACGATCTTCTGCACGTTCGCATCGCCCGCGAACTCCGCCGCCACCGCGTCGACGCGCGCCGCCAGCGCCCCCTCGCCGGAAAAGAGCATCCGGTAGGCACGCCGCAACGCGTGCATCTGCTCGCGCGTGAAACCGCGCCGCTTCATGCCGACGATATTGAGCCCGCCGAGCTCCGCGCGCGCGCCGAGCGCCGCGCCGAACGGGATCACGTCGTTCTCAAGCCCGGTCATGCCGCCGATCACCGCCTGCTCGCCGATCCGCACGAACTGGTGCGCCGCCGACAGCCCGCCGACGAACACGAAATCGCCGACCGTGCAGTGCCCGCCGAGCGTCGCGTTGTTGGCGAAGATCACGTCGTTGCCGACCACGCAGTCATGCCCCACATGCGCGCCCACCATGAACATGCAGCGGTCGCCGACGCGCGTCTCCCCGCGCCCGCCGGCCGTGCCAATGTTCATCGTCACACCTTCGCGGATGTCGCACTTTTCGCCGATGACGAGCCGCGTCGCCTCGCCCTTGTAGTGCACCGACTGCGGCGGCGTGCCGAGCGAGGCGAACGGCTGAATGACCGTGCCCGCGCCGATCGTCGTCAGGCCCGTCACATGCACATGCGCGGTCAGCCGGCAGCCGTCACCGATCGTTACGTCGGCGCCGACGACGCAGTACGGCCCAATTTCCACGCCCGCGCCGAGGCGCGCGCCGTCGGCGACCCGCGCCGTGGGATCGATTGTTCCCATCAGGATTCCACGATCATCGCGCCGACTTCGGCCTCGGCCACCAGTTCGCCGCGCACGTACGCTTCGCCGCGATACCACCACATGGTCTTCTTCCGCGCCTTGCGCGTCACCCGATATTCGAGCGTGTCGCCGGGCAGCACCGGCTTGCGGAATTTCGCCTTGTCGATAGTGAGAAAGAGCACCTCCGACGTGTTGCCGAAACCCTGCACGGACGCGCAGATCGCGCCCGCCGTCTGCGCCATGCCCTCGATGATGAGCACGCCCGGCATCACCGGCCGGCCCGGAAAATGCCCCGTGAACTGCGGCTCGTTCGCCGTCACGTTCTTGATGCCGACGCCGTACTCGTCGCCGCGGATGTCGACGATGCGGTCCACGAGCAGGAACGGATAGCGATGCGGCAAAAGCCGCAGGATGTCGCCGATCTCCAGCGTGGTCTTGGGCGCGCTCTTGGGCTCGGTCTGCGTGTTCATTCGCGCTTCGTCTCTTTTTCCGCCAGCCGGTTCAGCACCGCCATCGCCCGCAGCGCCTCGCGCATGGGCCGCGCCGGCTGCCCGAGCATGGCGGCTCCTTCGGGCACATCCTTGATCACGCCCGCGCCCGCCGCGATCTTCGCGCGGTCGCCGATCGTGACGTGCTCCGACACGCCGGACTGCCCGCCCATCATCACGTAGTCGCCGATCTTCACGCTGCCGGAAATGCCGACGTGCGAGACGATGATGCAGTGCCGCCCGATCGAGACGTTGTGGCCGATCTGCACGAGATTGTCGATCTTGGTGCCCTCGCCGATCATGGTGTCGCGCCCCGCGCCGCGGTCGATGGCGGTGCCGGCGCCGATCTCCACGTCGTCCTGCACGATCACACGGCCGAGCTGCGGCACCTTGATCATGCCGCGCGGGCCCGGAATGTAGCCGAAGCCGTCCTGCCCGATCCGCGCGCCGGGATGAATCACCACCCGGTCGCCGACGAGCGCATTGAGGATGCTGGCGCCCGGCCCGATCGAGCAGTCGCGCCCGATGCGCGTGCCCGCGCCGATCACCGCGTTCGCCCCGACCACCGTGCCGCTGCCGATCTCCGCGCCCTGCCCGATCACCGCCCCCGGATCGACGACAACGCCATCCTCGAGCCGCGCGTCGGGATGCACCGAGGCGCCGGCATCGACCCCGCGCGCGCCGAACGGCGAGCGCGGCTTGAGCTCCGCCTCATGCAACGCCCGCGCGATCGTTACGTAGCCGCGATAGGGATCCTTGGTGACGAGGAGCGCGACACCGTCCGGCGCCTTGCCGGCATCCTCCGGCCGCACGAGGCAGGCCCCCGCGGCGGTCGTCCGGAAGGCCATCCCGTAGCGCCCGTTATCGAAGAAGGAGAGATCGCGCGGCCCCGCGAGATCGAGCGGCTTCACGCCTTCGACCGCTTGCGCCGGGTCGCCCGCCGCCACTTCCGCCCCGGCGAGCGCGGCGGCTTCAGCCAGGGTCATCGGCTTGGCTGGACGGAAGAAAAACGGTTCGGCCATCGGCGGTCCAGGGAGCATGCAATACGGCATGCCTCCGCCCCACCGACGAAAGGTGCCGAATGCAGCGCTTTATGGATTGCCGGGCGGGACCCGGCAATGGGCATTTAAAAGCGTGGTTGAGAGCCGCTTTTCCGGGGAACTGAGGTCAGAACGCACCCGCCGCGCCGAAGCGGAACGACTGTGTCTTGTCCCAGTCCTCTTTCAGGATCGGGAAGGCGTAGTCGAAGCGCAGCGGCCCGAACGGCGACGCCCAGATGATGCTCGCGCCCACCGACGCGCGCACCGAGCTGGAGTCGGCCAAACAAAGCCCCGACGCTGATGTCGGAGCACTGCCTGCAGGACATGGACCTCCAGTCCCTCCTACGAACGTAGTAGCGCCCTCATAGCCCCACAGCGATCCCGCATCCGCAAAGACGGCGCCGCGCAGCCCGAAATCCTTCGGCATATAGGGAATGGGGAATTGCAGCTCGGCCGTGGCGCCCCAGTAAAGCGTGCCACCCAATGCATCCCGATTGTCCGAGCCCAGATCGCGCGGGCCGAGGCCCGACGGTGCGAACCCGCGCACGATATCCGGCCCCTGGAAGAACTGATCGAGCACGCGCAGATTGCCGCCGCCCCAGCCGGTGACGTGGCCGCCTGCCACCTTGAGCATGCCGGTGAGATCGTTGGTGATCGGATAATAGGCGCGCGCTTCCGCCGTCGTCTTCACGAACCGCACGTCGCCGCCGACGCCGGCGAAATCCTGGCTCAGCTTCGCATAGATGCCGCGGGTCGGGTTCTTGTTGTCGTCGAGCGTGTTGTAGGCCAGCGTGTAGCCGATCAGCGACGTCAGCGCCGCTCCCTTGTTGACCTGCTCCTGATACGCGACCGAGAGATCATCGAACACGTTTTGGTTTTCCGTGCTCAGCTCCCGCTGGAAGATCGAATACCGCAGGCCAAGCGTCAGGTCCTCGCGCAGCGGCAGGCCCATGCGCAGCGTGCCACCGACCGTCTGCACGTCGATCGGGTTGTAGTCCGAACGCAGCGTGCTCTTCGCGAAGATGTCGAAGCCCGCCGACACCCGCGTATCCATGAAATACGGCTCGGTGAACGAGAACTCGCCGCCCCTCGACCGCTGGCCCCAGGAGCCCGCGATCCGCACGTACTGGCCGCGGCCGAGGAAGTTCTTCTCGCCGAGGGAGACCTCGCCGATGATGCCGTCCGCCGTCGAATAGCCGCCGCCGATACCGAACTCGCCGGTGAGCTGCTCCTCCACGTCCACGTTGACGAGCACGCGGTCGGGCGCCGAGCCCGGCTCGTTCGTGATCTTCACGTTCTTGAAGTAGCCGAGATTGCGGATCCGCCGCTCCGCGCGGTCGATCAGCACGCGGTTATAGGGATCGCCTTCCAGGAGGTCGAACTCGCGCCGGATCACCCAGTCGCGCGTGCGCGTGTTGCCACGGATATTGATCCGCTCCACATAGACGCGCGGTCCCTGCTCGAGCACGAACGCCACGTTGATGATGCGGTTCTGCACGTCGCGGTCGCCGCGCGGGCGCACCTGCGCGAACGCATAGCCGAGCTTCGACAGCTCGATCGTCAGTTCCTCGACCGATTTCTCCACCGCCTCGGCGTCGTAGGTCTTGCCGCTGCTTACGCGCAGCACGCCGCGCATCATCTCGGGATCGGCGTCGCGGATGTTCGAGATGATGTCCACCGTGCCGAAGCGGTATTGCTCGCCCTCGTCGACCGTAAAGGTCAGGATGAATCCGTTGCTCTGCTGATCGAAATCGACGGTCGTCGAGATGATGCGGAAGTCGGCGTAGCCGTTCTTCAGGTAGAAGCGCCGCAGGAGCTCCTGGTCGGCCGCCACGCGCTCGGGATCATAGACGTCGCGGTTGCTGAGCCAGCTCAGCCAGTTGCTCTTGATCGTGGTGATGACGTCGGAGAGCTTCCAGTCAGAGAACTTGTTGTTGCCGACGAAGACGATCTTCTTGACCGTCGTCTTCTGGTCCTCGGTGATCTCGAACACGAGATCGACGCGATTGTTCGGCTCGTCGATGATCTTCGGATCGACGCGGACATTGAAGTAGCCCTGCCGCCGATAGACCTCGACGATGCGCTGCACGTCCGCCTGCACCGTCGGCCGCGACAGCGGCCCGCGCGCGCGGGATTGCACTTCGCTTGAGAGCGTCTCGTCCTTGACCTTCTTGTTGCCCTCGAAGGCGACGCGGTTGATCGTCTTGTTCTCGATGACCGTGACGATGATCCGCCCGCCCTGATGGCTGATCTGGACGTCCTCGTAGAGCCCGGTCGCATAAAGTGCCTTCAGGGCCTCGTCGATCCGGGCGGCATCGACCCGCTCCCCGGGCGACACGCGGAAATAGCTGCGGATGGTCTCGGCATCGACGCGCTGGTTGCCGCGGACTTCAATGGCTTGGGCGTAGGCTGGCTGGGCGGTGGCGAGACTCGCCACGCCGAAACCGACAGGAATGGCGAGCACCAGTCCCAAAAGGATCGCGATCCGCCGAATTGGCCCCAGTCTCATGCGCACGCGACCCAAATTCGCCCCCAAGTACGCAATTCCACGCTGTTTTTCAGGCCAAATCCGTCAAAAACACGACGGATAAAGCCCACAGGTCATCGCGCCCACCGCACGCAGATTCCCTTTGTTTCAGGCCGCTTGTAACGATTTTTCAGAGGCTTGCAAACCATTCCGTCCCCAGAAACTGGTCCTTTCCACGAGGGCGTGGCTCCGCTGCCACGCGGTCCGCGCACCAACCCACCCTCAGGTTGCGACAAGACCCCTTAACGACCCTTTAGAGCCCACGGTCCGTCATTCCGGGGCCACCGAGCGCTTGAAATTGTTGCTGAATCTCGTGGATTCCGGGCCCGCAGGCCCGGAATGACATGAACTCAGAGTCGCGTCAGTTGCAGGATGTCGTTCCAGGTCGCGAACACCATCAGCATCAGGACGAGTGCGAGCCCGATCCGGAAGCCGTACTCCTGCGCCCGTTCGGACAGCGGCTTACCCCGCACCGCCTCGATCGCGTAGAACACGAGGTGCCCGCCGTCGAGCAGCGGAACCGGAAAAAGATTGAGAAGCCCAATACTTACGGAGAGTACCGCCGTGAGGTGCAAGAGCGCCCCGAAGCTCACGGTCGCCACCTGCCCCGAGATCTGCGCGATCCGAATCGGTCCCCCGAGCTGGTCGGCGGACTCCCGCCCGGCAATGATTCCGCCGATGTAGCTGATCGTCCGCTCGACGATGAACCACGTTTCCGCGACACCGAGTTGCACCGCTTCGAGCGGCCCGTAGCGTTCGGTCACGATATCGTCGGCCGTGGTGGACCGGGAAAGGCCGAGCATGCCGATCCGGTGCACGTTGCCGAAATTGTCCTTGTATTCCTGCAGCTTCGGCGTTGCCGTAAGCCCCACCTCGCGACCGCCGCGATCCACGATCACTTTTAGTGTCGTTCCCGGACTGGCGCTCACGATCCGCTGCATGTCGCTGAAATTTTCGATCTTCCGGCCGTCGATCGAGAGCACGAGGTCGCCCGGCTGGAAGCCGGCTTCAGCCGCCGCGCTCCCCGGCTGGATCTGATCGACGCGCGCGGTCGTGACCTGCCGCCCGAAGATCATGAACACTAGCGAGAAGATGACGATCGCGAGGATGAAATTCGCGACCGGACCCGCGACCACGATGGCCGCCCGCTTGCTCACCGGCTGATGGAAGAACGAGACGCGCTTTTCCGCCTCGTCCATCTTCGAAAGCGCGTTGACGTCAGGCGTGCTCGCGGCGCTGTCGTCGCCGTGAAAGCGCACGTAACCGCCGAGCGGAATCGCGCAGAGCTTCCACCGCGTGCCATGCCGGTCGTTGAAGCCCGCGAGTTCCGGCCCGAAGCCGACCGAGAACGCATCGCATTTCACGCCGCAGCGGCGCGCGACCCAGAAGTGCCCGAGCTCATGGAAGAACACCACGATCGTGAGGACGAACAGGAACGGAATCGCGTAGCTGAGGAAGGTCCCGCCCATCCCCCAGAAGAACTGTAGCGCCGCGTCCATGCCTGCATCCTTTCCAGAAGCTTATCGATCTAGGATGCCTTTACGGCGAATTCGAGCAAGAGGTTGGAAGCCACCATTCGCGCGGTATGGTCAACGGCGAGCGCGTCGTTAACCGTAGCGGGCTCGGCAATTCCCTGAAGTTCCGCCCGTGCGAGCACCCGCTCGACCAGAGCCGGAATGCCCATGAAACCGATCCGGCGCTCCAGGAACGCCTCGACCGCGACCTCGTTCGCGGCGTTCAGCACCGTCGGTGCCGCCCCGCCCGCTTCCAGCGCCTCACGGGCAAGTGAAAGAGCGGGAAAGCGGGCAAGGTCCGCTTCCTCGAAGCTGAGCGAGCCGAGTGCCGCGAGATCGAGCCGCGGCGCCTCCCAGCCGATCCGCTCCGGCCAGCCCAGGCAGTGCGCGATCGGCACCCGCATGTCGGGCACGGAGAGCCCCGCGACCACCGCGCCGTCCCGGTAGGTCACGAGCGCATGCACGATCGACTGCGGATGCACGAGCACACCGAGGCGCTCGGATGGCAGGCCAAACAGGTGATGCGCCTCGATCAGTTCGAGCCCCTTGTTCATGAGCGTCGCGGAATCGATGGAGATCTTCGCGCCCATCGACCAGGTCGGATGCCGCAGCGCCTCCGCCGGTGTCACGCGGGCGAGCCGCTCCTTCGGCATGGTCCGGAACGGCCCGCCGGACGCCGTCAGCGTGATCCGCACCACCGCTTCGCGCGGACCCGCCCTGAGCGCCTGAAACGCCGCGTTGTGCTCGGAATCGACCGGAAGCACGATCGCATTCGCCGCTTCGGCTTTCCGCATGAACAGCCGACCGGCGCAAACGAGCGATTCCTTGTTCGCAACCGCGATCCTCCGCCCCGGCTGAATGGAGGCGAGCGTCGGCTCGAGACCCGCCGCCCCCATGATACCGGCTACCACAATATCTGCCGGTGCCTCCGCAGCGGCAATCAATCCTTCCTGCCCTGCCGCAGCTTCGATACCGGTGCCCGCCAGCGCCTCCTTCAGCGCGCCATAGCATTCCGGATCGGCCACGACGACTAGCTCCGCCCGAAATTCGCGTGCGAGCACGGCAAGCTTGTGCACGTCCCGCCGCGCCGCCAACGCGGCAACCTGGAAACGGCCGTCGCCCGCACGCAGCAATTCAAGGGTGCTCGCGCCGATCGAGCCCGTCGCACCGAGAATGGATACGCGCGTCACCATACGAGCAGTCCTTGCGCCGGCGCCTCCGCGCCGCCACGCATCAGCCCGATCAGCAGTGCGAATACCGCCGCAAGCAGAAATCCGTCGATCCGGTCCATCATCCCGCCGTGTCCGGGAATTAACGTGCCCGCGTCCTTGACGCCGAAGTGCCGCTTCACGGCCGACTCCAGAAGATCGCCAAACTGCGCTGCGACGACGATCACGAAAGCGACGAGCAGATGGATCGGCCGCCAGGCAATGCCCGCGGCGAGCACGACGGCGCTTCCGGCTATCATCCCGGCGAGCGTCCCGCCGACGGCGCCGGACCAGGTCTTGTTCGGGCTGATCCGCACCGCGAGCTTCGGCCCGCCGATCAGATGGCCCACGAAATAGGCACCAGTATCTTCCGCCCATACCACCGCGAAAAGCCACAAGATCGCGATGAGCCCGAATGCCGCATCGTTCCGCAGCATCACAGCCGGAACCAGCACCGCCGCCGCGTAGAAGACCCCAGCGGAACCAGCACCGCCGCCGCGTAGAAGACCCCAGCCAGCGCCCAGAGCCGGCCCGGGTAGGCACTTGCCGCTGCGGCAGCGACCCCGCTGCCGATCACGGCGCACACGAACGCGATCGCGGGCGCATTCATGGCGAGTGTCGCGGCCATGCCGAGAATCGCGAGCGCGCCGACCGATGCAAGGAGCGCCCGCGGCCCCACGCCGATAATGCCGGTCCACTCCCACCAGACCGCAAGCGCGGCCAAAGTCCACGCGAACAGGAAAACTGGCCCGCCGAGCCAGGCCGTACCGAGCGCAAGCGCGATCAGCACGACAGCGGACGTCAAGCGGAGGCGAAGATTGTTGGAAGTCGGCGCGACCGGCTTGCCCGGCTCGGTCTGCGGGTTTGCTTCGGCCAAGATCAGGCCCTCGCCCGTGCGGTCACCCCGCCAAACCGGCGCTCGCGACGATGAAATTCCTCGATGGCTTCTTCTAGGGCCGCGCGATCGAAGTCGGGCCAGTAGATCGGCAGCACGACGAACTCCGCATAGGCCGACTGCCAGAGCAGGAAGTTTGACAGTCGCTGCTCGCCGCTCGTGCGAATAACCAGATCGGGATCGGGCAGCCCGGTCGTGTGCAGATGCGATTCAATGGCCGCAGCATCGATGGACGCGGGGTCGATGCGCCCCGCCGCCGCATCCTCGGCGATCGCTTTCACCGCGCGGGTGATCTCCTGCCGGCCGCCATAGTTGAACGCCACGACGAGCGTGAGCTTGTCGTTGTCGCGCGTCAGCGATTCTGCTTCCGTGATCAGGCGCAGGATTTCCGGATCGAGCCCGTCGCGGTCGCCGATCACGCGCACCTTCACACCAGCCCGGTGCAACTCCGCAAGGTCCTCCCGCACGAAGCGCTTGATCAGGACCATCAGGTCGTTGATTTCCTGCTCCGGTCGCGACCAGTTCTCGGTGCTGAAGCTGTAGATCGTGAGAATCCGAATGCCGAGCTCGCCCGCATTGCGCACCGTCCGGCGCAGCGCCTCGACGCCGCGGCGGTGACCCTCCGCCCGCGGCAAACCACGCGCCGTCGCCCATCGCCCGTTGCCGTCCATGATGATGGCGACGTGCGCGGGCGCGGCACGGCCCTCGTCGACGGGTGCTGGAGCGATGTCGGGAATGGACATACAGCCTCTTCGGTCATGAGCAGTCAGACGGACATCACTTCTTTTTCTTTGCTTGCGAGCATTTGATCGATCTCGGCGATCGAAGCGTCGGTGGCTTTCTGCACCTCGGCCTCGTGCCGCTTGATTTCATCTTCGCTGACGTGGCCGTCCTTCTTCAGGTTCTTCAGGTTGTCGATGCCGTCGCGGCGCACGTGGCGCACGGCGACCCGCGCGGCCTCGGCATACTTGTGCGCGACTTTGACCAATTCCTGTCGGCGCTCCTGATTGAGCTCCGGAATGCGCAGGCGGAGCACCGCACCCTCGGTCTGCGGATTCAGCCCGAGATTGGCGTCACGGATCGCTTTCTCCACGGCCTTCACGTTGCTCTGGTCCCACACCTGTACCGACAAAAGCCGCGGCTCCGGAACGCTCACGGTCGCGACCTGGTTCAAGGGCATCGACTGCCCATAGACCTCGACATGAATGGGATCGAGCATGCTGGGCGACGCGCGGCCGGTGCGCAGACCCGAAAGCTCCTGCTTCAAGGCGCCGACCGCGCCCTGCATGCGGCGCTTGAGTTCGGCGAGATCAAACGGTCCCGGTTTCATCGTCCACCTCGTTGCTTGCTTGCGGCCGGATGCCGGACCGAAGATGGGGAATTCAGAATCTGGCCTTCGGTCGGCGTTACGGAACGACGGTCGTAAGCTTTCCTTCGCCGCACACCGCAGCCGCAATGGCGCCCTCCCCGCGGATCGAAAAGACGATGATAGGCAAGCTTGCGTCGCGGGCAAGCGCGAAGGCCGCCGCGTCCATCACCTTCAGATTCTTGGCCAAAGCCTCATCGTGGGTAAGGCGGTCGTACCGCTTTGCCTTGGGGTTCTGCCGGGGATCGGCATCATAGACACCGTCCACGTTGGTGGCCTTGAGGATCGCCTCGCATTCCAGCTCGGCCGCACGCAGCGCGGCGCTGGTGTCGGTGGTGAAGAAGGGATTCCCCGTACCGCCGCCAAGCACGAGGATCCTGCCTTCGCTCAGATGCTTAAGGCCCCGCTGCCGCGCATAGGGTTCGCAGATCGTCGGCATCGGCACCGCCGACATGACGCGGACGGCGGCGCCCGCCTTCTCGATCGCGTCACCGAGCGCAAGCGAATTGATGACGGTCGCGAGCATGCCCATCTGGTCGGCCGTCGCCCGGTCGATGCCGGAGGCGGCGATCGTCGCGCCGCGCAGGAAATTCCCGCCGCCGACCATGATGGCGAGCTCGACGCCAAGCCCGCGCGCGGCGGCGAGATCCTTGGCGAAATGTGCGAGCACCTTCGGATCGAAACCGATGTGTTCGCCGCCCATCAGGGCTTCGCCCGAGACCTTCACGAGCACTCGGCGGTACGCGGGCTTGCCCATGGCCTTCGCCCCCGAAAAATGGCGTCAGATCGTTGGCGTCAGTTCGTATTCGCCGCCGCCGCCACCTCGGCTGCGAAATCCTGCTCCTGCTTCTCCACTCCTTCGCCAAGAGCGAATCGCAAGAACCCGCCGATCTTAATCGGTGCGCCGGCCTGTCCCTCTGCCTCTTTCAGCGCCTGTGCCACCGACTTCGACGGATCATGCACAAACGCCTGATCGACAAGGCAGACCTCCTTGTAGAAGGTCTTCAGGCCGCTATCGACGATCTTCTCGATGACGTTCGCGGGCTTACCGGACGCCTGCGCTTTCTCCGAAAGCACCGCGCGCTCCCGGTCGACGACCGCCTTGTCGAGGCCCGTCGAGTCCACCGCCTGCGGGTTGGCCGCCGCGACATGCATCGCGACCTTGCGGCCGATCTCCGCAAGCACGTCCGCCTTGCCCGTCGATTCCAGCGCCACGAGTACACCGATCTTGCCAAGGCCATCGGTGACGGAGCTGTGGACGTAGCTGCCGATCGCGCCTTCGCCGACCGAGAGCGAAGCAGCACGCCGCAGCGTCATGTTCTCGCCGATCGTGGCGATCGCCGAAGAGATCGCCTCTTCGACGGTCTGATGACCGATCTTGACCGTCTTCAGTTTCTCAACGTCGGTTGAGTTGTGCAGCGCCGCTTGCGCGATCAGCTTGACCAGACCCTGGAACTGCTCGTTGCGCGCGACGAAGTCCGTCTCCGAATTGACCTCGACAAGCACGCCCTTGGTCTTTTCGACGACCGCGCCGATGAGCCCTTCCGCGGCGACGCGGCCGGACTTCTTCGCGGCCTTGGCAAGGCCCTTCTTGCGCAGCCAGTCGATGGCGGCCTCGATGTCGCCCTTCGTCTCCACCAGGGCGGCCTTCGAATCCATCATGCCCGCGCCGGTCTTGTCGCGGAGTTCCTTGACGAGGCTCGCGGTAATCTCAGCCATGACTTCTCCTCACTCGGCCTCGGCCGTGATTGCTTTCGCCTGCTGGATCCAGCCTTCGACACGTCCCGGCAGGCCGACAGCCTCGCCGATGCCATGCGCGTCCTTTGGCCCGAGTTCGGCGATCTGCCAGTAATGGAAAATACCGAGGTCGTTGAGTTGTTTCTCCACCGTCGGGCTGACGCCGGGGAGCTTCTTGAGATCGTCCGGCGCACCGCGCGGTCCGGGAAGCTGCTCGAAGCCCCATTCCGGCTCTTTCGGCAATTCTTCCTCGATCACCGGCTTTTCCGCCGCGCCGAGATCGACGCCGAGTTCGGCCTGCCCGCGGGAGATGCCGTCAATCGCCGCCTTGGCGATGAGATCGGTGTAGAGCGCGATCGCGCGGCCCGCGTCGTCGTTGCCCGGGACCGGGAACGTGATGCCGTCCGGGTCGCAGTTCGTGTCAACGATCGCCGCGACCGGGATGCCGAGACGGCGCGCTTCCTTGATCGCGATGTCTTCCTTGTTGGTGTCGATCACAAAAAGAAGGTCGGGAATGCCGCCCATGTCGCGGATGCCGCCGAGCGACCGCTCGAGCTTTTCCTTTTCGCGGGCGAGCGTGAGCCGCTCCTTCTTCGTGTAGCCGGCCGCCGCCTCGCTGCCGAGCATCTCCTCGATCTGCTTCAGGCGCGCGATCGAGTGCGAGATCGTCTTCCAGTTCGTCAGCGTGCCGCCGAGCCAGCGCGAATTGACATAATACTGCGCGCTGCGCTTAGCCGCGTCAGCGATCGCGTCCGAAGCCTGCCGCTTCGTGCCGACGAAGAGGATGCGGCCGCCGCGCGCGACCGTATCGGAGATCGCCTGCAGCGCACGGTGCAGCATCGGCACCGTCTGCGCGAGGTCGATGATGTGGATGTTGTTCCGCGTGCCGAAGATGTATTGCCCCATCTTCGGGTTCCAGCGGTGGGCCTGATGGCCGAAGTGAACGCCAGCTTCCAAAAGCTGGCGCATCGAGAAGTCGGGAAGCGCCATGGTCATTCTCCGGTTGAACCGCCGCGGGCCCGTGAGCGACGCTGAATGCGACGCCACCGGATGGCCAAGAGCCTCGGCCCACGTGTGGAATGGGCGCGCTTATAGCGGCGCGGTGGAGCGATTGCAAGCGGCGGAAGCCGGCCGGGAAGCCTTCTTTCGCATTCGATTACAATGATTTAACGAGGGATTCCGGCGGGGCCGAACAGCCACCACAGGGCGGCATGAGTCGGCGCCATCACACAAAGCGGGATCACCACCACTACAATCGCAAAATAGAGGCGCGGCGAGATTCTCGTCTGCGGCTTCTCACCGGGCCCGAACACCCAATTGATGTTCTTCTCCGGGTCCGTGAACAGGTAGCAGATCAGCAGCACGATCCAGGTCAGCGCTACCTGCAGCGGGAACGCATCCGGCTCGTAGCCGAACTTCCATAGCATCCAGAACCAGGTCGGCGGCAGCGCGAGGTGAAATAGCGAGATCAGCCGCAGCCAGAGCGGCCATCGCGGATCGAACATGTAGCTCGTGAGCCCGAAGCGCCCGAGCAGGATGAAATCGAGCGTCCAGAAGAGCTCGAGCGACAGCACGCCCACCGCCGGCATGCTCGCGAGCAACGGCCATTCGAAGATGACGGCTGCCGCTGTGAAGAACAGCGCGATGTCGGACAGCCAGAGAAAATTCGACGGGCCGTAACGCGGCCAATAGATCACAATCAGGATCGGAGTGAACACGCCGTAGGCAATTTTCAGCCACAGCGGGACGAGGCCCTCCATCAGAGCGCCTCGACCTCCACAACGCCCGGCACCGCCTTCATCGCCCCCGCCGCTTGCGGCGAGACCGGATAGCGGCCCGGAAGCTTCACTTCCACTTCCACGCCGTTGTCGAGCCTCAGCACGATGCTGACCTCGCCCGCGCCTTCCGTGCGGCCGTTCGCGCCGCCGTTCAGCCGCTTCGCCACAAGCTCGATCGGATCGGCGGATTCGAGGAACACGCGCAAGCCGCGCTGCGTCTTGGCCGCGGCCGCTTCGAGCGACTCCACATGGTTGATCCGCACGCGCACCTCGTCGCCTTGCGCCTCCGCCGCGACCTGCAGGAGCACAGCCGAGCCCGGCTCCAGGAGATCGCGGAACTGCGCGAGCCCTTCGGAAAAGATTACCGCCTCGTAATGGCCCGTGGGATCGGAAAGGCCGAGCACGCCCATCTTGTTGCCCGTCTTCGTGCGACGCTCCACGCGCGAGACCACGCTCGCCGCAAGCCGACCCGCGCCGGCTCCCGCTTTCACGGTTCTTGTAAACTCGGCCCACGGCTGCACCCGCAACCGTTTCAAGGCGGTGGCGTAGTCGTCGAGCGGGTGGCCGGAGAGGAAGAAGCCGATCGCGTCATATTCGCGGTTCAGCCGCTCCGTCGGCAGCCACTCTTCGACTTCCTTGAGGTGCAGAACAGGCTTCGCTCCGATGCCCCCGAACAACTCCGATTGCCCCATCGCCGCATCCGCACCCGCGCGCTGCGCGTGCGAAAGCACCGCGTCCACCGCACCGAAGACCCGCGCCCGGTTCGGCTCGAGGCTGTCGAAGGCGCCGGCAGCCGCAAGGCTCTCCAGCATCCGCTTGTTCACGGCCCGCGCGTCAATCCGGCCCGCGAAATCGGCGAGGTCCTTGAACGGCTGGTCGCCGCGTGCCTTCACGATCGCGTCGACCGCATGCCCGCCCACGCCGCGCAGCGCCGCCAGCGAATAGATGATGCTGCCGTCGGCGACCAGGAATTCACGTCCTGATCGATTCACCGACGGCGGCTCGACCTTGATCCCTTGCCGCTCCGCCTCGCGCCGGAATTCCGCAAGCTTGTCCGTGTTGCCCATGTCGAGCGTCATCGATGCCGCCAGCAACTCGACCGGATAGTTCGCCTTGAGATAGGCGGTCTGGTAGGCGACCAGCGCATAGGCCGCCGCGTGGCTCTTGTTGAAGCCGTAATCGGCGAACCGCTGCAGGAGGTCGAAGATCTCGTCGGCCTTGTCGCGGGAAACGCCGCGCTCGGTCGCGCCCGAGACAAAGCGTTCGCGCTGCGCGACCATCTCCTTCCGGATCTTCTTGCCCATCGCGCGCCGCAGGAGATCGGCTTCGCCGAGCGAGTAGCCGGCGAGCACCTGCGCGATCTGCATCACCTGTTCCTGGTAGATGATGACGCCGAAGGTTTCCTTCAGGATCACCTCAAGCTTCGGATGAATGTACTCGGGCTTCTCAAGCCCGTGCTTGCGCGCATTGTAGGTCGGGATGTTCGCCATCGGCCCCGGCCGGTAGAGGGCAACGAGCGCGATGATGTCCTCGAAGCGGTCCGGGCGCATTTCGATCAGCGCCTTCCGCATGCCCGCACTTTCCAGTTGGAACACGCCGACCGTCTCACCGCGCGAGAGCATCTCGTAGGTTTTCTTGTCGTCGAGCGGGATCTTATCGATCTCGAGCTTGACGCCGCGCGCCGCGAGCAGCCGCACCGCGGTTTCCAGCACCGTCAGCGTCTTCAGGCCGAGGAAGTCGAACTTCACAAGTCCCGCCGCCTCCACCCACTTCATGTTGAACTGGGTGACCTGCATGTCCGAGCGCGGATCGCGATAGAGCGGGACCAGTTCCGAAAGGGGCCGGTCGCCGATCACGATGCCGGCGGCGTGCGTCGAGGCGTGGCGATAGAGCCCTTCGAGCTTGAGCGCGATGTCGAAGAGCCGCGCTACCCGCGGGTCTTCCTCGCGCGCCTGCTCCAAGCGCGGCTCGCCCTCGATCGCCTTCGCGAGCGTGACCGGCGCTGCCGGGTTGAACGGCACGAGCTTGCAGAGCTTGTCGACCTGCCCATAGGGCATTTCCAGCACGCGGCCGACGTCGCGGAGCACCCCCCTCGCCTGCAGGGTGCCGAAGGTGATGATCTGCGCCACCTGATCGCGGCCGTAGCGATCCTGCACATAGCGGATCACCTCATCGCGCCGCTCCTGGCAGAAATCGACGTCGAAGTCTGGCATCGACACGCGCTCGGGATTGAGGAAGCGCTCGAACAGCAGCCCGAAGCGGATCGGATCGAGGTCCGTGATCGTGAGCGCGTAGGCAACGACCGACCCCGCGCCCGATCCGCGGCCCGGCCCCACCGGAATTTTCTGCGCCTTCGCCCACTGGATGAAATCGGCGACGATCAGGAAGTAGCCGGCATATTTCATGCGGCCAATGACGTTCAGCTCGAATTCCAGCCGCTCGCGGTATTCCTGCTCGGTGTGCCCTTCGGCGATGCCGTGGGTCGCGATCCGCTCGTTGAGGCCGGCTTCCGCGCGCTTGCGAAGCTCCGCTACTTCGTCCGCCCCGCTGTCTCCGTTCGTGAACCGCGGCAGGATCGGATGGCGCGTTCTCGGCCGATACGCGCACCGCTGCGCGATCTCCACCGTCGACTGAAGCGCCTCCGGGAGATCGGCAAACAGCTTCATCATCTCGGCGCGCGTCTTGAAGCGATGCTCGGGCGAAAGCTGGCGCCGGTCGCTCTCCGCGACGATCCTGCCCTCGGCGATCGCGAGCAGCGCATCCTGCGCTTCGTGATCCTCGCGCTCCGCGAAGAACGGTTCGTTGGTTGCGACAAGCGGTAGGCCAGCGGAATAAGCGAGCTCGATCAGCGCCGGCTCGGCGATCCGTTCCGCCTCCGTGCCGTGACGCTGCAACTCGACATAGAGCCGCCCGGGATAAATGGCCGCGAGCTGCTCAAGCCGTGCCTTGGCGACTTCAAGCCGCCCCGCCACGATCATACCGTCCAGCGCCCCGTCAGGGCCGCCCGTGAGGGCAATCAGGCCCTCGGCCCGCTCGGCCAGCCACGCCAGTTTCACATGGGAGGATTCCGTATCCTCCACTTCAAGGAAGCTTCTGGATACGAGCGCCATGAGGTTGCGGTAGCCCGCCTCGCTCGCCGCAAGCAGCACGACCCGCGGCAGCCGGGCCGCCTTCTGCGCGCCCGCCCCGTTCCGTTGTTGCGCCTCACCGAAATCCACCGCCAACGCGCAACCGATGATCGGCTGAATGCCCGCCGACGCCATCTTGTCGGAGAACTCCAGCGCCCCGAACAGATTGCCCGTGTCGGTCAGCGCCAGCGCCGGTTGCCGATCCGCCTTGGCGAGTTCCGCGAGCCGCGCGATCGGCAGCGCGCCTTCGAGCAGCGAAAACGAAGAATGCACGTGCAGATGGATGAATCCGGGACCTTGCAATTCGCTGCTCCGACTCTAACCCGCCGAAACTAGCTCCCTTCCCCCTGCTCCCGCGAGGCGGCGCGCCGCCGCCGCTGTGGACAGCCTCAATCGAGCTCGACGACGCGGCCCTCACGGAGCGTCACCCGCCGGTTCATTCGCGCCGCCAGATCATGATTGTGCGTGGCGATGACCGCCGCAAGCTCCGTGGCATTCACGAGCTTCGTGAGCGCGTCGAACACGTGCTCCGCCGTGTGCGGGTCGAGGTTCCCCGTCGGCTCGTCCGCAAGCAGGATGCGTGGCGCGTTCGCGACCGCGCGCGCGATCGCCACCCGCTGCTGTTCGCCGCCGGAAAGCTCCGCCGGCCGGTGCTCGAGCCGCTCGGCGAGCCCGAGGAAGGAAAGCAGCTCCGCCGCACGCTTCCGCGCCTCGACCTTGCTCAGCCCGTGGATCATCTGCGGCAGCATCACGTTTTCCAGCGCCGAGAACTCTGGCAGCAGGTGGTGAAACTGATAGACGAAGCCAATATCCGTGCGCCGGATCGCCGTCCGCTCCGCGTCGGGCAATCGCGTCGTCGGCCGCCCGCCGACATAGACCTCGCCCGCGTCCGGGTGTTCGAGCAGCCCGGAGATATGCAGGAGCGTCGACTTGCCCGCGCCCGACGGCCCGATCAGCGCCACCGACTCGCCCGGCCACACTTCCAGCGAGGCGCCGTCGAGAATCACGAGCTCGGCTTCACCCTGCGGATAGCGGCGCTCGATCTCTTCCAGTTGCAGCGCGGGCGCTTCGTTCATGCGCTTACTCGTAGCGCAGCGCTTCGACCGGATCGAGCCGTGCCGCGCGCCAGGCCGGATAGACCGTCGCGAGGAACGACAGGACCAGCGCCATGACGACGACCGACGCCGTCTCTCTCGAATCCAGGTCGGCCGGCAGCCGGCTCAGATAATAGAGTTCGGGCGAGAACAGTTCCGTCGAGGTCAGCCACGAGATGAAGAGGCGGATTTCCTCCACGTTCCAGCAGACGAGAAGGCCAAGCGCGAAGCCCACGAGTGTGCCCACCACGCCGATGCTCGATCCCGTGATCAGGAACACGCGCATGATCGCCCCTTTGGTGGCGCCCATAGTGCGCAGGATCGCGATGTCGTGCCCCTTGTCCTTCACAAGCATGATGAGCCCGGAAACAATGTTCAGCGCCGCCACCAGCACGATCAATGTGAGGATCAGGAACATCACGTTGCGTTCGACCTGCAGCGCGTTGAAGAAGGTCGCGTTGCGCTGCCGCCAGTCGACGAGGAAAACGGGCCGCCCCGCCGCGCCATTGATCAGCGTACGGTAGCGATCCACCGCGTCGGGATCGTCGAGGAAGACCTCGATCGCCGTCACGTCCTGCTGACGGTTGAAATAGGCTTGCGCCTCCGGAAGCGGCATGAAGACGAACACATTGTCGTATTCCGACATGCCGATCTCGAAGATCGCTGCCACCCGATAGGCCTTGATCCGCGGCGTCGTGCCAAGCGCTGTCACAGCGCCGCGCGGCGCCACCAGCGTGATCTGGTCGCCGGCGCGGACCGAGAGGTTGTCGGCGAGCCGCTTGCCGATGACGAGCCCCTGCCCTCCGTCGAAACCGTCGATCGAGCCAAACTTGATGTTGCTGCCGATGCCCGGCATCCGCTTCAGGTCTTCCTCGCGCATGCCGCGTACGAGCACACCGCCGGCATGAAATGGCGAGGACGCAAGCGCCTGACCCTCCACGAGCGGCACCGCGAGCCGCACGCCCTGCACGCCCATGACGCGCTCGGCCACCGCCGCGAAATCCGTAAGCGGCGCTTCGATCGGCTGGATCAGGACATGGCCGTTAAGACCGAGAATCTTCGACACAAGCTCCTTGCGGAAGCCGTTCATCACCGCCATCACGATGATGAGCGTCGCCACACCCAGCATGATGCCGAGAAAGGAGAACCCGGCGATCACCGAGATGAACCCCTCCTTCCGCCGCGCCCTGAGATAGCGCAGCGAAAGCATCCATTCGAACGCCGAGAATGGCGCCGTCCCGCTCTTTGCCGCCATAACGACTCCTCAAGCCCCCAACAGGGCTTTCACGCCCTAGCCCGAGAGTCTTTGCAATGCCTCGTCCGGAGTCACAAGCTCGCGCTCTCCGCCCGCGCGGCGCTTGATCTCCACCCTGCCTTCCGCGAGCCCCTTGGGCCCGACCATGACCTGCCACGGCAGGCCGATCAGGTCCATGGTCGCAAACTTCGCACCCGCCCGCTCGTCCGTGTCGTCGTAAAGTACGTCGATTCCCTTGGCCGTAAGAGCCTCATAAAGCTTCTCACAGGCCCCGTCCGTCGCTGCATCGCCCTGTTTCAGGTTCATCAGCCCGACCTTGAACGGCGCGACCGCCTCCGGCCAGACGATCCCCTTGTCGTCGTGGCTCGCCTCAATGATTGCGGCGACAAGCCGCGTCGGCCCGATGCCGTACGAGCCCATGTGCACCGGCACCACGGCGCCGTCCGGGCCGCTCACCGTCGCCTTCATGGGGTCGGAATACTTAGTGCCAAAATAGAAGATGTGGCCCACCTCGATCCCGCGCGCCGACAACCGCTTGCCTTCCGGAATCTTCTCGAACGCCGCCGCGTCGTGCTTCTCGGAGGTCGCGGCATACAGCGACGTCCAGCGGTCGACGATCTTCTGCAAGCCGGTCTTGTCGTCGAAATCGACATCGGTCCCCGGCACTTCGAAATCGAGATAATCGCTCTGGCAAAACACCTCGCTCTCGCCGGTCGAGGCGAGGATGATGAACTCATGGCTGAGATTGCCGCCGATCGGCCCAGTGTCGGCCACCATCGGGATCGACTTCAGCCCCATGCGCGCGAACGTGCGCAGATACGCGACGAACATCCTATTGTAGGAATGCCGCGCGCCCTCGGCGTCGAGATCGAAGCTGTAGGCGTCCTTCATGAGGAATTCGCGCGAGCGATAGACGCCGAACCGCGGACGCACTTCATCGCGGAATTTCCACTGGATGTGATAGAGGTTCACCGGCAGTTGCTTGTAGGATTTCACCGACGCGCGGAAGATCTCGGTGATCATTTCCTCGTTGGTCGGGCCGTAGAGCATCTCCCGCTCATGCCGGTCCTCGATGCGCAGCATCTCCTTGCCATAGTCGTCGTAGCGTCCGCTCTCACGCCACAGGTCCGCCGACTGGATCGTGGGCATCAGCATCTCGATCGCGCCCGAGCGATTCTGCTCCTCGCGGATGATCTGACAGACCTTGCTCACCACGCGGTATCCGAGTGGGAGGAAGGCATAGATACCGGCGGCCTCCTGCCGGATCATGCCGGCGCGCAACATCAACCGGTGCGAAACGATCTCCGCCTCTTTGGGCGTTTCGCGCAGGATCGGCAGGAAATACCGGGAAAGACGCATCGGAAACCTTAGAATCAAAGGGCAGGACGACCGGGACGGCGCGCAGTCAACGCAGAAGATTTCCTTATGACAAGGGCCGATTGCGCCCGTTCCGGCGAAGCTTTGCCCGGCTTGGAGGAGCCTGAGAACTGGATACTCGCACTCCGCGTTCTTGCATTGCAGCAAGTTTTGTGTGCAGCGCATGAATGACAGGATGCCGCATGCAAGCTAGCCTTTCCTTTGACCGGCTGACCGGCGGGAGGATGCCCGCCGGTTTTGGGCCCAGGTCTCGGGAGGAAACCAACCGCACCGGCGGCGCAGCCCCAATGACTTGCGCGCCACGCGATGAAGGGTGGATCGGAACGGGCGAGTTTTTGAGCTCGCCCGTTTCTTTTTGTCTCAACGCATGCTTTTCGGAGTTCGCCCGTCCCCGCCACGGGGAATGGTTCGAGGCACCAGGAATTTTCGCTAGCGCGTCACCGGATCGAACGGCATCGGAATCCGGTCGAACGGAATGATCCCGGACTGCCAGATCCACAATCCTGCGGCGAAGATAATCGCGGACAGTACCGTCGTCGCGATCACTTTGGGGAGAAGCCGGGGCCGTTGCGGCGCGCCGGGATCGGTGCCCGCCTCCATCGCCTCGCCTTCGTGCTGGCTCTTCACGCCCCACGGCAACACCGCAAACAGCACGATCCACCACAGCACGAAATAGACTGCGATTGCTGCCGTGACCGACATAACTCAGGCTTCCTCAATCTCGATCAACGTGCCGCAGAAATCTTTCGGATGCAGGAACAGCACCGGCTTGCCGTGCGCGCCGATCTTCGGCTTCCCATCGCCGAGCACACGCGCACCCTGCGCCTTCAAACGGTCCCGCGCGAGCAGAATATTATCCACTTCGTAGCAGATGTGATGAATGCCGCCGTCCGGATTCCGCTCGAGGAAATTCGCGATCGGCGAATTGCTGCCGAGCGGCGAGATCAGCTCGATCTTCGTGTTGGGCAAGGTCACGAAGACGGTGACGACGCCATGCTCCGCCAGACGAACCGGCGCGGATACGTCGGCGCCAAGCATCCAGCGGTACACGGCCGAGGCCGCATCCAGATCCCGCACCGCGATTGCCACATGATTCAGTCGGCCGATCATTCAATCCTGCTCCACCGCTTATTCGGTTGAAGACCGAACCAATATTCCACTCGTCCCCGCGAAAGCGGAGTGTCTCAAGCGCTTCAAATCTGCTCTGATCAAGCCTGCACCACCAGCACGTGGCACAGCGGCTTCTTGCCCCACACCGCATTGACCGCCCCACGCACCGAGCGTGTGATCGCCTGTGTCAATGCATCCGGATCACGGCGGCGCGCCTTCGGCAACGACGCAATCGCGTCATCGACGGCCTCCATCACCACGTCTTCCATCGTCTGGTTCACGCCCACGGAAATCGGCAACCCGGTCATCTCGACCCAGGGATCGCCGACGATATCGCCGCGGCCCGACAGCGCGACCGCGACCGACACCACGCCCGCGAACGAAAGCTTCCGCCGTTCGGCAACCGTCCGTTCCTCAGCGTTCACGAGCAGCAAGCCGTCCTGATAAACGCGGCCGAACGGCACCTCGTCGATGACCTCCGCGGGGCCAGGCACGAGCCGCACCACGTCGCCGTTGCGGCACTCCACGACCTCCTCCACACCGAGCGAACGCGCGAGCTTGGCGTTCTCCGAGAGATGCAGCGCCTCTCCGTGAACGGGTACTACGACCTCGGGCTTCAACCATTCGTACATGCGGCGAAGCTCGCCCCGCCGCGGATGGCCGGAGACATGCACAAGGCCGTCGCGGTCGGTAATGACGTGCACCCCCTGCGTCACCATTGCGTTGATGATGCGGTTCACGGCCTTCTCGTTGCCGGGGATCGTACGCGACGAGAAGATCAGCGTGTCGCCATGATCGAGCGCGATGTCCGGATGGTCGTCGCCGGCGATCCGTGCGAGCGCGGCCCGCGGCTCGCCCTGGCTGCCGGTGAGCAGCACCATCACGCGGTCGCGCGGCAGCGAGGAAAAGGCATCCACCCCGCGAAACGCCGGCACGCCGTCGAGGAGCCGCATCTCTCGCGCAACATTGATCACCCGCTCCATCGCGCGCCCGACCACCACGACCTCGCGCCCCGCCTCGAATGCCGCCAACGCCGCCGAACGCAGGCGTGCCACGTTCGACGCAAAAGCCGTGATCGCAACCCGGCCCTTTGCCTCGCGCACGATCTTGACGAGGCTCTCCCCGACCTCTTCCTCCGACGGCGACTCCCCTTCGCGAACCGCATTGGTGGAATCGCAGATCACCGCGCGCACACCCTCGGCGCCGATCGCGCGGAATTTCTGCTCGTCGGTCGGCTTGCCGATCACCGGCCCCGGATCAAGCTTCCAGTCGCCCGTATGCACCACCGTTCCCACCGGCGTCCGGATCGCGAGCGCATTGCTCTCGGGAATTGAGTGCGCGACCGGGATGAATTCGACATCGAACGGCCCGATCTTCACCCGCCCGCCGACGGGCACGATCTTCACGGGAATCTCCGGCACGCCGGACTCGCCGAGGCGCTTCGCCTCCATCAGCGCCGCCGTGAACGGCGTGCAGTAGATCGGCACCTTTAGCCGCGGCCACAGCGAAAACACCGCGCCGAAATGGTCCTCGTGCGCATGCGTGAGCACGATTCCGGCCAGATTCTTCCGCTCGCCTTCGAGGAAACGGATGTCGGGTATGATCAGGTTGATGCCCGGCTGCGCCTCGTCCGCGAACGCCACGCCCATATCGACGCAAAGCCAGTCGCCGCCGCGGTCGGAGCCGAGCCCGTAAAGCGCGAGGTTCATGCCGATCTCGCCCACGCCGCCGAGCGGAACGAATACGAGCTGGTTGGGCCTCTTGATCAAACGAACCTCATCCCGCCGCCAGCGGAAACACATCGCCGGCCGCGACCGTCTCCCGCGTGCCGTCGCGATGCTTCAGCACGAGCGCGCCGGACTCGTCCACCGTCTCGAAAACGCCCGCCACGGTGCGGTTGGGAAGGCGGACCTCGATCGCTTCGCCGATCCCTGTGGCCCGCGCGAGCCAGGCCGCCCGAATCGACGCGAAATTCTCTCCGCGATCCCACTCCTTCAGGCGCACTGCGAGCGCCGCACCCAGCGCATCGAGCAGCGTCTCGGCATCGACCGCATAGCCCGCCGCCGCAAGATCGGTCGCGGGAAATTCCACATTCGCCGGATGATGCTTGCAGTTCACGCCGAAGCCCATGACCGTCGCCGCCGGTCCGCCGCCGAGACTCATGCCTTCCACGAGAATACCCGCGATCTTCGCGCCGCCAAGCAACAGGTCGTTCGGCCATTTCAGCTTGAGCTGCACGGGCGCGAGCCCGTGCGCGATATCGAGCAGCGCATCATGCAGCGCGAGCGCTCCCACAAAGCAGATGCCGGGGATGGCGGACGGCGGCGCCGGATCGGAGAGCAGCAGGCTCACATAGAGATTGCCAGGCTCGGAAACCCATGAGCGTCCACGCCGGCCGTGCCCCGCCGTCTGCCGCCGCGCGATGATCCACAGCGGCCCGATATCGCCGGCCCGCGCCCGTTCCAGCGCCTCCGCGTTGGTCGAGCCCACCGTTTCAAAAACGACAACCGGAATTCCTCCGGCGGTCGCAGGGAAGTCTGTCATCTCAAAAAAGCGATTTCGCCGCTGCCTCGGCCGCCGCCACGATCGGCGCGGGATAGGCGAAGAAGAAAATCACGAAAATGCCGGCGACCCCGAGCACGATCCGGAGCGGCGTCGCCATCGCCTCGAACGCCGGCCGCGCCTCATCCATGTACATAATCTTGACGATGCGCAGATAATAATAGGCGCCGACCACGCTCGCGAGGACGCCGATCACGGCGAGCGCATAAAGGCCGGCCTCGATTGCCGCCAGGAATACATAGAATTTGGCGAAGAAGCCCGCGAGCGGCGGAATGCCCGCGAGCGAAAAGAGAAGCGCCGCAAAGAGGAACGCGACCAGCGGCTGCGTCGTCGCGAGACCCGCAAGCTCGTCGATCTCCTCGACCGCCTTGCCGTTCCGCCGCATGGCGAGAATGCAGGCGAAGGTACCGAGCGTCATCGCCAGATAGATCGCCATATAGACGAGTACGCCCTGCACGCCGGCGATCGTGCCCGCCGACAGGCCGACGAGTCCGTAGCCCACATGGCCGATGGAGCTGTAGGCCATCAGCCGTTTGATATTGGTCTGACCGATCGCGGCGAATGCACCGAGCGCCATCGACGTGATCGAGAGGAAGATCACGATCTGCTGCCATTGCGGCACGATGCCGGGGAAGGCGTCGATCGCAACACGCACGAAGATCGCGATGCCCGCAGCCTTCGGGGCGGCGGCGAAGAAGGTCGTGACCGGCGTTGGCGCGCCTTCATAGACATCGGGCGTCCACATGTGGAACGGCACTGCAGAAACCTTGAAGGCCAATCCGGCGAACAGGAACGCGAGCCCGAAGATCAGACCCGTGGACGCGTCCTTCGCCGCCGCGGCGATCCCCGCGAACGAAACCGTCCCGGTGAAGCCGTAGATCAGCGACGCGCCATAGAGCAGCATGCCCGACGAGAGCGCACCGAGCACGAAGTACTTCAGTCCCGCTTCCGACGAGCGCACGTTGTCGCGGTCGAATGCGGCCATTACATAGAGCGCCAGCGACATCAACTCGAGGCCGAGATAGAGCGTGATGAGATCGCTCGCGGAAACGAGCACCATCATGCCGGCTGTCGCGATCAACGCGAGCAGGCCGTACTCGAAGCGCCGCAGCCGCTCCTTCTCCCAGAAGTCGGTCGACATGAACAGCGCCGCCGCCGCGCCGACCAGAACTAATACTTTGAAAAATCGAGAGAAATAATCGAGGACGAAGCTGTCGCCGAACGCCGTCAACCGCTCGCCCGGCAGCCAGATCACGAGCGCCGCTGCCACCGCGAGCAGCAGGATCACGGCGCCGTCCATGAACTCCGTCACCCGGTCGCCGCCTGCCGCGCCGACGAGGACGAGCGCCAGCGCGCCAGCGAGCAGAACGAGCTCGGGCAATGCAGGCATCAGGCTCTGAACATCGAACGGCATGCGAGGGGCCTCAGTGTATTTGCACGAGCGATGACGCGGCCGGAGCCAGCGCCGATTGCACGTCTTGCACGAGCGCCGCAACCGCCGCCGCGCTCGTGTCGAGCACCGGCCCCGGCCACACGCCGAACAGGATCGTCAAGAGCACGAGCGGCACGAACACCGCCACCTCGCGCGGGTTGAGATCGAGGATGTCCTTCAGCGCCGGCTTCTCCAACTGGCCGAAGACTACCTTTCGATAGAGCCATAGCGCATAGCAGGCGGACAGGATCACGCCCGTCGTCGCGAAGAACGCGACCCAGGTGTTCACCTGGAACGCCGAAAGCAGCGTCAGGAACTCGCCGACGAATCCCGAAGTGCCCGGCAGGCCCACGTTCGCCATCGTGAAGATCATGAACACAGCCGCATAGACCGGCATGCGGTTCACGAGCCCGCCATAGGCCGCGATCTCGCGCGTGTGCATGCGGTCGTAAATGACGCCGACGCAAAGGAACAGCGCGCCCGACACCAATCCGTGCGAGATCATCTGGAACAGCGCGCCCTGCACGCCCTCTTCCGTCAGCGTGAACATGCCCATGGTGACGAAGCCCATGTGCGCCACCGACGAGTAGGCGATCAGCTTCTTGATGTCCTCCTGCATCAGCGCGACGAGCGACGTGTAGATGATCGCCACGACCGAAAGCGTGAACATCAAGGGCGCGAAGAACTCCGACGCATCCGGAAACATCGGCAGCGAGAAGCGCAGGAAGCCGTAGCCGCCGAGCTTCAGGAGGATCGCCGCGAGGATCACCGAGCCCGCCGTCGGCGCCTCCACGTGGGCGTCCGGCAGCCAGGTATGCACCGGCCACATCGGCAGCTTCACCGCGAACGACGCGAGGAAGGCGAGGAACAGCCAGTTCTGCATACCTGCCGGGAATCCGTGCTTCAGGAGCGTCGGAATGTCGGTCGTGCCGGCCTGCCAGTACATCGCCATGATGGCGAGCAGCATCAGCACCGAGCCCGCGAGCGTGTAGAGGAAGAACTTGAAGGTTGCATAGACACGCCGCGGACCACCCCAAATGCCGATGATCAGGAACATCGGGATCAGACCGCCCTCGAAGAACACATAGAAGAGGACGAGATCGAGCGCCGCGAACGTGCCGACCATCAGCACTTCGAGGATCAGGAACAGGATCATGTATTCCCGCACCCGTTTCTCGACCCCGAAGCTCGCGAGAATCGTGATCGGCATCAGGAACGTGGTCAGGATCACGAGCGGCAACGAGATTCCGTCAAGACCCACATGATAGCGGAAGGTCCCGCCGAGCCACGGATAGCTCTCGACGAACTGGAAATCCGAAATCGAACGGTCGAATCCGGCCACCAGGAACAGCGAGACGACAAACGTGACAAGCGTCGTCCACAGCGCGATGTAGCGCGCGTTGCGCGTCGTCGCCTCGTCCTCGCCCTGCTGCAGGAAAATCAGCAGCGCGCCGGCAAGCGGCAGGAAAATGGTGACGGAAAGAACCGGCCAATCGGGGTTCATCCGATCCCTCCCCGCACCAGGAACCAGGTGATGAGCGCGGCGATACCGATCAGCATCACGAACGCATAGTGATAGAGATAGCCGGTCTGCAGCCGCACCACGCCCCGCGTCACATCGACGACGCGGGCAGACACGCCGTCAGGCCCGAACCCGTCGATCAGCCAGCCGTCGCCGCGCTTCCAGAGGAAACGGCCGAGGCGCTTTGCCGGCTCCACGAACAGGAAGTCGTAGAGCTCGTCGAAGTACCACTTGTTGAGTAGGAAGAGGTAGAGCGACCGGTGCCGGCGCGCGAGCCGCCGCGGCGCCTCCGGATCGTGGATGTAGAACCAGTAGGCGACCAGGAACCCGCCGAGCATCATGATCGTCGGCGCGGCCACCACCCAGGTCGGCGCGTGATGCATCTCCTCGATGATTTCGTGTCCATGCGCCGAGAACAGCGACCCCCGGAAGAAATCGACGATGCCGGTCTCCGTGGTGAACACCCCCTTGAAGGCAAGGCCGAGCACGACCGCGCCGACCGCCAGGAACGCAAGCGGGACGGTCATGGCCGGAGGAGATTCATGGATATGCTCGAGCGTGTGGTGATCGACCCGCGATGCACCGTGGAAGGTAAGGAAGATCAGCCGCCACGAATAGAACGAGGTCAGCGCGGCCGCGATCACCAGAAGCCAGAAGCCATATTGTGCAACCGCAGAATGGCCCGCGAACGCCGCCTCGATGATCGCGTCCTTCGAGAAAAAGCCAGCGGTCAGCGGGAAGCCGGTGAGTGCCAGCGTGCCGATCACCATCATCGCGTAGGTGAACGGAATGTGTCGCGCGAGTCCGCCCATGCGGCGGATGTCCTGCTCATGGTGCATCGCGTGGATCACCGAGCCAGAGCCGAGGAACAGGAGCGCCTTGAATGCCGCATGCGTAAACAGGTGAAACATGCCGACCGAATAGGCGCCGACGCCCATCGCCACGAACATGTAGCCGAGCTGCGAGCAGGTCGAATAGGCGATCACCCGCTTGATGTCGTTCTG
>Ga0180222_1000272_pt1 | contig 83717 bp, 93 predicted proteins | sample eDN5th37CKraftOP_FD_151336 | JGI IMG/M metagenome (GOLD analysis project Ga0180222, IMG submission 151336) | Enriched Organic Plus compost microbial communities from Emeryville, California, USA - eDNA 5th pass 37_C Kraft OP (version 2) (version 2) ... | reverse complement strand
CAAGCCGCACCAAGGGGCCGGCAACACACACCACAGCCACACCCGACCCACCCGGGTCACAGCCCAACGTAACTGCCTCAACAACACGAAGAAACTGCAACTACGAACTTAAGGACTCACATGCTCGCTATCGCCGCTGAAGGTGTCTACCGTCCGCAAGAAGACTCGCAGTTGCTCATCGATGCGCTGGAACGCAGTGGCGAGGTACCCGGCCGCCGCGTTCTCGATCTGTGTACGGGAAGCGGGGTTGTGGCGATCGCCGCCGCACACCTGGGTGCCGAACACGTGACCGCGCTGGACATCTGCCCGCGTGCCGTGGAATACGCCACGGCCAACGCCGCGGCGGCAGCAGCCGACGTGGACGTGAAGCTCGGCACCTGGAACGAGGCGCTCAACTGGGAGCCCTTCGATCTGGTCGTGTGCAACCCGCCGTACGTGCCCACCAGTCCTGCGGTCGATCCCGGCAGCGTGGCGCCGTGGGCCGGGCCCGCGACCGCCTGGGACGGCGGCGCGGACGGACGTATGATCCTCGACCCGCTGTGCGACGTGGCGGGTGCGATGCTCGCCGAGGGCGGCTCTCTGTTCCTCGTGCAGTCGGAATTCTCGGGTGTCGAGGAGTCCCTGACCCGCCTGAGCTGGAGCGGTCTCAAGACCGAGGTCGTCGTCACGCAGTCGATCCCGTGGGGTCCCGTGGTGACCGCCCAGGCGGAATGGCTGCGCGAAACCGGCCGGCTGCACGATGGTCGCGACGACGAGGTGCTGGTGGTCATCCGAGCGGACAAGCCATGACCGCGCAGCGCAGGACCGTACAGATCACCGACCGCGGCCCAATGCTGGTCGAAGGCCCGGTGTGCATCGAACTGCCCGACGGGTCGAAGGTCGAATCGGACCGGTTCATGGTCGCGGTGTGCACATGCCGCCGCTCCAAGACCTACCCGTTGTGCGACACGAGCCACCGCAAGCGGGTGAGGCCGGACAAGACGGCCAGACAGACCGCGTGAGCGGCAGCCACCGACAAACGATTTCGCCCCCACCGTCACGGTGGGGGCGAAATCGTCTGTGAATGATGACAGTGCGCCGTGTCAGTCGTCCAGGGGCCTGGTGAGCGAGCTGCGCTCGGCCGTCCAGCTCTTCATCAGATGATCGGCCAGGCGGTCTTCCAACGCGTCGAACGCGCGGATGCCGAACACCACGTCGGCGTCGAGTTCGGGTTCGCGCTCGACGAGGTCGCCGATCACGTTGAGCCGCACCACCTGTTCGTGCACGGCGTCGGCCTCCACGTGCTCGGCGTAGAACCGCACACACGGCTCGGGGGCACCGAGGCGCTTCAGCGCGGCCGTCAGCCGCTGCGATCCCGGAGACGAGGTGATCTCGGTTGCCGCGAAATGCCCGGCAGCGGCCCCGCGGAGTTTGCGGTGCAGCCCGAACATCGACATCAGGTTCACCAGCGCGAGGGACTCGGCGGGTACGTGTCCGATGTAGCCGAGGTAGGTGGTGTCCAGGCCGGCCGCCTCCATCAGGTCGGCGAAGAGCTGCTGGTGCAGGTGGTTGCCGTGGCCGGCCCCGTATTCGTCGTACTCGATCGCCACAAACGACGCCTTCGCCTGACCGCCGATCCTGGGGATCAGCCACGCGTGCGGGTCACCCTCCTTGAGGTGATACAGCGAACGGTGTACGAAGTACTCCCGCATCTGCTCCCACGTGCCGTGGTCGCGCAGGAAGTAGGACGGCCCGGTGCCGTCCACCGGCTCGACGGACAACCGCTCCATCTCACTGGCTGCGGTGACGTCGGGCGGGATGGTGCCGATCTCCTTACGAACGGCCTCGAGGAAGACGCGTTCGAGCTGAGAGCGCAAGTGCAGGAGTCCGGCGCTCCACTCCCAGTCGGGGTCGACGCCGTCGAACCCGCGGTAGTGCAGTTCGTAACAGACGTACAGCGCGAGTTGGATGTCCAGCCCCAGGGGGTCGGCGTCACGCAGCGGAACCCACACGGGTTCGAGGTGATTGTGCGGTGCACGGCCTTTGAGCTCGGATATCACCGCGGCCGATATGCGGCCCTGGGCGTCGGGAAGCGGCGGTTGCAGGGTGGTCGGGATAGTCATCATATTGCCCCCAGGATTCCCATTTGTGCCTGCGGTAAACCTCAAACGCGTCCTGGGCCTGGCGTTTTGCTGTGCGTTGATTGTGGTGCTCGTGGTCGTGTCGCGAACCGCGGCGGCGTTGGACAGTGGTATCTCACGGGCGTCGATGCCTCGTGGATTGTGCGGAAGAGAAACGAAGAAGCTGGGCACAGAATAGTTCCGGACCGCCGTCCGCATCCGGAAATGGGACGACGGCCCGGAACCAACCTGGTGTGCCGGATCAGTTCAGGGTGCCCGGGGCGCCGGTCCCCTCGCCGTTGGTCGCGCGCAACGTGGTCTGGCGGCCGAGTGCGACGCCGAGACCGATCATGAGCACCGCGAGCGCGAAGTGCAGCCAGTTGTCAGCGGAGTTCACCGGGACGAAGTTGGCCGAGCTGTGCGGATCGATCACGAGACCGTACAGCCACAACACCGCGTAGATGATGCCGCCGACGATCAGGTAGAGGCGGGCCGACGAAGGCTTACGCGCCATGGCCAGACCGGCGACACCGAACGCCAGGTGGACCAGGTTGTGCAGGACCGACACCGCGAAGATGCCCAGCAGCATGGCCTCGGAGTGGTGACTCGCGAACGTGAGGTCACCGTAGTTGGAGGTCAGGCCCGGGATGAAGCCCGCGATGCCGACCAGGAGGAAGACCGCTCCCACGATGAGCGCCGCCCACTGAAGGGGCGACCGGGCGGAGGTCCCGGGCCTCGTGGCGTGTGTTGAACTCATTGCTGACCTTCCCTTGATGTGGCCTCTGATGTGGCCTCGATGTACTTGCCGGCCATGGCGCCGGCATGCCGATCGACTACCCGGGCCGCCTTTCGGCGAAACTCCGTCGAGAACCTCGGCAGGCGTGCTGACCATCATGTTTGGTACTCCGACCCGGGGGTAGCCCGCTGCGCATGAATAACGCTGGACACCGGTTGCACGGTGCGCAGGCCCTTGCCACGTTGGTCGATATCGGGTTCCCGGCGATCGCGTCGGGCGTGATCGCACGACGGCCTCCTGTGCTCGGGCTGCTCGAGCGGATGCAAGCCGACGAACGCGCAGGCAAGAGAATGCGCCGGCTGCGCAGCGAGTTCGGCCGGGGTCCCGTCGAACTGGTGATACCGGGTCGACGCATCGTGGTGGTGACCGATCCCGAGGATGTCGGCGCGGTGCTGGCGCAGGCACCCGAGCCCTTCCACCCCGCCAACCGGGAGAAGCGCAAGGCCCTGCAGTGGTTCCAGCCGCACGGTGTCCTGATCTCTCAGGGCCCGATCCGCGAGCAGCGACGCGCGGTCAACGAGGCCGCACTGGACTCGGGTGCCGCGATGCACCGGTTGGCGGAATCGTTCGCGGCGAAGATCGCCGCCGAGGCGGACACTCTGGTCGCCAGGACCCTGCCGGGCCATCTCCTGGATGCCGACGAGTTCATGACCGCGTGGTGGCGGTTGGTCCGCCGGCTGACGCTGGGGGAGCGGGCCCGCGACGACCACGCGATCACCGACCAACTCGCGCGGCTGCGCCGAGCGGGCAACTGGTCGTTTCTGTCACTCCCGCACTACCGGGCACGTTCGCGGTTCTTGTCCCACCTCTACCGCTACGCCGAAGACCCCGAACCGGGCACGCTGGTCGGTGCGCTCGCCGACGTCCCGGCGAGCGGCGCGGTCGACCCCGTGGGTCAGATACCGCAGTGGCTCTTCGCCTTCGACGCGGCGGGCATGGCGTTGCTGCGGGCGCTCGCGGTACTGGCGACCCATCCATTGCAGCGCGATCGCGCGCTGGAGGACGCCGGCGAGCCGAACCGGCCGCTGCTGCGGCCCTACCTTCGAGGTTGTCTGCTCGAGTCGGTGCGGTTGTGGCCCACCACGCCGGCCATCCTGCGCGACACCACCGAGGACACCCACTGGCGTGACGGCGCCGAGCGCTTCACGGTTACCAAGGGTGCGGGCCTGCTGATCGTGGCGCCCGCGTTCCACCGCGACGACCAGGTGCTGCCCTTCGCGCACGACTTCGTTCCCGAGATCTGGATCGACGGTCGGGCCCAGCTCTATCCGCAACTCGTCCCCTTCTCGGCGGGGCCCGCCGAATGCCCCGGGCGCAACCTGGTGCTGTTCACCACGAGCACGCTGGCGGCGAATCTGTTGAACCGCTTGCACTTCGAAGTTCGGTCCGAGCCGCGGCCGGTGGCGGGCGAACCGTTGCCGATGACGTTCAACCACGCGGGCATCGAGTTCTCCCTGCGTCCCGCGCGGCGCGCGGTCACGGCGGCGACCGCGGATCCGGTGACGTGACGGGCGACGTGACGGGCGACGCGGACATCGGCTACGGCGAACGGCGTGGAACGGCGATGCGCGCCAGGTCATCCGCCACCACGAGCTCCCCGTCGTAAACCTCGGCCGCCTCCTCGAAGTGACGTTGCGTATCGCCGTAGCGTTGTGAGAAATGGGTCAGCACGAGTTTCCTCACGTGACACTCTGCTGCCACGCGCGCGGCCTGACGTGCGGTCAGGTGGCCGTATTTCAATGCGAGACCGGCATGTTCGTTGAGGAATGTCGACTCGATCACCAACATGTCGGTGTCCTCTGCGAGCGCGTACACCGCGTCGCACAACCGGGTGTCCATCACGAAGGCGAACCGCTGCCCGGGCCGGGGCTCGCTGACCTGGGCGAGGTGCACAACCTCGGGGCCTGGGCCCGTGTCCGTGCTCACCCGGATCGTTCCCTCGCGCTGCAACTCTCCGACGGCCGGTCCGTGAATCCCATACAGCGCCAGCAGATCTGAGCGCATGCGCCGAGAGTCGGGTTCGGTCAACCGATAGCCGATCGAATCGACGGAATGATCGAGCCTGCGCGCTTCAAGGGTTCCGAACGCACCGAAGGCGACCGGTCCGTCCGCCTCCACCGGATGTTCCCGGACGTCGACGGTGTCGTGGAACGCGCTTGCGTTGCGCAAACGGTTGAAGAACTCCTGCCCCGAGGCGGGGTAGTGGGCCGCGACCGGATGCGCGACGTGATCGAGCGACATGCGTTGCACGATGCCCGGAACCCCGAGGCAGTGATCGCCGTGGAAGTGGGTCAGGCACAGGTGCGTGACCGAACTCGCCGAGACACCCGCCAGCAGCATCTGGCGTTGGGTGCCCTCGCCGGGATCGAACAGGAAGCCCTCGTCGTCCCAGCGCAACAGGTATCCGTTGTGATTGCGCAGCCGTGTCGGAACTTGGCTCGCGGTACCGAGGACGACCAGCTCGCGCATCGACACCCCTTCGACACTACGGCTCTGCCGGGGCCTACCAGCGCCCTGGCGCGGCCATCTTGGATCAGCCGCCGAGGTTCGCCACGGCGGCCTCCAACTTGGCGGCCTCTTCTTCGAGTTCGTGGTCGGAGAGATCCGCGCCCCGGTCGCCACCCGATCTGCCCAGATCGGAGCGAGTGGCCACCTGCAGGGCCCCGCGGTACTCGTCGGTCTCGAGTTCGGTCGCCGGGATCACGGCGGTGCGTCCCTGTATGAGAACCAGGACAGCGTCAGGCGCGTCGGCCTCCAGCAGTCGGCGCACGTCGTCCGCGGAGATCGTCATGTCGGTGCTCCTCACCTGGGAATTCAGCCGGATCGGTTCGGTTGCGGGCCCTGGGGACCCGCTCAGGTATGCCCGTTTCCCGCGCGCTCGAAGCGCACCCCCGGGTTTTGCATCGACGCTCCCGGGGTAGCCCGAAGGGCAAGTCCGGCCTGCCCGGTGCGGACCGAAGATGATTCTGGGCGCCGCCGAAGGGAGCAGTAAATGGGCGACACCGCGAAAGATCCGGTGGACCATGCACGAACGACGAGGCCGCACGCCGGCGAGACGCTGAAGGACACCACCAACATCCCCGCGTTGATCCTGTTGTTCCTGGGCGGTGTGTCCTTCGTGTCGTGTCTGTTCGCGTTCAGCACGAGCCATGAGACGGTCGGTATCGTCCTCGCGGTCGTTGCGGCCCTGTTGTTCGTGGTCAGTGGTTCGTGGCTGGTGATCGAGCACCGGAGGGTGACCCGTAAGGAACGCCAGTGGAATGCCGCCCACCCGGAGGTGCACCAGAGCCGGCCCTGACCGGGAATTCACCCGCCGGGACGCAGCCCCGGCGGGTGCCGCTCGAAGCCGCCGCGCAGCATGACGCGATCGGCAGTTATGCGGGCGATGTCGGCCCACTCGACCACGAACGTCCCGCGGTGGCGCCAGCGCGCGATCGCGGCGATCACGGCAGGCGCGTTGATGCCGGTGCGCTCGTATCCCAGGTATGACGACCTCGTGTGGGGGCTGACGACCAGCCCGGCGAGCCGTGGTGCCGGAGGATTCTCGGTCGCCGAGCCCGCTACCGTGAGCCGCACGTCGATGACTGTTCCGACGCGGTGATGTCCCGCGTCCGTGACCATGAGCCCCAGCAGATCACTCAGCTGCATGGCGGCCGCCCGGTATGCGGGAGACGATGTGGTCGCGCAGCCAGTGTTCCACCCATTGCGCGTCGAAGTTCAGGTCGGTGGGGCGCAGCTGCAATGTGACGCCGATCGAGGCGACCACATCCCACGGGATCTCGTGCAGCAGGGACCGCGGCGGTGCTCCGCCGAGAATCCGGGTGATCACCACCTGGCCGGTCAGCAGCGAGGTGACGCGAGGCGCCGGAGTTCCGGCCGCGATCGGTTTGTCGATCTCGATGCCGTCGAGTTCGAGGTCGTCGACGATGCCCACCGGTGCTCCGTCGTCGTCGATCAATTGACGGTCCAGCAGGTGCAGGCGTGCATCCAGCGTCGTCCGGTGGGTCCGGCCACGGGTTGAGGAGCCGCTCACCGTCCGGCTCCCGTCACGATCATGAGCGGTATCGCGGCCAGCGAAGCCGCGAGGATGATCACCAGATAGACAGAGCCGAACATGTTGGTCACCTTTCCGTTCGTGTTCTCGCCCATGTATTCCGGATCGTTGGCGACGATGAGGATGGGCAGATAGGTCAAGGGCAGGGCGATCGCCGAGAACACCACCGAGTACTCGGTCACCAGAACCGGGTCGACGCCGGTGAACAGCACGGCGGCGCCCACCACGATGCTGACGAACATCACCACATGGAACCGCGCGGCCTGGGCGGGCCTGCGGAACTTGCCCCATGGCCAGCCGAGGAACTGAGCGAGTGTGTATCCGCTCGACAGTGTGGTCTCCAGCGCCGCACCGAAAGTCGCCGCGACGATACCGATGACCGCGAACGCGAGCGCGAGCTTGCCGCCGGCCTCGACGACGGGCATCACCACCTGTGACAGGGAGGTCACCTCGATCTGCTGGGGTAACAAAACCAGCGTGGCGCATGTGGCGATCGCGATGGACAGCAGCCCGCCGAGCGGGAAGCCCACCATGACGTTCATCCGGGAGACGCCGAGATCCTTGGTGGTCCAATGTTCTTCGACGGCGCCCGAGGAGAAGAAGAACACCTCGTACGGAGTCATCGCCGCGCCGAAGAGCGCGATCGCGTAGTACCAGTAGGTTGCCGCGGATTCCGATTCGGGGATCGCCGGCTGTACGGCCTGACCCGCGAGGTCGCCCCAGTTCGGTTGCAGCGCGAAGACACTGACGGCGAACACGATCAGGCACAGACCCAGGATCCCGGCGGCGTTCTCCATGACGGTGAACTTGACGCGCCAGACCACCAGCCACACCGCGAACGCCGCAACCGGTATCCACATCATCGTGCCCACGTCGGTGGCGAGTTGCAGCGCCAGGGCGACGCCGCCGATCTCGGCCGTCAGCGTCATGAGGTTGATGAAGAACGAGGCGCCGAGGTTGGCGGCGGCCGTGCGCGGGCCGAGGCGTTCACGGATGATCTCGAACGTGGCGCGGCCACTGACCGCGGCCACCCGTCCGGCCATCTGCGCGAACAGGCAGATGCCGACAACGCCGACCACCACCACCCACACGAGTGCCAGCCCGAAGCGCGAGCCGACCACGGCATTGGTGACCAGGTCGCCGATGTCGAGGAAGCCGCCGATCGCGGTCAGGATGCCGAGTGCGACCGCGAAGAACTTCTTCATCAGCGGTACCCGGTCTCGAGCGCGTCGGCCGCGGCCAGCAGATCGTCACGCAGGCGGGGCAGCGGAGGTTCGGCCGTGATCTCACGGACGCGGGCCGAGGCCGTGTTGAGCCGGCCGATGATGTCGGTCATGGACGCGGTGAGCAACCGCTGCCGACCGATGTCCGCCGCGTCTTCGGCTTCAAGATCGGCAATGCCCTTGTACGCCTTGAGAACTTCGTCCCTGGCGTCGGAGACCTGCACATTGGCCAACTGTCTCGATGTGCGATCGCGGATCCGCAGGTCCAGCGCGTAGGCGCCGCTGCGGGCCGCGGCCACCGTTTCCTCCATGGCCTGCGCGAGCCGGCCCGGCATACCGTCGCGATTGCTCGGGCAGCGTGTCAGCAGCAGGCCCAGCGCGATGATCATCAACCCGGTCAGCAACACCGTCCGGAGGTGACGTCGTCTGTCATCGACGCCGGCCATGATGCGTCGGCTTCGGCTCAGCCCGGAAGGGTTTCGCCACCCAGCGGCGCGAGTACCTCGCCGGTGTAGTACGACGACAGTTGGTCGGCGGCGAAGAAGACGTACGACGGTGCGATCTCGTCGGGTTGGGCCGCGCGGTTGTACGGCGTTTGCTCCCCGAACGACTCGACGCGGTCGGAATCCATGGTGGCAGGGATCAGCGGGGTCCAAACCGGCCCCGGCGCAACGCAGTTCACCCGGATTCGACGCTCGGTCAGTGACTGGGCCAGTGCATAGGTCAGTGCGATGACCGCGCCTTTGGTTGCCGAGTAGTCGATCAAGGTCTTGTTGCCGCGAAGTCCGTTGATGGAGGCGGTGTTGATGATCGCGCCGCCGTCGGGGAGGTAGTCGAGCGCAGCCTTGGTGACGTAGAAGAAGCTGTCGATGTTCACCGCGAACGTGTGCCGCCACTGTTCGTCGCTGATATCGGTGAACTCCTCGGTGGGACGTTGGTACGCAACGTTGTTGACCAGGATGTCGATACCGCCCAGCGCTCCGGCGGTGCGCGTGACGATCGCCCTGCACTGCTCGACCTCGGCGAGATCGCCGGGCAGTCGCAGACAGCGACGGCCGGTGCGCTCCACCAGCGAAGCGGTGTGGGTGGCGTCGTCGTGCTCCTCCAGGTACGCGATCGCGACGTCTGCGCCTTCCTTGGCGAATGCCACCGCGACCGCACGCCCGATCCCCGAGTCACCACCCGTGATCAACGCGCGCTTGCCCTCGAGGAGACCCCGGCCGACATAGTCGGCCATCTCGTCGTGCGGATCGTCGTCCATGTCCTCGGTATGGCCGGGATAGGGGATCACGTTGTGCTGATCGTTGAGATCTTGATCTGCGCCGGGTTTGTCGGATTCGAAAGATTCCATGGGTATTTCGCCTACCTAGCTATCGCGGGGGTCATCGGGGTCGAGGTCGACGGTTTCGCGTTGCTCCTGCCAGTCACCGTCGCCGGCCTCCAGCGGAGGGCCGTCGGGGTCGGACACCGAGTTCTCGTCGCTCTCGCCGATGAGCGGCCGGACGGCAGGTTGATCTTGTTCGACAGCGTCTGCGACAGGTACCTCGTCGGGTACGTCCTGGTGTTCCATGGCCGGGCGGATACCCGAGAAGTTCTCGATCAAACTCTTCGAGTGTTTAAGAGTGCAGTGCCCGGGTACGCCCGGTCTCATGACTTCAGACCGGTTGCGGTCGATCTTGGCTTGGCATGTGCACGGTTCCTGGATGGAATCGTTCGTTTCGGGCGGCCACCGTTATCTGATCCCGCTCAACGCGGCGGGCGACGCACACGGGCGTGGCCTGTGCGGTCGTAATTGGCCTGCCGCGCAAGAAGTCTCACTCGATCGCCTGCGTGAGGAAGACGTCGACCTCGTGGTCCTGCAGCGGCCCGAGGAGATCGAACTGGTCGAACGATTTCTCGGTCGGCGTCCCGGAATGGACATTCCCGCGGTGTATGTCGAGCACAATGCGCCACGGCCCTACGCCGTGGATGCTGTGCATCCGCTTGCGGAACGCTGTGACATCCCTGTGGTGCACGTGACCGATTACAACCGCTTGATGTGGGACACCGGCATCGCACCGACGCGCGTGATCACGCACGGAATCGCCGATCCCGGCAACCTTTTCAGCCCGGAGATCGGTGCCGCGGCGACGATGATCAACGAACCGATACGGCGCTGGCGAACAGTCGGGACCGATCTGCTCGCGAAACTGAGCACGCACGTTCCCATCGACGTCTGGGGCATCGGGAGCGCGGAGCTCAACATCGACGGCCGGCTCGGGGCGGTGCGGGGACGCGGCGACGTGGGACATCCACAGGTGCTGCACGAAATCGCGAGACGGCACGTCTATGTGCACACGGCGCGGTGGACCTCACTGGGGCTGTCCCTGCTCGAGGCGATGTTCGTCGGCATGCCGATCGTCGCCGTCGGTACCACGCAGGTGCCGATGGTGGTGCCTGCGGACGCGGGTGTGGTGAGCGCGGATGTCGAGGAGCTGGGATCCGCACTCCGGAGATATGTGAACGACCCGTCCGCGGCGGCTGTTGCGGGCAAAGCGGCCCGTGAATACGCACTGGTCCATTTCGGCCTCCACCGGTTCCTCACCGACTGGGACCGTCTGATCGCCGAATTCTGCCGGTGACTTCGAGGAGTGGTGAATGTAGATTGCGATGGTATCTGAGCACGCCAGCCCGCTCGCGGCTCTCGGCGGCGTCGACGCAGGAGGTCAAAATGTACACGTTGCCGAGCTGTCGGCGGCGTTGAGCCGCCGTGGCCATGAGGTGGCGGTCTACACCAGACGCGATGACCCGGATCTGCCCGAGCGCATCGTCACCCCCGACGGGTACAGCGTCCATCACGTGCCTGCCGGGCCGGCGGAGCCCATACCCAAAGACGAATTGCTGCAATACATGGGGGATTCGCGCGGTACCTCGACCGGTGCTGGTCGGCCGACCGGCCGGACGTCGTGCACGCCCACTTCTGGATGTCCGGCGTCGCCACCCAGCTCGCGGCACGCCACCTCAACCTGCCCGCCGTCCAGACTTTCCACGCCCTGGGCGTCGTGAAACGGCGTTACCAGGGCGCCAAGGACACCAGCCCGCCCGACCGGTTGAAGTTGGAGGCGATGGTCGCACGCTGCGCCACGTGGGTTGCCGCGACGTGCACCGACGAGGTTTTCGAGCTCATGAGGCTGGGCCGGTCGCGTTCGCAGACGTCGGTCGTTCCATGCGGTGTCGATGTCGAGCTGTTCCGGCCCGACGGGCCGAAAGCCCCCCGCGGAGAGCTGCATCGAATCGTCAGTGTCGGGAGATTCGTGCCGCGCAAGGGTTTCGACGTGGTCATCCGAGCACTGCCGAGCGTTCCCGGCGCCGAACTGGTCATCGTCGGTGGACCGGACCGGGCCGGCCTCGACAGCGACCCTGAAGCGTGCCGACTGCGCGAACTGGCGCGCCAACTCGGGGTCGGCGACCGGGTGAAGATGTACGGAGCGGTGGCTCGAAAGGACATGCCTGCCGTATTGCGCTCGGCCGATGTGGTCGCGTGCACTCCCTGGTACGAACCATTCGGGATCGTGCCGCTGGAGGCGATGGCGTGCGGAGCACCGGTGGTGGCTTCCGCCGTCGGCGGGATGCTCGACACCGTCGTACACGACGTGACCGGCCGCCTGGTGACACCCAAGCGGCCGGACCGGGTGGCCGAGGCGCTCAACGGTCTGCTGCGCGATGAGTTCCTGCGGCAGAGCCTGGGCGCTGCGGGGCGCGACCGCGCCCGGTCGCGCTACACCTGGGACCGCATCGCCGCGGACACCCTGCGAATCTACGACCGCATCGGACCGTCGGGCTACCAGCGGTCCGATGCGCCGAGCGCGTCGCTGGGGTGAGCGTGTCAGCGCTGACGGTCGCGCTCCAGAACGGCGAGCGCACTTTCGACAGACGACGGCAGTCGCCTGCGGTGGGTGATCACCGCGGGCAGACGCAGCACTGCCTCGACCGCCGCACGTGCGTGCTCGGTGTCGTGTGCGGCCGCCCGCAGCAGCGACGCGGTGGCCTCGACACAGTTCCGCGCGGGTCTGCGCAGCCAGGTGGTGAGCACGTCGTTACGCAGACTGCGAGCGTCCTGCGCCGCGGTGGTCGGCCGCTGCTGCGACGGTTGGTGGATGGCCGTCAGCTCGGCGCAGTAACACAGATCCCAGCCCAGCGCAGCCAGATCCAGTGCGAGCAGTCGCTCCTCGCCGCGGAAGTGCAGGATCTCACTGAATCCGCCCGCGGCCTCGAACGCCGTTTTCCTGACCATTGCCGAACACGCGAGGAACCCCAGGATCGAGGGACCCGGCAGGTCGTGGCGGTGTCCCAGGGCGCTGTTGGCCAACTGCTCGACGAGAGGATCCTCGCGGCGCTGCGGCCACACCTCGGTGCGGCCCGCGAGGACCGCGAGCGTGGGATACCGGTCGAACATCTGCGCGCCGCGTGCCGGAGCCTGCGGTTCCCACCACGAATCGTCGTCACAGAAGGCGACGTAGGGTGTGCGGCACGCCGCGACGCCGACGTTGCGCCCGACCGCGCCGAGATTCGACGAGAGCCCCATCACCGCGACGCGGCCCGCCGACCGGGCGGCGACACGACCCACCACCTTCACCGAGTCGTCATCGGACCCGTTGTCCACCACGATGATCGGGCAGGCAGTGGTATCCAGAAGGCGCTGCACCACGCGGGAGAGTTCCGGTGCGCGGTTCCGGCTCGCGATCACGAACGACATCTTCTGCTGCAACGCACTCTCATCCATAACCCCGCGAGCTACCCGCGACGACGATCGGTAAACCGCTGTGCATGAAATGAAGCGTGTCCTGGTCACCGGAGGAGGCGGATTCCTCGGCGGCCATCTGTGCGAACGGCTGCTCGACGGCGGCCTCGAAGTGTTCTGTGTCGACGACCTGTCGACGAGCGCCCCGAGCACCGTCGACCTCCTGAGCGGACGAAGCGGGTACACCTTCGTCCACCACGACATCAGCGCCCCGCTGACGGACGTGCCCGTTGTGGACACCGTGTTCCATCTGGCATCACCGGCCTCACCGGTGGATTACCAACGCATGCCGGTACAGACCCTGCGCACCGGTTCACTCGGCACCGCCAATGCGCTGGATTTCGCCGAACGCTGCGGCGCCCGCTTGATCCTGACCTCCACCAGTGAGATCTATGGCGATCCCTTGGAACATCCGCAGCGCGAAACCTATTGGGGTAACGTCAATCCTGTTGGGCTGCGGAGCGTCTACGACGAGGCCAAGCGGTTCGCCGAAGCGTTGACTTTCGCATACCAACGCGCCAGAGACGCCGACATCGGAGTCGCGCGGCTCTTCAACACCTACGGGCCGCGGATGCGTGGCGACGACGGGCGCGTCGTGCCGACGTTCTGCCGGCAGGCACTGTGCGGGGAACCGATCACGGTGCACGGCACGGGACGGCAGACCCGCTCACTGTGCTACGTCGACGACACGTCGACGCATTGATCGCGCTCGCAGAATCCGATTGCACGGGACCACTCAACATAGGCAATCCCCACGAGATGACGGTGTTGGAGATCGCCGAGACCGTGCGTGAGCTGGCGGGCAGTGCGTCGTCCATCGAGTTCCTGCCCCTCGGTGAGGACGACCCGCAACGACGGTGCCCCGACATCACCGCCGCCAGAGAACAACTCGGCTGGCAACCCAAGATCGGATGCCGCGAAGGGCTTGCGAGAACGCTCAAATGGTTTTCTGTGCAACAACATTAGGAGATGGACGTGCGGATTCTGGGAATCAATGCGGTGTTCCACGACCCGGCCGCCGCGCTGGTCGTCGACGGCCACATCGTCGCAGCCGCCGAAGAGGAACGGTTCAGCAGGCGTAAACACGGCAAGGAGGCAGTCGCGTTCTCGACGTGGGAACTCCCCGTACAGGCGGCGCGTTGGTGCCTTGAACAGGCCGGCCTGTCGCCATCGGATCTCGATGCTGTCGGGTACTCCTATGATCCCCGGCTGATGCAGGGGCAGGGCACCGACCTCGCGGGCCTTGACCGTGACTGGGAGTACCTGCGAACGCTGTATGCCGAACGGGCGCCGCGCTTCCTGCAATCCGCCCTGCCGGGACTCGATCCCGATGTGGTGCGGTATGTCCGGCACCATGTGGCGCACGCCGCCTCGAGTGCGCTGGCCTCACCCCACCCCGATTGCGCGGTGCTGGTGGTCGACGGCCGCGGTGAGCGGACATCCATGCTCATGGGGGATTACACCGACAACAAACTCGACATCCTGGCCACGCAGGACCTGCCGCATTCCCTAGGCCTCCTGTACGAGGACCTGACGCAGCATCTGGGCTTCAAACGGTCCAGCGACGAGTACAAAGTCATGGCGATGGCGTCCTACGGCAGGCCACGTTTCGTCGACGAATTCCGGGAACTCGTCCGCGCCACCGGTGACGGTGGTTTCCGCACCGAACCGGTGGACTGGGATCGGTATGGCACGGAGTGGGATGACCGTGTCGACCTCGCGTGCAGCGTCCAGTGCGTCGTCGAGGAGGTCCTGCTCGATTTGGTGCAGTGGCTGCGCGCCCGCACCGACCATGAAAATCTCTGTCTCGCCGGTGGAGTCGCCCTCAATTGCGTGGCGAACTGCAAGCTGCACAACAGCGGAGGTTTCCGCAGCGTGTGGGTGCAACCGGCGGCGGGGGACTCGGGTACGGCGCTCGGGGCGGCGCTGTCGCTGGCCGCCGAGGCCGGCGAACCGATCACACCGATGCCGACGGCTGCGCTCGGCCGGGGCTTCTCCGACGACGAGATCGAGGCGGTGCTCACCGAAGCCGCTGTGCCGTTCGAACGTCCACGCGACTTCGCCGCCGCCGTAGGTGACGCACTGGCCGAGGATCGGATCGTCGGATGGTTCCAGGGACGGTCCGAGTTCGGGCCGAGGGCGCTGGGCCGCCGGTCGCTGCTGGCCGACCCGCGTCGCGCGGAGAACCTCGACCGTCTCAACGCTGTGAAGGGCCGTGAGCAGTTCCGCCCCGTGGCACCCATGGTGCTCGCCGAGTGCGCCGCCGAGATCTTCTCCGGGGGACCGCTTCCCAGCCCGTACATGCTGTTCGTCCACGACGTGGCCCCACAGTGGCGGGCACAAATCCCCGCGGTCACCCACGTCGACAACACGGCGCGCATACAGACCGTCGACAACGACGATGCGCTGCTGCACGCCACGATCAGCAGATTCGCCGAACGCACCGGTGTGCCGGTGATCGTCAACACCAGTTTCAACACCGCGGGCCGACCCATGGTCGACACTCCACGCGACGCCCTGGAATGCTTCGGCAGCGCACCCATCGACGTGCTCGCGATCGGCCCGTTCCTCGTACGGAGGCCTCGTTGAGCTCGACCGGTCCGGACTTCGCTGTCGTCATCCCCACCATCGGACGGCCCACCCTGCAGCGCCTGCTCGCGGCTCTGGAGAGGGATCTGGTGAACACTCCTGGTGTCACACCGCAGGCGGTGATCATCGTCGACGACCGGGCGGAAGCTGTTCCACCCCTGCTGATCACGTCGGAGCTTCCGATCACCGTGGTGCGCAGCGGAGGCCGCGGGCCCGCCGCTGCGCGTAATGCCGGGTGGCGCCGTGCCGACGCCCGCTGGATCTGCTTCCTCGACGACGACGTGCACCCTGATCCCGGTTGGGCCGCGGCGCTCGCGGAGGATCTCGCGGCCGCCGACGCCACCGGGGCCGTCGGCTCGCAGGCGATCATCGGTGTTCCGGTCCGGCCCGGGCGACGCGTCTCCGACGACGAGCGGCGAACGCAGCGGCTTGAGACCGCGCAGTGGATCACCGCCGACATGGCGTATCGCAGATCCGCGCTGGTCGAGGTCGGCGGGTTCGACGAGCGCTTTCCCCGCGCCTACCGCGAGGATTCCGATCTGGGGCTTCGGATCACGTTGTCGGGGAAGGCCATCGTGCAGGGTGGTCGCCGCTCGACACATCCCGTGGCACGGGCGAGGTGGGCAAGCAGCGTGCGTGCACAGGTCGGCAATCGAGACGATGCCCTGTTGCACCGCAAGTACGGCAAGGGCTGGCGACCGGCCATCGGTGAGGGCCGGGGCCGCCTGTCCGCGCACATCGCGACGACCGTGGCGGCCTGCACCGCGCTCGCCGCGCGCGACCGCCAGGTGTCGCGGTGGGGCCGCATAGCGTGGTGCGCCCTGACCGCCGATTTCGCGCTGCGCCGGTTCCTGTCCGGGCAACGCACGGTCGGCGAAGCGGCGCGGATGTTGGTGACCAGCATCCTGATCCCACCGGTAGCGGTGTATCACCGCCTGCGCGGGGAGTGGGACCACCGTGCCGCACGTCGTGATCCACCGCTCGCGGTGCTTCTGGACCGGGACGACACGATCATCGAGGACGTCCCGTATCTCAACGATCCCGGCGGTGTCGTTCCGGTGGCCGGGGCCGACGACGCGTTGAACAGCCTGCGCGCCAACGGGATACTGCTCGCGGTGGTGACGAATCAGTCCGGGGTCGCAAAAGGGCTGATCGACACGGACCAGTTGGCCGAGGTCAACGCGCGCGTCGACGAACTGCTCGGGCCGTTCGACACCTGGCAGATCTGTGTGCACGACGCAGGCGACGGGTGTGAATGCCGCAAACCCCGGCCCGGCATGGTGCTGGCCGCCGCCGAGGCGCTCGGTGTACCTCCCGACCGCTGCGTGCTGATCGGCGACACCGGAGGCGACGTGCAAGCCGCACTGGCTGCCCGCGCCCGAGCGGTCCTGGTGCCCACCGGGAAAACCTTGCCGCACGAGGTTTCACATGCGCGTGAGCGGGCACGCGTGGCGTCGACGTTGACCGAGGCGGTGGCGATGGTGCTCAAGGAGGCCCGATGACCCGAGCGGTGGTGGCGCGACTCGACAGTGCCGGTGATGTGCTGATCACCGGTCCTGCGGTACGGGCCGTCGCGGCGGCCCACGACTCGGTGACGTTCCTGGCCGGTCCGCGAGGCCGCGCCGCGGCCGAGATGCTGCCCGGTGTCGACGATGTCATCGAGTGGCAGGCACCATGGGTGGACTTCGACTCCCCCGAGCTCACCGCCGGTCATGTGGAGGCGCTGGTCAAGCAGCTAAGCGATCTGACGCCCGAGCGTGCGCTGATCTGCACGTCATTTCACCAGTCGCCGCTGCCCTTGGCGCTGCTGTTCCGAATGGCCGGGGTGCCATGGATCGGCGCCATCAGCGAGGACTATCCGGGAACTCTGCTGAACCTGCGACACCACGTCGAGCCGGGCGTACCGGAACCGGAACGCGCGTTGTCCCTCGCGCGGGCAGCCGGATTCGACCTACCCGCCGGCGACGACGGGTCACTGCGGGTGCGCACGGCACCCGGGCTGCCACGTGAGCTCGCCGATCGGATCGGACCCGACCCGTTCGTGGTGTTCCACCCCGGTGCCGCGGTTCCGGCGCGCAGGCCCACCGCCTCACGCAGCGCACGCATGGTCCGCGCGCTGCACGCGGCAGGCCATCGGGTGGTGGTCACCGGGGACGACCGCGAACGGGATCTGACAGCCGCGGTCGCAGGCGATGTCGCGGTCGACCTCGGTGGCGCCACGGCGCTCACCACGCTGGGCACGGTCTTCGCGCACGCCGAGACGGTCGTCGTACCGAACACCGGGCCGGCGCATCTGGCGGCCGCGGTCGGCGCCCCGATCGTCTCACTGTTCGCGCCGGTGGTGCCGGCATCGCAGTGGAGCCCGTACGCGCGCAACGTCATCCGGCTCGGTGACCAGAATGCGCCGTGCCGTCAGACCCGTGCCCGCGAGTGCCCGGTGCCCGGCCATCCGTGCCTGGACGGCATCACCGACACCCAACTGGTGGACGCGGTCGAACGACTGGGAGGGAGACCACGATGAAAGAAGCGGTGGGCAAGGTGATCAACCCCACATCAACTGCCTCGGCAGGGATAGGCCCGATCGGTGACCACGTCGCCGCACTCGGACACGCGGTCGGTCGAATCGACTGCGAGACCCCGCGCCTGACCCGGTGGGGCAGACACCTCGCGCAGATCCTCACCGGCGGAGGCCGATTACTGGCCTGCGGTAACGGCGGCAGCGCCGCGGAGGCCCAGCACCTGACCGCCGAACTCGTCGGACGGTTCCGTGACGAACGGGTCCCGTTGTCGGCCATCGCGTTACACGCCGACACGTCGGCGCTCACCGCGATCTGCAACGACTACGGCGCCGAAGAGATCTTCGCCCGCGGCGTACACGCGCACGGCCGCCCAGGCGATGTGCTGGTGGCCCTGTCGACCAGCGGAACCAGCCCGAACGTGCTCGCGGCGGTCAAGGCCGCCCACGCCGAAGGGCTCACCACGTGGGCCATGACCGGGCCCGCACCCAACCCGCTGGCGGCGATGTGCGATGACGCGATCTGTGTCGAGGCGCCCAACACAGCAACCGTGCAGGAGATCCACCTGCTGCTGGTCCATGCGTTGTGTATCGCGCTCGACGGCGTATTGCCCATGAGCGGAGGGGTTTTGGGGGTGCGTGATGCGCGGTGACCCGCTTGTGATCGTCGGGGACTGCATGCTCGACGTGGATGTCGAAGGAACCGCGACACGGCTCAGTCCCGAGGCGCCGGTGCCCGTGGTGGACGCCCAGCGGGTCTGGCACCGACCGGGCGGGGCGGGCCTGGCGGCCATGCTCGCCGCGCGAGGCGAACCGGACGTCGTGCTGGTCACCGCGCTCGCCGACGACGAGGACGGCCGTCGCCTTCGCGGCCTGCTGGAGCGCGCGGGCGTCGCGGTGGTCTCACTGCCGCTGAAGGGAACCACGGTGTGCAAGACCAGGATCCGTGCGGTCGGACAGTCGATGCTGCGTCTGGACCACGGTGACGGCACGGCCGCCGACGACGAGCTTCCCGCTCAGGACGCGGGTGCTGCACCAGGCGCGGGCGATATGCGTCGCCGACTACGGCCGCGGCGTCACGGCGCACGCCGGTATCCGCGGAATCCTCGGCGACGTTGCCGCGCGGGTGCCGGTGGTGTGGGATCCCCATCCGCGCGGTGCGCCACCGGTGCCGGGATGCCGGCTCGTGACCCCCAACGAGGCCGAGGCGCAGGGTCGCTCGGCCGAGACGATGCGCGAACAGTGGCAGGCCGACGCCGTGTGTGTGACCCTCGGCTCACGGGGAGCGATGGTCGCCACGGAGGACGACGGCACGGTGCTGGTGGCGGTGCCCAGCACCGTGATGGCCGCATCGGGACGATCCGACACGTGCGGCGCGGGCGATCGCTTCGCCGTCGCTGCCACGCTCGCACTCGCCGACGGGCATGCCGTCGTGCCCGCGGTCACCGCGGCCGTCGAGGCCGCCGGCAGGTTCGTGGCCGCAGGGGGTGCGGTGGGGGTGTCGAGTCCGGCCGAGTGCGGCGGATACCGGGGCGCCGCGGGAGAAGCGACCGCGGTCATCGGGGACGTGACCGAGATACGAGATCGCTTGCGCAGCAGGGGCGGACGTCTCGTGGCCACGGGAGGCTGTTTCGACCTGCTCCACACCGGCCATGTGCGGCTGCTGCACCAGGCGCGCCAACTGGGCGACGCCCTCGTGGTGCTGGTGAATTCGGACTCGTCGGTGCGGGCGCTGAAAGGTCCTGACCGCCCGGTGATGGCCGACGTGGACCGTGCGCGGGTCCTCGCGGCACTGGCGTGCGTGGATGCCGTGGTGATCTTCGACGAGTCCTCACCCGAACAACAGTTGGAGCGCCTGCGTCCCGACGTGTGGGTCAAAGGTGGTGACTACACCGAGGCCGATCTGCCGGAGGCCGCAGTCGTACGCCGCCACGGTGGGGAAGTTGTCCTGCTGCCCACAGTGGCGGGCTATTCATCGTCGAATCTGATCGCAGCGATGCGGTCATGACAAGAGGGGGAGTCACATGAACACGAACATCGGGAACGTGATCATCACCGGCGGCGCGTCGGGTCTGGGTGCTGCCACCGTCGAAGCCGTTGTCCGACAGGGGGGTACACCACTCGTCCTGGACCGGAACACGCCCGCGGCGGACGTGCCGTACCGCTGTGTCGACCTGGCCGACACCGAGGCCGTCGAGACCGCGGTCGCCGCACTGGCCGACCAGGTAGGCGGTGTGGTCAACGGTGTGTTCACCGCCGGGGGCACCGACGCGTGCGGCAAGCTCGCCGATGTCCCGGTCAAGGACTGGGAGCGGGTGATCCACGTGAACCTTCTGGGAACCGTGGCGGTGGTCCGCGCGGCGCTGCCCTACCTCAGATCGAGTGGGGGACGCATCGTCACGTGCGCTTCGACGCTGGGCGTCAAGGCCGTGAGCGACGCCACCGCCTACTGCGCGTCGAAGTTCGGCGTCGTGGGTTTCAGCCGCGCGCTGGCCGCCGAACTCGCGGGCGAGGTGGGCGTCACGTTGTTGATCCCCGGCGGGATGCACACAGCGTTCTTCGACGGACGGGACGAGCAGTACAAGCCGCCGGCGGATGCCAAGCTCAACGATCCGGCGAACGTGGCCCAGACGGTGCTGTTCGCGCTCTCCCAGCCCGCCGGGTGTGAGATCCGGGAACTGGTCGTCTGCGCATCCACCGAATCATCATGGCCGTGACCTCACCGGGAACCCAGTGGAATTCGTCCGTCGAGCACGTGCTCGTGCTGCGGGCGCTGGGACTCGGTGACCTGCTGACGGGCATACCCGCGCTGCGCGGCCTGCGCCGTGCCTTTCCCGGCGCCGTCGTCACGCTGGCCGCCCCGCAGCGGTTCGCCGATCTGGCCATGCTCTCCGGCGCGGTGACCGAGGTCCGGCCCACCGACGGACTGGGGCGGCTGCGGCCCGGGCCCCGACCGCCGGATCTCGCGGTCAACCTGCACGGCAGCGGGCCGCAGAGCACGGCGGATCTGCTGGCACTGCGACCCCGGACATTGCTCACCCACCGCCATCGTGAGTATCAGGATGTGTCCGGCCCGCCGTGGCGTACCGATCTGCACGAGGTGGATCGCTGGTGTCATCTTCTGCAGTGGTACGGCATCGACTGCGATGCAGAGGATCTCGCGTTGCCCAGACCCGCGGGGTATGACGACTTCTCCGGGGTGGTGGTGATTCATCCCGGTGCGGCGTACCCGGCGCGCAGGTGGCCGGTCGAGCGGTTCGCCGCGGTCGCAGGCGCTCTGCGCGCTGCCGGTCACGATGTGGTGGTCACCGGAGACGCGAGCGAGGAAGACCTCGCACGTTCGGTCGTCGAGCTCGCCGGTCTGCCCGAAACCTGCTTGTTCGCAGGCAAGCTCGATGTGCTGGGACTGGTGGCGCTGATCAGCGACTGCCGGCTGTTGGTGTGCGGCGACACCGGGGTCGGCCACGTCGCGACGGCCACGGGTACGCCTTCGGTGCTGTTGTTCGGGCCCACCCCGCCCAGCCGTTGGGGCCCGCGCGGGAACGGACCGCACGTGGCGTTGTGGGCCGGCGACCGGGGCGATCCGCACGGCCAGGAACCGCACAGCGGCCTGCTGCTGATCACAGTGCCCCGAGTGCTCGACGCCGCGCGAGAACTTCTGGGGGTGCGAGCGTGAAGGTGGGCGTCGTCGGAGTCGGCTACGTGGGATTGACCACCGCGGTCTGCCTCGCCGAGCGGTCCCACGACACCGTGTGCATCGACATCGACGAGAACCGCGTGCGGCAACTGTCCTCCGGCATCACACCGATCGACGAGCCCGGTCTTCCAGAACTGCTCGAGGCCGGACTGCGGCACGCGACGCTGCGATTCAGCAGTGACATCGGGGCGCTCGCCGATCGCCAGGTGGTGTTCGTATGTGTTCCCACGCCCAGCGGCGACGACGGGTCGGCGGACCTGCGCGCGGTCGACGACGTCGTTGAGGGCGTCGCGCGGGTCGGTGCGGCAGGAGCGGTACTCGCGATGAAATCGACAGTGCCGGTGGGAACCACGCGCCGGGTCGAAAACCGGCTGCGCGAGGTTGGAATCCGCGCGGTGTCCAACCCGGAGTTCCTGCGGGAGAGCCACGCCGTCTACGACTTCCGCCACCCCGACCGGATCCTGATCGGGTCTGATGACGAGGCGGCGGCAGACGTCGTGGCTCGGGTGTACGGCGAGACGGCCCGGGAAACGGCGATGCGCATGAGCCCCGAGAGCGCCGAGCTCGCGAAGTACGCCAGCAACGCATTCTTGGCATTGAAGGTCTCGTATGCCAACTCGCTGGCCCAGCTGTGCGCACATGCCGGTGCAGACATCGGCGACGTCGTGCGGTGCATGGGCGCCGACGTCCGGATCGGACCGCACTTCCTGCAACCGGGCCCGGGGTGGGGCGGATCGTGTCTGCCCAAGGACACCGCGGCGCTGCTGCACACCGGTCGCCGCTACGGCGTCGATCTCCCCGAGGTGTCCTCGGCGTGTGCGACCAACCGCGCGCAGGCCGCTCGGATCATCGCCGTGCTGCAGCGCAACATGTCCGCTCCCATTGCCACCGCGCGTGTGGCGGCACTCGGCCTGACGTTCAAGGCCGGCACGTGCGACATCCGGGACTCGCCCGCGTTGGCGGTGTGCGAGGAGATGGCGCGCGCGGGCGCCCAGATCAACGGTTACGACCCGCGACTGGAGATGATCGACCACGCCGTGCTGCGTCGCTCCTCGGTGGCCGCGGTGGACGACCCCTACCTCGCGACCAAGGACGCCGACGGCATCGTCATCTTCACCGAATGGCCCGAATTCCGCGATCTGAACTGGTCGAGGATCGCCGATCAGGCACCGGGCGCGGTGGTGGTGGACACCCGCAACCTGCTCGACCCCGATTCGGTGAAGGCCCGCGGTCTGACATACCTCGGCAACGGCAGACCCGCGGGGTTCTGAGCGTCAGCCGCGCGCCATCCTCCGGATCAACCGGGCAGTCGCGCGGTCCAGCACGGACTGACGCTCATCGGCAGACCGCGTGCGCGCGGCGCGGCGCACCGCGGACTCGATCGTGATGCCGTTGCGGTAGGCCTGCACCACCCGTGGGTCGACGTAGGCACTGCGCGCGACCGCAGGGGTGTTCCCGAGAGCTTCGGAGACCTCCCGCATCACCGCCGACTCGACGCGCTTGACCACTTTGGGGTCCACCGGCGGATCGGCATCGACGAACGCCTCGGCGGCCAGCACCGTGCCGTGCCAGGTACGCAGGTCCTTGACCGTGTAGTCTTCACCGACCATCTCTTTGAAGCGAAGATTGAGGTCGTCGGCGTGGACCTCCACCCAGTCCGCCGATTCCTGGTACGCCAGAAAACGTTCCCCGCGCTTGCGGTGTCGCTGCAGGGCCCGCACGGCACGGACCACGTCGTCGTCCTCGACGAGCAACGTACGCCGTACCCCGCTCTTCGCCGGATAGTCGAACTCCACTCCGTCGCGGCCCACGCTCACGTGCTCGCACTGCAGTGTCGCGATACCGAACGAATTGTTCTCCTCGGCGTATCTCTCACCGCCCGCACGGAAGTATCCGAGGTCGAGCAGACGCAGCCCCAGCGCCAGCACCCGATCGCGGCGCAGGCCTCGCCGGGCGAGATCGGCTGCCACGTGCTGTCGCCAATCATGAAGCCCTGCAGACATTTCCAGTACGCGGTCGAATTTCTCCTCACTGCGTTCCTGTTGCCACTGCGGGTGGTACAGGTACTGGCGCCTGCCTGCGACATCGGTGCCGACAGCCTGGATGTGCCCGGAAGCATGCGGGCAGATCCAGACCGCCTTCCAGGCCGGGGGGATGACGAGATCGTCGATGCGCTGCAGCACCTTGCGATCAGTTACCGCCTGCCCGTCGGGCCTTTGATAGCTGAAGCCTCGGCCCCTGCGGATCCGCTTGATCCCGGGGCCGTCGACGACGCTTCGACGCAGCCGCATGATCAGCAGCTCGCGACGCGTTTAGTGCCCGCGTAGGCACGGGTAACCCGCAGGAGTGACGCGGGTGGGCCCTCGGGCAGGAGACGGTGAAGAGGTTCGCCGGTTGTCCCTGGGCGGCAATCCGAAATGGATGGGGCTGCCGTCATCGCAGCGGCCGCCGATCACGATGGTTCATCCCGAGCGGTTACCCGGTGCCCCGGCGCCGTACACCGTCGACCGGCGTCGTGTGGTGGTCGAGGTCCCGGCGCGCGAGGCGATGCTCGCGACGCTACGCAACATTCTCGGGGCGATCGCGACCTTCGAGGGCCTGGACAGTGACGTGGTCGCCGACCTGTGCCTGGCGGTGGACGAGGCGTGCGCGGTGCTGATCAACGCGGCCGCGCCGGACTCGCTGGTGTCTCTCGACATCGTCGCGGACGCACAGATGCTCGTCGTCGACGCGTCAACCACATGTTCACGTCCTGAGGACGCGGGCCTCGGTCGCTTCAGTGAGCGTGTGCTGTCGGCGCTGACCGATGAGGTCGGCACGTTCGCGGCGGCGGCCGACACGGCGAACAGCACAGAAGACGATCCCGGAAGCAGCCCCGAAAACGGCACGGACCCCCGAGGGGTGTTCGGGATATCCCTGACCACCCGACGGAGGCCGCCGACCGCTTCTGACCCGGTGTCGGACTAAGTGTTCTCCACCAGTTGCAGTGGTCGTTGATCGCTCTTGCGGGACAACGCCGACGCAACGTCGGGAGAGGTGGTCAGCCCGGAGCCCGGATCACAGATGCGGAGCACCCGTGTGACGGCCTTGCTCGGCACCACCACCCACTCGGCGTCGGCCCCGGCGCACCGCACATTGAGAGTGTGCAACGTGGTGAAACACGCAGCTCCGAAGAAGGCGACATCGCTCAGGTCGAGCACGAGTTTCGTGTTCCGTGTGAGGGCCTTCAGGGCATAGTCGGTGAGGAGGCCTGCATTGGAGGCATCCAGGTCGCCGTGAACTGTCACGACGGCGGTCGTGGTGTTGATCCGTTCGGTGGTGAAATGCGCGTGTTGTCGTGCATGGCTGCCGCTGTGAGGACTACTCCTCTTGGCAACGCTGATTGTGGGCATGTGTGACTCCATCAGTAGAAAACACGATTCGTACTGCAGTCACGTCACTCAGGCTCTGCTCGCTCAAAGCCCCCGGGCGCAGGGTGTGCTGGCCTGCACGTCGATGACGATTCCAGCTGGCTGTGAACTCAACCTGGGTCGAACTTTACGCCAGATCGTTACCATCGACAATTGCGTTGGCTCGGTTCTCATAAAACAATCAGCAACGCCCGTGCGGCCCGCCGAAGTCGCGAAAGTTGTTGCGGCAGAAACAACATTAGTTTGCCAACAGGCGACGAGCACGTGTCGTCCCGCTTATACCGGATTGCTGTCGCGCGCGTCGGCGTTATCGGGGAACATGCGTCCGGAGCCACCGAAACCGGCGGTCATCCGCCTGTGGCGGGTTTTGCTGGCGTGGTCGGTGGCGCCCCGGACCGACTTCCGACGCGCCACGGTTCGACGCATCGGCGTGCGACATCCGTGTTCGCCGACTTGGTTTGGTACTCGAAGTGTCCGGGTATCCGGGCCGCATGAGATTCGGTGGCTTGTTCGGAACGCTAGTTCTCATCTGGTTGCTGATCGGAGTTCTGGCCGCGTGGCAACGCGACTATTTCCAGAACGGCACAACCGATTGCGCGACAGCGGGCCAAATTGCGCTCACTGTGTTGGCCGGACCGCTCAACTATGCCGGCGTCAACCCGAAGGTGGGCGAGTGCCGCCTGCCCGAACCCAGTGCGATGCCCGTCATCGCCAACCTGAAGTGAGGTCGTCATGATTGTCTTCGGAGCGATTCTGCTCATCCTCGGCCTGGTGCTGAACATCTACTGGCTGTGGGTCGTCGGCGTGATCTTGATGGTCGTCGGCGCGGTGTTCTGGCTGCTCGGCTCCATCGGGCGCCCGGTCGGTGGCCGCCGGGCCTGGTATTAGGCGCACGCGAACAAGACGCACCGTAGGAGCTGAACGATGCCGAATTCATCGATCAAGGACGAGAAGCTCTACCAGGACCTGCGTAAGCAGGGCGACTCGAAGGAGAAGGCCGCGCGCATCTCCAACGCGGCGGCTTCCCGAGGCCGCTCCAAGGTCGGGCGCTCGGGCGGCAAGTCCGGATCCTATGAAGACTGGACTGTGTCCGACCTGCGCAGTCGTGCGAAAGAACTTGGGATCACCGGATATTCCGACAAGAACAAGGGTGAGTTGGTGAAGATGCTCAGGAGTCACTGAGCGTTCCCTCCGCCCCGAAAAACCCCGCACGAAGGGCCCCGCTGATCAACTCAGCGGGGCCCTTCCCCGTTGTTCTGAGGTTGATCGCCGTTCGGCCCCTCATGAGGACAAATCGTTCTAACGTGGGAAGCAGCCCCGAATGCCAGGGCGGAGCAATGGCGGAAGGAGCAGCCATGAAAGGCCCAAAGGATCCTGTCGATCATGCTCGGACGACACGGCCACATGCCGGGGAGTCGATGAAGGACAACATGATCATGCCTGCGCTGATCGTGATCGGCCTGGCGCTGGTGACGTTCGTCGGATCCCTCGCCGCGTTCGCCACCAGCCACCATGATGTCGGACTGACCCTGGTGAGCCTCGCGGCCGCCGGGTTCGTCATCGGAGCTTTGTGGCTGGCGCTCGAGCACCTGAGGGTGCGTCGTATCGAAGATCGTTGGTACGCAGAGCATCCCGGGGTGATGAGGCAAGGCCCCAGCAGCTGATCGGCCAGGCGGACCTGCGGGGCGGATCGTTCGCCCGCGGGTGTTCGCGTGCCCGTCAGAAGGTCAGAGCCAGAACGATGAAGTCGATCGCCAGCAACGCCAGCCCGATGATCGGCACCAGGATGCCGCGCCGGGCACGCGCGGTGAACACCGTCAGCGCGATCACCACGACCGGGACCACCGGAGCGCCGTAGAACAGCACTCCGAACCAGAACTCGCCCGGACCCTGATTCGCGCACGCATCGTCGGCGCACCCGGCCATGCTCATGACCGCGCCCATGCCGTACAGGAACACCGCCACGGCGGCCGGAATCGTCAGCAGAGCCAGCACCCACGTCGCCGAGATCCGTGTCTTGCGGCCGGTCTCGGTCTGCTCGATCTGTGCCTTGCTCGTGTTCGGGGTCATATCTGGCGGGTACCCAGTTTCGCGGCCCGGTGCACGGGTATCCGCAGCCCATGACGAGATTCGGATACACGCTGATGACCGAGCAGAGCGGGCCAAAAGATCTTGTGCGTTACGCCGTCGCGGCGGAGCAGGCGGGATTCGATTTCGAGGTGTGCAGTGACCACTTCTCGCCCTGGCTGACCAGCCAGGGGCACGCCCCGAACGCGTGGGCGGTGCTCGGGGCGGTCGCGCACGCCACCGAATCGGCGCACCTGTATTCGTACGTCACCTGCCCGACGATGCGCTATCACCCGGCCGTCGTGGCCCAACAGGCCGCGACCGTGCAGATCCTCTCCGACGGGCGGTTCACGCTGGGACTGGGCAGCGGTGAGAACCTCAACGAACACGTCGTCGGCAAGGGTTGGCCGACCGTCGAACGGCGTCTCGACATGCTGGCCGAGGCCATCAAGATCATCCGGGAGTTGTTCACCGGCGAACTCATCGACTTCCGGGGCGAGTACTTCGAGGTCGATTCGGCGCGGATCTGGGATGTCCCCGACGAACCGGTCGGCATCGGCGTCTCACTGACAGGCGAGAGGGCCCTCGACAAACTCGCGGTCTCGACGGACCACCTGATCAACGCCGCGCCGGACGCGGCGGTGGTCGAGGGATGGCGCAAGCGCCGTGAGGCCACCGGAATACTGCCCGCGGGCCGCGTGGTCGGACAGATACCGGTGTGCTGGGATCCCGACAAGGACGCCGCCATCGCCCGCGCACACGATCAGTTCCGGTGGTTCGCCGGCGGGTGGGCGGTGAACGCCGACCTGCCCACCCCGGCCGGTTTCGCGGCCGCGACACAGTTCGTGCGGCCCGAGGACGTCGCGTCGGCCATTCCCTGCGGTCCCGACCTCGACGCGATCGTCGCCGCCGTCGACGAGTACCGCCAGGCGGGCTTCACCGATATCGCGCTGATCCAGATCGGTGGCGACAGCCAGGAGCAGTTCCTTGCCGAGGCCGCCAAGCCGCTACTCGCGGCGCTGCGCGAGAGTGCCGGGTGAGGCGGCCGTCGAGCCGGGACGACCGCCCATGGGCTGCCCCGACCGCATGGTGAACGGCCAGACGATCCAACAACCCACGAACACAACCAGTGCCACCGCACCCGCGGTGAATCCGGCCGGGCGGCCGGCGACGGTGTCGAAGATGATCAGCACCACGCCCGCCATCGCGAACCCCAGCAACAGCAGTCCCGCGTAGGCGCAGCGGTGTGCCGCGGTCACCACGAGATTCATCCGGTGACGCCGGAACACCATGCGGTGCATGGCAACCGGAGCCACGAGCAGCGCGGTGGATCCGGCCGAGCACGCGACGGTGATCAGGAAGACCGTGCGCATGGTCCCGTCGAGAACGTCGAACTCCTCCTGGAACGGCAGGGTCAACAGCAGGCCGGTGAGTAGCTGGACGCCCGTCTGCACCACACGGAGTTCCTGCAACAGGTTGTTCCAGTTACGGTCGAGCCGTTCGGCCTCGGTCTCGTTGCGCGCCACCCCGGGAGGCCGTTTGTCGTCGTGGGCGCGCATGTGGTCGATCATGCATCGCCGACGACGAACCCGGTACAAAAGGCGCGTTTCCGGGTACGTCTGAGGTATGGACGGCGGTTCGCCGCACATGCTGCGGCGCCTTCTCATCTCACTGGCGCTGATTCTGGCCGTGGTGATCGCGATCGTCGCAGCGGTGTACGCGATGGCGTTCATCATGCTCGCCCCGATGATGACCTGAGGTGGTCGAGGGTTTCCCGAATGCCGACGTTGGGCATCCGGTGGGGCGGACAGCGGAATCGGTACATGAAGACGTGAGGGACCCGAGAGGAAGTGGTCACGGTGCCGAAGACGACCCGTCAGGGTGCGGCCAAGAAGAGCGAACTGCCGAGCACACTGAAGAAGTCGGACGCCAAGGCGCAGCGGACCTTTGCCAAGGCGCACGACGCGGCGGCCGAAGAGTACGGCGAAGGGGAGCGCGCCCACCGCGTCGCGTACTCCGCGCTGAAGCACAGCTACGAGAAGGTGGGCGACCACTGGGAGGCCAAGACGCGTCGTGGCCCGTCCGATCAGCGCGCACGTGGCGGCGGTCCGAACGCGAAGGGCAAGACGGCCGAAGGCGTGGACGCGCACGCCAGCAAGGCCCACCTGCTGCAGATCGCCAGGCGCCTCGACATCCGGGGCCGCTCGACGATGAACAAGGGCGACCTGGTGACCGCTATCGAGAAGGCGAACCGGCGCGAAACCCGGGCCAGGCGTTGAACCGCCACCGCGGGCCGTGTGATCCGGCAGCGGAACAAGGAGTGGCGCGGTGAATCCACCCACCCGCCTGAGGTACTGTCGGTCACAAATTCCAGGAGGTCAGATGGCGGAAACACCCGCTCGGGGCGAGCGGTCGGTAGAGATCCGCGTCGCCGCGATGTTGGAGAACCTGGCGGTGGTGCGCACCGTGGTCGCTGCGATCGCAACGTTCGAGGACCTCGACTTCGACGTGGTCGCGGATCTGCGGCTGGCGGTCGACGAGGCATGCACCACGTTGATCAGGTCGGCGGTGCCTGACGCGACGCTCGTCCTGCGGGTGGATCCCGGTCCCGATGCCGTGGTTATCTCCACGTCCACGGTGTGTATCGGCGACAATGTCGTCGAGCCCGGCAGTTTCAGCTGGCACGTGCTGAGTTCTCTCACCGACGAGGTGAACACATTCACAGATGGGTCCGGGCCTGAAGAGGGGCAGGTGTTCGGCATCACGATGACCACGAGGCGAGCGAGCCTGCTGCGGTGACGTCGGAATACGCAGACGTTCTCGACATGTTCCGCGAGCTCGCGGGGACAACCGAGGGTTCGCCGAGCTACGTCCGCCAGCGCGAGAAGATCGTCGAGCGGTGCCTTCCGCTCGCCGACCACATCGCGCGGCGCTTCGACGGTCGAGGGGAGCCCCGCGAGGATCTGGTGCAGGTCGCGCGAGTGGGCTTGGTGAACGCGGTGAACCGGTTCGACGTGGAAGCCGGCTCGGACTTCGTGTCGTTCGCCGTGCCCACGATCATGGGCGAGGTCCGCAGGCACTTCCGCGACAACAGCTGGTCGGTGAAGGTGCCTCGCCGGCTCAAGGAACTCCACTTGCGGCTCGGAGCCGCGACCGCCGAGCTCTCGCAGCGCTTGGGCCGGGCGCCCACCGCATCGGAGCTGGCGCACGAACTGGACATGGATCGCGAAGAGGTGGTCGAAGGCCTCATCGCGGGCAGTTCGTACAACACGCTGTCCATCGACAGCGGCGGCGGTGGCGACGAGGAAGCCCCCGCGATCGTCGACACGCTCGGCGATCTCGACATGGGCCTCGACCAGATCGACAACCGCGAATCGCTGCGCCCGCTGCTGGCCAGCCTGCCGGAGCGCGAGCGCACCGTGCTGGTGCTGCGATTCTTCGAATCGATGACGCAGACCCAGATCGCCGAGCGGGTCGGCATCTCGCAGATGCACGTCTCCCGTCTGCTGGCCAAGTCGCTGGCGCGGCTGCGCGACCAGCTGCAGTAGCCGGCGGCCGGCGCACACTGGTGGCATGTCGGAACCTCCCGTCGTCGCAGGCGTGGTACTCGCGGCAGGGGCGGGAACTCGCTTCGGAATGCCGAAAGTGCTTGCCGCCGAAGGTGACTGGCTGAAGACTGCAGTACGTTCCCTGGTCGAGGGCGGCTGCGCGCACGTCGTCGTCGTGCTCGGCGCAGCCGTCGTCGACGTACCGCAACCGGCCCAGGCCGTCGTGGCCACCGACTGGTCCGACGGATTGTCCGCGTCGCTACGCGCCGGGGTCGGGGCCGCCGCGCGCACCGGTGCCGACCTGATCGTGTTCAGGCTCGTCGACACACCGGACATCGGCGGTGACGTCATCGCGCGGGTGGCCGCAGCCGCAGGCGAGTCCGGTCTGGCGCGGGCGACCTACGACGGCAGGCCCGGGCATCCCGTGGTGATCGCCCGCCGGCACTGGCCGGAATTGCTTCGCGTGGTCCACGGTGACGAGGGGGCCAAGCCGTTCCTGCGCGGGCGCACCGACGTCGTCGCCGTCGAATGCGGCGATCTGGCCACCGGGGCCGACATCGACGTCAGCCCGTGACGGATGTGCCGTTCGGCCCCTGCGGACCCAGGCCCAGCATCGCCCCGGCGAACCGTCGCACGCTGTCCTCGGCGATCCGCGCGGCGTCGGTGTGGCCGGCCCTGGCCCTGCTGTGCACCTCGGCCGTCGCGGGATCGAGGGTGACCTCGGCGAGCATCTCGCCCGTGGTGGGTTCACACACCGCCCACGAGTAGCACGTGTCCGAGGCCCACTGCGCCTCGCGCCTGGTGACATGGTCCGGGTCGGTCTCGCCGAGCTCGGAGAGCGCCGGCCGGTCGTCCATCAGATCGTCGGCCCGTAACGCGCGCAGATACCAAGAGCCCGCGTTGATTTCGACAGGTTCCATCGTGTTCCCAAATGTCGCGAGGCTGTAGTTACCGGGGAGTGCTCTCGCACGATCCCACGACAACTACAGCCTCGGCGGTCGAGTTCGGGCCGGTTCCGGCCTACTTGATCTCGGCGATGACGGTGCCCTGCGTGATGGCGGCACCGGCCTCGACGGCAAGACCCGTGATGGTGCCGTCCTTGTGGGCGGTGACCGGGTTCTCCATCTTCATGGCCTCCAGGACCACCACGAGATCACCTGCGGAGACCTCCTGGCCTTCCTCGACGGCGACCTTGACCACGGTGCCCTGCATGGGCGCGGTCACGGCGTCACCCGATGCGGCCTTGGCGCCGCCCCCACCACGCTTGCGCGGCTTGGGCTTCTTGCGCACCACGCCCGGAGCAGCGGCACCGCCGCCGCCACCGATGGCGAGATCGCCGGGCAGCGACACCTCCAGACGGCGGCCGCCGACCTCGACCACCACGGTCTGCCGCGGAACGGTGTCCTCTTCCTCGATCGGGTCCCCGCCGGTGAAGGGCTCGACGGTGTTGTTCCACTCGGTCTCGATCCAGCGGGTGTGCACGTCGAACTTCTCGCCGTCACCGATGAACGCGGGGTCCGACACCACGGCGCGGTGGAACGGAATGACAGTGGCCAGGCCCTCGACGGTGAACTCGGCCAGCGCGCGGCGGGAGCGCTCAAGGGCCTCCTCGCGGGTGGCACCGGTGACGATGAGCTTGGCCAGCATCGAGTCGAACTGGCCGCCGATCACCGAACCGGTCTCGACGCCGGAATCCATGCGCACGCCGGGGCCGGTGGGCGCGACGAACTTGGTGACCGGGCCGGGCGCGGGCAGGAAGCCGCGGCCGGCGTCCTCGCCGTTGATGCGGAACTCGAAGGAGTGTCCGCGCGGCGTCGGGTCCTCGGTGATGTCGAGGGGCTCACCGTTGGCGATCTTGAACTGCTGGCGCACCAGGTCGATGCCCGAGGTCTCCTCGGTGACGGGGTGCTCCACCTGCAGACGGGTGTTGACCTCGAGGAAGCTGATCAGACCGTCCTGGCCCACCAGGTACTCGACGGTGCCCGCGCCGTAGTAGCCGGCTTCCTTGCAGATGCGCTTGGCGGACTCGTGGATCTCCTTGCGCTGCGCGTCGGTCAGGAACGGAGCCGGGGCCTCCTCCACGAGCTTCTGGAAGCGGCGCTGCAGCGAGCAGTCGCGCGTGCCCGCGACGACGACGTTGCCGTGCTGATCGGCGATAACCTGAGCCTCGACGTGGCGCGGCTTGTCCAGGTAGCGCTCGACGAAGCACTCGCCGCGGCCGAACGCCGCGATGGCCTCGCGGGTGGCCGACTCGAACAGTTCGGGGATCTCCTCGAGCGTGCGGGCCACCTTCATACCGCGGCCGCCACCGCCGAATGCGGCCTTGATCGCCACGGGCACACCGTGCTCCTTGGCGAACGCCACGACCTCGTCGGCGTCCTTGACCGGATCGGGGGTACCGGGGACCAGCGGGGCCTTGGCGCGCGCTGCGATGTGGCGCGCGGTCACCTTGTCGCCGAGGTCGCGGATGGACTGCGGGCTGGGCCCGATCCAGATCAGCCCGGCGTCGATGACGGCCTGGGCGAAGTCGGCGTTCTCGGAGAGAAAGCCGTAGCCGGGGTGGATGGCGTTGGCGCCGGACTTCTCTGCGGCGTCCAGGATCTTCTCGAAGACCAGGTAGGACTCGGCCGAGGTCTGGCCGCCCAGTGCGAAGGCTTCGTCGGCGAGCCGGACGTGCGGTGCATCGGCGTCAGGCTCGGCGTAGACGGCCACGCTGGCCAATCCCGCGTCTTTGGCGGCACGGATCACCCGGACCGCGATCTCCCCGCGATTGGCGACCAGCACCTTGGAGATCTTTGAGCTGGCGTGGTTGGCCACGGTGCCTCCTCGGCAGTTCTCTAAGAAACGTCTTTAAGAATCTATCGCGGGCAGTTTATGCGCCGCGCATCGAGCCTGCTCCACGCGGTCCGGTTACCCGCGGGTAAGTTCGGTCGGAATGGATTGTGTGTGGCAGCTTTCGGCCGCCGATCGGCCGCTGGCCAGCACAAACCGTTGCGTCGCCCGATGCGGCTCCATCTTTGCTGTCACCTTCCTGATCGCCCGAAATTCTCAGAAACCGCGTCGGGGTGTCGGCCGGCGATCGCCGGCCGCCGCACCACGTGGTGACGGAGGGCTACCCGTTCTCGCCGACTCCCGAACCGGAAAGTGGCGACCACTCGACCGGTATGCCGCCTTGGTCCGAAAACGGTTGCCGCTCAGCGATTCTCGTGGATCAGGCGGTGCGCAGGCGCCGCTTGATGCGGGTCAGCATCGCCGACATGCCGCGCAACCGCAGCGGGCTTATGAGCGCCGCGAGTCCCAGCTCGGAGTAGAAGTCGTCGGGAACCGCGAGGATGTCGGCCGCAGGCTGACCGTCGAGGCCGGCGGCCAGGATCGCCGCGAATCCCCGCGTGGTCGGGGCCTCGGCCGGTGCGCTGAAGTACAGACGCACGGCCTGGGGATCTGACGCGTCGACATCGAGGAACAGTGGCGACTGGCATTCCGGTACCGGTTCCATCGCCGCCTCCTCGAGGTGGGCAGGCAACGGCGGCAGCTCGTTGGCGAACTCCAGCAACAGTTGCAGCTTGTCCTGACCGGCCACTTCCTGGAAGTCCGAGACCACCTCTGCCAGGGCAGCCGGCATGGTCACGGTGCCGAACCCGGGTCCGGACCGACCGCGACCGGCACCCGCACCGCGTTGCCCCACTCGGTCCACGAACCGTCGTAGTTGCGGACGCCCGGCAGGCCCAGCAGGTGGGTCAACACGAACCAGGTGTGGCTCGAACGCTCACCGATGCGGCAGTACACCACGGTCTCGTCATCGGGCGTGAGGAAGCCGTACAGCTCTTCGAGCTCGGCGCGGCTGCGGAACTGGCCGTTGTCCTTGGCGGCCTTGCCCCAGGGGATGGATTTGGCGGTGGGGATGTGGCCACCCCGCAACGCACCTTCCTCCGGGTAATCCGGCATGTGGGTCCGTTCACCGGTGTACTCCTGCGGCGAGCGGACGTCGATCAGCGGCTGCTTGCCGAGAATCTCCAGCACGTCCTCTTTGAAGGCGCGGATCGGGGCGTCGTTGCGCTCGACGACCGGGTACCCGCTCGACTGGCGCGTCGGCACGTCCAGGGTGGTGTCACGACCGTGTGAGACCCACAGGTCGCGCCCGCCGTCGAGCAGGCGCACATCCGGGTGACCGAACAGCGTGAAGACCCACAGGGCGTATGCGGCCCACCAGTTGCTCTTGTCGCCGTAGATGACGACGGTGTCGTCGCGGCTGATGCCCTTGCGGTCCATCAACGCGGCGAACTGCTCACCGTTGATGTAGTCCCGCACGTGGGGGTCGTTGAGGTCGGTGTGCCAGTCGATCTTCACCGCCCCGGGGATGTGTCCGGTGTCGTAGAGGAGGACGTCTTCGTCGGACTCGACGATGGCCAGGCCGGGCCGACCGAGGTTACTGGCGAGCCAGTCGGCGGTCACCAGGCGTTCCGGGTGGGCGTATTCGGCGAGAGTGGGGCTGGGATCTGCAGGCAGCGACACACCATGAGCCTACCGCCGAGAGCACGGGTGTTGTCGGGGCACTGGGGCGTAACGCCTGATCGCCGCCCCGAATCACTGCACGTTCGCCCAGTTCGGCGGCGTCAGGTTCCATCTGTGGGCGTTGCGATGGCTGACGGTTGCCAACCAGGTCAGGCCGTGAACACCACCTCATAGGCCACGGCGTAGCGGCGGGGCCCGGACTTGGTGCGGAAGAGGGATCCGCCGTCCTGGCACCACGTGACGACCCGCAGGAGGCGTTTGCCCGGTGCGAGCCGCTTGGCGATCACATCGGCGAATGCGGCGCGCAGCCGCTCCAGATCATGAGTCTCGATGTCACGTTCAACCCGGACATCCCACATCGTTTCTTCGACCGGCATCGCCCCAGTGTCGACCGATGTGATCCGATTCACACCTTTGTGCCCGGCGTGCCGCCCGCTGAGTTTGGTTGCAATTTGGTCACCGTCCGGTCAGTGGACCGTCACGACACGCATTCTGCCCGTGGGCGTGTCGTGGTCAGCCGGATAATCCGCGCTCACCGGCCGTTGGCGGACCAGAGGTCCGCGACCGACACTTCAAGGCGCTCGAACAACGCCCGCAGCACCGGCAGGCTCACCCCGATCACGTTCGACGGATCGCCCTCGATGCGGTCGATGAACCAGCCGCCCAATCCGTCGAGCGTGAATGCGCCTGCCACCCAGAGCGGTTCGCCGGTCGCCAGGTACGCCGACAGATCGTCAGGTGAGGGGGTGCCGAAATGCACTGTGGTGCCTGATGATTCGGTGACATTGCCGACGATCTCGCCGTCGTGCAACCGGATCACGCAGTGCCCGGTGACCAGGTCCGCCGACCGCCCGGACATGGTCTGCCACTGGCGGTGTGCGGCGTCCACCGAACCGGGTTTACCGCACAGTTTTCCGTCGAGAAGCAGCATCGAATCACAGCCGATGACTACGGCGTCTGCGGCGTCCGAGTGGGACAGGCGCGTCACGACCTCCCCGGCCTTGGCGGACGCCAGGGCCGTGACGACCTGATCCGGTGGAGCCGAGGGGTGCGCGGCGATGATCGCGTCCTCATCGACATCCGAGACCACGACCAGCGGTTCGATGCCGGCGTTGCGCAGAACGCTCAGCCGGCCCGACGACGCCGAACCCAGAACGACTCGGGTCATGAGTGGGACACGGGCTTCATAAGCGGCTCATCTGAACCCGATGTTCTTCGCGCAAGCAGCTCATCTGAACCCGATGTTCTTCGCGCAAGCGGCTCATCACCGCCGCATGTGGGTCCGCTCCAGCAACGTCACCCGCTGCCAGCTGAAGACCGAGTAGCGCAGCTTGTCGACCGGATGGCCCCACATGTTGCGTTCCTTCTTCACCGGCTCGGCCGGCCCGCCGCCCGCCGACGCGAGGACGGCCATCAGCGCAGCCATCTCCTCGGGGGTCGGCTCACCGCGCAGCACCTTGATGTGCGCCTCGTGGTCGGCTTTGGCCTCGTCGGTGACGTCGGCCTGCACTTCGCCGCTCACCGTCGTTGAATCGTTCGCGCCGCTCACCGTCGCCGAATCGTTCGCGCCGCTCACAGCGGAATGTTCCCGTGCTTCTTCGGCGGCATCTGCACGATCTTGCGTTCGAGCAGGCGCAGCGCGTTGGCCACGTAGCCGCGCGTGTGCGACGGCGGGATCACCGCGTCGACATAGCCACGCTCGGCAGCGATGTAGGGGTTGACCAGCGTGTCCTCGTAGGTCTGCTGCAGCTCCAGGCGCAGGGCGTCGACGTCCTCGCCGTTCTTCGCGGCTTCCTTGAGCTGCTGGCGGTAGACGAAGCCGACCGCACCCGAGGCGCCCATGACCGCGATCTGGGCCGTCGGCCAGGCGACGACGACGTCGGCGCCCATGTCCTTCGAGCCCATCACGCAGTACGCACCGCCATAGGACTTGCGGGTGATGACGGTGACCTTGGCGACCGTGGCCTCACCGTAGGCGTAGAGCAGCTTGGCGCCGCGCCGGATGATGCCGTTGTATTCCTGGTCGGTACCGGGCAGGAAGCCGGGGACATCGACCAGCAGCACGATCGGGATGTTGAAGCAGTCGCACGTGCGGATGAACCGCGCGGCCTTCTCCGAGGCGTTGATGTCCAGGCAGCCCGCGAACTGGGTCGGCTGGTTGGCGACGATGCCCACCGGGCGGCCCTCGACCCGGCCGAAGCCGACAACGATGTTGCCCGCGTAGCCGGCCTGCACCTCGAGGAATTCGTCGTCGTCGAGGATGCGGGTGATGACCTCGTGCATGTCGTACGGCTGATTCGGCGAATCCGGGATCAGCGTGTCGAGCTCGAGGTCCTCGTCGGTGAGGGTCTCCTCGATCGAGCCCTCAGGGATGGCCACCGGGTACAGCGGCGGATCCGCGTAGTTGTTGGGCGGCAGGTAGCTCAGCAGGTCGCGCACATAGTCGAAGGCGTCCTGCTCGCCCGACGCCACGTAGTGCGCGGTACCGGACTTGGCCATGTGGGTGTGGGCACCGCCCAGCTCCTCCATGGTGACGTCCTCGCCGGTGACGGTCTTGATGACGTCGGGGCCGGTGATGAACATCTGGCTGGTCTGGTCGACCATGACGACGAAGTCGGTGAGCGCGGGGGAGTACACGTGCCCGCCCGCGGCGGCACCCATGATCAGCGAGATCTGCGGGATGACGCCCGAGGCCTTGATGTTGTTGTGGAAGATCCGGCTGTACAGGCCGAGCGAGACCACACCCTCCTGGATGCGGGCGCCGGCGCCGTCGTTGATGCCGATCAGCGGACGGCCGGTCTTGATGGCCAGTTCCTGGACCTTGACGATCTTCTCGCCGTAGACCTCACCGAGGCTGCCGCCGAACACCGTGGCGTCCTGGCTGAAGATGCAGACGTCGCGGCCGTCGATGGTGCCGTAGCCGGTGATGACACCGTCACCCAGCGGCCGGTTCTTCTCCAGGCCGAAGTTGGTGCTGCGATGCTTGGCCAGCGCGTCGAGTTCGACGAACGACCCTTCGTCGAGGAGGGCAAGGATGCGCTCCCGGGCGGTGAGTTTGCCTTTGGCGTGCACCTTGTCGACGGCGGCTTCGCCGACGGGATGCAGCGTCTCCTCGGTCCGTCGCTTCAGGTCGGCCAGCTTGCCCGCAGTGGTGTGGATGTCCACCTGATGCTCGGCGGACGGCTCGGTAACGCTCGTCATGGGTCACGATGGTATCCGCATCCTTAAGACGCGTCTAAGAGAGCCCCCAGTGGCGTGTCCCGCGTCACTCATTCTCACAGCGCGGACCTGGGGCGTCATCGGCTCACATCTTCGGCGGGCATCGCGCGCGGCGCTCATACCGAGGCGCATATACAGGCGACGTCCGGTGCGCCATCGATCGGTTGAGGAGGTTGATTTTCGGTGGACGGGTGCGCACGGCCCGCGTTCCGCGTGCCCCTGAGCGACGATGAGATGCACTTCACACACCTTTTTGGTTACGCGCCAGGGGATTTCGGGTATCTTTTGCTGCCACTGGACGGTGGCGGATGGCGCACACCGGCGACGATTTTGTTCGCGCGCCTGCCATGCCCTGGTCTGGCCGTATGTCAGATGTCGATCTTGATGATGCTGTAGCGCGGTCCGGGGGTGCATCGAGGCGACTTTTCCCAAGTCCGGGCTATTTCGCCGACCATCATGATCGATCTTGACGTTGCTGAAATCTTGATTTGGGTGTTAATTGGCACCAGGTTTGCGTGAAGGCGCGAGTGGTATTAGCTGGTTGTAGCGTTTCAGGCCGGCGTTGCCGCTGTCGCTGCGGTGGCGATCTTGACCCCCGCGGTGGCCGCGCAGGCAGACGTTGCCGCGCCGTCGCCACTTGCGCCGGTCACTCATTCACTGGACGGACAATTCCGGCAGGACACCAATCTCTGGTGGTTCGGCGCCGCCAATCCGAATCTGCCCGCGCCATTCATGGTGTTGGGATTTCCAGGTGTGCTTCGCCGGCGCCAGTGTCAAGATCGGCCCGTACGGTTCCGTCGCGGTGTCGATGAGCAGAGGCTGCTAGAAGCCGTTCGCGCACAAATCTTTCAGTCCGGGCCCAACTGGGCCCGACTGCATCGTCCACTGCGCACCCGATCGGGTGCGAGCTGAGTAACCGAAAGCACGTCCAGGGTCATTCTCATCGCGCCGCCAGTCCGGGCCGGTCCCGACGGCGAAGAAGAACCCGCCGCCCACGACGATGGGCCGCGGTTCTGGCGTCGACGGCCGGTGCTCTCGTCGCCATCGCCATCGTGGCACTGGCTGCCGGATTCGTCGCATTGCTCGGGTTGCGGGCGGTCGAGGCCAAATCGGCTCTCGAGCACGCCCGTGACAGTGCGGAACAAGTGAAAGGCGCTGTACTGCAGGGTGATAGCGAATCAGCAGCGCAGGCCGCCGAGAGTACGCACCCACGCCGCGGCGGCGTACGACACCACCCACTCGTGGCCGTGGAAGCTCGCCGCGTCGGTTCCATGGGCTTGGGAGCCCGCTGCAGACCAGGCGTGAGATCTCCGATGTCGTACTGGATCTGGCCAACGACATGCTGACGCCGGTGACGCAGGGGGGACGGTGATGTCGCCGAACGACCTGCTGCGGGACGGCCGAATGGATGTGGAACTGCTGCGCGCCGAGCAGTCCGAACTGAATTCGATCGCAGGCACCGCAGTGCGCCTCGATGTCGATGCTGCCCCGATTTCCGAAGCCGCGTTCGTGGACGCTGTCGCCGATGCGCGGACAACGCTGAACCCAAACTGCGGAATTGGCCGAGTTACTCGGGAACACCTCGCTGGCAGCTCAACTGGCGCCACCGATGATGGGCGCTGACGGCTCGCGCGACTATTTCATGGGGTTTCAGACCAACGCCGAGGCGCGCAGGACCGGTGGGCTGCTCGGCGGATTCGGTGTTCTGCATTTCGACAACGGCAAGTTCACAGTCGACGAGTTGGGCGCCAATGCTGATCTCGACAAGCCGTTCACCCCGATCGATCTGGGCGGTGAGTACAACGAGCAGTACGGGTTCACGAATCCGACGACCGACTTCCACAACAGCAATCTGAGTTCCCACTTCCCCTACGCCGCGCAGATCTGGAAGTCCATGTGGACGCAGCAGACCGGGGTGGACGTGGACGGTGTCGTCGCGATCGACCCGGTGGCGCTGAGTTACATCCTGGGTGCGGTCGGGCCGGTCACGTTGACCGACGGGGGAGAAGATCAACAGTTCCAAAGTGGTGGGACTGGCGGAATCCACTGCCTATCAACGTTTCCCGACGATCAGCCGGCGCGGAAACGCTATCTGCAGGGGTGTCGCGAACGCCGTGGTGAAGAAGATGGCCGAGCCGTGCAGTCCCGCGGAAACTGCTCGACGCGCTGGGCAAGGCTGTCGGTGAGCGCCGTATCGTCCACGATTCGAGGATGTCGGAGGCGGATGCGTATGCGCGATCGTTGAGAACTTCAGGGGGCAGCGCATATCTGCCGTCGCGCAACAGGGCGGGCATGGGGCAGATGCTCGTGGCCGCACAGACCATCTGCCGGACGTTCACCGCGTCATCCTGCGGCCCGACAAGTGCGGTGGCCTCTGACGGCTCCGCGTTCGATATGCCGTTCCCGGATAAGAGGAGTGACCCGCCGGCAATGGCGGCGGCGCCGAATCGGGCCCGCTGCAAGAAGTGCCTTCGATCGAGTGGAAACCATACCGCCGCGCGTACCGCGCTTTTCCGCCGACCGCACCGGCGTCGGAAGACCAGAGAGCAAACCTCAGCTGGCACCGCGGTCTGCCTGGCTACACTTCTCACGTGGGATATCCCGACAACGTGCTCGCCGGCGACGAACAGGTGGTCTTGCACCGTCATCCGCACTGGAAGCGGCTGATCGGACCGGTGTTCATCCTGATCGTCGCGACGGCATTGGCAAGTTTCGGTGCGGCCTATGTCAACACGCTCAACTGGGATCCGACCGCCACACTCGTGGTGTCCTTGGTGATCCTGGCGATCTGGCTGGTGATCGTCGGTTGGCTCACACTGTGGCCATTCTTGACCTGGTTGACAACGCATTTCGTCATCACCGACCGCAGGGTGATGTTCCGTCACGGGTTGCTGACGCGAAGCGGTATCGACATCCCGCTGGCCAGGATCAACAGTGTGGAGTTCCGGCACGGCCTGTCCGACCGCATCCTGCGGACCGGCACCCTGATCATCGAATCAGCGAGCCAGGATCCGCTTGAGTTCTACGACATCCCGCGCGTCGAGCAGGTCCACGCGCTGCTCTATCACGAAGTCTTCGACACCCTGGGGTCCGACGAATCGCCGAGTTGAGGCGGCGCGCCGCGACCGCGTGACCGGCGCATCGGCGTCACCACGCTGTCCGGGCCGTGACTCACCTCGTATTCGTCCTCGAGAGCCTCGGCGAGACCGCCACCGGTGAGGGTGGACTCGAGTGCCTTGTCGGGATTGCGGGCGAACTCGTCGGGGAAGACGAACCGGCGAAACGCCCAGAACCGGAACGCCATCTGCAGCAGGTTGCCGATGATGTAGGCCGAGATGAAGTCGGCGATGTTCTCCGTCGTCAGGGACACCTCGGGCACGCGGAGCATCAGCACATAGCTGGAGATCCACAGTGGTGCCATCGACAACAGCACTCCGACACCGCTGACCGCGAAGAACAGGAATGCCTCGTGATGTCGCTCACGCCCGCCCCGGTCGCGGAAGCTCCACTCCCGGTTGAGGATGTAGGAGGCGATGACCGCGACGATGCCCGCGATGATCTTGGCGGTGACCGGCTTGGGCTCCAGGACGGTCAGCTTGAGCGTGTAGAAGATCGCTGAGTCGATCACGAAGGTCGTGGCACCGACGATCGCGAATTTGATCAGCTCATGGTGCCGTTCGGCGAACGGCCGGATGAACCGCGGTAGACGCGCGATCGTTGCATCAGCGAAGGACACGATTAGCCAGTGTACGGAAACGCATGCTCGGATGCGGAATCGTGTATACAGCGCAGGTCATGCCAACATGGTTGACGTGCCGCGCGCTTCTCAAACCAATTCTTCCGCAGTCCCCGTGGTCGCCATGATCGGCGGTGGCCAGCTGGCCCGCATGACCCATCAGGCAGCGATCGCGCTGGGACAGACACTTCGCGTGCTGGCCGTCGACCCGAACGACCCCGCGGCACAGGTCAGCCCGGACATCGTGCTGGGCTCACACACCGATTACGACGCGCTGGTGAAGGTTGCGCAAGGTGCGACCGTCGTCACGTTTGACCACGAACACGTGCCCACCGAACATCTCGACAGACTCGTCGCCGACGGTGTGACGGTCGCCCCTCCGCCCGAGGCGCTGGTGCACGCCCAGGACAAGCTGGTGATGCGTCGTCGTCTGGCCGATCTGGGGGCGCCCATCCCGCAGTTCGCCGAGGTCACCGCGGCCGACGAAGCCGAGAAGTTCAGCCGCGAGGTCGGCGGCGCCGCTGTGATCAAGACCATCCGGGGTGGTTACGACGGCCGCGGTGTCGTGCTGCTCGACACACCCGAACAGGCCCGCGAGGTGGCCGCGAAGTATCTCGCCGACGGGGTGCCGATCCTGATCGAGGAACGCGTCGCGATGCGGCGCGAACTGTCGGCGCTCGTCGCGCGCTCGGCGTTCGGCCAGGGTTCGGCGTGGCCGGTGGTGCAGACCGTGCAGCGTGACGGCATCTGCGTCGAGGTGATCGCCCCGGCTCCCGACCTGCCCGGCGATCTGGCCGCAAGCGCCCAGCAGTTGGGCCTGCGTCTGGCCGCCGAGCTGGGTGTCATCGGTGTGCTGGCCGTCGAACTGTTCGAGACCGTCGACGGCAGGATCCTGGTCAACGAACTGGCGATGCGCCCGCACAACTCCGGGCACTGGACCATGGACGGCGCCGTGACCAGCCAGTTCGAGCAGCATCTGCGCGCGGTCCTGGACTATCCCCTTGGTGAGACCTCCGCGCGCGCCGAGATCGTCGTGATGTCCAACGTGCTCGGCGCACCGGAGACACCGGCGATGAGCCTCGACGAGCGCATCCACCATCTGTTCGCCCGTATGCCCGACGCCAAGGTGCACATGTACGGCAAGGGGGAGCGTCCGGGACGCAAGCTGGGCCATGTCAACCTTGTGGGCAAACCGGGCGAGGACGTGGCCGCCGTGCGCGAGCGCGCCAATCGCGCCTCGCACTGGCTGTCACACGCACAGTGGACCGACAACTGGAACGAGCATGGGACGGACACCGAATGACAAGTAGCCCCCGGGTCGGGCTCATCATGGGCAGCGACAGCGACTGGACGGTGATGGTCGACGCCGCAGAGGCGCTCGCCGAGTTCGAGGTGCCGTTCGAGGTCGGCGTGGTCTCGGCGCACCGTACGCCCGGTCGCATGCTGGACTACGCGAAGAACGCCGCCGACCGCGGCATCGAGGTGATCATCGCCGGCGCGGGCGGTGCCGCGCACCTGCCCGGGATGGTCGCGTCCGCGACGCCGCTGCCCGTCATCGGCGTCCCCGTCCCGCTGGCCCGACTGGACGGATTGGATTCGCTGCTGTCGATCGTGCAGATGCCGGCCGGGGTCCCGGTGGCGACGGTGTCGATCGGCGGGGCGCGCAATGCGGGCCTGCTCGCGGTGCGGATCCTCGGTGCCACGGACGCGCAGTTGCGGGGCCGGATGGCGAAGTTCCAGGCCGACCTGGAGGCCATGGTTCTGGAAAAGGACGCAGCCCTGCGGTCGCGTCTCCTCGGCGACGGGTAGAGCGCCCCTCACGCGCCCGGCTGCGGCGGTGGAGTATCGCTGCGGCCGTCTTCCGGCATCGGTGTGCTCGTGGGCAGATGGCCCGTCTGACCTGCGTGAAGGCTGGCGTCCATGACCGCGCTTCCGCGAAGCCAGCGACGCTGTCCGCTCCATCCGCAGTCGCAGACGGCTTGGCTTCGCAATTGCGACGAGACCACGTAGACCTGCACCCGTGGCAAACTACCGGCCGATGTTGGTGGCCGGGCGAGGCAATCCTGATGTCTCTCTGAGAATTTCCGTCCGAAGCCCGATTTCTTCCCGGGGACAGGGCGAGTAAAGTTACCAGCGAGTAGCAAGGAGGCCACGATGGCTGCATGGGGCGGCAATCCGTCTTTCGATCTGTTCCAGTTGCCCGAGGAGCATCAGGAGTTGCGGGCGGCGATCCGTGCGCTGGCTGAGAAGGAGATCGCGCCGCACGCTGCCGATGTGGATGAGAATGCGCGGTTTCCGCAGGAGGCGCTCGATGCGTTGAATGCTTCGGGGTTCAACGCGGTGCACGTGCCTGAGGAGTACGGCGGTCAGGGCGCGGATTCGGTCGCGGCGTGCATCGTGATCGAGGAGGTCGCGCGGGTGGATGCCTCGGCGTCGTTGATCCCGGCGGTCAACAAGCTGGGCACGATGGGGTTGATCCTGCGTGGTTCGGATGAGTTGAAGAAGCAGGTGTTGCCGCAGTTGGCCTCGGGTGCGGCGATGGCGTCGTATGCGTTGTCCGAGCGTGAGGCCGGCAGTGATGCGGCGAGTATGCGCACGCGGGCCAGGGCCGATGGGGATGACTGGGTTCTCAACGGCACCAAGTGCTGGATCACCAATGGTGGTAAGTCGTCGTGGTACACGGTGATGGCGGTGACCGATCCGGACAAGGGTGCCAACGGGATTTCGGCGTTCATGGTGCACAAGGACGACGAGGGGTTCAGCGTCGGTCCCAAGGAGCGCAAGCTGGGCATCAAGGGGTCGCCGACCACGGAGTTGTATTTCGAGAACTGTCGGATTCCCGGGGATCGGATCATCGGTGAGCCGGGTACGGGGTTCAAGACGGCGTTGGCGACGTTGGATCACACGCGCCCGACGATCGGGGCGCAGGCGGTGGGGATCGCCCAGGGTGCGTTGGATGCGGCGATCGCCTACACCAAGGACCGCAAGCAGTTCGGTACGAGCATCAGTGATTTTCAGGCTGTGCAGTTCATGTTGGCCGATATGGCGATGAAGGTCGAGTCGGCGCGGTTGATGGTGTATCACGCCGCGGCGCGTGCTGAGCGTGGTGAGAAGAACCTGGGGTTCATCTCGGCGGCCAGTAAGTGTCTGGCGTCGGATATCGCCATGGAGGTCACCACCGATGCGGTGCAGTTGTTCGGCGGTGCGGGTTACACGCAGGACTTCCCGGTGGAGCGGATGATGCGTGATGCCAAGATCACCCAGATCTACGAGGGCACCAACCAGATTCAGCGCGTGGTCATGAGCCGCGCCCTGCTGCGCTGAGCGTGGCAGTACCCTGCGGGACGTGAACAGCGATACCGAGCGCCCGGCGCTCGATGCCGACGCCATCCGTTCCGCAGTGGTGCGACCGCGCGGGTCGTGGCGCAGTTTCGATGTCGTCGCGGAGACCGGGTCGACGAATGCCGACCTGCTGGCACGCGCGAGATCGGGTACCGACATCAACGGTGCGGTGTTGGCCGCCGAACACCAGACCGCGGGCCGCGGTCGCAACGGCAGACAGTGGACCACGCCGCCGCGATCGCAGATCGCGGTCTCGGTGGGGATCGACACGACCGGTGTTCCGTCGACAGCGTGGGGCCTGCTCCCGCTCGCGACCGGCGTGGCGGTGGTCGACGCCATCTCGGCGGTCACCGGGGTCGAAGCGAAACTCAAGTGGCCCAACGATGTTCTGGTCGACACCGGCAAGCTGGCCGGCATCCTGGCCGAGGTCGCCTCGCCCGCACCGACCGTGGTGATCGGCACCGGCCTGAACGTCTCTGTCATGCCGGACGACGTGCCCGATTCGGTCGCGACGTCACTGGCGATGCTGACCGCCGCCCCCGTGGATCGTTCGGCACTGCTGACGGAGTTCCTGACCCGACTGGCCGACCGGGTCGAAAGCTGGCGTGCGGCAGGCGGAGCCGACGACAGGCTGCTCGACGACTACCGGCAGTGCAGCGGCACGCTGGGCACCGCGGTCCGGGTGCTGCTTCCGGGAGATCGGCAACTGCTGGGCGACGCGGTGGACATCGACGAATCCGGAAGACTGCTGATCGACTCCGAGGGTGAGCGCATCACCGTGGCCGCAGGCGACGTGACGCATCTGCGCCCCGCGTGACCTCTCGCGAGCAGACACAAACTTGCGCACATTGGGGTGAAAAAGCGCAGTTTTGCGTCTGCTCGGCAGGAAACGCTAACCGCGCGTGACCTTCTCGGTCTGGCGGCGGCGTTCCTGGGCACCCGGATCGGGATTGGCCACCTGCACCAGCGACGCGCCGGCGGCGAACACCGCGAGCAGGTTGGCGATCAGTTCGTCGGGGGTGGCCCATGACGCGGTCGAGAGCACGCGGTCGTCCGCGGTGAACCCGCTTGCCGCTGCGGCACTGCGCGCGGCGTCGAGAACCTCGCCGACCGACTGTCCGGCCAGTGCCGGGCCGGGACGGCGCTCCGGCACGATCTGATCGCCGTGCACACGCACCGACGTCGCATAGTCGGTGACGCCCACCGGCAGATCGGCGGCCGGCTTACCGAACGGGTCGAGAGACAGCACCGCGACCTCGCCTCCGGAGACCGCGTCGTCGGCCTCGTCGAGCCGGGCACGGGTGCACAGGGCGATGTCGGCAGGACCCTCCAACACGATTTCCGCGCCGATCCACCAGATCCCGAACAACACCGCCGCGGTCTGCCAGTGCGCGGGCAGCAGCACCGCGACGCGGGTCTGCGGACCCGCGCCCAGCTCGTCGCGTAACAGGTTGGCGGTCTTGGCGGCCCAGTTGGCCAGGGTCACCGTCGACAGCTCGATGCGTTCACCGGTGGCGTCGTCGTAGTAGGTGATCCGCGGGCCGGCCGGATCGGCCGCCAACAGTGGGTCCAGCACGGCCGCGCTGACTGTGCTCATTGCTCGCTCATTCCTGATGCGGTCAGTTCACGCACTGCGGGTCGTTGGCGCCCGCGGTGAGAATCGGCGACGGCGGAGGCGGCGGGGTCTCGTCCTCGCTCGAGCCGTCGGCGTAGCCGCTCGCGCTGGAGGAGGCCGGATCCACCGAGCTCAGGGCGGGGTTGCCGTCCAGACCGGACCCGGGGCCGGTGTAGTCGTCACCGAGCACCACACGCACCGATCCGGCCGGGATCGACGAATCCTCGTGCACCGGCAGCCCGCCGAGATCCTTCGCGACCTCCTGGGCGCCGAGATCGTCGGACGTGGCCGCCAGCACCTGGCTGCCTGCCACCGGTCCGTCCTCGTGGTTACCGGTGTCGCCGGGGGTGAACCCCTTCTGGGTGAGCACCTGCGAGACCGAGGCGGCCAGGCCGTTGACGTCGGTGCCGTTGAGCACCTCGACGGTGGTCTTGGCAGGCGAGTAGGCCAGCTCCTCGGTCTTGCCCTCGTCCTGGTCCTGCAGCAGACCGGTCACCCAGTCGCGGACCTGCTGCGGGTCCACCCGCACGACGCTCTGCATGCCGTCGTCGCTCCAGCCGTCCTCACGCAGGATCGGGATGGTCGCGAACGCGACGTTGCCGCCTGCGAGGTTCTGCAGCTGGCTGACGAAATCCATGATGTCCCAACCGTCGGAGATCACCACGGAACGCTGGACGGCGTCCTGGAGGCGTCCCAGCGTGGCCGGGCTCGACAGGGTCTTGCTCGAGATCGCCTCGTGCGCAAGGGAAGCCATGAACGCCTGCTGCCGGGTGACGCGGTCCAGGTCACCGCGGGGCAGGCCGTGCCGCTGACGCACGAAGCTCAACGCCTGTGGGCCGTTGAGCTTCTGCCAGCCCGCCGGGAAGTCGGCGCCCGAAAGCGGTTCGTACACGGGCTCGTTGAGGCACACGTTGACGCCGCCGAGCGCGTCGGTGATGAGCGCGAAGCCCAGCAGGCCGATCTCGGCGTAATGGTCGACGGTGACGCCCGTGAGATCGGCGACGGTCTCGATGAGCTTCTCGCGCCCGGCCTCGGTGGCCTCCGGCTCCGCGACCGCCGGGTCCTCGCCCTCGACCTCGACCAGTTGCTTCATGCGGTCGAGCTTGACGTCGCCGAAGACGCCGTTGATCTTCATCTTGCCCCAGCCTGGGGCCTCCACATAGGAGTCGCGGGGGATGGAGATCGCGGTCGCCGACGTCCCGTTGTTGGGGATGCGGACCAGGATGATCGTGTCGGTGTTGGTCGACACGTCGTCGCCGGCCCGCAGCGTCGCGAGCTCTTCGGGGGACAACGGGTTGCCGTGGGCATCTGTGCGGCTGTCGATACCGACCAGCAGGATGTCGATCGCGCCGTCCTCGCCGCCCTCGCCGAGCGCGGACGAGCTGATGTGGTTGATACCGGACTCGAACGACCGGACCTGGGTCCAGGCCACCCCTGTTCCGAGCACCACGGCCGACGCTGCGGCCACAGCAATGGACCTGATCAACGGGATGGGCACGAGCCCAGGCTACTGGCGGACCCCACGTGAGCCGGGTAACGATCACCGGCGTGCCAGACTCGACGTCATGGCGCAACGGATAGTCATCACCGGGGCAGGCGGCATGGTCGGGCGCGTTTTGGCTGATCAGGCGGCTGCCAAGGGGCACACGGTGCTCGCCCTGACGTCCTCGCAGTGTGACATCACCGACGAGGATGCGGTGCGGCGATTCGTCGCGAACGGTGACGTGGTGATCAACTGCGCGGCATATACGCAGGTCGACAAGGCCGAGGACGAGCCCGAGCGGGCCCACGCGGTCAACGCTGTGGGCCCCGGCAACCTCGCGAAGGCCTGCGCGGCGGTCGACGCGGGCCTGATCCACATCTCCACCGACTATGTATTCGGTGCCGTTGACCGCGACACCCCGTACGAGGTCGACGACGAGACCGGGCCCGTCAACATCTACGGCCGCACCAAGCTGGCCGGCGAGCATGCCGTGCTGGCCGCCAAACCCGACGCGTATGTCGTGCGCACGGCGTGGGTGTACCGCGGGGGCGACGGTTCGGACTTCGTGGCGACCATGCGCAGGCTCGCCGTCGGCGACGGCGCCATCGACGTCGTGGCCGATCAGGTCGGCTCACCGACCTACACCGGCGACCTCGTGGGTGCGCTGCTGCAGATCGTCGACGGCGGTGTCGAGCCCGGCATCCTGCACGCCGCCAACGCGGGCGTGGCCAGCCGCTTCGACCAGGCGCGGGCGACGTTCGAGGCGGTCGGCGCCGATCCGGAACGCGTACGCCCGTGCGGCAGCGACCGGCATCCGCGTCCGGCGCCGCGCCCGAGCTACACGGTGCTGTCGTCGCAGCGGTCGGCGCAGGCCGGTCTGACCCCGTTGCGGGACTGGCGCGAGGCCCTGCAGGACGCGGTGGCTGCGGTGGTGGGGGCCACTACCGACGGCCCGCTACCCTCTACGCCGTGACGATGGACGATGCCCGCCCCCTGGTGGTCGTGACGGTGACATATTCGCCGGGCCCCCACCTGGACCGGTTCCTGTCGTCCCTGTCGCTGGCGACCGATCGCCCGGTGACGGTGATCATTGCCGACAACGGGTCGACCGACGGCGCACCGGAGGAGGCCGAGCAGCGGTACCCCAACGTGCGCCTGCTGCGCACGGGCGCCAACCTCGGCTACGGCAGTGCAGTCAACCGTGCCGTGGCGCAGTTGACCGCCGGCGAGGGCACGGACTTCCTCGTGGTGGCCAACCCGGACGTGCAGTGGGGCCCGAAGGCGATCGACCTTCTTCTCGAGGCGTCCGACCGCTGGCCGCATGCCGGCGCGTTCGGGCCGCTCATCCGTGACCCCGACGGCGCGATCTACCCGTCGGCGCGGCATCAGCCGAGCCTGCTCCGCGGTGGTCTGCACGCGGTCGTCGGTCCGTTCTGGAAGAACAATCCGTGGACGGCGGCCTACCGCCAGGACCGCCAGGAGCCCTCCGAGCGGCCCGTGGGCTGGCTGTCGGGATCGTGTCTGTTGCTGCGCCGCAATGCATTCGATGCGATCGGCGGTTTCGACGAGCGGTACTTCATGTACATGGAGGACGTCGACCTCGGTGACCGTCTCGATTGCGCGGGGTGGCAGAACATCTACGTGCCCTCGGCGGAAGTGCTGCACTACAAGGGGCATTCGACCGGACGGGATCCCGCGCGCAATTTGGCCGCCCATCACCGCAGTACCTACACTTTCCTGGCCGATCGCTACCCCGCGACCTGGCAGGCCCCGTTACGGTGGGCCATCCGGGGTGCGTTGGCGGTGCGGGCCGGGCTTGTGGTTGGAAACTCTCGGCGCAAGCGGGCGAACAAAGGGGCGTGGTGATGACCGAACCTGCAGAAGTCGATGCCGTCATCCTGGTCGGCGGGCAGGGCACACGCCTTCGCCCTCTCACGCTTTCGGCGCCCAAGCCGATGCTGCCCACCGCCGGGCTGCCGTTCCTGACGCATCTGCTGTCGCGCATCGCGGCGGCAGGCATCAAGCACGTCGTGATGGGCACCTCCTACAAGGCCGAGGTGTTCGAGGCCGAGTTCGGTGACGGCTCCAAGCTGGGGATCGAGATCGACTACGTCACCGAGACCGAGGCGCTGGGCACCGGCGGTGCCATCGCGAACGTCGCCGACAAACTGCGTCACGACACCGTGATGGTGTTCAACGGCGACGTGCTCTCGTGCGCCGATCTCGGTGCGATCCTCGCGACACACGACGCCAACGACGCCGACGTGACACTGCACCTGGTACGCGTCGGTGATCCCCGCGCGTTCGGTTGTGTGCCGACCGACGCCGATGGCCGGGTCACCGCATTCCTGGAGAAGACGCAGGATCCACCGACCGATCAGATCAACGCGGGCTGCTACGTGTTCAAGCGCGAGGTCATCGACCGGTTGCCCAAGGGCCGTGTGCTGTCGGTGGAGCGCGAGGTGTTCCCCGCGCTGCTCGCCGACGGCCTGCGCATCTACGGCCACGTCGACGCCTCGTACTGGCGGGACATGGGGACCCCGGAGGACTTCGTCCGCGGATCGGCCGACCTGGTGCGCGGCATCGCCGGCTCACCCGCGCTCAACGGGCAGCGCGGCGAATCGCTCGTACACGACGGTGCCGGCGTCGCCCCGGGCGCGCTGCTGATCGGCGGCACCGTGGTGGGACGCGGAGCCGAGATCGGCGCGGGCGCACGGTTGGACGGCGCGGTGATCTTCGACGGTGTGCGCGTCGAGGCCGGCGCGGTGATCGAACGCTCGATCATCGGGTTCGGCGCCCGCATCGGCCCGCGTGCGCTCATCCGTGACGGGGTGATCGGCGACGGCGCAGACATCGGCGCGCGCTGCGAACTGCTGCGCGGTGCGCGCGTGTGGCCGGGCGTGACGATTCCCGACGGCGGAATCCGCTACTCGACCGACGTCTGACGCCGCGCCGCGGCGGCGAGCTGGTCGAGGCCGAAATCCGTGCCATCGGGCAGTGCGTCCAGCGGCCACCACCGTAGGTCCAATGATTCGTCGCTGCAGACGATTTCGGCTCCCTCGGGGGCGCGCACCAGGAACTGCATGTCGAGGTGACGCGTCGGGACCCCGAGCGAGCAGGTGACCGGATGCACGTGCAGCGCAGCCAGATCCGGATCGATCGTGAGACCCTCGATACCCGATTCCTCGGTGGCCTCGCGCAAGGCCGCGGCGTGGATGTCGGGATCGGTGTCCTCGCAGTGCCCGCCGAGTTGCAGCCAGCGCCCGAAACGCGGATGCAGCGTCAGCAGCGTGTGCGTGCCCGTGTGGTCGATCACGAGTGCCGATGCCGTGATGTGGCCCGGGACGCATGCGCGCAGGCACGCGTCGGGGCGGGCCGCCAGAAACGACAGCACCGCATGGCGCAGCGAATCCTGCGCGGGATCCGGTGCGTCCCAGTGGGTCAGTAGCCGGGTGGCCGAATCATGAAGGCTCACTTGCGCACCAGCAGTTCGTCGGTGGGCACCGGATCGCGTGGCCCAAGCGGTTGCGGCGTCTGTTCGGGATAACCGATCGCGATGGCGCCCAAGGGTTCCCAGTCATCGGGCAGTTCGAGTTCGGCGCGCACCAGGTCCGCGGCAAAGATCGTCGACCCGATCCAGCAACTGCCGATGTCGCGCACCGCGAGCGCGACCAGCAGGCCCTGAACGGCCGCGCCGACCGCGACGGTGAACATGGTGTGCTCGGCCGCGGTGCGTGCGTCGTCGGGATAGCTGTGCGCACCGTCGGGCACCAGGAACGGGATCACCAGTTCCGGCGCGTCGTAGAGGATCTGGCCGCGCGCCACGCGACGGTCGACCGCGTCGGCGTCCAGACCGTCGGCGGTGAGATCGGCACGCCACTGCTCTTTCATGCGGTCCAGCAGGCGCGTGCGGGTCTCGGAGTCCTGCACCCACACGAAACGCACGGGCCGGGTGTGGTGCGGCGCCGGCGCGGTGAGCGCCTCGCCGACGGCGGCCTCGATGGCGTCGTGCGGGACCGGCTCGGCGCTGAACCGGCGCACCGAGCGGCGAAGCAGCTGGGCCTGCCTGCGGCCCAGCTCGATCGCCTCGGCGGTGCCGAGCCAGAACAGGTCGTCCTCACCGGCACGCACCAGCCGGTGGGCGGTGGACCCGTCGTCGGGCAGTCTGAGCCCGCGCACCACGGCGACCGGGATCGCGGTGAGCTTGCCTTTGACCAGATCGGCGGCCGCGGCGATCTCGTCGGCGACGGCGACCTCGGTGACCACCAACTCGTTGCCGTGGCGGTCGCGGGAGCCTGCGTAGCCCTGCAGCACCGTCAGACCCGATGCGCCGATGGCGAAGTCGGTCTGTCCGGTGCGCCACGCCCGGCCCATGGTGTCGGTGATCACCACCCCGACGGTGACGCCGAGGCGCTCACGCAACCCCTCGCGCAGCGTCGCGGCGCTGCGGTCGGGGTCGACCGGGAGCAGCGCCAGTTCGGTGGATCCGACGTTGGAACCGTCCACACCGGCCGCGGCCTGGACGAGCCCGATCGCGTTCTCGGTGATCAGGGTGCGGCCCTTGCGGGCCAGCACCCGCACCGCCTCGTCGTCGATGAGTTTGCGCCGCAGGGTGTCCCGTTCCTCGGGATCCGACGGGGCTGCCACGATGCGGCCCTCGCACTTGGAGACCACCTTGCTGGTGACCACCAGGACGTCGCCGTCACGCAGCCACGGCGCCGCCTCGGCGAGCGAACCGACGAGGTCGTCACCCGGGCGGAACTCGGGCAGGCCGGGGACCGGCAGGATCTCGACGCGGTCGGCCGCACCGTGCTCGGCGTTCGCCGCGGCGCTCACAGCGACACCCCGGCGAGGTCCAGACCGGCGCGGACCATCGCCGCGGTGGCCTCGGGATCGGTCATCAGCAGCGGCACCGCCTTGACCTTCACACCCTCGATCTGCGCGTGGTCACCCTCGTGTACGAGCCACCCGTCGAGCAGGCCCGTGCCGGCACGGGCGCCGAAGAACTCGCCGACGGCCTGGGAGGTGGATTCCACGCCGATGACCTTGAGGCATTCATCGGCCATGCCGCGCAATGGTTTTCCGGCGATGATGGGGGAGTACCCGATCACGGGGGCCGAGGTGGAGCGCAGCGCACCGCGGATGCCGGGGATCTGCAGGATGGGACCGATGCTCACCACGGGGTTCGACGGCGCCAGCAACACGATGTCGGCGTCGCCGATGGCCTCGACCACGCCGGGTCCTGCCGTTGCCTGATCTGCACCGACGTACGCGAAACTGTGCGTAGGGACCTTTGCCCGATACCGCACCCACCACTCCTGGAAGTGGATGGCGCGCCGCTCGCCGTCGGTGGGATCGGTGATGACGACGTGGGTCTCGCTGCGCTCGTCGCTTGCGGGCAGCAATCGCGCTCCCGGCTGCCAGCGTTTGCAGAGCGCCTCGGTCACCTGGGACAGGGGGTAGCCGGCGCGCAACATCTGGCTACGCACCAGGTGGGTGGCCAGGTCGCGGTCGCCGAGCCCGAACCAGTCGGGTTGCACGCCGTAGGCCGCAAGCTCCTCCTTGGCGTTCCAGGTCTCGTTGCGATGACCCCAGCCGCGGTCGGGGTCGATCCCGCCGCCGAGGGTGTACATGCAGGTGTCGAGGTCCGGACAGATGCGAACGCCGTGCATCCATGCGTCGTCTCCTATGTTGACGACAGCCGTGAGCTCATGCTTGCTGGGACCGTCGGCAAAGGAGCCGAGCCCCAGCAGGTTCTGCACGCCCAGCAAAAACCGTGCGCCGCCGACTCCGCCGACCAGAACGGTGATCTTCACAACGTCCGACACTAGGCGTTGGGACGCTCCGGACGGAAACGACGTCGTCACGAGCAGGACACGCCGATGTCGCGACGCGCCGGAATGAGATCACGGGATGGTATGAATTCGCGCCCTGGAGCTTGACCCCGACAGCTAACACGTGTGTAATCACAGCAGTGTCATTTTTCGGTTGGTGACCGATTCCGGTGTCGCGGACCGAGATTCGATCAACTGTTCGAATGATGGCCGCATATCACAATAGTGGGGCTCCACTGAGGATCTACGAGACCGAGTGAGGAGGCGGGGGATATGTCTTATGAGAGCGGCGATTTCGATCGTGTAGTCCGGTTCGACAACCGGCTACTCGGCTCGGTGAGCCATGCACCGCACATCGACACCGGATCGACACCGACGGGGGCAGCTGGACGTCCTCAACTGAGTCTGGTGCCCGATTCGTTCGACGTGGCTCCGGAGGCCGAGGAAGACCAATGGCAGGAGCGTGCCCTGTGCGCGCAAACTGACCCGGAGGCCTTCTTCCCGGAAAAGGGTGGTTCCACCCGAGAGGCCAAGCGCATCTGCCAGGGGTGCGAAGTTCGTGACGCGTGCCTGGAATACGCGCTCGCGCATGATGAGCGCTTCGGTATCTGGGGCGGTCTGTCGGAGCGTGAGCGCCGGCGCCTCAAGCGCGGCATCATCTAGACGTACGGCGCGGTGAGCACTCGCGACGTGCCGCCCCGCGCTAATCGTCGTCGATCGTCGGGTCGATGACCGACGGTTCGACGCCGAGATAGGTGGCCACCTGCGCCACCAGGATTTCATGCAGTAGATCAGCCAGCTCATCGGATCCTTTGACCCGGCGCTCGATGGGCTTGCGGAACAACACGATTCGCGCCCGGGTCGAATTCCCCCTGACATCCACCCCTGCCGGTATCAACCGCGCCAGCGCGATCGGACCGTCTGCCACCACCTCGGGTGGCCATTGCACACTGTCCGGATCTTTCGGGGTCATCCGTGGAATCTCGTCGACAGCGACATCGAGTGAGCTGACCCTCGACGACCATCGACGCTCTATCGGCTCGTAGGCCTCCAGCACCGCCATGTCGAACCGCTCGGCGCGGCTGCGCCACCCAGGAACCGACCGCGGGAGCAGCGGTCCGCGGATATCGCGTCCGCGACGCGAACGCGGATGGTTCAGCCGAGGCACGGACATGATCGTAACGGTTCGGAGTCGGCTGCCCCGGCTGCGCGTGTCCGGCGGCGCCCGTCGATCGTCCAAGATAATCTCTGGTGCGTGAATGTTCCCCGTCGCTGCTGCCGGCCCGGGTGCCCGCACTATGCCGTGGCGACGCTGACCTTCGTCTACTCAGACTCCACGGCCGTCGTTGGGCCGTTGGCCACGGTTTCCGAACCTCACTCCTGGGACCTGTGTGTGGGCCACGCCAGCCGGATCACCGCCCCCAAGGGTTGGGAGCTGGTCCGCCACGCCGGACCGCTGCCGACCCATCCCGACGAGGACGATCTCGTCGCACTGGCCGACGCGGTTCGCGAAGGGCGCACGGGGCCCGGTCCGGTCAACGGCGTCGTGGCCGGATTCTCCGATCCGGCGACCGGCACCGGCAGCGGCGCGGTGATCGCGCCCCCGGTGCGACAGCCCGAGCCCAACGGTCGTCGACGTGGCCATTTGCGGGTGTTGCCCGACCCCACCGACTGATCATGACGTGCCTCGTGCGGCGTCTGCGGAACTTGTGATGTCCGATGGCGTGCGAGGCCGGAGTAGTGAACGTGGAGATGTCGCCAGACGGTTAGGCTGGCGCCAACGATCCCGTTTCACAAGGAGTTCTATGTCTCGGCCAGCAGCGGCTGTTCACGGTGTCATCAAGGCCTATGACGTCCGCGGTCTGGTCGGCTCCGAGTTGGACGAGTCGTTCGTCGCCGACGTGGGCGGCGCGTTTGCCCGGTTGGTCCGCGGCGAAGGCGCCCGGCAGGTCGTCATCGGCCACGACATGCGATCCAGCTCGCCGGCGCTGGCGGCGGCTTTCGCCGACGGCGTCACCACGCAGGGACTCGACGTCGTGCGGATCGGTCTCGCCTCGACCGATCAGCTCTACTTCGCGTCCGGGTTGTTGGAGTGCCCGGGCGCGATGTTCACCGCGAGCCACAACCCCGCGGCCTACAACGGCATCAAGCTGTGCCGCGCGGGCGCCAAACCGGTGGGCAAGGACACCGGGCTGGCCGCCATCTCCGAGGAGGTTATCGGCGGCGTACCGGCCCATGACGGCCCGCGGGGCGGCATCACCGACCGCGACGTACTGGCCGACTACGGCGAGTTCCTGCGTTCCCTGGTCGATCTCAGCGGCTCACGGCCCCTGCGCATCGCCGTCGACGCAGGCAACGGCATGGCCGGGCACACCACGCCCGCTGTGCTCGGGCCGATCCCCGGGGCCACGATCCTGCCGCTGTACTTCGAACTCGACGGCACGTTCCCCAACCACGAGGCCAACCCGCTCGACCCGGCCAACCTGGTGGACCTGCAGCGCTTCGTCGTGGAGTCCGGCGCCGACATCGGGCTCGCGTTCGACGGCGACGCCGACCGCTGTTTCGTCGTCGACGAACTCGGTCGCCCCGTCTCGCCGTCGGCCGTGACGGCTCTGGTCGCCGGTCGCGAACTCACCCGTGAAATCGGCGCGACGATCATCCACAACCTCATCACCTCGCGCGCGGTGCCCGAGCTCGTGACCGAGCGGGGCGGCACCCCGGTGCGCGCGCGGGTCGGGCATTCCTACATCAAGGCGCTGATGGCCGAGACCAGCGCGATATTCGGCGGTGAGCACTCGGCCCACTACTACTTCCGCGACTTCTGGGGCGCCGACTCGGGAATGCTCGCGGCCCTGCATGTGCTCGCCGCGCTCGGCGAACAGGACCGCCCGCTTTCGGAGATCATGGCCGACTATCAGCGCTACGAGGCCTCGGGCGAGATCAACTTCACCGTCAGCGACGCATCGGCATGCGTGGACGCGGTGCTCACGTCGTACGGCACGGCCATCCACTCCATCGACCACCTCGACGGCGTCACGGTCGACCTCGGCGACGACTGCTGGTTCAACCTGCGCAGCTCGAACACCGAACCGCTGCTGCGCCTCAACGTCGAGGCGCGAACCACCGAGGAGGTCGACGCAGTGGTCGACAGAATCGCCGACGTCATCCGCGCCACCAACGAACCCGGCAGCGTGAACGGGGCGGTGAACGAGGCGGCGACGTGAACGCACTGGGCGCCATGGTGGACCTCGACGACGGCGACGGGCTTCTCGCAGCCGACCGCGGCGGGCTGCTGAGGGCCGCGGCCATGGCGGGGGCCCAGGTGCGGGCCACCGCGGCCGCACTCGACGAAGGACTTTTCGACCCGCTGCGCGCGGATGATCCTGCGCGCACGGTCATCTGGGTCGCCGGCCGCGGCACGGCCGAGCACGCGGGTGCGGTGCTCGCAGCCACGCTCGGCCCGTCGGCGGCCGCACCCGTCGTGCTCGCCTCTGAGGCGCCGCCGTGGATCGGCGCGCTGGACGTGCTGATCGTGGCGGGCGACGATCCGGGCGATCCGGCGTTGGTGAACGCCGCGGCCATGGGTGTGCGTCGCGGCGCGCGCGTGGTGGTGGCCGCGCCGTACGAGGGCCCGCTGCGGGACGTCTCGGCGGGCCGCGCCGTGGTGATCGAACCGCGGTTGTGGGTTCCCGACGACTTCGCATTCGTCCGCTACCTGGCCGTCGGCCTGGCGGCACTGCACACGGTCAACCGTGACCGCAGCCGCGACCCGCACGCCGATTTGACCGCTCTGGCTGACGAATTGGACGCCGAGGCCCTGCGCAACAGCGCCGCGCGCGATCTGTTCACCAACGCGGCCAAGACCTTGGTGGAGCGCATGTCGGGCGCCGACGTGGTGCTGGCGGGCGACACCGCCGCGACGCTGGCGCTGGCGCGTCACGGCGCCACGATGATGCTGCGCATCGCCGGGGAGGTCGTGTCGGCGGTCGGACTTGCCGATGTTCTGGCCGCGCTGCGCAGCGGTGCGCGCGGTGACGCCGGTACGCGGTCGCTGTTCCACGACGAGGAGATCGACGGGCCGCTGCCCGACCGCATGCGGACGTTGGTGCTGACCACCGATGTCGAGCGGGCGGCCGTGGCCGCGCGTATCGCCGGTTACGACGACATCTCGGCGATCGGCGCCGACGACGTACCGGATTCCACCGAAACCACCCTGCCGGCGGGACGTCCGGAACAACAAGTGGCGATACTGGCTGTGCGACTGGAGATGGCCGCCGTCTATTCGAAATTGGTTCGAGGTTAAACGAGTGCATCTGCTACGGGGAGCGGTGCGGACCTATGCCTGGGGTTCGCGTACCGCCATTGCCGACTTCACGGGCAGGCCAAGTCCGACAGTGCATCCCGAGGCCGAGTTGTGGTTCGGCGCGCATCCCGCCGACCCGGCGTGGTTGCAGACCGACGACGGTGAACGGTCGCTGCTGCAGGCCCTGGCCGACGATCCCGAGGGGCAGTTGGGCAGTACCGCGGTCGCCCGTTTCGGCGATGCGCTCCCGTTCCTCGTCAAGGTGCTCGCCGCGGACGAACCGCTGTCGCTGCAGGCGCACCCCAGTGCCGCGCAGGCGCAGGAGGGTTTCGAGCGCGAGGATCGCCTCCAGATCCCCATCTCGTCGCCCGTCCGCAACTACCGGGACCGCAGTCACAAGCCTGAATTGCTTGTGGCACTTGAGGAATTCCACGCGCTGGCCGGGTTCCGGCCGGTCGCGCGCACCGTCGAGTTGATGAGGACGCTGGCCGTCACCGACCTCGACCCGTACATCAACCTGCTGTCCGATCAGTCCGATGCCGACGGTCTGCGCGCGCTGTTCACCACCTGGATCACCGCGCCGCAACCCGACCTCGATGTGCTGGTGCCCGCGGTGCTCGACGGCGCGATCAACTACATCCGTTCGGGGGAGAAGGCTTTCGCCGCCGAGGCCAAGACGGTGCTGGAACTCGGCGAGCGGTACCCGGGCGATGCCGGTGTGCTGGCCTCGTTGCTGCTCAACCGGATCGTCCTGCAACCGGGGGAGGGGCTGTACCTGCCCGCCGGGAACCTGCACGCCTATCTGCACGGGGTGGGCGTCGAGGTCATGGCGAACTCCGACAACGTGCTGCGCGGCGGGTTGACCCCCAAACACGTCGACGTCCCCGAACTGCTGCGGGTGCTGGATTTCACACCGACGCCGGAGGACCGTCTGCGGCCCGTGATCGTCCACGACGCAAAGGAACTCGTGTACCAGACGCCCGCCCCGGAGTTCGCGGTGTCGGTGCTGCGTCTCGACGGCGAGCAGCTCGGACACGAGATCGACGCACAGTCACGTCACGACGGACCCCAGTTGCTGTTGTGCACGGAGGGTTCGCTGAAGGTGCACGCCAAGGCCGGGCAACTCGAGCTGAGCCGGGGCGAGGCCGCGTGGGTGGCCGCCGACGACGGTCCGATCCGGTTGACTGCCGAACTGCCCGCCGCGATGTTCCGGGTGACCGTCGGGATCTGACGGCGCTGCACCGCCACCGCACGGCCACCGCGTCACCCGGTGGCGGCCAGGCTCTTGTCGCGGTCCGCGCGGTTGGCCTTCTCGGCCAGCCACATCGAGGCGTTGTGCCGGATCGCACGCCCGATCACCCGCGGCGACGGGGCGAGGTAGAGGCTGTCGAGCAGGCTGGTGCGTCGCAGGAACCATTCCGCCAGAACGGGATCCGTCTCGGCAGCGCCGAGGAACTGGTCGAACAGGCTGTACATCGGCCGGTACCACCACGGTTTGGGACCCTCCGCGCCGTGCGCGACATGGTCGGCGACGGCGTTCATCATCCACACCGGGAACGTCGTGCGCGCGGTGCGGTACGCCAGGCGCGAGACCAGGTCCTGTTTGCCGACCGACAACACGGTGCGCAGGTTGGCGGCCTGCAGGGCGGTCATCGTCACGCCCTGGCCGTAGGTGGGGTTGAGGCTCGCGACCGCGTCGCCGAACGGCATGATGCCCGCGGGCCACCGGCGCATCTTGTCGTAGCGGCGCCACTTGGCCACCGGGTACCGGTGAAAATTCATCCCGCCCACGGGTTCTCCGGCCCGCAGGGCTGCGCTGATGTGCGGTGGGACCATGGTGTCGGCCTGCGCGAGGATGCCGTCGAGGTCCTTCGGCGGTTCGGCCTTGGCGACCCCGAACGCCGTGACGGTCCAGATGCCGTCCTCGTGGAACAGCATGCCCATGCCCAGGCCGTCGTCGTGAGAGGCGCTGACCAGCACCATCTTCTCGGCCATCAGCCCCTCGGGGATACGCACGCGGTGCGATGCGTAGGTCACCCCGATCTTGACCGAATCCTCCCTGGGGCGCTCGAATCCCCATTCCTCCAACCACACCGGAAGCCGGCTGCCACGTCCGGAGGCGTCGACCACCAGGTCGCCCTCGACGGTCTCACCGTTGTCGAGCACCACGCCGGTGACCCGCTGGGCGGCCGCGTCGAACTCGGGATGCGCGACCCCGCCGCGCAGCACCGACACCGTGGGCAACGCGAGCACACGCTCGCGGATCTGCCACTCGAGCCTGCCGCGCGTGGGGACGTATGCGGTGAAATTGGATTCGAGGGTCTGACCGGTGCCGAGGAGGTGACCGCCCGCGGTGAAGTGGATGGACTCCGGCTGGTTCTGCACCACGGGCACCCCGGCGCGGGCCATGTCGTCGAGCATGCCGGGGAAGATGGCCTCAAGTTCCTGTGCGCCTCTGGCCATGAGCAGATGCACGTGCTGTCCCTGCGGTACCGCACTGCGGTTCACCGGTTCGGTGGGCAGCTCATCGCGCTCGTAGACCGTCACACGGTCGAAGTGGTCGGACAGCACCCGGGCCGCGCACAGACCCGCGACACTGCCGCCGATCACGATCGCATGGGTGGAGGAATGTTCCAGAGTCGTACTCATCGACTGCCACGGTAATGGGAACATGACCTCAGCCGGGTCGAAAACGAGAGGCAACGAGGACTATGACTACACGATGGCGTACCAAATCCGTTGAGCAGTCGATAGCTGACACCGATGAGCCGAGCACCCGGTTGCGCAAGGATCTCACGTGGTGGGATCTCACCGTCTTCGGCGTCTCGGTGGTGATCGGCGCGGGCATCTTCACCATCACCGCTTCTACCGCAGGCAATCTCACCGGCCCGGCGATCTCGATCTCGTTTCTGATCGCGGCCGTGGCATGCGGGCTCGCAGCGTTGTGCTACGCCGAGTTCGCCTCGACCGTGCCGGTTGCCGGGAGCGCCTACACGTTCTCCTACGCAACTTTCGGCGAATTCGTCGCGTGGATCATCGGCTGGGACCTGATCCTGGAGTTCGCGGTCGCCGCCGCGGTGGTGGCCAAGGGGTGGTCGAGTTATCTGGGCACGGTGTTCAACTTCGGCGGCGGCACCATGCAGATCGGCGGTGGGCTGACGCTGGACTGGGGTGCACTGCTGATCATCGCGGTGGTCACGTTCCTGCTGGCGCGCGGCACCAAGATCTCGGCGATGGTCAGCCTGGTCATCACGGTCATCAAGGTGTCGGTGGTACTGCTGGTGGTGTTCGTCGGCGCGTTCTACATCAACACGGCCAACTACACGCCGTTCATCCCGCCCGCCGAATCGGGCGACGGCAGCGGCGGCGGCACCGGGGCCGAGCAATCGCTGTTCTCGTTGCTCACCGGCGCCGAGGGCAGCCACTACGGCTGGTACGGATTGCTGGCCGGTGCGTCGATCGTGTTCTTCGCGTTCATCGGTTTCGACATCGTGGCCACCACGGCCGAGGAGACGCGCAACCCGCAACGCGACGTGCCGCGCGGCATCCTGGGCTCGCTGGCCATCGTGACCGTGCTCTACGTCGCGGTCTCGGTGGTGTTGTCCGGCATGGTGTCCTACCGCGATCTCAAGACCGTCGACGGCGAATCGGCCAACCTGGCGACGGCATTCGCGCAGAACGGCGTGGACTGGGCCGCCAAGGTCATCTCGATCGGCGCGCTCGCGGGGCTCACCACCGTGGTGATCGTGTTGATGCTCGGGCAGACCCGCGTCCTGTTCGCGATGTCGCGCGACGGACTCATGCCGCGCCAACTGGCCAAGACCGGTCCGCACGGTACCCCGGTGCGGACCACTCTGATCGTGGGTGGCGCCGTAGCGGTGGCCGCGTCGGTGTTCCCGATCGGCAAGCTCGAGGAGATGGTGAACATCGGCACGCTGTTCGCCTTCGTGCTGGTCTCGGCCGGCGTCCTCGTCTTGCGTCGGACTCGTCCGGACCTGCCGCGCGGGTTCCGGACGCCGTTGGTGCCGGTGCTGCCGGTCGCGGCGATCCTGGCGTGCGTGTGGCTCATGCTCAACCTCACGGGCCTCACCTGGATCCGGTTCCTGATCTGGATGGCGATCGGCGTCGTCATCTACTTCCTGTACGGGCGCAGGCGCTCGGTCCTGGCCACCCGCGACACCACACCCACCGCCTGATCTTTCGCGAACCCCCTTTTTCGACGTCACGCCCCTTCGGTGATCGCGCATACCTGCATCGCGTTTACAAACAAGGTGCAAATGTCTAGACACGCGACAAACTCGCGCATATAGTCAAGTCATTGCGGTGATAGCACTCACAGAAGGAGGCATGTCGTGGTGGCAGAAGTGGACCCGTCCGCCGTGGCCGACGTCGGAGAATGGCGCGACAAGAAGCGCTACCTGTGGCTGATGGGGCTGATCGCCCCGACCGCGCTGTTCGTGATGCTGCCGGTCGTGTGGGCGCTCAACAACGCCGGCTGGCACGCCGCGGCGCAGGTCCCGTTCTGGATCGGCCCGATCCTGCTGTACGTGCTGCTGCCGTTGCTCGACCTCAAGTTCGGCCCGGACGGACAGAACCCGCCGGACGAGGTCATGGAGCGGTTGGAGAACGACAGGTACTACCGGTACTGCACCTACGCCTACATCCCGTTCCAGTACGCCAGCGTGATCGTCGGGGCGTACCTGTTCACCGCGAGCGACCTGGGCTGGCTGGGCTTCGACGGCGGTCTGGGCTGGCCCGCCAAGATCGGCCTGGCGCTGTCGGTCGGCGTGCTCGGCGGGGTCGGCATCAACACCGCCCACGAACTCGGACACAAGAAGGACTCGCTCGAACGCTGGCTGTCCAAGATCACCTTGGCGCAGACCTGGTACGGGCACTTCTACATCGAGCACAACCGCGGCCACCACGTGCGTGTCGCCACGCCTGAGGATCCCGCATCCGCGCGCTTCGGCGAGACGTTCTGGGAGTTCCTGCCGCGCAGCGTGTGGGGGAGCCTGCGGTCGTCGTGGGAACTGGAGGCCAAGCGCCTGGAACGGGCGGGCAAGAGCAAGTGGCACTGGTCCAACGACGTCCTCAACGCGTGGGCGATGTCGGTGGTGTTCTACGGCGTGCTGATCGCGGTGTTCGGGTGGGGGCTGATCCCGTACATCGTCATCTCCGCGGTGTTCGGCTTCACGCTGCTGGAGACCGTGAACTACCTGGAGCACTACGGCCTGCTGCGGCAGAAGACGCCCAGTGGGCGCTACGAGCGGTGCTCGCCCCAGCACAGCTGGAACTCCGACCACATCGTCACCAACCTGTTCCTGTACCACCTGCAGCGGCACAGTGACCACCACGCCAACCCGACGCGTCGCTACCAGACGCTGCGCAGCATGGACGGCGCCCCGAACCTGCCCAGCGGTTACGCGTCGATGATCGCGCTGACGTACTTCCCGCCGCTGTGGCGCAAGGTCATGGACCACCGGGTGCTCGACCACTACGACGGTGACATCACCCGCGTCAACATCCACCCGCGCGTGCGCGAGAACGTGCTGGCCCGGTACGGCAGCCCCGAGGTTCGCGCATGAGCAGCTACCGCTGCCCCGTTTGCGACTACATCTACGACGAGGCGAAAGGTGCTGCGCGGGAAGGTTTTCCGCCCGGCACCGCGTGGGACGACGTTCCCGACGACTGGTGCTGCCCCGACTGCGGGGTCCGCGAGAAGATCGACTTCGAAGAAATGGGAGTGAAGCAGTGAGCGACTACCGGTTGTTCGTGTGCGTGCAGTGCGGTTTCGAGTACGACGAGGCCAAGGGCTGGCCCGAGGACGGCATCGCGCCGGGAACCCGCTGGGAGGACATTCCGGAGGACTGGAGTTGCCCGGACTGCGGTGCGGCAAAGTCGGACTTCGACATGGTCGAGGTGTCCCGGCCGTGACGGTGCTGTGATCCACGCCGTGACCCATGCGGTGGCCGGGGCGCAGTTCGGCGCCCCGGCGCGCGTGGTGCGAGGGCCCCTGACCGCGGAAAGCGATATTGTCGCGCGTGTGAGTCGTCCCCGCGCCAAGCAGCGCATGCCGTACGCAGAGGCGTCGCGCGTGCTGCTGCGCGATTCGATCCTGGACGGCATGCGCGATCTGCTGCTCACCCGGGACTGGTCGGCGATCACGCTGTCGCACGTGGCGCAGGCCGCGGGGGTCAGCAGGCAGACGATCTACAACGAGTTCGGCTCGCGGCAGGGCCTGGCCGAGGGCTACGCCATGCGTCTGGCCGACCGCCTGGTCGACGCGGTCGACGACGCGATCAACAACAACGTCGGCGACGTGTACGCGGCCTTCCTGGAAGGCTTTCGTGCGTTCTTCGCCGAGTCGGCGGCCGACCCGCTGGTGATCTCACTGCTCACCGGCGCGGCGAAGCCCGACCTGCTGCAGATCATCACCATCGGCAGCGGACCGATCATCACGCGGTGTTCCGAACGACTGACCGCGACGTTCCAGAGCAGCTGGATCAAGGCCAGCGACGACGACGCCGGTGTGCTGGCCCGCGCGATCGTGCGCCTGGCGATGAGCTACGTCTCCATGCCGCCCGAAGCAGACCACGACGTGGCCGGTGACCTGGCCCGACTTATGTCTCCGTTCGCCGAACGATACGGTGTTATCGACACCCCATAGCTGTCAGAGCGCCACACGCCGTCCGAATGCCGTAGCGCCTGTCCCGCGAGCCCGCAGGCTTTGGGTTGTCGGCATGAGTGTGCACGCGGCCCCCCGCGGCACACATTCATGCGTTCACAGGCAATGACGAACGAAAAAAGGGGCTCTTACATGACCGAACTCAAGGCCGATGTCCGCAACGGCATCGACTACAAGGTCGCCGATCTCTCGCTGGCCGACTTCGGCCGCAAGGAAATCCGCCTCGCCGAGCACGAGATGCCCGGCTTGATGGCGCTGCGCCGCGAATACCACGACGTGCAGCCGCTCAAGGGCGCACGCATCTCCGGCTCGCTGCACATGACCGTGCAGACCGCCGTGCTCATCGAGACCCTGGTGTCGCTCGGCGCCGAGGTCCGCTGGGCCTCCTGCAACATCTTCTCCACCCAGGACCATGCGGCGGCCGCGGTCGTCGTCGGCCCCAACGGCACCCCCGAGGAGCCCAAGGGTGTCTCGGTGTTCGCCTGGAAGGGCGAGACCCTGGAGGAGTACTGGTGGGCCGCTGAGCAGATGCTCACCTGGGATGGCGAGCCCGCCAACATGATCCTCGACGACGGCGGCGACGCCACCATGATGGTGCTGCGCGGCGCCCAGTACGAGAAGGCCGGTGTCGTGCCGCCCGCCGAGGACGACGATCCGGCGGAGTGGAAGGTGTTCCTCGGAGTGCTGCGCGAGCGCTTCGAGCAGGACAAGACCAAGTGGACGAAGATCGCCGAGTCGGTCAAGGGCGTCACCGAGGAGACCACCACCGGCGTGCTGCGGCTGTACCAGTTCGCCGCCGCGGGTGAGCTGGCGTTCCCCGCGATCAACGTCAACGACTCCGTCACCAAGAGCAAGTTCGACAACAAGTACGGCACGCGGCACTCGCTGATCGACGGCATCAACCGCGGCACCGACGTGCTCATCGGTGGCAAGAAGGTGCTGATCTGCGGTTACGGCGACGTCGGCAAGGGTTGCGCCGAGTCGCTGGCCGGCCAGGGCGCGCGCGTCTCGGTCACCGAGATCGACCCGATCAACGCCCTGCAGGCGCTCATGGACGGCTTCGACGTGCGCACCGTCGAGGAAGCGATCGGCGAGGCCGACATCGTGATCACCGCGACCGGCAACAAGGACATCATCACCCTCGACCACATGAAGGCGATGAAGAACCAGGCGATCCTGGGCAACATCGGCCACTTCGACAACGAGATCGACATGGCCGCCCTCGAGCGTTCGGGCGCCAAGAAGATCAACATCAAGCCGCAGGTCGACCAGTGGATCTTCGACGACGGCAAGTCGATCATCGTGCTGTCCGAGGGGCGTCTGCTCAACCTCGGCAACGCCACCGGTCACCCCTCGTTCGTGATGAGCAACAGCTTCTCCAACCAGGTGATCGCCCAGATCGAGCTGTGGACCAAGAACGACGAGTACGACAACGAGGTGTACCGCCTCGCCAAGCATCTCGACGAGAAGGTCGCCCGCATCCACGTCGAGGCGCTCGGCGGCACGCTGACCAAGCTCAGCAAGGACCAGGCCGAGTACATCGGCGTCGACGTCGAGGGCCCCTACAAGCCCGAGCACTACCGCTACTGATCTCCCGGTAGCCCGGACACGCGAAAGTCCCCGGAACCCTTGGGTTCCGGGGACTTTCGTGATCAGTGCCCGGTGTCGTCGTCGCCCCGGGTGGGGCTGTCGACGAGCACGCTGATCATGCCGTTGGGTTCCAGGTACGCGCGCCGTACCCGGTTCATGTCCTCGATGCCGTGCAACCTCAGGTGCGAGTAGATCTCGTCGCGGCTCATGAACTCACGCCGCATGACGTGGGTGTTGAGTTCTCCGTCGGCGATCAACAGCTTCGGCCGCGCCTTCGCGAGGCGGGCGAATCCCGGGAACCGGTAGGCAATGCCGTCGACCGCGACACTCCAGAACAGCACCGTCACGACCACCACGATGCCGTCGGTCAACGTCGCGTGCGCGGGGGAGAGCGCGGGTCCGGCGGCCTGCGCGACCAGCACGATGATCAGGACGTCGGTCAACCCGAGACCTCCGGACTCGCGTTGACCCACCGCACGGATCAGCACGAGAAGCACGAGAAACGTGACAGTACCGCGGACAACGCTTTCGGCCGGCGGCGCCGCCGGTACGAAGATCGACTCCCAATCGGGCATCATGCGCTCCATCCCACCGGTTCGGTTTGTCGGAGAACTACCCGGAGCGTGAGCGGCCAAACGGCGGCGTCAGCGCCGGCCCGGCGGCCGCGGCGCGTGCAGATCGAAACGCACGCCGACCATCCGGATCACGAAGCACACGGCCGCCGCGCTCAGTGCGGCCGCGGTGCCACGGTGGCCGAAGCTGTATCCGGCCGCGGCGATCCCCGCGGCGATCAACGCCGGGATGGCGTAGAGCTCACTGCGCAGCACCGTGGGGATGCGGCCGATCATCACGTCGCGGATCGTGCCGCCGCCCACGGCCGTGACGGTGCCGACGATCATCGCCTGCGGCACACCGAATCCCAGATCCAGTGCCTTGTAGGCCGCGAGGACCGCGAACACGCTGAGCCCGACGGCGTCGAGCACCGTGATGGTCATCGAGAGGCGGTCGAGCGTGCGGTTGAGGACGAACGCGATCAGACCCCCGCCCGCCGCGAGCGCGAGATACCGCCAGTCGACGAACGTGGCGGGCGGTAGCGCGTCGAGCAGGACGTCGCGGATCGTGCCGCCGCCGAGGCCGGTGAACATGCCGAGCGTGATCACGCCGAAGATGTCGAGCCGTTCGGCGCGCACAGCCGTCAGCGCACCGTTCAACGCGAACGCGAACGTACCCACCAGATCAAGGGTCAGCAGCAGTGGCGAGTCGATCGGCATGCCCTGAAGCTACCGGTCGTCACCTCTGGCCGGGTGTCCGGCGTCGAGCCGTTCGCGCTGGGGAATCACGACGTACTTGGGGTCTTGTGTCGACTGCACACCAGCCTCGAACACGCCGAACCGTTGCAGCGCACTGCCTGCGAGCAACGCTGCGCCCGACGCCGCGACCGCCCACCGGTTACGCCCCGACGCCACCGCGCCGACCGCGCCGCCGACCGTGAGGATCTCCGACCACTTGCGCAACGTGTGCGGCCTGCCGGTCGTGTAGGCCTCGCCCACCAGTCCGAGCCGGTGTTCCATCGTGCGCGACGCCGCCACCTCCAGCGCCGCGCCCGCCACCGCCATGCGGCGTGCCGGTCCGCTCTCGGACACCGGGGCCAGCAGCATGCCGAGGCCCGCACCGCTCGCGGCCGCGGACCCGGTGAAGATGAACGGTAGATAGGGGTGTGCCTCACGCCACGCCGGAACCGCGGTCTGCGACAACAACACCGCGGTGTACGAGGCGACGCCCGGTGCGACGGCGGCGGCCTCCAGCCCGGCGGGTCGCGCCGCGAAGTCCAGGAGCCGGCCGAGCCGGCTGCGGCGCAGGCGTTTCGGCATCAGCTCGGCCACCGCGGCGGCGCCCGCGCCAGGCCCGTAGCCGCTGAGGATCCAGGTGCCCATGCTCATCGGTGAGCTCGGCTTGGCGACGCGCAGCATGTGGTGGAACCGTTCGGGGCGCCCGAGATCGCCCACCAGGAAGTACATGCTGGCCAGCAGGCTCACGAGCGCGCCGACCCGGGACACCTTGCGCAGCTGTGGCCGTCCCGTCAGATCCGCACCGGCCGCCAACAGCGCCGAGCCCGCCGAGAGCCCACCGCTGAACAGGTACGCCGCGATCATCCAGTTCCACACCGGCGTCTTGAGGATCTGCCGTCCGTAGTACGAGCGGAATTCGGCTGGGGGAACGGCCATGTCGTCGCGCCCGCCGCGCCGGTGGCGCGTCTGGGCGTGCATGTCCGCGGTGCCGGCGTCGCTGGGCAACTCCCTCATGCGTCCTCCGTCGTGGCCTTTCGTCATGTTCGGCGCCCCACGAACGCCGACACCGCGATCCCGACCAGCGCGCCGGCCGCCATGCCTGCGTAGCGCCACATCGCCCCGGCGTCGCGGGTGGGGACCACGGGATCAGGTGGCAGGCCGTACACCTCGGGTTCGTCGAGCAGCAGGAAGAACGCACCGTCGCCGCCCACACCGTCGTTCGGGTCGTGCCCGTACAGCCGTGCCTCGGTGACGCCACGCTCGTGCAGTTCCTCGACACGTCGCGCCGCGCGTTCACGCAGTTCGTCGAGTACGCCGAACTGGATCGAGTCGGTGGGGCAGGCCTTCGCGCACGCGGGTTCCAGGCCGTCGTGCAGCCGGTCGTAGCACAAGGTGCATTTCCAGGCCCGTCCGTCGCCCTCGCGCCGTTCGATCACGCCGTACGGGCAGCCGGACACGCAGTATCCGCAGCCGTTGCAGATGTCCTGTTGCACAACCACGGTCGAGAACTCGGTGCGGAACAACGCGCCCGTCGGGCAGACGTCGAGGCAGCCGGCGTGCGTGCAGTGCTTGCACACGTCCGAGGCCATCAGCCACCGGAAGTCCTGCCGTGTCTCGGGTCCCGTGGCATCACCGGGACGCTCGAAGCCCGGCATGCCGAGATCCTCGGTGGTACGGCCGGGTTCAGGGGCGGGTTGTTCGATGAACGCGACGTGGCGCCACGAATTGGCGCCGAGGTTGCCGGTGTTGTCGAACGACATGCCCAGCAGGTTGAACCCGTCGTCAGGCACACCGTTCCACTCCTTGCACGCGACCTCGCACGCCTTGCAGCCGATGCACACCGACGTATCGGTGAAGAACCCCACGCGTGGGGGATGCTCGTCGTCGTAACCGGCGTCGGTCGCAGGGTCTTCGAGCGGGCCGTAGAAGCTGTTGCGGCGGTTCTCGCTCATGGCGACTCCTCGGTGTGGTCCGGCGACTCCCGTGTGGTGTCCAACCGGGTACCCGTCTCGGGCGTGATCTGCGCGCGTTCCCGGTAGCCGCGCAGATAGTCCAGCAGTTGCGGCCCGCGCGGGCGCCGGCCCGGCTGGATGTCGCACGTCGCGACCTTGCTCTCCTGGATGAACACGTTGGGATCGGCGACGACGCCCAGCAGATCGTTTACCACGTCGCCGTCGACCAGGCCGACGCTGCCCCAGTGGTACGGCATCCAGATCTGGTGCACCACATGGTCTTCGACGCGCAGCGGGCGCATCCGGTCGGTCACGAACACGCGTGCGTCCACGGCGGTGCGGCTGGTGACGACGTGCGCCCACTCCATGTGCTCCAGGCCGCGCATCCGTGCGAGTTCGGGCGACACCTCGACGAACAGCGCGGGCTGCAACTCCGCAAGGTAGGGCAGTTGACGGCTCATGCCGCCCGCGGTGTGATGCTCGGTCAACCGGGCCGCGGTGAACACGAACGGGAACACCTCACCATGGGCGTCGGGCCACGACGGGTTCGACGGGTTGTCCTGGCGCCCATAGACTTTGCGCGCCGGGTTGGCCTGCTGGCGGTACAGCGGATTACGCACCGGCGACTCGTGTGGCTCGTAGTGCGTCGGCAACGGCCCGTCGGCCACGCCGCTCGGCGCGAACAGCCACGCCTTGCCGTCGGCCTGCATCACGAACGGGTCGTCGCCGCGCAGCGCCTCGACACCGACGGCGCTCGGCGACGGCCGGTAGTCGGGCGGCTTGGTCTTCTCGAAGTCAGGGACGTCGTACCCGGTCCACTCGCCCTTCTGCTCGTCCCACCACACGAGTTTCTTGCGCTCACTCCACGGACGGCCCTGCGGGTCGGCCGACGCCCGGTTGTAGAGCACCCGCCTGTTCATCGGCCAGGTCCAGCCCCACTCGTTGTCGTAGGGGCCCGTCTCGGTGTGCGGCGTGCGCCGCGCGGACTGGTTCACGTCGCCGGCGTAGACGCCGCTGTAGATCCAGCATCCGCACGCGGTGGTGCCATCGGCCTTGAGCGACAGGTAGTTGTCGACGGCCCGGTCGGTGGTGAGGTCGACGCCGTTGATGCGGCGCAGCACGTCCTCGCCCGAGGGTTCGTCGCCGTCCAGTTCGTAGTCCCACCACAGATCGAGCAGCGGTCGGTCGCGCTCATCGGTTGAGCCCGCGAGCTTTTCGCGCAGGATGCGGCCCAGGTGGTAGAAGAACCACAACTCGCTGCGCGCGTCGCCGGGCGGTTCGACGGCCTGCTCGCGCCACTGCAGCATGCGTTGGGTCTGCGTGAACGTGCCCGACTTCTCCACGTGCGAGGCCGCGGGGAACAGGAACACCTCGGTGCGGCAGGTCTGCGGAGTGATCTCGCCCGTCTCCACCTCGGGCCCGTCCTTCCAGAACGTGGCGCTCTCGATCTCGACGAGATCGCGCACCACCAGCCAGTCGAGATTCGCCATGCCCAACCGCTGCAGCCGCCCGTGCGCCGAACCGACCGCCGGGTTCTGGCCCAGCAGGAAGTAGCCGAACACCTTGCCGTCGACCATGTCCATCACCGTGCGGTACGTGCCGTGGTCGCCGTTGATGCGGGGGAGATAGTCGAAACAGAAGTCGTTGTCGGCGGTCGCATTGTCGCCCCAGTATTCCTTGAGCAGCGACACCATGTAGGCATCTGCGTTGTGCCAGAAGCCTTTCTGGTTGGTGCTGATGATGTCGTCGAGGTAATCGGCCAGCGACTCCTGACCGGCGTGCGGCATCGCGAGGTAACCGGGCAGCAGATTGAACAGCGTCGGCACGTCCGTCGAACCCTGGATGCTGGCGTGGCCCCGCAACGCGAACACCCCGCCGCCGGGCCTGCCGATGTTGCCCAGCAGCAGCTGGATGATCGACCCGGCGCGGATGAACTGCGCGCCCAGTGTGTGCTGGGTCCATCCGACGCTGTACACCAGTGCCGTGGTGCGCTCGCGGTTGGAGTTCTCGGTCCACTTGCGGGCGATCTGGAGGAACTGTTCGGCGGGCACGCCGCACACGCGTTCGACCATCTCGGGGGTGTACCGCGCGTAGTGCCGCTTGAGGATCTGGTACACGCACCGGGGGTGCTGCAGCGTCGGGTCGTTCGGGATGTCGCCCGCCGCGCCCTCCACCGGCGGCCCGCCGGAACCGGACTGGTACGGCACCGACCGCTCCTTGGCGTCGGCGCCGTCCTCCTCGGCGTCCGTGCGTTCGTACTGCCAGGTCGACGAGTCGTACGACGCGGTGGCCTCGTCGTAGCCCGAGAACAGCCCGTCGAGGTCCTCGGCGTCCCGGAATTCTCTGTCGACGATGAACGACGCATTCGTGTACGCGGTGACGTACTCCCGGAAGTCGAGTTCGTTGGACAGGATGTAGTTGATCACCCCACCGAGGAACGCGATGTCACTACCGGCGCGCAGCGGCACATGGCGGTCGGCCAGCGCGCTGGTGCGGGTGAACCGCGGGTCGATGTGCACGACCTCGGTGCCCCGCGACTTCGCCTCCATCACCCACTGGAACCCGACCGGATGGGCCTCGGCCATGTTGCTGCCCATGATGACGATGAAGTCGGAATTGACGAGGTCCTGCTGATAGTCCGTCGCCCCGCCGCGACCGAAGGAGGCTCCCAGACCGGGAACCGTGGCGCTGTGTCAAATACGCGCCTGGTTCTCGATCTGTAAGGCCCCCAGGGCGGTGAAGAGCTTCTTGATCAGGTAGTTCTCTTCGTTGTCCAGCGTCGCGCCGCCGAGGCTCGCGATGCCCATGGTGCGGCGCAACGTGTTCCGGTCCTTGTCGAACTGCTGCCAGCCCTTCTCGCGCGCGTCGAGGACACGGTCGGCGACCATCTGCATGGCCGTCTCGAGGTCGAGTTCCTGCCATTCGGTGGCATAGGGCGCGCGGTACTTGATCTTGGTGAGCCGCTGCGGTCCGGTGACCAGCTGCTTGCTCGCCGAGCCCTTCGGGCACAGCCGGCCCCGCGAGATGGGGCTGTCCGGGTTGCCTTCGATCTGGGTGACCTTGCCGTCTTTGACGTAGACCTTCTGCGCGCAGCCCACGGCGCAGAACGGGCACACCGAATGCGCGATGTGGTCGGCGTCGGCGGTCCGTGGTGTCAGGGTCAGCGAGCGCTTCGACTGCGCGGCCTTACCACGGCCCAGGGCGTCGGCACCGGTGATCTGCCGGTACACGGGCCACGACTCGATCAACTTGCGGAAGTCCATACCGTCCTCCTACCCATCTGCTGTCGATCAAACCATCGACGGCTGGATGCCGCCTGGCAGTTGCTGCACCTCTGCACCGCGAGAGGCACCGCACTTTGCACCGCGAGCGTGCGGGTCTGCCCGTCGACACCCCGGGTTTTGTCAGCAGTCGGTGCACGTTCGGCGAGGGTGAGCGGGCGCTGACCGCTGATCAGTCAGCCTGGCCGGTGTCACCCGCACGGCGGACGCGGACCGTCCGGGTCCCGTCGTCCGCACGCGTGGTGACCCCGCGCGCATCGAGCTGTTCGAGCAGCGGGACCGCCACGCGCCGGGTGGTGTTCAAGGCGCGTTTGGCTTCGGCGACGGTGAACGGCTGCGGCAGCCCGACGAGGACCTCGGCGGCACGATCGAAGGCGTCAGGACCGAGTACGACGCCGTCGGCGACCCTGACGAACCGGCCCGCACGCACCGCTGCGGCGAGCTCCTTGGGCCCCAGGTTCAACTCGGCGAGCTCAGCGGCCTCGGGCGCGCGGAACGGTTCGGCCGCGAGCCATTCCCGCACGGTCTGCACGGCCTTGTCGACGCGTGGCGGCAAGGCAACACCAGGCCGCTGCACCAGACCGTCGCGCAGTTGCAGACCAGTGCCGTCGAGCAACGCCGGCACCAGTTCGACGGCGGGCAACCCGACCCGTTGGCGCAGCGTCTCGAACGGCATGCCCGCCGCGATATCGTGCTCGGCCGCCCACTGCTCGACCGCTGCCAGTGCCAGTCGCCGCCGCTCGGCCCACCACTCCGGGGACACCACCCAGTCGCCGATTCGCTCACCGACAACCTCGAACCCCATTGCGCGCAGATCTTTGGCGCGGGCGCAAACCGGCGGTGTGACCCGGCCGGTCGCGAGTGCGGCGGCCCGGGCGCGGGCATCACCTCGTCGGCGCAGCGGCGCAGGCCGCACATCGAGCACCTCGACACCGGCGACGATGCGGTGTGCGCCAGGATCTCTCAACAACCCGATATCGCCGATGCGCAACGGCAGTGCGCGCGTGAGGCGCAGGCGGGCGCCGACATCACCGAGCGGTCGCACATGTACCGGCACCGACGCCGAACCGATGTGCAGCGTCAGCTTCTGGTGCAGCTTGCCCGCCGAACGCAACACCACGTCGACCTCGGAGGTGTCCAACCAGGCCCCCGGCGTCCGGACCGCGTCGCCGCGGCGGAGGCTCTCCCGTTCGACACCACGCAGATTCACCGCGACGCGAGCCACGGCCGACACCGCGTCGCGATCCCGGCCGAGCGACTGCAGGCCCCGTACCGTGACCAGCCGACCGTCGCGTTCGAGTTGGTCGCCGACGCGGATGGTCCCTGCGGCAAGGGTGCCCGTGACCACCGTGCCCGCGCCGCGCACGGTGAACGAGCGGTCGACCCACAGCCGCACGTCGGAGTCGGTTGCGGGAGCGGGCAATCGGTCGACCAAGGCGACCAACTCGGCCTGTACGGAACCCAGATTGGTGCCGAGCACCACACGCGCGTCCGGAATCCGGTCGCGCACCTGGGCGATGGCGCGTGCTGGGTCGGCGAGATCAGCCTTGCTGATCACCACCAGGGTGTGCCGCACACCGAGGGCTTCGAGTGCGGCGAGATGTTCTTCGGACTGCGGCATCCAGCCCTCGGTGGCCGCGACGACGAACATCGTGGCCGGGACGGGCCCGACCCCCGCCAACATGTTGCCGACGAACCGTTCGTGCCCGGGCACGTCGACGAACGCGATGTCACGCCCCTCCAGCGTCGTCCACGCGAAACCGAGATCGATCGTCAGACCACGACGCTGCTCCTCGGCGAGGCGGTCGGGCCACATCCCGGTGAGCCGGTGTACCAGTGTGGATTTCCCGTGGTCGACATGACCCGCGGTTGCTACGACGAACATGCGCGGACAGCCTCGACCAACTTGCCGTCGTCCTCGGGGGCGACGGTGCGCAGGTCCAGCAGGCAGCGTCCGTTTTCCAGCCGCCCGACGACCGACGGGTTGCCGACGCGCAGCGGAGCGGCATACGCCTCGGGCAGACTGACTGCCGCACTGGGTAATTCGACGTCTGGCGCCCCACCACCGCCGACAGCCGCAGTGCAGTCCACAGCCTTCGCGTCGGGAAGCAGCGATGCCAGGCGACCGGCCCGCACGCGTAGGGACTCGACGTCGACGCTCAACGCCTGTGCGACGGGCGGAGGGGGACCCGTCAGGGTCGCCTCCAACGCGGCGAGGGTCAGCTTGTCAACACGCAGGGCGCGCGCCGCGGGATGTCTGCGCAACCGCTCGATCAGATCCTCGGTGCCGAACAGCAGACCGGCCTGAGGCCCGCCGAGCAGCTTGTCACCCGACGCGGTGACCAGATCGGCGCCGTCGCGCAGCATCGTCGTCGCATCGGGCTCGTCGGGGAGCAACGGATGCGGCGTCAGCAGGCCCGAGCCGATGTCGACCACCAGCGGTGCGTCGAGTGCGGCGAGTTCACGAACCGGCACCGACGACGTGAACCCGCTGACGGAGTAATTGGACGGATGCACCTTGAGCACGAACCCGGTGTCGGGGCCGACGGCGTCGGCGTAGTCGCGCAGGTGGGTGCGGTTGGTGGTGCCCACCTCTCGGATGCGCGACCCGGTCGATTCCATCAGCGCGGGCAGACGGAAGCCGTCGCCGATCTCGATGAGCTCACCGCGGCTGACGATCATCTCCTTGCCCGGCGCCAATGTCATCGCGGCGAGCAGCAGCGCTGCGGCGTTGTTGTTCACGACGTGCACGCCGCCTGCGGTGGGGACGGCGCGCGCGAGCGCGGCCAACGCTCCGCGGCCCCGCCGGGCCCGGCGGCCGGTCTCCAGGTCGAATTCGACGTCGGTGGCGCCGCTGGCGGTGACGACGGCGTCGATCGCGGCGCGCGACAGCGGTGCCCGGCCCAGGTTGGTGTGTACGACGACGCCGGTGGCGTTGATGACCGGTCGCAGGCTCGTCGCGCCTGTCGGCAGGGCGGCGACGGCGGCGTCGGCGACCTGCTCAGGAGGTATCTCGCCGGCCCGTGCCTTCTGCTGCGCTTCGGCGATCACGGATTTCACCAGCGCGCGGCCCAGCACCTGTTCGGCCGCGGCGAGGCGCGGGTCGGCGAGCAGCGTGTCGGTGCGGGGCACCCGGCGACGGGGATCAGTCATGGAGGAGCGGTCCTGGCATTCGATGGCGGAGGCGGACGGGAATCGAACCCGCCAGCGGCAGAAACTGTCGCTCAGCGATTTTGAAGACCGCGCCGGTCACCAGACCGGATACGCCTCCCTGACCCATCGCTCCATCATTACAGGCAACATGGTCTTCATGACGTACCGACTGACCCAATACGCCCATGGTGGCGGCTGTGCCTGCAAGATTCCGCCCGGCGAATTGGAGGACGTGGTACGCGGGCTGACCCACGCCGATCCGAAGGATCCGCTCGGTGAGCTGCTCGTCGGACTCGACGACGGTGATGACGCGGCCGCGGTGCGGATCAACGGCGATACCGCGTTGATCGCGACGACCGACTTCTTCACACCCGTCGTCGACGACGCGTACGACTGGGGCCGGATCGCGGCGACCAACGCGCTGTCTGACGTCTACGCCATGGGTGGGCGACCGGTGGTGGCGGTGAACCTGCTGGGGTGGCCGCGCGATGTGCTGCCGTTCGAGTTGGCCGCCGAGACCCTGCGCGGCGGTCTCGATGTCTGTGCGGCGGCCGGTTGCCATCTCGCGGGCGGACACAGCGTGGACGATCCCGAACCCAAGTACGGCCTGGCCGTCACCGGCATCGCCGATCCGAAGCGGTTGTTACGCAACGATTCCGGTAAACCCGGTGTGCCGTTGTCGCTGACGAAGCCACTCGGCATCGGTGTGCTCAACAGCAGGCACAAGGCCACCGGTGAAGTGTTTCCCCAAGCGATCGAGGCGATGACGACCCTCAACGCCGCGGCCTCGGCTGCGGCACTCGCCGCCGGTGTCGAATGTGCCACGGATGTCACCGGTTTCGGTCTGCTCGGACATCTGCACAAGCTGGCCCGCGCCAGTGGGGTGACGGCGGTGATCGACTCGAAAGCCGTGCCCTATCTGGAAGGGGCCCGCGAGGCGATCGCGGCCGGATTCGTCAGCGGTGGGTCGCGGCGCAACCTCGAGTGGGTGAGCCCGCACGTCGACGCCTCGGCGGTGGGGGAGGACGAGGCGCTGCTGCTCGCCGACGCGCAGACGTCCGGTGGTCTGCTGATCGCAGGCGAGATCCCGGGCGCCCCGGTGATCGGCGAACTCGTCGCGCGTGGCGATCACACCATTGTGGTGCGGTAATCGGGACTCGCGCCCGACGCGTTGCGGTCGTCGTCAACCGACATCGCGGCGTAGCAACTGTGCCAGATACCACGAGTTCGCCGGACCCATGACGCGGTTGCCCTGCACGTAGATCGTCGGGGAGGCGGGCAGCCCGGCGGCCTGAGCATCGAGGTTGTCGTCCTCTACGCGCGACAGTTGGTTGTTGGTGTTGAGCGACTGTTCGAAGCGGCCCACGTCCAGGTCGACATCGCGGGCAATGTCCGTCAGTGCGGCGTCGGGGTCGCCGCCGGGTTTGACGAGGGCGTCGTGCATGTCCCAGAAGCGGCCCTGCTGGGCGGCGGCCTCGAGGGCCAGTGCGCAGTTCAAGGCCTGGTCGTCGGTGGTGTGATGGCGGAAGACGATCCGCAGGCGGTCGCCGAACTGCTGCCTGACCTCGCGAAGTGCTTCGGCCGTTCTCGTGCGGTAGTCCTCGTCGATCGCGGCATAGACCACGACGGTGGCCGCCGCGTCGCGGGGCCCGCGCACGTGGTCTCGCTCCATATCCACGTCGCGCTGGAGGACTCGCCCCGCAGGGGTGGGCAACGGTCGCACGCGGTCGCCGATGCGGAACGTCGCCCATGCCAACAGGAACGCCACCGCGGATGCGATCAAGACACCTACGCGGGCCTCGGCCTGCGATCGGTTGTCCCCGAGTGAAATCTTCACCACAAGCAGGGAAATCGTGAACCCCATGCCGGACAACGCGCCGATACCTGCGATCCTCGGCAGATCGAGGCCAGGCACGCGCGAAGCCGCTGAGAACCGTTCGACGAGAAACGCGGCGGTGGTGATGCCGAGCAGTTTCCCGACGACCAAACCGACGACAATGCCCCATGTCAGTCGTGAAGCCGCCGCATCGTGAAACGCTGCACCGGTCAACGCCACCCCGGCATTCGCCAGGGCAAAGATCGGCACCACAACGAAATTCACGTACGGCGTCAAAACCTCGGACATCCGTTGATTCAGCGGGACCGAGTAGTCCAAGGTACGACGCACCACTCTTGCGGCCCGTGGATTGGGTGCTTGACGGAAGAGATGGACAAACCGAGCGACCCGGTCGACGTCTGGCCCGTGTTGTGGATACACCGGCATGAGAAGCGCGACGAGAACACCGGCGAGGGTCGCGTGGACACCAGATGCGTGGGTCGCGAACCACGTCGCCACTGCGGCGACGAAGTACGGCGTCATCCGCCACACACCGACCCGTTGCATCATCCACACCACGAACAGGCCCGCGCCCGCCAGCGCCAGTGCGCCGACGTCGAGGTCGGCGGTGTAGAAGACGGCGATCACCGTGAGTGCCCCGATGTCGTCGAGGACGGCGAGGGTCAGCAGGAATATCCGCAACCGCGGGGCATTGCTCGGGCCGACGAGAGCCAACATGCCGAGCGCGAAGGCCGTGTCGGTCGAGATGACCGCACCCCATGCCGAAGACGACGGCAGGCCCTGTGTGAACGACAGGAAAATGACCACGGGAACCACCAGTCCGCCGAGCGCACAGCAGGCCGGCAAGATGGCACGGCGGCGTTGCCGCAACTCGCCGATGGTGAGTTCACGTCGTACGTCCAGGCCGACCGCGAAGAAGAAGACGGTCATCAGACCCTCGTTGACCCACTCGGCAAGCGGCAAGGTCAGGCCGAGTCGCCCTACCTCGATCGAGGCCGTGGTCTCCCACAACGACGAGTAGGTGGAGCCGATGTTCGCCCAGATGAGCGCCGACGCGGTGGCTCCCGCGAGCGCGAACGCCGCGTAGGTGTCGTTGTTGAAGAAGCGGTTCAACACCAGACGGTGACGCAGAACGGCTGCGTCGTCCCGGCTGATGGTCATCGCCGCACCCTCCGATGGTGAACAGGCTGGGTCGCAAAGCGTTCCTGGCATGGATGGGTGATCCGGACCGCCGAGGTGCGCCGCCGTATGAGGCCACCGGATACCCGCGTGGTTGCGCCCGAAACGTCTGATTGGCGACGTTCCCCACCCGGTGCGCCCGATAGGATCGCCACAGATCGAGGGGGTGCGCATGGCTGACGACGCGGTCATCGATGAGTTGGCTGCGGCTGTCGTACGCAGCCCCGAGTTGACCGAGCTTCGGCTGCACCTGGCCGCGTTGTTGGTCGAGCGTGGACGCTACGCCGAGGCGCTGGCCCATTGCAGCACCGTCCTGGCGCAGGATGCCGGTAACAGCCGCGCCGTGGACCTTCTACAGACATGCAGCGCAGCGTTGTCGTCGACACCCCGTCCCGAGCGGTTCGACTGGTCGGCAGCCGAGGAGCAGGTTGCCGATATCGTCAAGCCCGCGTTCGTCGAAGAGCCTGCGCAGGTGGTCGATGAAAACGATTTCGACGCCGTGCGGTCCAGCGGTGTGCGCCTGTCGGACGTCGCTGGGATGGCCGATGTGAAGAGGCAGCTCGAGCTGTCGCTGCTCGGGCCCATCCGCAATCCCGAACTGATGAAGGCCTTCAAGATGTCGGCCCGTGGCGGCCTGCTGCTCTACGGTCCGCCCGGATGCGGCAAGACCTACATCGCGAAGGCCGTGTCGGGCGAGCTTGGCGCGAACTTCTATCAAGTGGGCATCGCCGACGTGCTCAGTCGGTGGCTCGGCGAGAGCGAACGTGCGGTCCGCGCGGTGTTCGACACTGCACGTCGTAAGGCGCCGTGCGTGCTGTTCTTCGACGAGGTCGACGCCCTGGGGCATCGTCGCTCGGCTCTCGGCGGCAGTTCCGGGTTGCGTCCGGTGGTGAACACGCTGCTGGAGGAGATGGATTCGGCCGCGTCGAGCAATGACGGTGTCTACGTTCTCGGTGCCACGAATGCACCGTGGGATGTCGACGTCGCACTGCGGCGGCCGGGCCGGTTCGACCGGATGATCTTCGTGCCGCTGCCGGATCCTGATGCGCGGGCGGCGATCGTGCGTCTGCATCTGCAAGATCGTCCGGTGGAGGGCATCAACCTGGCCACCGTCCTCAATCGCACGGACGGTTTCTCCGGGGCAGATATCGCTCATATCTGCGACACCGCAACGCAATTGGCCATGTCGCACTCGTTGCGCACAGGCCAGGTCCGACCGGTGCAGATGCACGACATCGATGCCGCCCTGGCGCAGATCCGCCCATCGGCCGGCGCGTGGTTCGACACCGCCCGCAACGTGGTGGAATTCGGCAACCGTGACGGCGCCTTCGATGATCTCGCGAACTACATGCGGCGCAGGAGGATCCGATGACATCGACAACTGGCGGCGCCAGGGATGTCGCGCAGGCGTACTTCGATTCCGGCAACTACATGCGCGCCGAAGAAGTCCTGAGGTCGGCGCTTGCCCAAGACCCGGACAACCCGGAACTGCTCGCGGGCTACGCTCAGGCCCGGCTCGGACTCAACGATTACCAAGGGGCGGCCTGGGCGGCGCATTCCGCAATAACGAAAGCCCCGACCAACGAGCATGCCAAGCGCATCTACGCGTTCGCCTTGAGCGGTCAGGGACGCAACGCCGACGCTCTACAGGTCGCGTGGAAGTCCGTCACCGAGCATCCGGACGTCTATATCGCCCATTACGCGTACGCGAACCTGTTGTTGTCTGCCGGGCAGGCACAGCAGGCGTTGACAGCGATCAACGAGGCATTGCGGCTGAATCCCACGGCCCCTGACTCATGGGTGCTGCGTGGTGACATCTACCGGGCCCTGAACTGGATGGCCCCAGCCGAGGCCGACTATCGCGAGGCGCTGCGATTGCAGCCCGACAACGCCGCTGCGGTGAACAATATGGCGGTCAACCAGCTCCAACGCGGAGATACCCGCGCTGCGATCGGTGGTTTCATCGGTGCCGGCCGACTCGACCCCGGGGTGGGGGAGTTGGTCCGCTACAACATCGGCGCGGCCTTGACGAGGTGGTTGCGGCTGGCGAACACGTGCGTGATCTTCTTGTTCGCGGCAGCCGTCGTTGTGATGGCGCTGCACGACGAAGGCCGGCCGACGGTCATCCCGAGGATCATCGCGGGGTTGATCACTGTCGGGTTCGTCGCTGTCCTCGTGTGGATCCTTCGTCGGGTGCCGGCGCCCGCCTTGCGTGCCGTTGTCGGACAACGAAAGATGCTCGCGGTCCGGATGCTGTTTCTGGTTTTCGCGGTGATCGCCGGTCTCGGCATTTCGCTGCTGGGGCCGAATGTGGTGACCAGCACGCTTGCGGGACTGTTGTTGCCCGGCGTGATCCTGATGACGCTGATCCGGTGGTTCACCAGACACTGACGGTCACAACGTCATTCGTCGTCGCTCACACCTCTTCGACGTGCTCGTCGCGCAACGCCCACCCCAGCAGATAACCCAGGGCGTAGCCGAGCACAGGAAAACCGAACAGCGGCAGGGAACTCACCGCGCCGACGGTGGCCGGCACGAATTGTCCGCGCACGATCGAGTTCCCGCGTCGACCGTCGCTGATACCTGCGATGAACAGACCGCCACTCAGCAGAGTCGTGCCTACCACGATGGGCGCGGCCCACCCGCCGAGGTACGCGCCAAGGGCAATCAACGCGGCAAAAACGGTCATCAGCCACCAGAACTTCGGGGCCGTCATGCTGCCGTAGCCGTTCTTGACTTTCATCACTTGGCGCAGTGGTCGATCGGTGTCGTCGTCGGAGTCTTCCGGCAGATCCCTCGGTTCGTAAGTCCCCAAGCTGATCACGCGCCCGCCGACCACCAGGTACGGGGTGCGGACGAAGGCATAGAACACCGGGATGATCACCACGATCGGAATCAGCCACACAACGGTGTCCCAGCCGCGGAACGACAACCCCACAATCGCCAGCCCACCGGCGCCGAAATAGCCGATGGGTCTGCTGCACGAACAGGTGACATCTGAGTTGGCTTGCCCAGCGTGGGCAGGCTGGAAGGATGTCCCCATGGCAAGGCCCTACCCCCGCGAGTTTCGCGACGACGTCGTGCGGGTCGCGCGCAACCGCGAAGACGGGGTGACGATCGAGCAGATCGCCACCGATTTCGGTGTGCACCCGATGACGCTGCACAAATGGCTTCGCCAGGCCGACATCGACGAGGGCACCAAGCCCGGTAGAACCACCAGCGAGTCCGGTGAGCTGCGTGAGGCGCGGCGTCGGATCAAGCTGCTCGAGCAGGAGAACGAGGTCCTGCGCCGGGCCACGGCCTATCTGTCACAGGCCAACCTCCCGGGAAAAGGCTCTACCCGCTCGTAAGTGAGCTCGCCGCCGACGGGATCCCCGTCGCGGTGACGTGCCGGGTCCTCAAGCTCGCCCGCCAGCCGTACTACCGTTGGCGCGCCAATCCGATTACTGATGCGGAGATCATCGAGGCATATCGCGCCAACGCCCTGTTCGACGCCCACCGCGACGATCCCGAGTTCGGCTACCGCTACCTGGTCGAGGAGGCCCGCGACGCTGGCGAGACGATGGCCGAGCGCACGGCTTGGCGGATCTGCTCACAGAATCGGTTGTGGAGCGTGTTCGGCAAGAAGCGCGGCAAGAACGGCAAGGTCGGCCCGCCGGTGCACGATGATCTTGTCGAACGCGACTTCACCGCCGGTGGCCCAAATCAGCTGTGGCTCAGCGGTATCACCGAACATCGCACCGACGAAGGCAAGCTCTACCTCTGCGCCATCAAGGACGTGTTCTCCAACCGCATCGTCGGATACTCGATCGACGCCCGGATGAAGTCCCGACTGGCCACCCGTGCACTGCACAGCGCGGTAGCCCGACGCGGAGATGTCGCCGGGTGCATTCTGCATTCGGATCGTGGATCTCAGGGCGGATTCAACT
>Ga0180222_1000271_pt1 | contig 83885 bp, 76 predicted proteins | sample eDN5th37CKraftOP_FD_151336 | JGI IMG/M metagenome (GOLD analysis project Ga0180222, IMG submission 151336) | Enriched Organic Plus compost microbial communities from Emeryville, California, USA - eDNA 5th pass 37_C Kraft OP (version 2) (version 2) ... | reverse complement strand
CGAGCCCGGCCGCGAAGGTCACCGCATGCTGCTCGGCGATGCCGACGTCGAACGCCCGGTCGGCAAACGCCTGGGCGAACTTGTCCAGCCCCGTGCCAGACGGCATCGCCGCGGTGATCGTCCCGCGCATAATCGCTGCCGGGTGGGGCGTAGCGGAGAAAATGGACATATTGGCCGATCATCGGGCCCAATGCGCTCATCTGGAGCATCAGCCACTGGATCTCCGTGGATCGGGCGACGGGATCCGCGGAAAGGCCCCATCCCGCCTTCTCCGCCAGATAGATCAGGATCGCGCCGCTCTCGAACACCGTCACCGGCGCGCCGCCGGGGCCGTCGCGATCGACGATCACGGGCACCTTGTGGTTCGGGCTCAGGGCCTCGAACTCCGGTTCGAACTGCGCTCCGGAGAAGATGGCGACATGGCGGAGGCCATAGGCGAGGCCCGTCTCCTCCAGCATCAGCACGACTTTCTGCACATTGGGGCTGACGACGCCGTAAAGCTCGATCATGCCGTCCTCCTTCCACTGGCCGGAACCGTTCAGGCGCCCGGCTCACCGAACAGATGCGCCGCGGCCTCCGACGAGACGGTGCCGAAATCGGGTGCCGCCACTGCCCCATCGGCGCCCACCTGCTCGCTGAAGATCGAGTGCCGCTTGAACAGGAGGGCCATGATCCACCAGCGGCCGTCCTGCCGGGCATAGCGCGCATCATAGAGCCCGGAGATGCGGATCACGGTCCGGGTGTCGTAATTATAGGCGAACATGTGGAGCCGCCAGGTGGCGGCCGCCGCGTCGGCGCCCTCGAACCGGATGATCGGATTGAGTCCGAAATGATTTTCCTGGCGGGCGGGATCCATGCCGAGTTCGATGAAGAACCGCACGAAGGCATCCCGATCGCGCCAGACGGGCATATCCTCGAACTCGATATGGATCTCGCCCGGCGCGAAAAGCTGGCGCAGCGCATCCGGCTGCTTCAGATCGATGGCACGCCAATAGTCCTGCTGGAGCTCGCGGATCCGCTCGGCATCCTCCAGTTCGCGCACGCGGTCGGACAGGCGGGCGACGAGCGCGGCGAGATCGTCGGTCTGCGGCATGGGCCTCTCCTCTTGCTTCTTCTGAACCGTCATCCCGGCCAAAGCCGGATGACGAGTCCGTCACATCCGCGCCAGCACGCCCTCCGACGCCACCGGCTCGGCCGCGGCCGCCTGCCGGCCCGCCGCGCGGCCGAAGAAGGTGACGTCCGCCACGGACATGCCGCTCGCATAGCCCGCCGAGGTGCGCGGAATGCCCGCCACGGTGCGACCCGCGGCATAGAGGCCGGGAATGGGCCGCCGCGTGTTCGGCGTCACCACCTCGCCGGTCGGCAGCACGTCGAGCCCGCCGAGCGTGAAGATGTGCGGGCTGATATCGCGCAGATGGTAACTGATCAGCGCATAGGGTGCGGTGTCGAACGGCTGCAGCCAGCGCGGCGCCTTGCGGAACAGCGGGTCCTCGCCCTTCGCCGCGTGCTCGTTATAGTAGGCGACGGTGTGCTGGAGCATGCCGGGCGGCAACGGGCTCTCGCGCTCCACCTCCTCCACCGTCTCGCCGACCGCCACGATCTCGGTGCCGTTCATATATTCGGGCCGCGCGAAGTTGCGGTTGTCGATGAACATATAGGCCTCGGCCTTGTCCTGCTTCAGGATCGCCGCGCCGATGCGGCCGATATAGCTGTCCTCGGCGACGAAGCGCTGGCCCTTATTGTTGACGAAGATGCCGTAGGTGAGCTCGGCCGGCGGGTAGCTCGCGACGCAGATGAACGCCTCGCCCATGTTGATCGCGTGGCCGCCGGCGGCGACTCCCATCAATATGCCGTCCCCCATATCGCCCGGATTGCCGTGGCGCAGGCCCACCTTGGCGTAGGCGGGAATATGCTGCGCCGTCATCCGCTCGTTCATCACGAAGCCGCCGGCGCACAGGATCACGCCGCGCGTCGCCTCCACGAGGATGTCGCGATTGTCCATCCGCACGACGAGGCCGCGCACCCGGCCGTCGTCATCCTGGATGAGCGCAGTCGCACGTGCGTCATAGCGCACGTCCGTGCCGAGGCGGTGCACCTGCTTGATCAGCGCCCCCATCAGCACCTGCCCGCCATTATGATCGGCATCGGCGGGCAGATGCGCGCGCGGCACCGGCTTGGCGACCTCGCAGAAGGGATAGACCCGCTCATTGCCCGAATATTGGAGCGAATCCCCCGTCATCGCGACGACGTCACGGCCGTCGAACAGCCGCCGGTTGTAGGGAACGCCGTTCGCCTCCATCCAGTCGAAATGGGCGGCCGCGCCGTCGACGAACATGTCGATCCGATCGGGATCGCAATTGTCGCCGAAGCATTCCATCAGATAGGCACGGAAATTCTCGCTCGTGTCCTCGATGCCGAGCGCCTTGTGGATCGCGGTGCCGCCGCTGCCGCCGAGATACATCTCGCAGGCCGACAGCATCGTCGATCCGCCGCCGCCGCTCGATCGTTCGAACAGCATCACCTCGCGGCCCGCGCGGCGCGCCTCGATCGCCGCGCACGCCCCTGCCCCGCCGAGGCCCACGATCGCGACCTCCGTCGACAGATCGAAGCCCTCTATCTCCGCAAGGCGCCGGATCAGGCTCATCGGATTCCTCCCGCTTCCGTCGGCGCGCCGCACACATGGCTGGCGGCGCGATAGCCGAATGTCATCGCCGGCCCCAGCGTCGCCCCGGCGCCCGGATAATAGCGGCCGGTGACCGATGCCGAGACGTTGCCGATCGCATAGAGGCCGGGGATCGGCCCGCCCGTGCTGCCCAGCACCTGGGCGTTCTCGTCGCACGCGATGCCGCCCTTGGTGCCGATATCGCCGGCATGGATCTCGATGCCGTAGAAGGGGGGCTCGGCGAGCGGCGCCAGGCATGGATTCGGGCTGATCCGCACGTCGCCGTAGATCAGGTCGTAGCTGTTCTCGCCGCGCTGGAAATCCTCGTCCCGGCCGGCCCTGGCGAAGCCGTTGAAGCGCGCGACCGTCGCCTCCAGCGCCGCAGGCGCGATGCCGAGCTGCGTCGCGAGGGCGCCGAGGCTCGGCGCTTGGGTCAGCAGGCCCCGGCGGACCGAGCGCTTCTGCAGCCAATCCAGATGCATGCCCCCGGGAAGCAGTGGCCCGAACGGATATTCACGCCGATAACGGGCATCGAACAGCAGATAGGCCGGCAGGTTGCCGGGTGCGAACATCGCCTGGGCGGCGGCGGTATAGGCGGTCGATTCGTTGAAGAAGCGCTGCCCCGCACGATTGACCACGATCGCGCCGGGCATCGAGCGTTCGGTGAATAGCGCCCGGGCGCGGTCTTCGCCGGGCAGGGTGATGGTCGGGCTCCACCAGGCTTCGTCGAGCAGGTGCGTCGCCGCGCCGATCGCCTGGACGGCGCGCAGCATGTCACCGCGGTTGGCGGGCGAGGCCGCGGACCAGCGCTCGTCCGTGGGCTTGGGCAGATGCGCCTCGCGCAGCGCCTGATCATGCTCGAACCCGCCCGAGGCGAGGATCACCGCCTTGCGCGCGGTGATCGTCAACGGCCGGCCCCGCCGTGTCACCTTCACGCCCGTCACCCGCCCCTGATCGAGGCGCAGCGCGCCGGCCGGGCTGTCCAGCCACAGCGGTATGCAGCGGTCGAGCATCGCCTTGCGGAGCCCGCCGACAAGCGCATTGCCCATTGTCAGCCGGCGCGAGCGCAGCGAACGCAGCCGGCCCGGCACGTCGCTCGCATAGCGCCAGACGAGCCGCGCGATCACCTTGCGCCAGCCCGGCGCCTTGCTGAGCAGGATCGCACCCTCGCTGTTGGTATAGCCCATCAGGCCCATCACGCGGACCTGGCGATGCTGCGCCTGCATCGCCGCGAATTCCCCGCCGAGCCGCCGCGCATCATAAGGCAGCGGATCGATCGAGCGGCCGCCGGTGCGCGATCCCGGCTGCTCCTGATAATAGTCCGCATAATGCTCCATGGCGACATAGCGGACCTCGGTCGCCTCGTGCAGCCAGCGCAGCATCTCATGGCCGGTGTCGACGAACGCCGCGATGTTGGCCTCGGGCACGTCGTTGCCCGCCAGCGCCCGCATATAGGCCATGGCAGAGTCGCGATCATCGTCGATGCCCACGTCGGGCATCAGATGGTTGCACGGAATCCAGAGGCCGCCCCCAGACGTCGCCGACGTGCCGCCATAAGCCGACGCCTTCTCGACCATGAGCACCGACGCGCCGAGATCCGCCGCGCGGATCGCCGCCGTCATGCCGCCCGCGCCGGATCCCACCACCACGATATCGAAGACCGGTTCCGACTTTTCCGAGATCATCCGGCTTTCCCGCGCGCCGCCCCGCATGCTTCCGCGCATGTCGGGACGCCCTCTCCTCGGTGCGAGGATGTGCCGGGATTCGCATGATGCAGCAAGGCAGCGCCCTGTCCGGCGGGGCGTTCCTGTCCGGAAATCTTCCTTTGGCCTCTCCCGTTCGCCGGCCGGCAGAGGATCAGTGCCGCGTCGCGCGCGGCTCCTCCGGTACGCGATGCTGACGAGCCCGGCGGCGATAGTCCTGCGGCGTCTCGCCGGAAAGCTTGCGGAAGGCGAGCGAAAAGCTGCTCGAGCTGGAGAAGCCGAGCCGCCAGGCGATATCCTTCATCAGCCAGTCGGTGTCGGCCAGCAGCGCCTGCGCCTTCTTCAGCCGCACGTCCTCGATATAGCTGTACACCGTCTTGCCGGTGGTCTGCTTGAAGGCGCGGGTGAGATGACGCCGGCTGATGCCGGCGATCTCGCTCAGCTCCTGCAGCGAGGGGCTGTTTTCCTGGCTCTCGACATATTCGGTGATCAGACGGAGCTGTCGGCGGGAGAGGCCGCCGCTGTACAGCGTCGCCTGGGTCGGCTGCTCGCTGAGAAAGCGCGCCAGTTCGATGATCACCAGATTGGTCAGAATGTCGATCATCGTGCGGTGGCCGAGGCCCGGCGACCGCAGCTCCTGCCCCAGCCGGATCAGCGCGTTGGCGACATTGGTCTGCTTGAGGTCGATATAGCCTTCGAGCAGCCGCCGGTCGTAGATGTCGAGCTCCGCCGCATAGGTACGGAACGTCGCCTGCGAGAATTGGCAGCTCACGATCTCGTTCGGTCCGCTGGAATGCTGGACCTCGAGCGGGACCTCGGCAGGCAGCAGCATCATCCGGCCGATCTGCTGGAAATCCTGGTTGAATTGCGGCAGCCGATAACGCGCAAGGGCGGTGCGCGGCAGCGGGAGCTGCTGCAGCGAGATGGTGTGAAGCGGCATCCGGTAGACGGTTTCCTTCGTCTCCCTGACGAATTGCGACGTCAGGTCGGCGACTGCCGTTTGCGTAGCAACCCTGACGGTTCTCGACTTGAACGCGGCCTCCATCCCAGCTCCTCTGCCCCTTTGCGCTTTTTAGGACAGATTTTCATTCCGGGCCGTGAACGTCAAGCCGGTCGCGAGGGGGATCGCCGCCGAAACGACCGGCGGTGGGCGGTTTCCGACGATCGGGTGCTGGCGCGGGCCGTCGCCCCGCTCCGCGCGAAGGCGCAGCGGCGGGACGACGGCTCAGCGCCTATTCGGCCGCTTCGGCGACCTCCGGCTCGCGCCAGACGAGCACCGGCCGGCGCGCCGCCGCGGTCTCATCCAATCGCCGGCGCGGGGCCAGATGCGGCGCCCCCTTGAGCGAGGGATCGCCCTGCCGGGCGCGCAACGCCACCGAACGCAGCGCACCGATGAACTGATCGAGCGCCGCCTTGCTTTCGGTCTCGGTGGGCTCGACCAGCATCGCGCCGTGCACGACGAGCGGAAAATACATGGTCATGGGATGGAAGCCCTCGTCGATCAGGCCTTTGGCGATATCGAGCGTGGTGAATCCCTCAGCCATGCCCTCATCGGAGAACAGCGCCTCGTGCATGCAGGGGCCGCTGGCGGCGAAGGGCGCGTCGAGCACGTCCTCCAGGCTGCGCAGCACATAGTTGGCATTGAGCACGGCATCCTCGGCGACCTGCCGCAATCCGTCCGCGCCATGGCTCAGCATATAGGCGGCGGCGCGCACGAACATGCCCATCTGTCCGTGAAAGGCGACCATGCGGCCGAAGCTGTCGCCATGATGTTCCTCGGCGGTCTCCTCCTCGATCAGCACGAAGCGGTCGCCCTGCTTTTCGATGAAAGGCAGCGGCGCAAAGGGCGCGAGCGCTTCGGAGAGCACCACCGGCCCTGCCCCCGGCCCGCCGCCGCCATGCGGTGTCGAGAAGGTCTTGTGCAGATTGATGTGCATCGCGTCGATGCCGAGATCGCCCGGGCGCACGCGACCGACGATCGCGTTGAAATTCGCGCCGTCGCAATAGACCAGCGCGCCGGCGGCGTGCACCGCGTCCGAGATCGCCTTCATGTCGCGCTCGAACAGCCCGCAGGTGTTGGGATTGGTGATCATCACCGCCGCCACGTCCGGCCCGAGCCGCGCCTTCAGCGCCTCGAGGTCGACGCGGCCGGCCGCGGTGGCGGGAATATTTTCCACGGCATAGCCGCAGAAGGCCGCTGTCGCCGGATTGGTGCCGTGGGCGCTCTCGGGCACGAGGATCACGCGCCGCGCATCGCCCCGGGCCTCCAGCGCCGAGCGGATCGCAAGCAGCCCGCACAGCTCGCCATGCGCGCCGGCCTTGGGGCTCATCGCGACGGCCGCCATGCCGGTGAGCTTGACCAGCCATTCGCCGACGAGATGGATCAGGGCGAGGCCGCCCTGCACCGTGTCGACAGGCTGCAGCGGATGGATGTCGGCAAAGCCGGGAAGCCGCGCCATCCGCTCGTTGAGCCGCGGATTATGCTTCATCGTGCAGGAGCCGAGCGGGAAAAGGCCGAGATCGATCGCGTAATTCTGCCGGCTGAGGCGGGTATAATGGCGCACCGCCTCGGGCTCCGTGAGCCCCGGCAGGCCGATCGGGCGGCTGCGCTCCAGTCCGGCGAGGCGGCTCGCGCTGCGGGGCGGCACATCCACCTCGACGCCGGTGCGCGGCGATCCGCCGATCTCGAAGATCAGCGGCTCCTCGAGCATCAGGCCGCGATTGCCGGTAAAGGTGTCCACGGCGAGGGCGCCCGATGCATCCCCCATTTCCGGCCGCCAGCCGCTCGCATTCACGCTCATGCCAGTTCCTCCGCCAGAGCCTCGGCCAAGGCCGCGACATCTTCCTCGCTCGCCGTCTCGGTGACGGCGACCACCAGGCCGTCCGCCAGGCTCGCCGCGCCGGGATAGAGCCGGCCGAGGGCTACGCCGCCCAATATCCCGCGATCGGCGAGCGCGCGCACCACGGGCCGCGCCTCGCGATCCAGCCGCAGGGTGAATTCGTTGAAGAAGGCGCCGTTGACCAGCTCGACGCCGGGTACCGTGGCCAGCCTTTCGGCCGCCGCCACCGCCTTCAGGTGATTGGCCTCGGCGAGCGCGCGCAGACCGACCTCGCCCAGCAGCGTCAGGTGGATGGTGAAGGCGAGCGCGCACAGCCCCGAGTTGGTGCAGATGTTGGAGGTCGCCTTCTCGCGGCGGATATGCTGCTCGCGCGTCGAGAGGGTGAGCACGAAGCCGCGCTTTCCGTCCGCATCCACCGTCTCGCCGGCAAGACGCCCCGGCATCTGGCGCACATATTTCTCGCGGGTCGCGAACAGGCCGACATAGGGACCGCCGAACTGCAGACCCACGCCCAGCGACTGACCTTCGCCCACCACGATGTCCGCACCCATCTCGCCCGGCGAACGGATCGCGCCCAGTGACACCGGCTCGGTCACGACCACGATGAGCAGCGCGCCCTTCTCATGCGCGCGCGCCGCCAGCTCGGAGAGGTCGGCGACATGGCCGAGGATGTTTGGGTTCTGCACCACGACGCAGCTCGTCTCGCCGTCGACCGCGTTGATCAGCCGCTCGAGATCGTCGCCCGGCGCGCCGGGCGTCAGATCCGGCAGCGCGGTCTCCAGCACGTCGCCGGTGAACCGCGCCATCGTCTTTGCAACCGACACGTAATGCGGATGCAGGCCAGCCGAGAGCAGCGCCTTGGCTCGCCGCGTGATCCGCCGCGCCATTCCGATCGCCTCCCAGCAGGCGGTCGAGCCGTCATACATCGAGGCGTTGGCCACCTCGCAGCCGGTGAGCCGCGCCACCTGCGTCTGGAACTCGAACAGGATCTGCAGCGTGCCTTGCGCGATCTCGGGCTGATAGGGCGTATAGGCGGTCAGATATTCGCCGCGCTGGATGAGATGGTCGACGCTCGCCGGCACATGGTGGCGATAGGCGCCCGCTCCGAGGAAGAAGGGTGCGTCGCTCGCCGCAAGGTTGCGCTGCGCGAGCGCCTTGAGCTGGCGCTCGACCGCGAGCTCGGAGGCATGCAGCGGCAGTCCCTCGATCGGTCCGGAAAGCCGCGCCTCCTCGGGTACGTCGCGAAACAGCTCGTCGATCGAAGCCGCGCCGATCGCGCCGAGCATCGCCTGGCGATCGGAAGGCTGAAGAGGAAGATATCGCATCGGCACATCTCCCCCCTCCCTGCACCGGGAGGGGCTGGGGGGTGGTCGCGCCGCGCGGGCTCGATGCCCGCGGGGACGCTCTTCGGTTCGGGGGCCCGAAGCCCCCACCCCCTCCCGGCAGAGAGGGGTCATGACATCACAGGCTCTCGCAGAAGGCCTTGTAAGCGGCGGCATCCATCAGCCCGTCCAGCTCGGACGGATCGGCGAGAGTCAGCTTGAAGAACCAGCCATCATCCTCGGGCGAGCTGTTCACGAGCGACGGATCGTCCGCGAGCGCGCCGTTCGCTTCGGTGACCGTCCCGCTCACCGGCGCGTATACGTCCGAAGCGGCCTTCACCGATTCGACGACCGCCGCCTCCTTGCCCTTCTCCACGGGCGTCCCGGCCGGCGGAACCTCGACGAAGACGATGTCGCCAAGCTGCGCCTGCGCATAATCGGTGATGCCCACCGTGGCGCTGTCGCCCTCGACGGCGATCCATTCATGCTCCCGGGTGAAATAGAGCGACATCTGTCAGCCTCCCTTGCGGACATAATTATGAGGGACGAACGGCATCGGGGTGACCGTGCCGGTGAAGAGCTTGCCACGCTGGCCGAGCGTCACCTTGGTGCCGGCGGACGCAAGCGCGGCCGGCACATAGGCCATCGCGATCGGCACCTGCAGGCTCGGCGAGAAGCCGCCGGAGGTGACCTTGCCCACCTCATTGCCCTCGCCGTCCAGCACCACCGCACCCTCGCGAACCGGCTGGCGCCCCTCCACGGTGAGGCCGACGCGCTTCGCGACCGCGCCATCCGCACGCTCCTGCATGATCCGGGCATAGCCGGGAAAGCCGCCCTCTTCCCGGCGGCGCTTCGAAAGCGCGAAGCCGAGATCGGCCATCACCGGCGTCGTCTCCGCATCGAGATCATGGCCATAGAGCGGAAGCCCCGCCTCGAGCCGCAGCGAATCGCGCGCGCCGAGGCCGATCGGCTTCACCTCTGGCTCGCCGCAGAGCAGGGTCGCGATCCGCTCCGCCTCTTCCGCCGGAATCGAGATCTCGAAACCGTCCTCGCCGGTATAGCCCGACCGGCTGATCCAGGCATCGACGCCGCCGATCGCGAAGCGGCCGCCGGTCATGAAACCGAGCGTGTCGAGCGGGCGATCCCCGGTCACGTGGCGGGCCAGCGCATCCGCCGCTTTAGGGCCCTGCAGCGCCAGCAGCGCGCGCTCGTCCATGTGGTTGAGCGTGATCGCTTCCGGCAAATGCTCGTGGAGATGCGCGATATCGTCATATTTGACCGCGCCGTTGACGACCACATAGATGCCCTCCGGCCAGCGGCAGAGCATCAGATCGTCGAGGATGCCGCCATTGTCGGCCAGCAGAAGCGAGTAGCGCATCCGGCCGACGCCGATGCCCTTCACATCGGCCGGCACCAGCGCCTCCAACGCCTCGTCCAGCCCGTCGCCGGAGAGAAGTAGCTGGCCCATATGGCTGACGTCGAACAGGCCTGCAGAGCCGCGCGTCCAGAGATGCTCGGCGATGATCCCCTCATATTGGATCGGCATCGCATAGCCTGCGAAGGGCACCATTCGCGCGCCCTGCGCCCGATGCCAGCCGTCGAGCGGCAACGATTGGATGGGGATGGCCTGCTCTTCGCTCATGCGGTTCCTCCGTGACGCTCGACAACGGCGGAATCGGGGCCTCGCCGGCCCTTTCCTCCTTCCGTCGCCCCCTCTGTCACGGGACCTGAGAGCTTTCGCGCCGGCGAACCCGCGCTTACCCCTTCGGTGGCGCCGGCCGGCGGCCGGTGCGCTTTCCAGAGTGCCGCATCATGTCCGCGCGGTCCTTCGACCTGAGAGATTCCGGGGCGGTTGCTCCTTCGGCGGCTCCGGACCAAAATCCGGAACGCTCTCCCGCGCAGCCATCGGCGGTTGCCCGCCGGCGACGCGCTCAGGCTTGGCCCGGCCGAAACGCGGAGTCAACCTCGGCCAAGAGATTCCGGTGGATAAGGCGGCCGTGCCGAGGAGCGCGCGCCGCCTCCACGGCTCCTGCCGCCCCTCAGCGCGTCGCGTTATAGGCGAGCTGGTCCTGCGTCAGCTGGAAACCGACGAGCAGCTCGAAGCTGGCCCGGCTCACCGCCGCCCGGATCGCCGGATCGGACATCGGATCGATTGCGGCATCCGCATCGCCCGCCTTGCGCTTGCGGTTGATCTTCCGCTCCACCTCGTCGGGCAGCGTCGCGGCCGCGCGCGATACGTCGGCCCGCGCCTGGCCGGTAGCCGTGGTGCGGAGCTCGCCGTCGTTGAAGTGGAGCCGGATCTGGCCGACCTGCTTGGAAACGACCACCGTGCCGGCCCGCATCACCGTCGCGAAATAAGGGAGCACCACGTCCCGCGCGCCACTGCCGTTGCTGCGCCGCGCCTGGACCTGGAAGGTCGCCGCGGTCGTCAGATTGGCATCGCCCTCGGTGCAGTTGCCGCGCAGATCGGTGATCTGCGCCACCACGTCGATCGCCCGCGCTTCCCGGCTCGACGGCGGATCGAACAAGGTGACGTCGCCGGTATAGGCAGGCACAGCCAGCGCCGGGCAGGCCGAGCGCGTGATCTTCAGGCCGCCCGTCTCATCGAACATATTGTCGCTCTTGCATCCGGCGAGCGCGATCAGGCCAAGCGAAACGGCGAGCAGTCTGGGATTGGGCACGTGGCTTCCTCGAAATGGCACGAAAGCGGCATGCCGCCGCCCCCCGAAACGGCGCGGATCATAGGAAGCGCCTTCCGCGCAGGCAAGCAATCGCGTAGAGCGATGCTCCATGGCCGAAACCTGTTCCGATCTGCCGCCCCTCCGGCTGATGATCGCCGCCCCCCGCGGCTTCTGCGCGGGCGTCGATCGCGCGATCCGTATCGTGGAGCTGGCGATCGAGAAATTCGGCGCGCCGGTCTATGTGCGGCACGAGATCGTGCATAACCGCTTCGTGGTGGATAGCCTGCGGGACAAGGGCGCGATCTTCGTCGAGGAGCTGGACGAGGTTCCGGACGGCGCGCCCGTGGTGTTTTCGGCGCACGGCGTGCCGAAGGCGGTACCGCACAAGGCGGCGGAGCGCGGGCTCTCCTATGTCGACGCCACCTGCCCGCTGGTCTCGAAGGTCCATCGCCAGGCGGAGCGGCTGGTGGAGGCCGGCAAGCACATCCTGTTCATCGGCCATCGCAACCATCCCGAGGTGATCGGCACGTTCGGCCAGGTTCCCGAAGGCCGCATGACCCTGATCGAAACGGCGAAGGATGCCGAGACGATCCGGCCGGTCGACACCGGCTCGCTCGCCTTCCTGACGCAGACCACCCTCTCGATCGACGATACGGCCGAAATCGTCGAAACGCTCAAGCGCCGCTTCCCCTCGATACAGGGCCCGCGCGGCGAGGACATCTGCTACGCCACCTCGAATCGCCAGAAGGCGGTGAAGGCGATCGCCGCGCATTGCGATGCGATGCTCGTGATCGGCGCACCCAATTCCTCGAACTCGCTCCGCCTCGTCGAGGTGGCCGAACGCAACGGCGTCCGCGCCACGCTGATCCAACGCGCGGCCGAGATCGATTTCGATTGGCTGGCGGGCGTGTCGGTGCTCGGCATCACTGCCGGCGCCTCCGCTCCGGAGCTTCTGGTGCGCGAAGTGGTGGACGCGCTCGCGCGGCGTTACGCGATCGTCGAGGACGAAATCGAGACCACCGTCGAGAATATGGTGTTCAAGCTTCCACGCGTTTTCGAGGCGGCCTGAGCGCCATCCGGCGGCGCGGGTTGCGCGGGCTTCCGAGCCCATAATGCGGGTTTGCCACCATCCCGATTCTGACGCATAGCCCCGCGCCGATGCCGGGCGCCACGCGGCATCGTCAGAATGGGGAATCCGCTTGGCCGTCTACACGCATGTTTCCGCCGAGGAGATGGAAAGCCTGCTCGCGCGCTATGAGGTCGGCCGGCTCGTCTCCGCGAAGGGGATCGCGGAGGGTGTCGAGAACAGCAACTATCTGGTCGACACGAGCGAGGCGCGATTCATCCTGACCCTTTACGAGAAACGCGTCGACGCCGGCGATCTCCCTTTCTTCCTGGCGCTGCTCGATCATCTCGCGGAGAGGGGCATTCCCGTGCCGCGCGCGCTGCGCGACCGGGAAGGCGTCCAGATCCAGCAGCTGTGCGGCCGACCCGCCTGCCTCATCGAGTTCCTGCCCGGCGTTTCGGTCAGCCATCCGACGATCGCCCAGGCACGTGCCACGGGCCGGGCCCTCGGATCCATGCATGGCGCCCTCGCCGATTTCGTGCCCGAGCGCCCCAACGCGCTGGGCCCCCAAGGCTGGCACGCGCTCGCGGCGCGATGCGGCGGCGATCTCGAAGCGATCGCCCCCGGGCTCAAGAGCCGAGTCGATGCCGAGCTCGCTTTCCTCGATGCACGGTGGCCGACGGGGCTGCCCCGCGCCGCGATCCATGCCGATCTGTTCATGGATAACGTGCTCATGCTCGGCGACGAGGTCGGTGGCCTCATCGATTTCTACTTCGCCTGCACCGAGATCCGCGCCTGGGACGTCGCCGTCACCCACGCCGCCTGGACGTTCGAGAATGACGGCAGCGGCTTCCATGCCGATCTCTCGGCTGCGCTGATTGCCGGCTATGAAGAGCGCTTCGGGCTCAGCCCGGCGGAGCGGGCCGCCTTCCCCGTGCTGGCGCGCGGTGCCTGCCTGCGTTTTCTGCTCACCCGCGCCTGGGATTGGCTCAATACCCCGGCCGACGCGCTGGTGACGCGCAAGAATCCCCTCGCCTTCCTGCGCCGGCTCGATTTCTACGCGCAGGGTTTCGCGCTGTGAGCGCGCCGCCGCTGGTCGAGATCGCCACCGACGGCGCATGCAAGGGCAATCCGGGGCCCGGCGGCTGGGGCGCGGTGATCCGCTCGGGCGTCCATGAAAAGGAACTGTCGGGCGGCGAACCGCTGACCACCAACAACCGCATGGAGCTGACGGCAGCGATCCGCGCGCTCGAGGCGCTCAACAAGCCATGTCATGTGCTGCTCTCCACCGACAGCCGCTACGTGATGGACGGCCTCACCAAATGGATCCACGGCTGGCGCCGCAACGGCTGGAAGACGGCCGATCGCAAGCCGGTGAAGAATGCCGATCTCTGGCAGGAGCTGCTCGCCGCCGCGGCACGCCACCAGGTCGAGTGGAAATGGGTGAAGGGCCATGCCGGCCATCCCGACAACGAGCGGGCGGACCGGCTGGCGAGCGAGGCGGCGATCGCGGCGGGGCGCGCACGGTGAGCGTCCGGCGCTGCCGACGGGATGGCCTGCATTTCGCGATGTCCTGGCGCCGATCCGGTTCGGGCTGAACCGGATCGGCTCCAGACATGCTTTCGATTGCCGTGATGTCCGGGCCGGCTGGTGATTCCACCTGCCTCGAAATCACTCTAGAGCGCGCGCATGACGATCGCCCAGGCCCTCATCGCCTTTGCCGCAGCGGCGACGCTGCTCTCGATCACGCCCGGCGTGGATACCGCGCTGGTGCTGCGCACGGCGGCGGCCGGTGGTGCGCGCCGCGCCGTCTCCGCCGCGCTCGGAATCGGGCTTGGCTGCCTCAGCTGGGGCGCAGCGGTGTCGCTCGGCCTCGGCGCATTGCTGGCGGCCTCGCCGCTTGCCTTCACCATGCTGAAATGGGTCGGCGCCGCCTATCTGTTCTGGCTGGGCGTCCGGCTGATCGCGAAGCCGCGCGGCGACATGGCCGCAGCCGCCGGGCCGGTGGACGGCAAAGATGTGCGCGGAGCCCTCATCCGCGGCTTCCTGTCCAACATCCTCAACCCTAAGGTCGGCATATTCTATGTGACCTTCCTGCCGCAATTCGTGCCGGAGGGCATGGATGTCGCCGGCTTTTCCTTCCTGCTGGCGTGTATCCACGTCGTGCTCGGCATGGCGTGGTTCACCATGCTGATCGCGGCGACGGTCCCCCTCGGCCGGCTGCTGGCGAGGCCGCAGGTGATTCGCGCGCTGGACCGCGTCACGGGCGGCGTCTTCATCGTCTTCGGCATCCGGTTGGCGCTGGCGAGGCCGCACTGAAACGCGATTAGGCCCGGAAGCGACTCGGGTCGTATCGCGCGGGGTCGATGCCGTGCAGCCATTCGGGCATGGCACGGCCCAGCAGCAGCGCCGCCGCCATCCCGGCTGCCGCCGGGGCCGTTTGGATGCCGAAGCCGCCCTGCCCCGCGCACCAGAAGAAGCCTGGCACGGCCGGGTCAAAGCCATAGACCGGGATCCGATCGGGCGCGAAGCTGCGCAGCCCCGCCCAGGGCCGCTCGCGCCGGGCGATCCGCCAGTCCACCGCCTGCTCGAGCCGGTCGATCGCGATCGCAACGTCGATCTCCTCCGGCGCGGCGTCGCAGGGCGGGCTCGGCGATTCATCGTGCGGCGAGAGCCAGATGCGCCCGCCCGCCTCGGGCTTGAAATAGAAGCTTCCGCCGATCTCCTCGACGAGCGGCATCGCCGCCGGAGCCGGCGGATCGACCAGCAAGGGCACCATGGTGCGCCTGAACGGCCTGATCCCGACGGGGCGGGCGTTCGCCAGCGCTGCGACCTCATCCGCCCAGGCCCCCGCGGCATCGACCAGCACCTCCGCCTCGATGCTGTCGCCCTTCGTGGTGATCGTCCACCTGCCGCCGCTCCAGTCGAGGCCGACGACGGGCGAATCGCAGCACAGATCGGCGCCGCTGCGCGCGGCGGCACGCAGATAGAAGCCGTGCAGGCCGGCGACGTCGATATCGCGGCAGCTCGGCTCGGCGAGCCCCGCCGTCCAGACGGCGCGCAGGCCGGGCACGAGCGCCTCCAGCCCGGCACGGTCGCGATCCTCCAGCACGACCCCGGCCGCGGCGAAGGCATGGCGCAAGGCGTCGAGCCGCCCCTCCTCGCCCGCGCGGGCGATGTGCAGCGCGCCGCGCGGCGAAAGGAAGCCCTGTTCGTCGAGCCACGGTCCCGACGCGGCGGTCAGCGGCTGCACCGCAGGGCCGCCATAGGTTTCCTGCCAGAAGGCGGCGGACCGCCCGGTCGCATGGTAGCCGGGACGCGCCTCCGCCTCGATCATCACGACGCGCGCATGGGGCGCCAGAGCGGCGGCGAGGCTCGCGCCCGCCATGCCCGCGCCGACGATGGCGACGTCATAGCGCCGGGGCGCATCCCCGCCCGGCCGGTCCGGCCGTTCTGCATCGGGGCGATCCGCTGTCACCATCTATCCCTTCGCGCCGCTCGTCTGGGTTGCCGCTGCCGCTGCGCATGGGGCGATATCGCCACGCGCACAATCCCTTTGCGTACCCGCCATGGTGCCGCGGGCCGGCGCAAGCATGCCCGGGCGCGAGCGAGCGATCCGCCTCCGCCGCTTTTTGTTTCGCCTCCGTGCTTCCCGCGCTAGGGTGGGCTGGGCGGAGGCGAAACATCAGTGTAACGAACGGAACCGCGCGGGTCGGTCAGGCGTTCTCACCTCCCGCTAGGGGAGGTGTCTTGCATGCTTCAGTTCACGACCAACCAATGGGCGATCCTGGGTCTGGTGCTCGTCCTTGGCTGGGTCCTCGGCCTGCTCTCGCGTGCGGGCGCGGGCAAATGGCGCAGGCAGGCGGAAGAGGAGCAGCAGCTCCGGCTCGCCGCGCAGGAACGCTATGAAGCGCGGATCAAGGCCGCAAACGAGCGTATCGCCGAGTTGGAGAAATCGGCTCCGGCGGTGGGAGTTGGCACCGGGGCGGCCGTCGCAGCCGCTGCCGCCGGGAAGCGTGACGACCTTGCCCTGATTCGCGGGATCGGCCGCGCCGGGGAGACGCGGCTCAACGAGTGCGGCATCTACCGCTACAGCGATATCACGGGCCTCAGCGATATCGAGGAGGCGGAGCTCGAAGGACGCGTCGGCGCGGAGCCCGGCTATATCGCGCAGGAGCAATGGCGCGAGCAGGCGGCATTGCTCGCTGCCGGCAAGACCGAGGAGCATGCCCGTCTCTACGGCACGCCGGACGGCGTGGCGGCATAGCGTCTCGCCGCCGGCATACCGGCGCGAAGCCGGATGCCCGCCGACTCAGCCCTTCTTTCTGAGCGCCGCCTGCGCGGCAGCAAGGCGCGCGATCGGCACGCGATAGGGCGAGGCGGAGACGTAATCGAGCCCGGTCTCCTCGCAGAAGGCGATGCTCGCGGGATCGCCGCCATGCTCGCCGCAGATGCCGAGCTTGATCTTCGGCCGCGCCTTGCGGCCACGCTCGGCCGCCAGCTCGATCAGCTCGCCGACGCCGTCCACGTCCAGGCTGACGAAGGGATCCTTGGCATAGATGCCCTTGTCGACATAGGTGCCGAGGAAGCGGCCCGCATCGTCGCGTGACACGCCGAGCGTCGTCTGGGTGAGATCGTTGGTGCCGAAGGAGAAGAACTCGCCCACCTCCGCGATTTCGCCCGCCTTGAGGGCCGCGCGCGGCAGCTCGATCATCGTCCCGACCAGATAATCGATCCGCCGGCCCTTCTCCGCGAACACCGCCTCGGCCGCCTTGTCGATCACCGCCTTCATCAGCTCCAGTTCGCGCCGGGTGGCGACGAGCGGCACCATCACCTCCGGAATCGGCGCCGCCCCGGTCTTCTCGGCCACCTCAAGGGCTGCCTCGAAGATCGCCCGCGCCTGCATCTCGTAGATTTCGGGGTAGGTGACGCCCAGCCGGCAGCCGCGATGGCCGAGCATGGGATTGAACTCGTGCAGCTCGGCCGCGCGGCGCTTGAGCGCCTCCACGCCGACGCCGGCCGCCGCCGCCACCTCGGCGAACTCCTCCTCGGCATGCGGCAGGAATTCGTGCAGCGGCGGATCGAGCAGTCGGATGGTGACCGGCAGGCCGGCCATGATCTCGAAGATCTGTGCGAAATCGCCGCGCTGCTCGGGCAGCAGCTTGTCCAGCGCGGCGCGGCGGCCCTTCTCGTCCTCGGCGAGGATCATCTGGCGCACCGCCGTGATGCGCGCGGCGTCGAAGAACATATGCTCGGTGCGGCACAGGCCGATGCCCTCGGCGCCGAAGGTGCGCGCGACCTTGCAGTCGAGCGGCGTCTCGGCATTGGCGCGCACGCGCAGCCGGCGGACCTCGTCGGCCCAGCCCATCAGCGTCCCGAAATCGCCCGCGAGCTCGGGCTGCACGGTCGGCACCGGCCCCATCATCACCTCGCCGGTCGATCCGTCGATGGTGATCACATCGCCCTCGCGCACCTCGCGGCCGGCGGTGCGGAACAGCTTGGCCTTGGCATCGATCGCAAGGCTGCCGACGCCCGACACGCAGGGGCGCCCCATGCCGCGCGCGACCACCGCCGCGTGGCTGGTCATGCCGCCGCGCGCGGTCAGGATACCCTTGGCCGCGTGCATGCCGTGAATATCCTCCGGGCTCGTCTCGACGCGCACCAGGATCACGCCGTCGCCCATCTCGGCCCGCTTCTCCGCGGTGTCGGCATCGAACACGACGATGCCCGAGGCCGCGCCGGGCGAGGCCGGCAGCCCCTTGGCGATCACGTCGCGCGGCGCCTGCGGATCGAGCGTCGGGTGCAGCAGCTGGTCGAGCGCCGCCGGATCGACGCGCAGCACCGCCTCCTCGCGACTGATCAGCCCTTCATTGGCCATGTCGACCGCGATCTTGAGCGCGGCGCGGGCGGTGCGCTTGCCCGAGCGCGTCTGCAGCATCCAGAGCTTGGACTGCTCAACGGTGAACTCGATGTCCTGCATGTCGCGGTAATGCGTCTCGAGCAGGTCGAACACCTTGGTCAGCTCGGCGAACACCTCCGGCATCGCCTCTTCCATCGAGGCGGGCTTGGCGCCCGCCGCCTCACGGGCCGCCTTGGTGAGATATTGCGGCGTGCGGATGCCGGCGACGACATCCTCGCCCTGGGCGTTGATCAGGAACTCGCCATAATAGGCGCGATCGCCCTTCGAGGGATCGCGCGTGAAGGCGACTCCCGTCGCCGAGGTGTCGCCCATGTTGCCGAACACCATCGCCTGCACGTTCACCGCGGTGCCCCAATCGCCCGGAATGTCGTTCAGCCGGCGATAGACCTTGGCCCGCTCCGACTGCCAGGATCCGAACACGGCGCCGATCGCGCCCCACAGCTGATCGTGCACGTCCTGCGGGAAGGGCTTGCCCCATTGCTCCTCGACGATCGTCTTGTACTGCCGGACGAGCGCCTGCCAGTCCCCGGCCGTCATCTCGGTGTCGAGCGAATAGCCCTTGTCCTCCTTGGCGATCTCCAGCGCCTCCTCGAACGCGCCGTGATCGAGCTCGAGCACCACGTCCGAATACATCTGGATGAAGCGGCGATAGCTGTCCCAGGCAAAACGGGCATCGCCCGATGCGGAGGCGAGCCCCTCGACCGTCTCGTCGTTGAGGCCGAGGTTCAGCACCGTATCCATCATGCCGGGCATCGAGACGCGCGCGCCCGAACGGACCGAGACGAGCAGCGGATCGGCGGCGTCGCCGAACCGCTTGCCGGTCACCTGCTCGATATGCGCGAGGCCTTCGCCCACCTCCTCGCGCAGGCTCTCGGGGAAGCTTTGTCCTTCCTCATAATAGCGCGTGCACATCTCGGTGGAGATGGTGAATCCCGGCGGCACGGGCAGCCCGATCGAGGCCATTTCGGCGAGGTTCGCGCCCTTGCCACCCAACAGGAAGCGATCGCCCTTGCCGCCGTCCGATACGCCTCCGCCGAAGCGGTACACATAGCGCGAAGTCGTCGTCGTCATACGTCCTTCCTCGTGAAGCGCTGTATTGGCCGCGCCGGCAAGTGCTTATTGTGCGCCGCAGCACAACCGTCAACATGTCCCGCTTTTGTAAACTGGCCGCATCGCAAAAGAGTTGCAACCGACGCACGAAGCAGCCCGGCTAGCCTTCGATGCGGCTGAAGTCGGCCACTCTGTGCACTGCAGCGCGAATCCGGTCGAGCAGCGCGAGCCGCGCGGCCCGCTTCACCGGATCCGGATCGTTGACGGTGACGGCGTCGAAGAAGGCGTCGATCGGCCCGCGCAGCGCGGCGAGCGCCGCCATCGCGCCTTCGAAATTCTCGGCCCCGATCGCGCGGGCCGCGGCGGGCTCGGCACCGTCGAGCGCCGCGATCAATGCCGTTTCCGCCGGCTCGCGCGCATAATCGCCCGCCGGTGCGGCGGCTCCCGCCGCGACCCCTTCCTTCTTGAGGATGTTCGCGGCGCGCTTGTACCCGGCGAGCAGGTTCGCGCCGTCCTCGGTCGCGACGAACGCCTGCAATGCCTTCACCCGCGCGAGCAGCCGCAAGAGGTCGTCCTCACCGCCCAGTGCGAACACCGCGTCGATGAGATCGTGACGCACGCCCGCCTCGCGCTGCTGCACCTTCAGGCGATCGGCGAAGAAGTCGAGCAATTCGCCCTCGGCGACGCGCATTCGCAGCCCGTTGGCGGTGATGAGCTGGATCACGCCGAGCGCAGCGCGGCGCAATGCGAAGGGATCGCGCGATCCGGTCGGCTTCTCGTCGATCCCGAAGAAGGCGCGCAGCGTATCCAGCTTGTCGGCGAGGCTTACCGCCACCGTCGCCGGCGCAGTCGGCACCTCGTCGCCCTGCCCCGCCGGCTTGTAATGATCGCGGATCGCGTCGGCGACGGCGTCGGGAAGCCCCTGGGCGCGTGCATAATAGCCGCCCATGATGCCCTGCAGCTCGGGAAACTCGCCGACCATGCCGGTGACGAGATCCGCCTTGGCGAGGCGAGCGGCCTGCTCGGCGAGATCCGCCACCTCCCCTCTTCCCTCCGGGGAGGAAGCGGGAACGATCCCTTCCTCCACGAGCCAGCGGGCCAGCGTCGCCACGCGGTCGACCTTGTCCGCGACGGTGCCGAGCTTCTCGTGGAACACGATCTGGTCCAGCTTCCGCGCCTGCTCCTCGAGCGGGACCTTGAGGTCCTGCTCCCAGAAGAAGCGGGCGTCGGAAAGGCGGGCGGCCAGCACCTTGCCGTTGCCCGCGACGATCGCCGCGCCGCCATCGCTCGCCTCGATGTTGGCGGTGCAGATGAAGGCCGGGGCGAGCCGCCCCTCGGCATCGTTCAGCACGAAATATTTCTGGTTGGTCCGCAAGGTGAGCTGGATCACCTCGCGCGGCACCTCCAGGAAGGCCGGATCGAAGCGGCCGAGCAGCGGCACCGGCCATTCGGTGAGCCCGGCATTCTCCGCCACCAGCCCCTCGTCGGGCACCAGCCCGTATCCCGCCTCGGCAGCGAGCGCGGCCGCGCGGTCGCGCACGATCGCGCGGCGCTCCTCCGCGTCCACGATCACGTGGCAAGCGCGCAGCTTCGCCGCATAGTCGGCGGCGCTGCCGATGGTGATCGCCCCCGGATGGTGAAAACGGTGGCCGAGCGTGGCGGCGCCGCTTGCGATCCCGTCGATCTCGAACGGCACGACATCCTCGCCGAACAGGGCGACGATGCCTTTCAGCGGGCGCACCCAGCGCAGCGAGGCGGTCGATGCCGAGGCCGTGCCCCAGCGCATCGATTTGGGCCAGGGGAAGGCGCGGACGATCGCGGGGATCGCCTCGGCCAGCACGTCGACCGTGCTCCGGCCGGGCTTCTCGACGATCGCGAACAGCACGCCGTCCCGCTCGATCAGATCCTCGCGGGCAAGGCCGGTCTTGCGCAGAAAGCCGTCCAGCGCCTGCGGCGGCGCGGAGGCACGCGGCCCCTTGGTCTCCTCGCGCACTGCCTCCGTCCCGACCGGCAGGCCGCGCGCGATCAGTGCCAGCCGGCGCGGGGTCACGAAACTTTCGATCGCCTCGGCGGCAAGGCCCGCCTTGCCGATCTCCTCGCGGAACAGGCGCACGAGATCGGCCGCCGCCTTCTCCTGCATCCGCGCCGGTATCTCCTCGGAGAGCAGCTCGAGAAGGAAATCGGTCACGCGTCCCACCCGTTATGGTCCATCCACACCTTGCAGGCGCCCTTCGCCAGCTCGCGCACCCGGCCGATATAGGCCTGGCGCTCGGCGACGGAGATCACGCCGCGCGCCTGCAGCGTGTTGAAAATGTGGCTCGCCTTGATCGCTTGGTCATAGGCCGGCAGCGGCAGCGCGGGTGTGCGCTCCAGCAGCGCCTTGCATTCCTCCGCGGCGTCGCGGAACCAGCGGAACAGCGTGTCGGTGTTCGCCGCCTCGAAATTATAGGCGCTGAACTGGCGCTCATTCTCCAGGAACACGTCGCCATAGGTCACGCCCCCCTGATCCTTGGGAACGTCGTTGAAGGCGAGATCATAGACCCGGTCGACGCCCTGGATGTACATAGCCAACCGCTCCAGCCCATAGGTCAGCTCGCCGGAGACCGGCTTGCAGTCGAAGCCGCCGACCTGCTGGAAATAGGTGAACTGCGTCACCTCCATGCCGTCGCACCACACTTCCCAGCCCAGACCCCAGGCGCCGAGCGTCGGGCTCTCCCAATCGTCCTCGACGAACCGAATGTCGTGCAGCAGCGGATCGATGCCGATCGCCGCGAGGCTGCCAAGATAGAGCGCCTGCAGGTCGGGCGGCGACGGCTTCAGGATCACCTGATACTGGTAGTAATGGCCGAGCCGGTTCGGATTTTCGCCATAGCGCCCGTCGGTGGGGCGGCGCGAAGGCTGGACATAGGCCGCCTTCCACGGCTTGGGGCCGAGCGCGCGCAGCGTCGTGGCGGGGTGGAAGGTGCCCGCGCCCATCTCCACATCATAGGGCTGCAGGATCACGCAGCCCTGCGCGCTCCAATAATCGTGCAGGGTGAGGATCAGCTTCTGGAAGCTGAGCGGCTTGGCGTCGCCCAATTTTCGGCCTTCGAGCTTGCGGCAAATGGTGCGGCGGCTTTGGCCCATGGGCGCGATGGGGTCAAGTTTCCCGCGTCTCCGCTGCCGCTCGAGCGGGCACGGGATCGCGAAGAAGCGGGAATGACGCGGCGAGGTTTCCCCGCTAGGTGCGTTCCATGAAACGCACCGCCCTGCTCGGCACCCTCCTCGCTCTCGCCTCAGCCTCCCCGGCGTTCGCCAAGGCGCCACCCCGCGTCGCCACCCCGGCGCTGTGGAAGCTCGCCGATCAGGACACGACCATCTACCTGTTCGGCACCATTCACGCCCTGCCGGCTGGCACGAAATGGCGCGACAAGCGCATCGACGCGGCGCTCGCCGCCTCGCGCGAGCTGGTGCTCGAGGCCGTGTTCGGAGAGGATCCGCTGGCGACCGCGCGCCTTCTCTATGGCATGGGCACGGCGCCCGGCCTGCCTCCGCTCGCCGAACGCGTCTCGCCGGCCAAGCGCCCGCAGCTCGACGCCCTCGTGAAAAGGAGCGGGATGTCGCCCGCCGCGCTCGACAGGATGAAGAGCTGGGCCGCAGGCGTCCTGCTTTTCGGGCACGTCATGAAGGATCTCGGCATCAGCGCCGACGCCGGCGTCGAGGCGGAGCTGCGCGGGCTGTTCCGCGCGGCGCGCAAGCCGATCGGGGGCCTGGAGACGCCTGCCGAGCAGCTCGGCTATCTCGACAGCCTGTCCGAGGCGGAGCAGCGCATCTTCCTCGAGGGCGTGATCGACGATCCCACCGAGAGCAAGGTGGAGCTCGGCCGGATGCTCGCCGCCTGGCAGCGCGGCGATCAGGCAGCGATCGCCCGCAGCTTCGAGACCGATCCCGAAATGTCGCCGATGCTCAAGGAGGTGCTGCTCAAGCGCCGCAACGCGGCCTGGACGGACTGGCTGGCGAAACGGCTCGACACGCCGGGCACGATCTTCGTCGCGGTCGGCGCGGGTCACCTCGCCGGTCCGGATTCGGTTCGCGCGATGCTGGAGAGGCGGGGGTTGAAGGTCACGCGCGTGCAATAGGCCGCGGCGATCGGACGGCCGGCTCCGCCTTGCGTTCCGCGCCATTCCCCGCTATGCGCCCGCGCTTCCCGTCATGGTCATCCCTGGAGGCGTGGCGGGTTCGTTAGCAAGCCAAAATGGAGACATGCGATGAGCGACGTGCTCACCCTGTCGGCCGAGGCGCGGGAACGGGCAGGCAAGGGAGCCTCCCGCCAGCACCGCCGCGAAGGCCGCGTACCTGCCGTGATCTACGGCAACAAGGAAGATCCGCTCGCGATCCACATCGAGGAGCGCGCGCTGGTCAAGATTCTCAACACCGGCCATTTCATGAACAGCGTCGTGATGATCGACGTGGGCGGCAAGAAGACGCGCACCCTGCCCAAGGATGTGCAGTTCCACCCCGTCACTGATCGCCCGCTGCACGTCGATTTCCTGCGCATCAGCGAGCATGCGAAGGTCACCGTCGCGGTGCCGGTGGTGTTCACCGACGAGGAGCAGGCGCCCGGCATCAAGCGCGGCGGCGTGCTCAACATCGTGCGCCACGAGCTCGAGCTGGTCTGCGACGCGGCCGAGATCCCGAGTGAGATCGCCATCTCGCTGAAGGGCCTCGAGGTCGGCGATTCGATCCACATCTCCAACGTCGCGCTGCCGCGCGGCGCCGAGTCGGCGATCGAGGAGCGGGACTTCACCATCGCGACGGTCGTCGCTCCGTCGGCGTTGAAGGCGACCGAGGGCGAGGCGGAAGCCGAAGCCGCCGGCGAAGCCGAGCCGACCGGCGAGTAACCACCTATCCGCCGGGGGCCGATCGGGAGTTTGCCCAATGCAGCTCTGGGTCGGCCTCGGCAATCCCGGTGCCCAATATGCGATGCACCGGCATAATGTGGGCTTCATGGCGGCCGATGCGATCGCCGAGGTCCATGGCTTCTCGCCCGTCAAGAAGGCGTTCCAGGGCTGGACGCAGGAGGGGCGGATCGGATCCGAGAAGATCCTGCTGCTGAAGCCGGCCACCTTCATGAACGAAAGCGGCCGCGCCATCGGCGAGGCGATGCGCTTCTACAAGCTCGACACGGGCGACGTGACCCTATTCCACGATGAGCTCGATCTCGCGCCGTTCAAGGTCAAGGTGAAGACCGGCGGAGGGACCGCCGGCCATAACGGCTTGCGCTCCGCCGAGGCGCATATCGGCAACGGCTTTCGCCGCGTGCGGCTGGGCATCGGCCATCCCGGCCACAAGGATCGCGTGACCGGCCACGTGCTCGGCAATTTCGCGAAGAGCGAGATCGAGCCGCTGGCGGACATGCTCGGCGCGATCGCCGCCGAGGCCGGCTGGCTCGCCGCGGGCGACGACCCGCGCTTCATGAGCGAGGTCGCGCTGCGGCTCGCCGCCTGAGCGGACTGGCGCTACTTGCTGTAGTTCTTCGGATTGCCGAAGTCGGCCTGTCCGCCTTGCGCGCCCGCGCCGCCCTGGTGACTGGCGTCGCCGTCGTCGGTCGCGAGCGAGCGCGCATGACGCACGCGCGCGCGCACCTCGTCGGTCACGCGCTCCTCGGCCACCGCTTCCTTGTCCGGATCGGTGTGGATGGTGTCCCGCTTGTCGGCCATGATGACTCTCCTGTCTGATATGCCGTTCACGTGACCAACGAAGCAGGCCGACGGGGCGTTCCTCCGCGCGGCACGCATCATGGCTGGAATCGCTCGCCGCATCGGCCTAAAGCCGCCCGGATTTCCCTTCCCGGAGTGATTGCATGGGTTTCCGCTGCGGCATCGTCGGCCTTCCGAACGTCGGCAAGTCCACCCTCTTCAACGCGCTCACCGAAACCGCCGCGGCGCAGGCCGCCAACTACCCCTTCTGCACGATCGAGCCCAATATCGGCCAGGTCGCGGTTCCCGATCCGCGGCTCGCGACGCTGGCCGAGATCGCCGGATCAGCGAAGATCATCGAAACCCAGCTCGGTTTCGTCGATATCGCCGGCCTGGTGCGCGGCGCCTCCACCGGGGAAGGGCTGGGCAACCAGTTCCTGGGCAACATCCGCGAGGTCGATGCGATCGTGCATGTGCTGCGCTGTTTCGAGGATGGCGACGTCACCCATGTCGAGGGCCGCGTCGATCCGATCGCCGATGCCGAGACGGTGGAGACCGAGCTGATGCTCGCCGATCTCGAGAGCCTCGAGAAACGCGTGCCCAATTTCGCCAAGAAGGCGGCGCAGGGTGACAAGGAAGCCAAGGCCGCCGCGTCGGTGCTCGGCCAGGCCCTCGGCCTGCTGCGCGACGGCAAGCCGGCGCGGTTCACCGAGCCCAGGGACGACGACGAGGCGCGCATCTTCGCCCAGGCCCAGCTCCTCACCGCCAAGCCGGTGCTCTATGTCTGCAACGTCGACGAGGCCTCGGCGGCCGGCGGCAATGCCCTGTCGCAGCGGGTTTTCGCCAAGGCGGAGGCGGAAGGCGCCAAGGCCGTCATCGTCTCGGCAGCCATCGAGGCCGAGATCGCGACCATGGCGGCCGAGGACCGCGCCGAGTTCCTCTCCGATCTCGGCCTCGGGGAAACCGGCCTCGCCCGCATCATCCGCGCAGGCTATGACCTGTTGCGCCTGATCACCTTCTTCACGGTCGGCCCCAAGGAGGCCCGTGCGTGGACGGTGGAGGACGGCGCCAGGGCGCCGCAGGCGGCGGGCGTCATCCACAGCGATTTCGAGCGCGGCTTCATCCGCGCGGAAACCATCGCCTATGCCGATTATGTGGCCTGCAAGGGCGAGGCCGGCGCGCGCGAGGCAGGAAAGCTGCGGTCCGAAGGCAAGGATTATCGCGTGCAGGACGGGGACGTGATGCTGTTCCGCTTCAATGTCTGACCCATCTGGGATAATATTACGAAACCGCAATCAAAAAGCGATCGGGCCCGGCTGCAGGGCAGGGTAGAATCCGCCGACACCAGGAGGTGCCGATGACCATCTACCTCGACGACATCGAGGTCGGGCAGACCTTCGCGTTCGGCCGCTATTCGGTGACGCGGGAGGAAGTGCTGGACTTCGCCTCCCGCTATGATCCGCAGCCTTTCCATCTCGACGATGCGGCCGCCGCCGACAATCCGATCTTTGGCCGGCTGGCGGCGAGCGGTTGGCACACCGCCGCGATGATCATGCGGCTGACGGTGGATCATTGGCGCGAGATCGGCCTCGCCACGCTGGGCGCCAGCGGGGTCGACGAGCTGCGCTGGATGAAGCCCGTCTATCCGGGCGACACGCTCCGCGCGGAGGCCGGGGTGATCGCGAAGCGCCAATCTGCCAGCCGTCCGGGACGCGGCGCCGTCACCTTCCGCACCACCGCGTTCAACCAGCATGACGAGCCGGTGATGTGCCACATTGCCAACGTGCTCATTCCGGCGCGTCCGGCATAGCGGCGGGCGAGTTCCGCTCCTCCCCGGCACCGGCTCGGCGACGCCGGGAGCGGCTCAGTCCCCTTCGAACGCCACCAGCGTCCCTACCGGCACGCCCTCGCCGCGCAACCGTTCGGCACCGCCGAGATCGGGCAGGTCGATGACGAAGCTGGCGCCCGTCACGACGCCGCCGGCCTTGCGGATCAGCCGCACCGCCGCAGCGGCGGTGCCGCCGGTCGCGATCAGATCGTCGACCAGCAGGATGCGCGCGCCCGGCACGAAGGCGTCTTCGTGCATCTCGATGCGATCCTGCCCATATTCAAGCGCATAGTCGACCGCCACGGTCTTGCCCGGCAACTTGCCGTCCTTGCGGATCAGCAGCAGCCCGGCGCCGAGCTTCTGCGCCACCGCGGCGCCGAAGATGAAGCCGCGCGCCTCGATGCCGGCGACGAGATCAATCGGGCCGGAATGAAGCGCGGCGAGCCGATCGATCGTCGTCGCGAGCCCCGGCCCGTCGAGCAGCAGGGTCGTGATGTCGCGAAAGAGGATGCCGGGCTTGGGAAAATCCGGAATGGTGCGGATCAGCGCCGCGATGTCGGCATTGTGGATGGTCATGCGAAGATCCTCGGAGCCAGGGTGGCGAGGCGCCGCCGGGTCGCCTCCGGCCAGGCATCGCGCGCGGTCATCACCGATCCTTCGAGGGCGGTACGGCAGCCTTCGTTGCAGGAGCCGGACGTGCTCGAAAGGCGCGCCACTTTCGCGACCAGCGCCTGCGCGTTGGCGACATTGGCGTTCATCACCCGGACGATCTCGCCCACGTCGACATCATGGTCGGCCCAGGCATCGAAGTCGGTGACCATCGCCACGCATTGATAGCAAAGCTCCGCCTCGCGGGCGAGGCGCGCCTCCGGCAGGCCGGTCATGCCCACCACGTCGAAGCCCGACGCGCGGTGCAGGGCCGATTCCGCCCGCGTCGCGAACTGGGGTCCTTCGGTCACGACCATCGTGCCCCCGATCCGGTGTGGCAGCGCGAGGTCGGATAGCGCGGTGCCGACGAGCGCACGCAGCCTCCCGCAGGCCGGCTGGCCGAAGGCGACGTGCCCGACGATACCGCTGCCGAAGAAGCTGCGCCCGCCGCGCACCGTGCGGTCGACATATTGATCGACCGCGACGAACATGCCCGGCGGCAGCTCCTCTCGGAAGGAGCCCACGGCGGAAATGGCGAGGATCTCAGTGCAGCCGGCGGCCTTCAGGGCGGCGATGTTGGCGCGATAGTTGATCTCATCCGGCGCGATCCGATGGCCGCGCCCATGCCGCGGAAGGAACGCGACCTCGCGCCCCTCGATGACGCCGATCAGCAGCTGATCGGAGGGCGTTCCCCACGGCGTCTCGACGGAGATCCAGTCTCCGTCCGCGAGCGCGGGCATCTTGTAGAGCCCGCTGCCGCCGATCAGGCCGAGGCGGCTGCTCATTGCGGCCGCCCCGCCCTCATCAATGCTTCACGCCCGACCAGATGTTCCGATAGGCGGCGAAGGCGAGGCCGGTCGCGATCAGCAGGAAGACGACCGCCACGATGCCCGCGCGATGCCGCGCCTCAAGCTTCGGCTCCGCCGTCCAGATCAGGAAGGCCGACACGTCCTGCGCCATCTGCGCGACCGTCGCCTTGGTGCCGTCCGAATAGGACACCTGGCCATCAGCGACGAGCGGCGGCGGCATCGCGATGTTGAGGTTCGCGAAATAGGGGTTGTAGTGGAGGCCCGGAGGCGGAGCCGCGTCGGGGAAGCGCTTGAGGAGCTCGGCCGGCGGATTCTGGAAGCCGGTCAGCAGCGAGTCGACATAAGGCGCACCGCCCTCGCGAGCCTTCACGATGAGCGAGAGATCCGGCGGCAGCGCGTTGTTGTTGGACGCGCGCGCAGCCGTCTCATTGGCATAGGGCGCCGGAATATAGTCGGTCGGCAATGCCTTGCGGGTCGTCGCCTCGCCCTTGTCGTCCACGGTCGGAACCTCGGTCGCCCAGTTCTTGGCGATCGCCTTCACCTCGGCCTTGGAGAAGCCGATCTCCTCGAGGTCGCGGAACGCGACGAGGCGGAGCGAATGGCAGGCCGAGCAGACTTCCTTATAGACCTGGAAACCGCGCTGGAGCTGCTGCCGGTCGAAGCGGCCGAACGGACCGTCGCTGGCATAATGGATTTCCTTCGGTTCCTTGTGGAACACGCTGGCGGCGGTCTCCTCCGGCGCGTCGTGCGGCGTGAAGAACACGGCGCAGAGCAGCGCCAGGATGAAGCCGAGCCCTACGATGAACCCGACGAATGGAACGGCGAGACGACCCATCGGTCAATGACTCCTGATCTTCAGGCCGGTTGGCCGCTAGTCGCCGGCTCTTCGCCGAGGACGGATTCGGTGATCGACATCGGCAGCGGCAGCGGACGCTCGATGGCCGAGACGATCGGCAGGATGACGAGGAAGTGCGCGAAATAGTAGATCGCGGCGAGCTGGCCCAGGAGCACCCAGATGCCTTCCGGCGGCTTCATGCCGCACAGGCCGAGGATGAACACGTCGAGCACCAGCACCCAGAAGAACCACTTGTACATCGGGCGGTAGCGCGCGGAACGGACCGGCGAGCGATCGATCCAGGGCAGGAAGAACAGCAGGGCGATCGCGCCGAACATCGCCAGCACGCCCCACAGCTTCGCGGGAATCCACAGGAAGTTGAAGGTGAAGGCGCGCAGGATCGCGTAGAAGGGCCAGAAATACCATTCGGGCACGATGTGCGCGGGCGTCGAGAGCGGATTGGCCGGGATATAGTTGTCCGGATGGCCGAGCGCGTTCGGCGCGAAGAACATCAGCAGCGAGAAGACGATCAGGAACACGCCGAGCCCGAAGCCGTCCTTCGCGGTGTAATAGGGATGGAACGGCACCGTATCCTGCGGTCCCTTCACCTCCACGCCGGTCGGGTTGCTCGAACCCGGGATGTGCAGCGCCCAGATGTGCAGGACGATGACGCCCGCGATCACGAAGGGCAGCAGGTAATGGAGCGAGAAGAAGCGGTTGAGCGCGGCATTGTCCGGCGCGAAGCCGCCGAGCAGCCACTCGCGGATCGGTTCGCCGATCACCGGGATCGCCGAGAAGAAGCCGGTGATCACCTGTGCGCCCCAGAAGCTCATCTGTCCCCAGGGAAGCACGTAGCCCATGAAGGCCGTCGCCATCATCAGCAGGAAGATCACGACGCCGAGCAGCCAGACCATCTCACGCGGCGCCTTGTAGGATCCGTAATAGAGGCCGCGGAAGATGTGCAGATAGACGACGATGAAGAACATGCTCGCGCCGTTGGCGTGCGCGTAGCGCATCGCCCAGCCGGCATTCACGTCACGCATCGTATGCTCGATCGAGTCGAAGGCGACGCCGGCATTGGCGGCATAGTGCATCGCCATCACGATGCCGGTGATGATCTGGATCACCAGCGCCGCGCCCGCGAGCACGCCGAAATTCCACATATAGTTGAGGTTGCGCGGCACCGGATAGCCGGCGCCGACCGCGTTGTAGACGAGGCGCGGCAGCGGCAGCTTCTCGTCCAGCCAGCGCATGAGCGGATGCTTCGGCGCGTAATGATTTGCCCAGGGAAAGCTCATGTCTGTCTACCTCAGCCGATCTGGACGACGGTGTCGGATTTGAAGCTGTGCTCCGGCACCTGCAGGTTCTTGGGGGCCGGGCCTTTGCGGATGCGCGCCGCCGTGTCGTAGGCCGAGCCGTGGCACGGGCAGAAATAGCCCCCGAACGGGCCGCGATTCTCGCCCTCGCCCGCGCCCAGCGGCACACAGCCGAGATGGGTGCACACGCCCAGCGTGATCAGCCAGTTCTTCTTGCCCGCGGTGGTGCGCTGCTCCAGCGTCTCCGGGTCGCGCAACTCGGAAAGCGGCACGGCCTCGGCCTCCGCGATCTCCTTGGGCGTCAGGTTCCGGATGAACACCGGCTGCTTGCGCCACAGCGTCTTGATCGCCTGGCCCGGCGCGATCTTGGAGATATCGACCTCGATCGAGGCGAGCGCGCGCACGTCGGCCGAGGGATTCATCTGGTTGATGAGCGGGAGCACCACCGCCACCGCGCCGACGCCGGCGAAGCTCACTGCGGCGATGTTGATGAAGTCACGGCGACGGACCTCATGCCCTTCGCCCGTCGTTTCCGTCTGTTCCAGCGTCGTCATGCCAGACCCTTGCGCTTGGTTTGTGGACGTACCGGCAAGGTTTGTTTCCGCCCCTCCTGACACGCCACCGCCACCCAATTCCCCCGGCGGTTGCCGCGCCTGATAGACGCCAAATTGTGGGTTTGCCAACACGATTTTTCGGCGGTTGCGAAGGGATCGCAGCAATCCTAAGCGAGTTTCATGCGGATCGCGCTGTTCCAGCCGGACATTGCGGGGAATGTGGGAACCATCCTGCGGCTGGGCGCCTGCCTCGCGACGCCCGTGGACATCATCGAGCCCTGCGGATTCGCCTTTTCCGATCGCGCGTTGCGCCGGGCCGGGCTGGACTACGCCGCGGTCGCCGAGCTCGTCCGCCATGCCGATTGGGAGGCCTTCCTGCGCGCCCGGGCAGGCCGGATCATCCTGCTCACCTCGCATGGCGCGACGCCGCTGCCGCAGGCGCGCTTCCGCGCCGACGACATATTGCTGCTGGGGTCCGAGAGCCGCGGCGCGCCGCCCGAGGTGCATGCCGCAGCCGATGGCCGGGTGCGGATTCCGCTCGCGCCGGGGCGGCGCTCCTTGAATGTGGCGGTCGCCGCTGGCATCGCCCTTTCCCATGCATTGACCGATGTTGGAGGCTGGCCCGCATGATCGAACTCGACGAGGAACAGGCGCGGGCCCGCGCCTGGTTCGAATCCCTGCGCGATCGGATCTGCGCCGCCTTCGAGGCGATCGAGCGCGAGGCGGGCAGCGACGCCGCCTTCTCCTATACCGGCTGGAACCGGGACGATGATCCGGAGGGTGGCGGTGGCGGCGGCGTGCGGGGGCTGATGAAGGGCCGCGTCTTCGAGAAGGTCGGCGTCAACGTATCGACGGTCGGCGGCCGCTTCTCGCCCGAATTCGCGAAGTCGATCCACGGCGCGTCGGAGGATCCCTCCTTCTTCGCCACCGGCATCAGCCTCGTTGCGCACATGGCCAATCCGCACGTGCCGGCGGCGCATATGAACACCCGATTCCTCGTCACCCAGCGGCGCTGGTTCGGCGGCGGTGCGGATCTCAATCCGCCCATCCCTTATGCGGAGGACACCGAAGCGTTCCACGCGGCACTCAAGAGCGCCTGCGATGCGCACGAAGCCGGCGACTATCCACGCTTCAAGGCCTGGGCAGACGATTATTTCTGGATTCCCCACCGCCAGGTGCATCGCGGCGTCGGCGGCATCTTCTACGATCATCTCGAAGGGCCGTTCGAGGCGAGCTTCGCCTTCACGCGCGCCGTCGGCGAGGCCTTTCTCGACATTTTCCCACAGATCGTCCGGCGCCGGATGGGCATGCCCGCGAGCGAGGAGGATCGCGCGCGCATGCTCGCCTATCGCGGCCGCTATGCGGAGTTCAACCTGGTCTATGATCGCGGCACGCTCTTCGGGCTCAAGACGGGCGGCAACATCGATGCGATCCTGATGAGCCTGCCGCCAGTCGCGACATGGGCCTGACGATCGTCCCCAAGGGCGAGATCGCGACGATCGTCACCTCGCTCGAGATGACGACGCCGCCGCGGCCGGCGCCATTGCCGCCCTCGCCCTTCCGGCTGGAGCGTTGGCGCACGCCCGCCGCCGAGCGGTACCGGGCCCTCTTCCGCCGCGTCGGCGCTCCCTGGCTCTGGTTCTCGCGCCTGGCGATGGAGGATCGCGCGCTTGAGGCCATCGTCCATGATCCGGCGGTGGAGGTCTTCGCCGTGGTCGACCGGCAGGGCATCGAGATCGGCATGCTGGAGCTCGATTTTCGCGCGGCCGCGACCTGCGAGCTCAGCTTCTTCGGCCTCGTGCCCGAGCTTGCGGGCAAGGGCCATGGCCGCTGGCTGATGGCGCAGGCGCTCGGCCTCGGCTGGCGCAAGGGCGTGGAGCGTCTGTGGGTGCATACCTGCACGCTCGATCATCCCGGCGCGCTCCGCTTCTACCGTCGCTCGGGATTCGTGCCCTTCGCCCAGGCGGTGGAAACCTTCGCCGATCCCCGCGTCGCCGGTCTGCTGCCGCGCGACGCGGCGCCTCACGTCCCGCTGTTCGATCCGGCGAGCTGACGATAGAGGAAGACCGTCACGACCGAATAGACCATCACCGCGACCGAATTGACCAGCGCGCCGAGTATCCCGACCACCGTCGCCGTGAGATCCGGGCCGCCGAGCGCGTCGAAGATGCGCAGGACCGAGCCGATCGCGCCGACCACCACCGAAAGGGCGATCAGCGCCGCCAGGGACACGACGCAGAAGCCCAGCAATTTCAACGCATGATGCCCCGTCAGCTGCCAGCTTCGCCGCAGCGCCTGCACCGGGCCGACCGGCTCGGCGGCAACGACGACATATGTCACCATCAGGCGAAGCGCGAGCACGAGGCCCGCCGCCATCACCACGCCGAGGCCGAACTTCATCCCTGCCTGCCCTCCCGCCGAAAAGAGGATCGTCAGGAGGATCATCCCCAGGAAGCCGGCGGCACCCGCGAGCGCCAGCGCGGCGATCAGCGTCGGGAAGCGGCGCAGGGCGCGGCCGAGGGCCTCGCCCACGCTGACGCCGGGCACCAGCACCAGCACGCTGATCGCGAGCTGGCCCAGCAATCCGGCAAGGGTGAGTCCGGCCAGCCACGGCAGGATCTGCGCGGTCATCTGCACCGAAACCGCCGTGCCCTGGCTCGGATCGATCTTCGGCCCCATGATCTGTGTCACCAACTCCGGCAGGCCGACGAAGGCGAGCGAAACCGGGAGCAGCAGCGTCCATTCGCGCTTGAGGAAGGCCGAGGCGCCTTCCCAGGCATCCCCGATCGACAATGTGGCCACGCACCTTTCCCTTTCCAGTCCGCGCCCCGCTATAGCGCGCCGCCGCGTCGGGGCAATCGGGCCTTGCGCGGGCCCGGCTCCGGCCGCATCTGAAGCGCGATGAACATGCCCCACCAAGATGCGCCCGGCGGCGTCGAATGGACGGTCGCGCCCGGGCTGACGCCCTATCCCGCCGCGCTGGATTCGATGGAGGCCCGCGCCGCGGCCATCCACGCCGGCAAGGCGCCCGAACGCGTGTGGCTGGTCGAGCATCCGCCGCTCTACACGCGCGGCACCAGCGCCGATGACGACGAGTTGCTCGCGCCCGATCGCTTCCCCGTCTTTCCGACGGGCCGCGGCGGGCGCTATACCTATCATGGCCCGGGCCAGCGCGTCGGCTATGTGCAGCTCGATCTGGAAAAGCGCGGCCGTGATCTGCGCTGCTACGTCCATGCGCTCGAAGGGTGGGTGATCGACGCGCTCGCCGGTCTCGGCGTCGCAGCGCACCGCGCGCCGGGCCGGATCGGCATCTGGGTGGATCAGAACGGGCGCGAGGCCAAGATCGGCGCCATCGGCGTGCGTGTGCGCCGCTGGGTGACGCTGCACGGCTTTGCCGTCAACATCGCGCCCGATCTCGGCCATTTCGGCGGCATCGTGCCGTGCGGCATCGCCGATTTTCCGGTGACGAGCCTCGCCGCCCTGGGCATCCCGCTTTCGATGGCCGAGTTCGACGCCCGGCTGCGTGATGCCTTCCCCGCCTTCCTTGCCAGCCTTTCCCGCGCCGGCTCCGGTACGGAAAAGCAGTGCGGCTTGCTTTAGGTCAATCCAACCCTGCGGGTCATTTGGTACAAGGGGTTCATCCCCGGCCTTCCGAGAGGATTGCCGGGCCGGAAGCCGCCAAGGCTCCCGCTTTCCATGATCGGGAGGGCCGCGATGCCCAATGAGCAGATGTCCTATTATCTCCGCCGCGAGCAGGACGCCCTCCAGCTTGCGCAGGCGGCGAGGGAACCGTCCATCCGGCGCATTCATCTGGAGATGGCGGTGCGCTACGCCGATCTTGCCGCACATGCGCGCGACCGCACGGGCCGCGTCGCGGAATCTTGAGGCCCGCCCGCTTTGCCGCTAGCGTTCCCGCCCATCCGGCGACCGGATCGACGATCGGTCCGGGCCGAGACAAGGGAGTTCCGTGATGCGCATTTCCTTTTCGCGTCTGCTCGCGTGCGGCCTGATCGCCGGCGCGCTGGCGGTCTCCGCCTGCGGCAAGAAAGCCGACACCGGCACTGCGAACGGAGCGGATGCCGGCAGCGACATGGGCACCATCTCCGACAACTCCGCAATGGAGGATACGATGGGTGCCGACGCCAATATGGTGATGGACAACAGCATCACGCTGGACAATACTACCAACGCGATGTGATCCGCCGCGGGACGGCGAAACAGGAAAGGGCCGCCTGTCCGGCGGCCCTTTGGATTCGAGGGCCCGCTCCCGCGACGCGACCGCATTCAGCGGCGGTGCAGTCGCTTCTTGCCACAGGGACGGCGAGACGCTGCAAGCGGGGAAGGAAATAGGGAATATGGCCAGTCGTTCGCACCGGTTGCGGGGCGTCGTTGCGGGATTCGCAGCGCTCCTCTGCCTGCCCGTTGAGGCCCACGCAGCCTTTCTGTTCTGGAATCCGCCCGATTTCACCGGCGCGCCGGTGAAAGGCGACGAGCCGGGGCTGGGGGTGCCGTTGCCCGGCGCCACGCCAAAGGAGCTGACCGCCAACCTCATCTGGAATATGCGCGCCGGGCTCAATGTCGCGGCGCTCCAATGCCAGTTCTCGCCGACGCTGATGACGGTCTCGAACTACAACACCATCCTGAAGCAGCACGCCAAGGAGCTTGCCGACGCCTACTCGACCATGGCCGGCTATTTCAAGCGCACGGCGGGCAAGAGCTGGCAGTTCGCGCAGGATCAGTACACCACGCGCACCTATCAGAGCTTCTCGACGATGCACGCGCAGCGCGGCTTCTGCGAAACGGCTGCCGCGATCGGACGCGAAGCGCTCGGCCGGCCGCGCGGCGCGCTTCACATCACCGCGGAGAACCGGCTGCGCGAGTTCCGCAACAGCCTGGTCCCGGCGGGCGACAGACTCTTCGCGTTCCGCGTGACGCCGGCCACCCGGCCGATGCCTTCGATGGACGACCGCTGTTGGAAGCGCGGCACGCTCAAGGAGGAATGCGCCGTCCGCGCGAGCGGAGCCTTCGCCTCCAACTGAGCATCCCTGGCCCGCCGGATGCCGCGGGCCTGGAGCGCGCGGCACCGGCAGGCCGTCGTCCTATCCTCTTCGCGATAAGAAAAAGGCCCGGCGGAATCCGCCGGGCCTTTTCCGTGCCCGCATCCCGTTCGCGTTCAGCGACGATCGCCCATGAAGCGCAGCAGGAAGAGGAACATGTTGATGAAGTCGAGATAGAGGGTCAGCGCGCCCATCACGACCGATTTGCCCACGAAATCCGTGCCGGCGACATGGAAGTAGAGGCTCTTGATCTTCTGCGTGTCGTAGGCGGTGAGGCCCGCGAAGATCAGCACGCCGACGAAGCCGATCACATAGCTCATCGTTTCGGACTGGATGAACAGGTTGATCAGCGAAACGACGAGCAAGCCGATCAGGCCCATGATCAGGAAGGTGCCGACCGGTCCGAGATCGCGCTTGGTGGTATAGCCGTAGAGGCTGAGGCCGCCGAACGCCACCGCCGTCGCGAAGAAGGTCTGCGCGATCGACACGCCCGTATAGACGAGGAAGATCGTCGAGAGCGACAGGCCCATCAGCGTCGCGAACGCCCAGAACAGCCCCTGCGCCGCGCCGGTCGAAAGCCGGTTCACGCCGAAGCTGAGGCCGAAGACGATCGCCAACGGCGACAGGACGATCAGATATTTGAGCAGGCCGGGGCCCGCCATGATCTGCTCGGCATAGCCCGAACGGGCGAACAGCATTGCGACGAGGCCGGTCAGCAGTACGCCCGACGCCATGTAATTATAGACCGAGAGCATGTAGGACCGCAGCCCCGCATCGTATGCGGCTTCCGCCGTACCGACGCCAGCCGGCCGCGGTACAGCGGTCGTTTGGGGGTCAGACCAGTTTGCCATCGTCAAGAAACTCCGTGTGCCCGACCACAAGCGGCGGGTTTGCCGATAATATCGGGTCCATCGATGCCATTTCAAGCGAAACCGGTTGCGCGCCGGCCTGGGCCGGAGGTTAATCACCCTCTCATGCATCGTCTCTTCGTCGCCATCCGCCCGCCGCGCGCCATGCGCGAACGCCTGCTCCGCCTGATGGGCGGCGTGGCGCATGCCCGCTGGCAGCGCGACGACCAGCTCCACCTGACGCTGCGTTTCATCGGCGAGGTCGATCGCCATCGGGCGGAAGACGTCGCGGCCGCGCTTGGCACGGTCCATCACCCCCGCTTCGCCCTCGCGCTCGATGGGGTGGGCCAGTTCGAGCGCAAGGGACGGATCGACAGCCTGTGGGTCGGCGTCTCGCCGCAGGAGCCATCCCGGCAGCTTCACAACAAGATCGATCAGACGCTCTCCCGTGTCGGGCTGGAGCCGGACACGCGGGCCTTCCTGCCGCACATCACCATCGCCCGCTTCGGCCGGGCCGCCGGGCCGGTCGGCGGCCTGCTGAGCGAAGCCGGGGGTATTTCGAGCGAGCCCTTCGCCATCGCCGAATTCTGCCTCTACGAAAGCGCCATGGGCCATGAAGGCTCCGTCTACACCATCGTCGAGCGGTATCGCCTCGCCTGAGCGGCAAGGCCCGCGTGCCGGGGAGCAAGCCCGCCCGCCCGTTCCGGTGCAGGTCCAGCGGAAGAAGCCGCCGGCGATCAAAGGCCTGGCGCGATCGGTCCCTTCCCGTCGGATCGAAGGCCATCGGGGGCCGTCCTTCGCCCGGCAAGCTCCCGCGCCAGGCCGCGCGCACCTGCGGAGACATCGGCCCAGGTCGCCTCGAAGCCGTCATCCTTCCCATAATAGGGGTCGGCCACCGGCTCGCCGGTGCGGCCGGGCACATGATCGAGCAGCAGCGAGAGCCGCGCCGGCGCGCCAGCGGGCGCGATGCGGCGCAGCGCGGCCAGATTGTCGGCATCGAGCGCGACGATATCGTCGAAATGCCAGAAGTCGGCCGGCTGCACCTGCCGTGCGCGGTAGCCGGAGATATCGATCCCGTGGCGCCGCGCTACCGCCTGTGCCCGGCGATCGGGCGGCGCGCCGACATGCCAGTCGCCCGTCCCGGCCGAATCCACCTCGACGTCAAGGCCGATCCGCCTCGCCTCGGCCCGGAGCGCGGCCTCGGCGAGCGGCGAGCGGCAGATGTTGCCGAGGCAGACGAACAGGACGGAAGGCCGCGCGCCGCTCACCGGACGGCGATCACGCCGCACGCGATACGGCCGCCGCTGTTTCCGGAGGGATCGGTCTTATAGTCATCCGCGGTCGCATGGATCACCACTGCCGCACCGTCGGCATCGAGCAGCGGCGTGTCGCCGCCGCTCAGTCTCGCGTCCGGGACCAGCGCGTCGAGATGGCCCGTTCCGTCGGAGCCGACCGTCATGTTGGGCAGGTCGCCCATATGCTGGCCCATCGGATTGTCCTTGCCGTGCATCTTGTGCGTGGGATTCCAATGGCCGCCGGCGCTGGCGAAGTCGGGGGCGGTGCACTGGCCGACGGTATGGAGATGGACGCCATGGACGCCCGCGGGCAGCCCCTTGCCGTCCACCACGAGCCGGATGCCGCCTTGCGTCTGGGTGAGGGTGGCGGTCGCCTTCTGCGCGCCTGCCGGATCGTTCAGCACCGCGCCGGCCTTCCCGGCGGATCCGGCGGCGGCCGCGGTGCCGACGCCGGCGAGCAGGATGGCGGTTGCAACTGTCAGGACCGTGCGCATGGCTTCCTCCCTTTGAAATATCCGGGTGAACGCATTAGCGCGAAACGCGTTGCGCAGGCGAATCCCATCCACGCGTTAATCGATATGCAAGGGCGGTAGGGCAGAAGCGGCGCCGATCCGGGCGCCGGATGACGCGCCCGCCACGGTTGAGAAGGGGGTATTGGATCGATGACCGCCGCCGGGGACGCGCCCCATATCGTCGTGATCGGCCTGGGTTATGTCGGCCTGCCGCTGGCCGTCGCCCTGTCGGCCAAGTTCCGGACCACCGGCTTCGACATCGATCGCCGCCGCATCGACGAGCTGCGCGACGGATTCGATCGCACGCGGGAGATCGACGGCGATCGGCTGAAGACATCGGGCCTGCTCTTCACCAGCCGCGCAGTCGATGCCAGCGGCGCGGACATCTATATCGTCACGGTACCCACCCCGGTGACGGAGGAAAATCAGCCGGACCTGCGCCCCCTGCTCGCGGGTACCAAGACGGTAGGCAATCTCATCCAGGCCGGCCGCAAGACGATCGTCGTCTATGAAAGCACCGTCTATCCGGGGGTGACCGAGGAGATTTGCGGGCCCGAGCTCGAGCGGCTGTCCGGTCTCAAGCGGGGCGTCGACTTCTTCCTCGGCTATAGTCCGGAGCGGATCAATCCCGGCGATCGGGAGCATACGATCGATCGCATCGTGAAGGTGGTGGCAGGCGAGAATCCGGAGGTCACCGCACGGCTCGTCGAGATTTACGGGGCGATCACCAGCGCGGGCGCCTTTCCCGCCGCCTCGATCAAGACCGCCGAGGCCGCCAAGGTGATCGAGAACGCACAGCGCGATATCAACATCGCGTTCATGAACGAGATCACCCAGATCTTCGCCAAGCTCGGACTTTCGATCTGGGACGTGCTCGATGCTGCAGGCACCAAGTGGAACTTCCTCAAGTTCCAGCCCGGGCTGGTGGGCGGCCACTGCATCGGCGTCGATCCCTATTATCTCAGCCATCGCGCGCAGGAGCTCGGTCACGATCCGCAGGTCATTCTCTCGGGCCGCTCGATCAACGACACGATGGGGCAGTGGGTGGCCGATCAGCTGCATGCCCGACGGAACGGACGTGCGGGCAGCGCGCTGGTGCTGGGACTCACCTTCAAGGAGGATGTGCCGGATCTGCGCAACTCCAAGGTGGTCGACGTGATCGAGCGGCTGAAGCAGCTCGGCCATGAGGTCACGATCCACGATCCCCTCGCCGACGATCGCGAGGCGGGTCATGAATATGGTCTGTCGATCGATCCGGACGCGATGACGCGGCGCTACGACATCGTGCTCGGCGCGGTGCCGCACGCCGCCTACAGGCAGCTGAGCGCCGACGCGATCGCTGCCCTCGCCAACGACGGCGGGATGATTGCCGATCTCAAGGGCATGTGGCGCGATCACGCGTTCAGCGGCGCCGTCGATCGCTGGACGCTCTGAACGCCCGCCGCCGCGTCGCGGCGGGCGCCCCCGTGCCGGCATGGACGAAGTTACTGCCAAGTAACGGCTGACGGGCGCCCGGAGGCCGCGGCCCACCTCCTTATGCGCCGGTCAGTGCGACGGTCGACAACGGCCAGCGTGCGCTTTGCCGGGATGCCGAGCAGCAGCGCCGCTGGCCAGGATCCTGCCGACGGCGCAGTTGCAAAGACGGACGCCTCGCATCGAGGGGGGCGCCCCTCCGTCGCACGCCGGGATGAAAGCCCCCAGGGCGCAGGCCAAAGGAAAAGGGCCCGGCCTTGCGGCCGAGCCCCTTCCGTCTCGCCGGTAGCGCTGCCCGAGGGCAGCGCCCCGCACCTTACTGGCCCGAACCCGGACCGAAGGTGATCTCCACGCGGCGGTTCTGCGGCTCGCGCACACCGTCGGCGGTTTCGACCAGCGGGCGGGATTCGCCGAACGCTTCGGTCGACATCGCCGATTCCGGCACACCCTTGCCAGCCAGATAGGCCTTCACCGCATCCGCACGGCGCTGCGACAGACCCATGTTGTACTGGTCCGAACCCGACCGGTCGGCGTGGCCGGCCAGCATGATCGAGGCGGAACCCGTGGTCTGATAAGCCTGCGCCGCATTGTCGAGGATCGCGGCCGCTTCCGGCGTGATGTTCGACTTATCCCAGTCGAAGAACACGATGAACGGACCCGGAGTCTCCACCGGAGGCGGAGGAGGCGGCGGGGGCGGAGGCGGAGGCGGCGGCGGCGGGGGCGGCGGCGGAGGCGCAGCCGGCTCGCCGAAGTTGTAGACGAGGCTCGCCAGGATCGAGTGCGAGCGCCACTTGCTCTTCGTCTCGAACGGGCCGTACGTCGGAGCCGAGCCCACATATTTCAGCTTGTCGACGTTGAAGAAGCGATACTTCACGCCGAGGTCGATGTGGCTGGTGACCGGCGCGCGGATACCGGCGATCGCCTGCCAGGCGAAGCGCGTATCCGAATCGTTGATCTCGGGGCCAGCGCCGTACAGGTCGATCTTGTCGGCCTTGACGCGCGCCACACCGACACCGCCGCCGACATAGCCGCTGAGGCCGTCATCCGGACCGAAGTCCAGCAAGCCGTTCAGCATGAAGCTGAGCGCCGTCTGCTTCCCGTCGACACCATGGTAGACGCCGTCCGGATAGCCCGGAAGGGCGACGCCCGACAGGGTGACGTTCTTCACGTCGGCCTGCTTGTAGCCCACCTCGCCTTCGAGGCGGAACACACCGAAGTCGTACCCGATGATGCCGTCGATATCCCAACCAGCATGCGAGTCGACCTTGGCGCGCGCGCCAGGGACGAGATCGAGCTTGTAGTTGATATCTTCGACGAGCATGGCGCCGCCTTCGACGCCAACATACCAGGCACCGTCCCGCGCAAACGCCGGCGTGGCCAGGGCGGTGGTTGCAAGCGCCAATGTTAAGGCGAGCTTCCGCATATCAATCCCCTTTCATCGCTGTCCCGAACAGGGACTGTCCAACCACTAACTAAAGCGGAATATCCGCGCAAGCGCTTATATTCCTTAACTGTTGCCGAAATGTCTCATTGTTTGAGCGAAACGCCACCCCAGAAACCCTCGAGCACGCGTGAAACGCCCAATGCCGGTTTCGGTTTCCCGCGGTGCAGAAAAAAATTGAAGGATCGCATAGGCCTGAGAAATCGTGCTTGCGCCCGATCGGTATGCGGCCGCTGGGCGCCATGCGGGCGGTCGGGGATGGCGCGAGGAGGCACCGTGCAACCTTCCCCAAAACGGATGAAAAATCACGGGCCGCGCCGGCCGGTCTCGCGTCGCAGCGCCTCGATGACGCGCCGCTGCGGAGCCGGGGCCCCGCGGCCACGCCCAGCGTGCGCTTGTCTCCCGATTGCAACAGCGGCGGCGCACGGCGGCGCGGCACGCCTGTCGGCCGCAACCGCGGCGGACCATGGCGGACACGCGCGCCTCGATCGCGGCACCTGCCGTCCTCCTGTCCCGAATAGACACAGGATCAATTCGCCGCTTGTCAGCAAGCAGAAGTTGGGGAAGGAACCGAATCGGTTAACGAACTGTCAACGATCTGCAGCGAACGCCGATCCGGCGGCTCCGATGCGCCCGTGACGTTCCTATGGAAAGCCGATGATCACCTGCATCAGGGAAGTGCGCCGGGCCAAAGGCCTCACCCTCCAGCAAGTCGCCAAGCGATGCGTGCCGCCCACCACTCCGCAGACGATCGGCCGGCTGGAAACCGGCACGCGCACCGTCTCGGTCGCATGGCTCCAACGGATCGCCGACGCTTTGGGTGTGGCGGCATCCGATCTCGTCCGCATGCCCGAGCGAACGGACCTGCCGCTCCTGGCGCTGATCGGACAGCATGGCGCCCGTGCGCCGCGCCGTGCCGCGGTCGTCGTGCCGCCCCTCCCCTCGCCGGGGCAGGTGGCCGTTACGGTGGAGGCGGGCGTCGGCGATTATCGTGCGGGTGACGATATCTGGTGCGAACGCATCGAGCCGGGGATGTTCGCGGGCGCGCTCAACCGTGACGTGCTGCTGCCGCGGCCGGGCGGACGCTTCCTGTTCGGCCGCCTGATCGGGCGGGAGGCAGGCAAGCTGCGCGTGCTGCCGCTGGGCGTTGGGGCGCGGCAGCAGGTGATCGCCGATCCGCCCTGGGCGGCCGTCGCCGTCCGGCTCGTGCGCCCGCTCTGATCGGGGAATCGGGAGATCCGGGAATCGTTCCGCCGCGCGGCGCCTGGTGGGCGGTGACGGGCTCGAACCGCCGACCCTCTCGGTGTAAACGAGATGCTCTACCAACTGAGCTAACCGCCCTCACCTGCGCCGATGCCACTCCCCGCGCCCGAGGGCAAGCCGCTTGCCGCGGCGCGCCCGCGATACCGGGCGGCGGATCAGTCCTGCCGGTCGGTCTCGTGTGCGCGCCGGCGCATGTCCCGCTCCTCGCGCCGCCGCTCCTTCGCTTCGCGCTCTTCCTGCTTGCGCATCGCGCGGCCGCGGTTGCGATCGGCCTCCTCCTGGCTGGTCGTCGCCCAGTCCACGCCCTTGCCGACCACCCGCACCGGCGCGGTGGCGACATTGGCGGCCGTGCGCACGACACAGCCGGACAGCAGCGCGGCGGCCGGGAGCATCAGCAGGATGGCGCGCCGCATCACAGGGCTCCGCTCGCCGGCGCGCGCCGCAACGCCTCGCCCACCCGCGTCGGCCGTTCCGTGAGCACGCCGCCGCAATTGGGGCAGCGATAGCCGAGCACCTCCTCCGCGCAGCTCGCGCAGAAGGTGCACTCGAACGAACAGATGAACGCCCCGTCGAGATCGGCAGGCAGGCTGCTGCTGCAGCGCTCGCATTGCGTCTTCATCGCCAGCATGGCGGCATCCTCCCTCTTCGCCTCCGGCCCATCCTAGCCCCGCTGCGCGGAGCATTCCATGGCGGAAGCGCGCGTGCGCCGCACGCCGAGGATCAGGACAGGAGGCGCGGGTTGACGACCTTGCCGTCCCGCGTCAGCCGGATCGCCTGGACGATCTCGTCGTCCTCGGGAAGCACGAGCGCGCCCTGCTCCTTGTTCCAGAAGGCGTTGAGGAAGTTGAGGAGGTTGCGCGCGAACAGCGCCGAGGCGTCGGGCGCCATGCGCGAGGGCATGTTCTTGTGCCCGATGATCTTGACGCCGTGCTTCTCGACGATCTCGCCGGCGACGGAGCCCTCGACATTGCCGCCTTGCTCGACGGCGAGGTCCACGATCACGCTGCCGGGCCGCATCGTCGCAAGCTGCGCGTCGGTGATCAGCCTCGGCGCGGCGCGGCCGGGGATCAGGGCGGTGGTGATCACGATGTCCTGCTTGGCGATATGGCTCGAGACGAGCTCGGCCTGCGCCTTCCTATATTCCTCGGAGGTCTCCGTCGCATAGCCGCCGGCAGCCTCGCTCTGCCCCTCCACGCCCTCGACGAAGATCGCCTTCGCACCGAGCGATTCGATCTGCTCCTTCACCGCCGCGCGCACGTCGGTGGCGGAAACCTGCGCGCCGAGCCGCCGGGCGGTGGCGATCGCCTGCAGCCCGGCGACGCCCACGCCCATCACGAAAACGCGCGCGGCCGCGACGGTGCCGGCCGCCGTCATCATCATCGGGAAGGCGCGGCCATAGACGGAGGCCGCGTCCACCACCGCCTTGTAGCCGGCGAGATTGGACTGGGAGGAGAGAATGTCCATCGATTGCGCACGGGTGATGCGCGGCATGAACTCCATGGCCAAGGCCTGGACGCCCGCCGCGGCATAGCCGTCGACCCGCGCCCGCTCGACGAAGGGATTGAGCCCGGCGATCAGCAGCGCACCGGGCTTCACCCCGGCGATGCTTGCAGGGTCGGGGCCCTGCACGCCCAGCACGATGTCCGCACCCGCCAGCGTCGCGGCGCGATCGCCGATCGCAGCGCCTGCCTCGGCGAAGGCCGCGTCGGGGATCGAGGCGCCCTCGCCGGCGCCGGTCTCGATGGCGAGCTCGGCACCCAGGGCCTTGAGCTTCTTGACGGTCTCGGGGGTGGCCGCGACGCGCAGTTCACCCGCGGCCTGCTCCTTTACGACGGCGATTTTCAAGGACGTCGGCCTCAGCGCGTGATCAGGAAGAGCACGATCGCGGTGACGATGACAGTCAGCACCGTTCCGACCTTGAGCAGCGACAGGAAGCCCTCATAGGTCTGCCGATGCGCCTTGAAGTCGTTCGCGCTCTCCGCCATCTCATATTCCCCTGAACTGCTGGTCCTTCGGCGGCGGTCTCTATCCGCAGTCCCGCCCCGCCTCAAGCCCCGAAGAGTTTGCCGGCACCTGCCGGCATTTTGACGCGCGCGCCGCCTTAAGAGCGCATTTACCAGGCGCAGCTATGATGCCACCCACGCAGCGCCGGGCGAAAGCTGTCCCCCCTTTTCCCCGCGGCGCCGGGACGAGAGCTTTGATCGGGCTGCGCGATCGGAGGTCGCGCGGATTCCCGAAGGACGATGGGAACGAGATGGCGAAGGATACGCCCCGGGCACTGCTGGTGATCGGTGACGAGCCGTCGCGGATCCGGCTGATCGGCACGATCGCCGCGCGCGTCGGCTGGCGCGTGCGGGCCGTGCCGCATGGCGAGGCCGCGCTGGCGGCGCTCGCGTCCGAAGCGTTCGGGGCCGCGCTCGTCGACTGCTCCGTTCCCGATGCCGGCGAGGGCATGCTCGTCGCGGCGCTCCGGGCCGCGCGTCCGGCGCTGGCGGTGCTTGCCCTGGTGCCCGCCGTCCCGATTGCCGCTGCGGCGCTCCGTGCCGGTGCGAGCGACTATCTCCTCGAGCCGATCGCAGCCGACCGCCTGATCGCCGCACTCGGCACGGCGGCATCGGAACGGAGCACTGAAGGCGAGTTGCGCCCGCTGAGCGAGAAGATGGCGCACCCGCTCGATTTCGAGGAGATCGTCGGCGCATCGCCGGATTTCCGCGCGGCGCTTGCCATAGCGGCCAAGGCGGCGCGGGCGCGCGTGCCGGTGTTGATCGACGGGGAGAACGGCGTCGGCAAGGAGGTGATCGCGCGTGCCATCCACGGCGCCTCGCCGCGCGGCAAGCGCCCCATGCTGTCCGTGCGCTGCGCGTCCGTCACCGCCAGCCTCGTCGAATCGGAGCTGTTCGGCCATGAACGCGGCGCCTTTCCAGGAGCGTTCGATCGCCGCGTCGGGCGCCTCGCCGAGGCCGACGGCGGAACGCTGTTCCTGGACGGGGTGGATACGCTGCCGCCGGAAGCGCAGCTGCGGCTGCTCCATTTCATCCGGACCGGCGAGGTTCGCCCGCTGGGAGGCCGCACCAGCCGGTTCGCCGATGTACGCCTGATCGCCGCCGGCGACACGCCGCTCGCCGGGGCCGTCGCGAGCGGCCGCCTGCGCGAGGATCTCTTCTATCGGCTGGCGGCGGTGCAGCTCACGGTTCCTCCGCTGCGCGCCCGCGCCGGCGACATCCCCGCCCTGGCGCGGCACCTGCTCGCCCGCATCGCCGCGCTCACCGGCATCCACCGGCTGGGCATCGGCGATGATGCGCTGGCGCTGCTGATGGCCTATGACTGGCCGGGCAATGTCCGCCAGCTTCAGAGCGCGCTGTTCCGCGCCGCGCTGGCCTGTGACGGCGAACTGCTCTCGGCCGCCGATTTTCCGCAGCTCGCGCAGGCCGTGCGGATGCCGGTCGGCGTGCGCGATGCCGCGATGAACGCGCTCCTCGCAGCGGGCTCGGGCGTCACCCTGTTCGAACCGAACGGCCATCTGCGCTCGCTTGACGCGATCGAGGCGGACGTGATCCGTCTCGCGATCGGCCATTATCGCGGCCGGATGACCGAGGTCGCCCGCCGGCTGGGCATCGGCCGCTCGACGCTCTATCGGCGGCTGGGCGAGCTCGGGATCGGCGACGCCGCCTGATCCGCGGCCGTTCGCGAGCGGGTCAGAGCCGCTCGACGATGGTGACGTTGGCCATGCCGCCCGCCTCGCACATCGTCTGCAGCCCGTAGCGGCCGCCGCGCTCGTGCAGCGCGCGCACCAGGGTCGTCATCAGCTTGGTGCCCGATCCGCCGAGCGGGTGGCCGAGCGCGATGGCGCCGCCGTTCACGTTGAGCTTCTCGGGGTCGGCGCCGAGCGCCTTGCGCCAGGCCAGGGGCACCGAAGCGAAGGCTTCGTTCACTTCGAAAAGGTCGATGTCGCCGATGCCGAGGCCGGTCTTGGCCAGCGCCCGCTCGGTCGCCGGGATCGGCGCCTCGAGCATGATCACCGGATCGTCGCCGATCACCGTCATGTGATGGATGCGCGCCAGCGGGGTGAGGCCGAGCGCCTTGAGGCCCCGCTCGTTGACGATGAGCACGGCCGCCGCGCCGTCGCAGATCTGGCTGGCATTGCCCGCGCTGATCACGCCGCCCTCACGAAGCGGCTTGAGGCCTGCGATCTTCTCGAGGCTGGCATCGAAACGGATTCCCTCGTCCACCTTGTGGACCAGCGCCTCCCCTTCCGGGGTGACGACATCGATGGGCACGATCTCCGCGTCGAACCTGCCGGCCTGCGTCGCCGCGGCGGCGCGCCTGTGGCTCTCCAGCGCGTAGGCGTCGAGATCCGCGCGGGTGAAGCCATATTTGGCCGCCATCATCTCGGCGCCCTCGAACTGGCTGAACGGCTTGCCGGGATAGCGCGCCTCGATGCCGGGGCTGCGATAGGTTCCGAAACCATGCTGGGCGGGCAGCGTCCAGGGCAGGCCCATCGGCACCCGCGTCATGCTCTCGACGCCGGCGGCGATGATCACGTCCATCGCGCCCGCCATCACCGTCGCGGCCGCGAAGTGCAGCGCCTGTTGTGAGGAGCCGCACTGCCGGTCGACATGGGTCGCGGGCACCGATTCCGGCAGGCCGGAGGCGAGCACCGCGTTGCGCGCGATATTCGCGCCCTGCTCGCCGCCCGGGCAGGCGCAGCCCATGATCACGTCCTCGACCGCAGCGGGATCGATCCCGCTGCGCTCGACCAGCCCCGCCAGCACCTTGCCGGCGAGATCGGCGGGATGCACCCCCGCGAGCTGCCCGCCGCGCTTGCCGCCGGCGCTGCGCGCGACGGCCGCGATATATGCTTCTGCCATGATCTTCCTCTCGCTGGGGTGATGACGATGCCGCGGTGCCGCCTCAGCCGACGGGGCCGCGCGCCTCCTGAGGCGGCGCCGGCCGGCCCTCGATCTGGGCGATCGCCCCGGCCGGCAGGTCGACCGGCGCCTCGAGCAGCGCGGTCAGCGCCTGCGCGAAATGCTCCAGGCTGTGCTCGCTGCCCCACATCGGATGATCGCGGCTCTCGTCCGCCAGCGCCCGCTCGCGCGCCGAGAGCACCGCGCTTAGGCACGCTCCCATGAAGACGAAGCGCTGGTTCTGCAGCCCCGGCGACAGATGCGACAGCAGCCGCCGCAGGTGATCGAGGCAGCGCCCATAGGCGCGGTTCCAGCGCGGATCGATCGCATCGAGCATGAGATCGCGGTGCGACATGCTGAACAGCGTGATGAAACGGACATAGTAGCGATCGCCGAGCGCGGTGACGGGCAGGATCAGCACGTCGACGACCTCGCGCACGGTGCGCGGCCCGCCCTCTGCCTCGAGCGCGTCGAGCGCGGCGTTGCGGAGCTGCTCCAGCTCCACCGCCCCGTCCATGATGATCGCGCGGACCAGCGCTTCCTTCGATCCGAAATAATAGCCGACGGCGCCGTGATTCTTCTGCCCCGCCGCCGCCGCGATCTCGCGCACGGTGACGCCGTCGACGCCCCGTTCGGCGAACAGGCGCAGCGCGACGCGCTTGATATGCTCGGCGCTCCGGCTCTGCTCCTCGCCCTTTGCGATCTGAAGTCTGACCATGAGTGCAAAATCTCATTGCAATGCGCCTCAGTCAAGCGCATTATCCAATTGACCTAACCAACGGCTCGACTGTTGGAAGCACGAGGATGTCCGGGATGGAATCGACAGTCGACATCGAGTCGCTGGCGGCGTGGATGACGGCCGAGGGGCTGGGCGCCGGCGTCATCGAACGGGTCGTTCCGCTCGCCGGCGGAACCCAGAACATCCTCCTGCGCTTCTCCCGCGATGGCCGGGACTATGTGCTGCGCCGCCCGCCGCAGCATCCGCGTCCCAATTCCAACGAGACGATGCGCCGCGAGGCACGTGTGCTCCATGCGCTCGCCGGCAGCGAGGTGCCCCACCCCGCGCTCATCGCGGCATGCGGGGATGAAAGCGTGCTCGGCGCCGCCTTCTATCTGATGGAGCCTGTGGACGGCTTCACTCCAGTCGGCACCCTGCCCGAGCCGCATGCGAGCTCGGCGTCGATGCAGCATGCGATGGGGCTTGCGCTGGTCGACGGCATCGCCGCGCTCGGCGCCGTGGATCATCGTGCGGTCGGGCTCGCCGATTTCGGCAAGCCCGACAATTTCCTGGCCCGGCAGGTCGATCGCTGGCGCGGCCAGCTCGCCGGCTATGCCGAATTTCCCGAATGGCCGGGCCCCGGGAGCCTCCCTGCGGTCGATCGTGTCGGCCGATGGCTGGAACGGCATCGGCCCGAGGCCTTCACCCCGGGGATCATGCACGGCGATTATCATCTCGCCAATGTGATGGTCCGGCATGACGGACCCGGGCTCGCCGCGATCATCGACTGGGAGCTGGCGACGATCGGCGATCCGTTGCTCGACCTCGGATGGCTGCTCGCAACCTGGCCCGAGGGCAGCAGCGAGAGCACCGTCTCGGTCGCGCCATGGATCGGCTTTCCCACCGCCGCCGAGCTGGTGTCGCGCTATGCCGCGCGCTCCGGCCGGGATCTCTCCGCGGTCGGCTGGTATCACGTCCTCGCCTGCTACAAGCTCGGCATCCTCCTCGAGGGCACCTATGCCCGTGCCTGCGCCGGCAAGGCGCCGAAGGATGTCGGCGATCGCCTCCATGGCCGCGCCGTCGCCCTGCTCGAACGCGCGGACCGGCTGACGCGATGAGCGCCCCTCTTCACAAGGAACCTGCTACGCCGATGAACGATCTCGACTTTTCCGGAAAGGCCGTGCTGGTGGTCGGCGGCTCCAGCGGTATCGGCAACGGCATCGCCCGCGGGTTTCTCGCCCGGGGCGCCAGGGTCCATGTCTGGGGCACCCGGGCCCGCGCCGCCGATTATGACGGCGAGGAAGGATCGGATCTCTCCGGCCTCGGCTATAGCCAGGTTGATGTCGGCGATCCCGACGCCATCGCCGCCGCGCCCGCGCCGTTCGAGGCGATCGACGTCCTCGTCCATTCGCAGGGCGCGGTCGTCTATGGCCGGCGCGAGTTCCAGCCCGAAGGCTGGAACAAGGTGATGGCCGTCAATCTCGACAGCATCATGCTGATCTCGGCCGCGCTGCACGCCCGGCTCGCCGCCGCGAAGGGATCGGTCATCGTCGTGAGCTCGATCGGCGCTTTCCGGGCGACAATGGGCAACCCCGCCTATGCGGCGTCGAAAGCGGGCGCGGTGAACCTGGTGCGGGCGCTGGCGCAGGCCTGGGCAGGCGACGGCATCCGCGTCAACGGCATCGCTCCGAGCCTGGTCGATACCAAGATGACCAAGGTGACAATGGACAACAAGGAACGGCGCGAGCGGGCCCTCGCCAAGATTCCGCTCGGCCGCTTCGGAACGGTCGAGGAGATGGCGGGGGTGGCGCTGTTCCTGGCGTCGCCGCTCGCCAGCTACATTTGCGGGCAGACCATCGTCGTCGATGGCGGCCTCACCCTCTGACGCGCTGAAAGGTCGGACGATGGACTTCGAATATTCGGACAAGGTGCAGGCGCTGCGCGCGCAGCTCATCGATTTCATGGATGCCCATGTCTATCCGATCGAGAAGGAGCGCGATCATTTCCACAACGATCCGGCCAATCTCTGGAAGCGCTGGCCCGGCACCGAGGACATCAAGGCGAAGGCCCGCGCGGCAGGCCTGTGGAACCTGTTCCTGCCGCACGAATATGGCGAATGGAGCCCCGGCCTCACCAATCTCGAATATGCGCCGCTGGCCGAGATCATGGGGCGCGTGATCGGCGCCTCCGAATATTTCAACTGCTCGGCGCCGGACACCGGCAATATGGAGGTGCTCGCGCGCTACGGCACGCCCGAGCAGCAGGAACGTTGGCTGAAGCCGCTGATGGCCGGCGAGATCCGGTCCTCCTATGTGATGACCGAGCCGGAGGTCGCCTCTTCGGACGCCACCAACGTCGCCACCCGTATCGAGGCGGATGGCGACGATTATGTGATCAACGGCCGCAAATGGTGGATCTCGGGCGCCTGCGATCCCAACACCAGGCTCTTCATCCTGCTCGGCCGCACCTCCACCGAGGGGCCTCGCCACCGCCAGCATTCGCAGATCCTGATCCCGGCGGATACGCCCGGTATCGAGATCGTCCGCCCGCTCGACGTGCTTCATTCCTATCATTCGCCCTTCGGCCATGCCGAGATCCTGTTCAAGGACGTGCGCGTGCCGAAGGCGAATCTGATCCTCGGCGAAGGCCGCGGCTTCGAGATCGCGCAGGGCCGCCTCGGCCCGGGGCGCATCCATCACTGCATGCGCCTGATCGGCCAGGCGCAGCGCGCGCTCGAATATATGGCGCGCCGCGTCGAGAGCCGCGTCGCCTTCGGCCGCAAGCTTTCCGAGCAGGGCAGCATCCGCCAGGATGTCGCGCTTTCCTTCTGCGAGATCGAGCAGGCGCGCCTGCTGACCTTGAAGGCCGCCGACGCGATGGACCGCTACGGCAACAAGGTAGCCAAGGATCTGATCGCCGCGATCAAGATCGTCGCTCCGCGCATGACCCAGACCGTGGCGGATCGTGCGATGCAGGTATTCGGCGGGATCGGCATGAGCAGCGATTTCCCGCCCGCGGCCGCCTTCATGAACGCGCGCTACCTGCGCTTCGCCGACGGCCCGGACGAAGTGCACATGGCTCAGCTCGGCAAGCAGAAGATCGCCGAGCTGGGCGAGCTGCCGGTACGGTGAGGCGATAGGGGAGAGGCATCGCCATGGCCGGGCCGACGCAGCGCCAGACAGGGGCGCTATCGCAGGAGAACATGCCGCCTCGCCTCGGCCAGGCCTGGTGGATGGTTGCCGTGCTCTTCGCGCTCTACGTCTTCTCCTGGGTGGACCGGCTGACCATTTCGATGCTGGTCACGCCGATCAAGCAGCATCTGCTGCTCAGCGACGTCGAGGTGAGCATGATCACCTCCACCTCCTTCGCGATCTTCTACGCGATCTTCGGCCTGCCGCTCGGCTGGGCGGCGGACCGCTTCTCCCGCCGCTGGATCATCTTCGGCGGCGTGACGCTCTGGGCGATCGCCACCACCGCTTGCGGCTATGCGCGAAGCTTCGAGGCGCTGCTGGTCGCGCGCATCTTCGTCGGCGTCGGCGAGGCGGCGCTGCTGCCGGCGGCCTATTCGCTGATCGCCGACGCCTTTCCGCCGCACCTGCTGACCCGCGCCACCTCCACCTTCCAGATGGCCGGCAAGGTGGGCTCGGCCACCGCCTTCGGCCTCGGCGGCGGCGCGGTCGCCTTCGCCACGGCACATGAAGGCGTGCACATTCCCTTTCACGGCCCCGCCCATCCCTGGCAGCTGGTCATGATGATGATCGGCGTGCCGGGAATCCTGATCGCGGCCCTGCTCTTCACCTTCCCCGATCCGGGCCGCAAGCGCGCGCCGGCAAGCGACCGGGCGGCGCAGCGGGCGGAGGTGCGCGCGTTCGTGCGCGGCCACTGGCGGCTGCTCGCGCTGATGCTGGCGGGCACCTCCTGCCTGGCGATCTGCGGCTATTCGATGACCAACTGGGTTCCCGCCTATATCGAGCGGCATTTCGGCTGGAAGCCCGCGCAATATGGCGTCGCGCTCAGCCTCATGAACATCGTCTCGGCGCTCTCGCTGGTGGTGAACGGCTGGATCGTCGACCGGCTGTTCGCGCGCGGCATGAAGGATGCGCATCTGCGCTTCTACAGCTGGCTGATCCTCGCCTTCCTGCCGGTGATCGCCTACATGTTCTTCGCCGCCAACCCCTATGTCTTCCTTGCCTGCTACTGCGTGGCGCAGTTCATCACCGTGCCGTTCATGGTCTATGTCTCCTCGGTGATGGCGCTGATCGCGCCGGGCGCGGTGCGTGCGCGGATGCTGGCCTTCTTCCTGTTCGTCTTCACCATTCTCGGGCTCGGCGCCGGCCCCGCGATCGTCGCCGCGCTCACCGAATATGTCTTCGGCAGCGAAGCGCTGCTCGGCTATTCGCTGGCCGTCGTCGTCATCGCCGGCGCGATGCTGGCGCTCGTCGCCTTCCGCCTTGCGCTGCGCCCCCTCGCTTCAGCCATCACCGCGCAGGCGGCCGGAAATGGCTGATCCGCGCGCGTCCTCGTCCATCCGAAAGGAGCTTCCATGTCCCTAGCCATGGCGGGCGTCGATCCGGCGCGCCGCGACGCATTCGCGCTTGCCGACGAACGGGTGACCTACAGCTGGCGGGCGCTCGATCCGATCCTGAATCGCGCCGCCAATGCGCTCGCCGCGCTGCCCTTCGCGGCGGAACGCCGCGTCGCGGTGTTCGCGCCGAACAGCGCCGAGACCGTGATCGCCTATGTCGCCTGCCTCGAGGCCGGCATCTCCAGCGTGCCGGTGAGCTTCCACCTCACGCCGTCGGAGGCCGCCTATATTCTGAGCGATTCGGGCGCCGTCGCCGTGCTGGTCGGCCCCGAGACCGCAGAGGCGGGCCTCGCCGCGGCGGCGGAGGCGGGCATCGCGACGGTGATCGGCTGGCGCTGCCCGCCGCGCGCCGGATTGACCCATTGGGAGGAATGGCTCGCCGCCGCCTCCGATGCCGAACCCGATGCGGAGGTGCCGCCGCTCCCGCATCTTCACTATACGTCCGGCACCACCGGGCGCCCCAAGGCGACCGAGACGCCGCCGCAATATTTCCCGCGCGTCGCCACGGTGCGCGCGCTCGCCGAGGCGGTGCGCGCCCGCATCACCCCCTCGCCCGGCCTCGCCGTGGGTCCGCTCTACCACACGGGGCCGCTCGGCATGGCGCGCAACCTGTTCGGAGGGATGAGCCTCGTCACCGTCGAGCATTTCGACGCCGAGACGGTGCTGGCGCTCATCGAGAAGTACCGCATCGCCGGATCGGTGATGGTGCCGACCCATTTCCAACGCCTGCTCGCGCTGCCGCCGGACATACGCGGCCGGTACGATGTCTCCAGCATGCAACGTCTCGCCCATACCGGCGCGGCCTGCCCGCGCGAGGTGAAGCGGGCGATGATCGACTGGTTCGGCCCGGTGCTGGTGGAGGCCTATGGCGGCACCGAGGCGGGCTCGACCACCTTCATCACCTCGGCCGAATGGCTGGAGCGCCCGGGCTCGGTCGGCAGGGCGCTGCCGCCGTTCGAAACCGTGATCTATGACGAGGAAGGGCGGGTGCTCGGCCCCAACCAGGTCGGTCAGGTCTATTTCCGCGACACCACCGGCCACGGCATCGTCTATCGCGGCGATCCCGAGAAGACGGCGGCGGCGCATATCGCGCCGGGCGTCTTCACCCTCGGCGAGATGGGCTATGTCGACGAGGCAGGCTATCTGTTCATCACCGATCGCGTCTCCGACATGATCGTGAGCGGCGGCGTGAACATCTATCCGGCCGAGGCCGAGCATGTGCTGCTGCGCCACCCCAAGGTCGCCGACGTCGCCGTCGTCGGCGCGCCCAATGCCGAGATGGGCGAAGAGGCGCGCGCGCTGGTCATCGCGCGCGATCCCTCCGATCCGCCGACCGCCGAGGAGCTCAACGCCTTCTGCCGCGCCTCGCTGGCCGGATACAAATGCCCGCGCGGCTACGAGTTCGTCGACGATATCGGCCGCACCGCGATGGGCAAGGTCAACAAGCGCGCGCTCCGCCAGCGCTTCTGGCCGTCGGACCGGACGATCGGCGGCTGATCCCGATGCGCACGCCCCTGATCCTGGCCTCCCTGATGCTGCTGGCCGCCGGCCGCGCGACGCCCGACGTCTCCACCGCGGACGGCCGCGACTGGCCGGGCTATGGCGGCCCGCTGGGCGACACCCATTACAGCCCGCTCGCCGAGATCGACGATCGCAACGTCGGGGGGCTCGGCCTCGCCTGGTTCAAGGACATCGAAGACGGGGGCAGCGCCCTCTCCGCGCCGATCGCGGTCAACGGCATCCTCTACTACGCCTCGGGCATCAGCTTCGTGCGCGCGGTGGAGGCCGCGACCGGGCGCGAGCTGTGGACCTTCGATGCGCAGGCATGGAAGACCGCCGGGCACAAGATGCGCGCCGCCTGGGGCATTCGCGGCCTCGCCTATGATGATGGCAGGATCTTCGTCGGCACGATCGACGGCAGGCTGACCGCGCTCGACGCGAAGACCGGCAAGCCGCTGTGGAGCGCGATGACCGTCGAGAGCGATGACGAGCGCTACGTCTCCGGCGCGCCCTGGGTGTTCAAGGGCAAGGTCATCATCGGCCATGGCGGCGCCGATTTCGCGCCGATCCGCGGCTATGTGACCGCCTATGACCAGGCGACCGGCAAGCAGCTCTGGCGCTTCTACACCGTCCCCGGCGATCCGGCGAAGGGCTTCGAGAACAAGGCCATGGCAATGGCCGCGAAGACGTGGACGGGCGAATGGTGGACATATGGCGGCGGCGGCACCGTCTGGAACGCCATGGCCTATGATCCCGAATATAATCGCATCTATATCGGCATCGGCAACGGCTCGCCCTGGAACCGCAAGATCCGCAGCCCCGGCGGCGGCGACAACCTGTTCCTCTGCTCGATCGTCGCGCTCGATGCCGATACCGGGGAATATGTCTGGCATTACCAGACCAATCCCGGCGAGACTTGGGATTTCAACTCGGCGATGGACATCGAGCTTGCCGATCTGAAGATCGGCGGCCGCGTCCGCCGCGTCATCCTGCATGCGCCCAAGAACGGCTTCTTCTACGTGATCGACCGCGCGACCGGGAAGCTGATCTCGGCGCAGAACATCGTGCCGGTGAACTGGGCGAAGCGGATCGATGTGGCGTCGGGTCGTCCGGTCGAGAATCCCGAAGCGCGCTATCCCGGCGGCAAGCCGGCGATCGTCTATCCCTCGCCCTTCGGCGCGCACAATATCGAGGCGATGTCGTTCAACCCGCGAACGGGCCTCGTCTACATCCCGGCGATGGATCAGGGCCGCGTCTATGTCGATCCGGAAGGGGGCCTCGCGGGATGGCGGCATCTCGACGGGCAGCGGCTGAGCACCGGCACCGGCGCGCCGCCGCCCGGCATAGCGCCTGATCGGCCGGCGACCAGCTTCCTGCTCGCGTGGAATCCGGCGACGCAGAAAGAGGCATGGCGCGTCCCGATGCCCGGCATCCGCGGCGGCGGCGGCACGGCGACGACGGCCGGCAACCTCCTCTTCCAGGGCAATGCGGCGGGCCGCTTCGTCGCCTACGCGGCGAACAGCGGCAAACCGCTCTGGTCGTTCGACGCGCAGACGGCGGTGATGGCACAGCCGATCGTCTATCGCGCGGGCGGGCGCGAATATGTCTCGGTGATCGCCGGCGCCCGCTTCCCGAGCGCGATCGGGCTGCCGCGCGAATGGAATTACCGCACCCAGCAGTGGCGGCTGCTCACCTTCACCCTCGGCGGCACGGCGAAGCTGCCGCCGGCCGATAGCGAACAGCCGGCGGTGCTGGACGATCCCGCCTTCACCGTGGACGCGGCCAAGGCCAAGGTGGGCGCGAACATCTACGGGCAGCGTTGCTCGATCTGCCATGGCGCCGGCGCCGTCTCGGGCGGCGCCGCGCCCGATCTCACCCAGTCGGCGATCGCGATGGACCCGGGCAGCTTCGCCTCGGTGCTGCGCGAGGGCGCGCTGGTCGAACGCGGCATGCCCCGCTTCGAGGAGCTCGGCGACGCCGATCTCGCCGCGCTCCAGAATTATCTCCGTCAACGCGCCCGCGAGGTGCTTGCCGCGCAGGCCGCGGGCAAGCCGGGCGCATCAACACATAGAGGGCTGAATGAAGGTCAATGATGTCACCACCTATGCGGTGGAAGGCCGGATCGCGGTTATCACGGTCAACTCGCCGCCGGTGAACGCGCTGTCCAACGCCGTGCGTCAGGGCATCGCCGCGGCGGTGGACAAGGCGATGGCCGACGAAGCGGTCGGCGCCGCCGTGCTGATCTGCGAGGGCCGCACCTTCTTCGCCGGCGCGGACATCACCGAATTCGGCAAGCCGCAGGTCGAGCCCTCGCTGCGCAATCTGCAGCTCGTCGTCGAGAATGCGCCGAAGCCGGTGATCGCCGCCATCCACGGCACCGCGCTCGGCGGCGGGCTGGAGCTCGCGCTGGTCGCGCATTACCGCATCGCTGTGCCCTCGGCCAAATGCGGCCTGCCCGAGGTCAAGCTCGGCCTCCTGCCCGGTGCCGGCGGCACGCAGCGCCTGCCGCGTGTGGTCGGCATTCCCAAGGCGCTCGAAATGGTGACGAGCGGCGATCCGGTCTCCGCGAAATCCGCCTTGGAGATGGGCCTCGTCGACGAGCTCGCCGCCGAAGGGCAGCTCCGCGGCGATGCCATCGCCTTCGCGAACCGCGTGCTCGACGAGGGCCGCCCGCTGGTCAAGGTGCGCGACAAGACCGACAAGCTCGACGAGGCGCGCGGCAAGCCCGAGATCTTCGCCGAGTTCCGCAAGGCGAACGAGAGGAAGTTCCGCGGCTTCCTCGCCCCCGAATATAATATCCGCTGCATCGAGGCGACGCTCGTCGACCAGTCGTTCGAGGATGCGCTCGCCTATGAACGCTCGCTGTTCAACCTGCTGATGGAGGACAGCCAGTCCGCAGCCCAGCGCCACGTCTTCTTCGCCGAGCGCCAGGCCGCGAAGATCGACGGCATCCCGGCGGATACGCCGGCGCTGCCGATCGCCAAGATCGGCGTGATCGGCGCCGGCACGATGGGCGGCGGGATCGCGATGAACTTCCTCAATGTCGGGATTCCGGTCACCATCGTCGAGACCGGGCAGGAAGCGCTCGACCGCGGCCTCGGCATCATCCGCCGCAACTATGAGGCCACGGCGAGGAAGGGCAGGCTCAGCGCTGCGGATCTCGAAAAGCGTATGGCTCTGCTGACCGGCTCGCTCGCGCTCGAAGACCTCGCCGATGCCGATCTGATCATCGAGGCGGTGTTCGAGCAGCTCGACGTGAAGCAGGAGGTTTTTCGACGGCTGGACGCGATCGCCAAGCCGGGAGCGATCCTCGCCACCAACACCAGCTATCTCGACATCGACGATATCGCGGCGGCGACCAGGCGGCCCGAAAGCGTCATCGGCCTGCACTTCTTCTCGCCGGCCAATGTCATGAAGCTGCTCGAGGTCGTGCGCACCAGGGACAGCGCACCGGCGAACGTCGTCACCGCGATGAAGCTTGCCAAGACGATCGGCAAGATCGGCGTGCTCGTCGGCAACGGCTATGGCTTCGTCGGCAACCGTATCCTGGCCGCACGCAATGCGCAGGCCGACCGGCTGGTGCTGGAAGGCGCCACCCCCGCGTCGGTGGACGAGGCGCTTTACGATTTCGGCTTCCCGATGGGCCACTTCCAGATGCGCGACCTCGTCGGTCTCGACGTCGGCTGGAACCGCGAAAAATCGAGCTCCGCCAATGTCCGCGAGATCCTCAACGAGATGGGCCGCCACGGCCAGAAGAGCGGCGGCGGCTATTATGACTATGACGAGAACCGCAACCGCGTCCCCTCACCCGTCGCGCTCCAGGTGATCGAGGATTTCGCGAGGAAGCAGGGCATCGCCCGCCGCGAGATCGCGGCCGAGGAAATCCTCGACCGCATCCTCTTCGCCATGGTCAACGAAGGTGCGCGCATACTCGAGGAAGGCATCGCCTCGCGTGCGTCCGACATCGATATCGTCTGGATCACCGGCTATGGCTGGCCGCGCTATCGCGGCGGCCCGATGTTCTGGGCGGATCTCCAGGGTTTGCCGGCCGTGCTCGAAAAGCTGAGGACGCTCCAGGCCATGCATGGCGAGAGCTTCGCACCCTCGCCGCTGATCGAGCGGCTGGTGGCGGAAGGCAAGGGGTTCAAGGATCTATGATGAAGCCCAACCGGGTCGCCGTCACCGGCGTCGGCGAGACGCCCTTCCTGCGCAAGGGCGATCAGACGGTGATGCAGATGCTCACCCGGGCGAGCCTGGCGGCGATCGCCGACGCTGGGCTCACCCCGGCCGACATCGACGGCTATGTCGCCAACAAATATGTCGGCCACGGATCGGACGAGATCGCCCACGCCATCGGCGGGGGCGAGAAACGCTTCTGCGCTGCGGTGGATTCCGCCGGCGGCACCGCCACCTGCGGCCAGGCGATCGAGCTGGCGCAGCTCGCGATCGAGGCCGGGCTCGCGCGCCATGTGCTGGTCTCCTACGCGATCTGGTCGAACAAGCCGGGCGGCGTCTATGCCGTCCACGCGCGCGAGCCGCAGAAGGCCGGGATCGAGATGCCGGCGGGCTTCTTCGGCCAGCCCGCCTATTTCGCCGCCATGGCCAACCGCTATGCGCACGAATTCGGCATGACCGAGGAGGAGCAGGCGTCGGTGCCGATGACCTATCGTGCCTGGGCCGAGATCACCCCGAGCGCGCAGCGGCGCGAGCCGATGGACCTCGAGGCCTATCGCAAGAGCCCGATGATCGCGACGCCGCTGCGCGCGGCGGATTGCTGCCTCACCACCGATGGCGGCTGCGCCTATGTGGTGAGCGCGATCGAAGCGGCGCGGGACATGCCGCACCCCGTCGTCGCCGTGCAGGGAGTCGGGCTCGGCTACAACAATTATCCGCAGGGCGTGCTGTTCACGCAGAAGCCCAGCACCTTCGAATTTCCCGGCCGCGAATCCGCCGCGCGGGCCTATGCGATGGCGGGCTGCGATCCCAAGGACCTCGATCTCGCCCAGATCTATGACGGCTTCACCATTTCCGCGCTGGTGCAGACGGAGATGCTCGGCCTGTGCGAGGAGGGCGAGGGGCCGCGCTTCTACGCCGCCGGCCACGCCCGCCCCGGCGGACGCATGCCGATCAACACCAGCGGCGGCCACATGTCCGGCGGCTATGTGCCGGGCATCAACCTGCTGATCGAAGGGGTGCGCCAGCTCCGCGGCCAGGAGGGTCCACGCCAGGTGCCGAACGCGCGGCTCTGCGCCGTCGCCGGCCTCGGCGGCAATTCCCACTCCACCACCATCCTCGCGCGGAGCTGAGCCATGGGCGTTCCCGTCTATCCGGTCCATCTCGAGGATCCGCTGCTGCAGGGCTTCTATGACGGCCTTGCCGCGGGCGAGCTCAGGATCACCGCGGACGCCGAGACCGGCGAATGGGTCTGGTATCCGCCCGAGGTCGTGTCGGGCAGGCCCGACGCGGTGCTGGAGTGGCGCCCCGTCTCGCCGGAGGGGCAGGCCTACAGCTTCACCACCATCGTCCGCAGCCTGCTGCCCGGCGACCACCGGGACGAAGTGCCGTTCACCTGCATCCTGTTCGAGCCGGACAGCGCGCCGGGCGTGCGCGTGCCGGGCATCCTGGTCGATGCCGACGGGGTGGAGCCGGCCTGCGGCATGCGGCTGCGCTTCCGGCCGGTGCGGGCCGGTGACCACTGGATCGCCGGCTTCGCGCCGATCGACTGAGCGGGCGGATGATGCTCGACCGGCGAAGCTTCCTCGCATCCCTTGTCGCCGCCGGCCTCGCCGCTCCGCTGCGCGCCGCCGCCCCTCGCTCCCTCGCCCTCGGCGATTTCCGTCCCCTCCTCACCGGTCTCCAACATCCGGAGGGCATCGCCGCGCTGCGCGACGGGCGGCTCTTCTTCTCCAGCGCGCTCGGCGCCATCAGCGTCCGCGAGGCGGACGGCCGCGTTCGCCACGTCGGTGTGCCGCTGGCTCCCAACGGCGTGGCCGTCGACCTCGCGGGCCGCGCCATCGTTGCCAATATGGGCCTGCTCAACAAAGGCCCCGGCCCGCTCCAGCGCATCGCCCCCGCAACCGGCGCGGTCGAGACGCTGGTCGCCGAGATCGAGCATCGGCCGCTCGTCGCCTCGAACGGCCCGGCCGTGGCGAGCGACGGCAGCGTCTATTGCACCCACACCGGCTGGGGCGACATCGCCAGGATCGGAACCACCGAACCCGCCGGGTTCATCTATCGCGTGGCGCCGGACGGCAGCGCTGCCATCGTCGCGTGCGATCTGCGCGGCGCCAACGGGCTCTGCCTCGATCGCGGCGAGCGCCACCTCTATGCCTCGCTCACCGCGGAAGGCCGCGTTCGCCGCTGGCGCCGCCTGCCGGACGGCTCGCTCGCCGATCCGGAGGATTTCGGCCCCGTGCTGGGCGATGTCGTGCCGGATCAGACGATCCAGGAGATACGCGCGCTTCCGGCGGAGAGGCGCGCGACGCTCGGCTATTGCGACGGGATCGCGTTCGATGCCGCCGGCAACCTTTGGATCACCCTGCCCTTCGCCAACCGCCTCGTCGCGCTGACTCCGAAGGCCCGGCTGGTCGACATCGTCCACGATCCCGAAGGCCGGCTGCTCTCCTCGCCCACCAATCTCTGCTGGGGCGGCCGGGATCTTCGTGACCTCTATGTGGTCTCGCGCGCCGGCGGCATGATCGTGACGGCGCGAACCTCCGTCGCCGGCCTCGCGCTCGCCCATTGGGGCCGAACGTAAGAACTTTCCCCCCGCTTGGCCGAGAGGGGTAAGAATTCGCCATCCCGACGAGAGTCGGGATGACCGATGCAAGGACCGCGCGCGGCTCGTCGCCGACGATGCCGCCCGCTCACCCCATTCTCACCACCACCTTGCCGAGCGCCTTGCGCTCCATCACCCAGCGGATCGCCGCAGGCGTCTCCTCGAAGGGAAACACGCGGCTGATCTCCGGCGCCAGCAGTCCCCGCCCATGCCAATTGTAAAGCCGCTCCGCGTTGCGCCGATGCGCTTCCGGCTCCGCGACCACGAAGGCGCCCCAGAACACCCCGACGATCGCCGCCGCTTTCACCAACGGCAGGTTGAGCGGGATCGCCGGTATGTCGCCTGCGGCGAAGCCGACGACCAGATAGCGCCCGTTCCGCCCGATCGAGCGGAAAGCGGGCTCGGCCAACGCGCCCCCGACCGGATCGAACACGATGTCGATCCCCCGGTCGCCGGTGATCCGCCGGATGCCGGCGCGCAGGTCCTCGCGCGCATAGTCGATCGTCTCCTCGGCGCCGTGACGGCGGGCCAGCGCCAGCTTCTCGTCGGATGAGGCCGCCGCGATCACGCGCGCGCCCATCGCCCGTGCGACCTCCACCGCCGCCAGTCCGACACCGCCCGCCGCGCCGAGCACCAGCACCGTCTCGCCTTCGCGCAGCGCCGCACGCTGCGCGAAGGCGTGGATGGCGGTGCCGTAGACCACGGTGAAGCCCGATGCGACGTCGAAGGACATGGTCTGCGGCAGCGGCAGCACCCGCGCCGCCGGCACCACCACCTGCTCGGCGAAGGCACCCCAGGTGGTCATCGCCGCGACGCGGTCGCCGATCCGGAAGTCTTCGACGCCCTCTCCCACCGCGTCGACGATCCCGGCCGCCTCGCTGCCCGGGCTGAACGGCAGCGGCGGCTTGGTCTGATAGAGATTCTGGATGATCAGCGCGTCGGGGAAGTTCACGCTCGCCGCCGAGACGCGGATGCGCACCTCGCCCGGCCCCGACTGCGGCGCGGGCAAGGTGCGCATGGCCAGCAGTTCCGGTGGGCCGTGCCGCTCGCAAAGGATCGCGCGCATCGGGGATCAGGCCGCGCCGTTCAGGAACTCCCGCTGCATCCCGTAATAATCGTCATCCGGATATTTCAGGCTGTGCTGGCCGGCGGGCCAGGCGGAATAGGGCGTGTCGGCCGGGATCGGCGGCGAGGTATAATCGGAGAGGCCCCGCCGGCGGATGATCTTCCACACGCCGCCGCGTCGCTGGAGGAAATCGAGATAGCGCCCTTGGAAGAACACGTCCTCCTCGCCCTGGCCGTCCTTCCGCGCGCGCCGATGCTGCGCGAAATAATAGCATTCGGAGAAGGCGCGATCGCCCTTCACCTCGATCGAAACGTTCGAGATATGGTGGCAGGCATATTTGAGCTGCGAGACGATCTTGAACGCAAAGCCGACGAAATCGGAGGACTTGCCCTCGAACTTGCCATGCTTGTGGGTCGATTCCGGCCAGAAGCAACTTTTCAGCAGCGCCTCGTCCGCACGATCGTTGGCGCGCGCATAGGCATAGAGCAGCGCCGTGATCTGGTCCTTGGATTCGAGCACGTCGAGCCGCTCGGCAAGGCCGCCCGCGGCGCCGGGCTTGGCAGCGATCGCACCTCCGGCAGCCATCGCGAACGGAACGGCCAGCATCGCGCGCAATGCGGCGCGGCGGTGATTCTCTTCCATCATATCTCTCCCTCGTTCTCGCGCGCCATTTAAGATCCGGATCCCCGCCCCGTTCGTATTTCGCCTCAATCGCACATCTCCAGCAGCCCCGGCTCGGCCTTGAGGCGCGGCAGCACCGCTTTCTCGAACAATCGGAGGCTGCTCCACGACAGCTCCGGATCGAGCCCGCCGAGCAGCGCATGGAAGGTCACGGCCGTGCCGCGGCCGAGTTCCTTCAGATAGGCGAAGCATTCGTCCGGCGTCACCACCTTGATATTGGGCATCCCCTTCAGCGCCTCGACCGTCTCGGCCGCCTTGTAGCGGGTCTGGCCGACGCCGCGTTCCTTGGCCCATTCGGCATAGGCGTTGGTGGCGTAGGCGACGTGCGGCGCCACGCGTAGCCAGTCACGCTCCGGATCATCGGAGACGAACAGGAAGCTCGCCGCCGGCTTGCGCAAGGGTTCGGGCGGCGGGAAGCCCGCTTTCTCCCGCTCTTCCTTGTAGAGCGTGAAGAGATCGGGATGGCCGGGGAAATATTGATAGCCGTTCTTGGCGGCGCGGATCGCCGATTTCTCGGTCGATCCGCCCATATAGATCTTGGGGCCGCCGGGCGTCGCCGGCGTGGGCGTCACCCGCACCGTGCGCCCGCGAAAGTCGAACGGCTCGCCTGTCCATGCGCTCTTCATCGCCGCCAGCGTCTCGTTCATGATCGCGAGCCGCTTGGTGATATCCTTGTCGAACATCGCGAACTCATGGGGGCGATAGCCCATGCCGGCGGTGAGCCACACCCGGCCAGGCCCGATATTGTCGAGCACCGCCAGATCCTCGGCCAGGCGGAGCGGATCGTGCATGGTGATGACGAGCGCGGAGAGATGCGTCACGATCCGGCTCGTCGATCCGAGGATCGAAGCTGCCTGGATCATCGAGGACGGGCAATAGCCGCCCTCGGCGCCATGATGCTCGGCCAGGAACACCTGGGTGAAGCCGAGCTCGTCCGCCCACTGCGATTGTTCGATCGCCGCGCGGTAGAGCGCGGGGTGCGAGGCGCCGAAATCCGGCCGGTTCATGTCGTAGCGAAGATTGAGCTGCACGCTCCGAACTCCCGATGAGGACTGGACGGTGGGCGGCCGCTCAGGCCGCCGACACCTTGGAATCGATGCGGCCGGTGGTGCTCTTGGCGACGATCGCCTTGCCGCTGGCGATCAGCGCCTCGATCTCGGCGGGGGAATAGCCCGCCTCGGCCAGGATCTCGCGGGTGTGCTCGCCGAGCCGCGGCGCGCAGCCTTCCGCAAGGGCCGGCGTCTCGCTCAGCTGGACGAACCGGCCGAACTGGCGGATGTGGCCGTACATCGAATCCTTGTTCTCGATGACGCGGTTGGATGCCATCGCCCAGTCCTGCCACAGCGCCTCCTGCACCCAGCTCGTCTCGCGCACGATCTCGCAGGGCGCGCCCGCGGCATCGAGGATGGCGAAGGCCTCCGCGCTCGTCCTGTCGGCGAAGAAGGGGGTGAGCAGCGCCAGCAGCGCGGCATCGTTGGCGGATCGGTCGCGCGGCGTCGCGAAGCGCGGGTCGCCCGGCAGATCGGGCCTGCCGATCGCCCGCGCCAGCGCCGCGAAGCGCGCATCCTGGCGGCAGCAGATGCAGAGCCATCCGTCGGCGGTGCGGTAGATCCGGTCGAGCGCGTTGTAGCCGGCCTGGTCCTTGTCGAGCCGGAAGCCGTAGACGACCTTCTTGTCGGCATCGAGGAAATGCTCGGAGGTGGTCCACAGGCTCGAATGGAGCTGCGGGCATTCCATGTAATCGCCCTGGCCGGTGATCGCGCGGCGCTCCAGCGCCATCAATATGCCCGCGGCGGACAGGAAGCCGTTGTTGTAATCCTCGTTGCCGAACACCGAGCGGGTCGGCGGATTGCCCTCGCCACCGCCCTCGTAGAGCAGACCGGTCCAGCCCGAGACGAGGGGCGCGAAGCTCTTGAGCAGCGATTTCGGCCCTCTGGACCCGTAGCCGGGCATATAGGCGTAGATCAGCCTGGGGTTGATCGCCGACAGCCGCTCATAGCCGATGCCGAGCTTGTCCGCCTTGCCGGGGCGCAGATTGTGGGTGACGACGTCCGCCTGCGCCACCAGCCGGTGCGCCGCCTCCAGCGCCTCGGGCGTCTTCAGGTTCAGCACGATGTCCCGCTTGCCGCGCTGGGCCGCGTCGAACACGTCGGGCAGCGGGCGCATCTGATCGCCCTCGGGCGTCTCGATCTTGATCACGTCGGCGCCGAGATCGGAGAGCAGCCGACCGCCATAGCCGACCGCGAAGAAGGAGGAGAAGTCGACCACCTTCACCCCCTCCAGGGGCCGCTTTAGCGGCTTCGCCTCAGCCGGCACGGCGGCGCGCGCCGGCCGCGCGGCGAGCGCGTCGAGTTCGCCATTGTGCGCGCCCACGGCGGGCGCCGGCTCAGGCGTCGCACATGGGCTGTTGACGAAGCGCAGCGCCGGCGCCGCCTGGTGGATGGTGCCGAAATCGGGGTCGGGCAGCGCGATGCGCTGGCCGACGAACTCGACCTGGTCGTCGAGCAGCACCTCGGCCGGCTCCAGCACCGGCAGCGCCGCCACGTCGGCCGCGTGGAGCAGCGCGATCCATTCGTCGCGCGGTTTCTGCTTGAACGCGTCGAAGATCTCGACGCGGGCGATATGATATTCCTCGTCGTTGAGCGGCACCGCCATCTCGGCGCCCTTGATCGCCTGCACGCGGTCGCCGAAGCCGAGCACGTCCATCGCCGCCTTGAAGCCTCCGGGGCCGCCCGAATGGAATTGCAGGAACTTGCCGTCGCCGCATTCGAACATGGCGGTGACGAGGCGGGTCCGCCCGAACCGGTCGACCGCGCCGGAATCGCCCTTCTTGATGTAGGAGATGCCGTCCTCCTGCCACCAGTTGTTCATCGGCGATTGGGCGATCATCGCGTCGAGCAGCGAGGCCTCGACGCGCTGGCCGATGCCGATGTGCCGGCGCGCGCGCACCGCGGCGAGCGCACCGATCACCCCGAGGAACGCCTGGCCGTAATGGAGCGCGGGATGACCGAGATAGACTGGCCCCGGCCGGAACGGGCTGCCCTTGTCGATCATCGTGCCGAGCAGCGCGGCGGCCAGGCTCTCGCCATGCGGCCGATCGGCATAGGGCGTGTCCGCGCCATAGGCGGTGAGCGCCACGACGACGAGCGCCGGAAAGTCCCGCTTGAGCGAGGCCGCATCGAGCCCATGGGCGCCCGCCTCCTTCTCCTCCATCGCATGGACGAAGATGTCGGCGCCGGCGAGCAGCGCGCGCAGCCGCGCGCGATCGCCCGCATCGGCGATATCCAGCTCGACGCTGCGCTTGCCGCGGTCCCAGCTCTTGCGGCTGAGATCATGCGCGAAATAGCCGCCGCCGCGCGGTTCGACCTTGGTGACATGGGCGCCATGATCGGCGAGCAGCATGGTGGCGATCGCAGCCGGCATGGACTGCGCCGCCTCGATGACGATCAGATGGTCGAGCGGACCGGGCATCATTCACTCCTGTCGGGGGCCTTGCGCGGCTCTGCTTTTGCGGGGTCGATCCCGTCCGGCGCGGCGACGCCGGACAGAGGGGGTCGCCGGGAACCAGACACCAGATCGGTGTCGAGCGCAAGTAATTTTGCACAGCAGGTTCAAATTACTCGTCGCGAACGGGGCCGCCTGCGAGGCGCGCCGGATCGAAGCGCGGCCGCTCGAGCTGGAAGGCGTCGCTGTTGCGCACATACCAGCCGCTGCCATGCGTGCGCCCGATCAGCTTCATCGCCATCGTGTCGAAATAGATGCGCTCGCGGTCGCTGACGAATTCGTCGCGGACATGGGCGTAGAGGATCTCGCCGATGACCACCGTCTGCTGCGTGCCGATGTCGAGCGCCGCGACTTTGCGGCACTCGAAATTGACCGGGCTGGTCGCGATGCGCGGCGGCGCGACCACCACGCTCGGCTCCGTCTCGATTCCCGCATAGTCGATTTCGCTCACGTCCGGCGGCGCGGCGGCGCTGCTCTGGTTCATCGTCTCCGCATCCGCCTCGCAAACGAGGTTCACGACGAACTCGCCCGTGGCGATGATGTTGCGCGCGGTATCCTTGAGGCTCCGCGTCGTCGGCTCCTTGAGCAGGCCGAGCACGATCAACGGCGGATCGCTGCCCACCGCGTTGAAGAAGCTGTAGGGCGCCGCGTTGACGATCCCCGCCTCCGACAGGCTGGTGATCCATGCGATCGGCCGCGGCGTGACCGTCGAGGTGACGATCTTGTAGCGGACCGCCATCGGCAGGCTGCGCATGTCGAACTGCATCGAGCGGACTTCCCTTTCGTCGGATATCGAAACTCCGTCGCCCCTGCGAAGGCAGGGGCCCATGTCTCTCTCTACCGCGAATGTCGTCGAAGAGATTGGGAGACATGGATCCCCGCCTTCGCGGGGATGGCGAAGTAATTAAACCTCCCCCGCCGCCTTGGCCGCCGCCCGTGCCGCCGCCCGCGCCTTGAACCGCTCACGCGCCCGCGGCACCTCGTCTCCGGCCTGGCAGCTATGGCAATAGACCAGTTCCAACGCATGGGTCGCAGCAAGGTCTCCGCTCTCCGCCTGATCGATCAGCCGCCTGGTGAGCTCCACCGCATGGCGGTTGCCGTCGCCGATCGTCGCGCCGAAGGCGAGCGCCTCGTCCAGCGCGGTGCCCGGCGCCACCAGGCGGCTGACCAACCCCAGCGCCTCGGCCTCGGGCGCCGGCAGGGTGCGGCCGGAGAAGATGATCTCCGACGCCCGCGCCCGGCCCAGCCGCCGCGTCAGGAACCAGGCCGCGCCGCCGTCCGGCACCAGCCCGAATTCGAGGAACGGCGCGCCGAACTTCGCATCGTCGGCCGCGAAGATCATGTCGCACGCCATGGCGAGGCTCCACGAGATGCCGTAGGCGCCGCCCTCCACCGCCGCCACGCTCGGGATCGGCAGCGCGCGCAGCCGGCGGATGATCCGCTGCCCCATCTCCAGCCGCGCAGCGAGCGCCAGCGCGCCCTCGCCCCGCGCCGGCGGGAGCTTCACGTCGCCGCCGTTGCCGAAATGGCCCTCGGCGCCCTGCAGGACGAGCAGACGCGCCGGCGTCCCGTTCTCCAGCCCGTCGAGCGCCGCGCCGAACTGCTCCCACATGGCGAAGGACACGGTGTTCTTCGCCCGCGGGCGATTGAGCGTGAGCACGACGACGCCATCCTCGCGTTCGTCGACCAATATCTCCTGCGCGTCGGTCGGTTCGGCCATCTGCCTCTCCCATCTCGTGCCGGCCACGGAGGCGGCACCCCTTGCGCCCTGACTAGGCGATCGGCCCATGCAAGCGCAAGAAAATTTGCATACAGGTATAGTTTTACGCGAACAGATCAAAGCCGGCGCCGCTCATCCTGAGCAGCGACCGAGCTCGGCGAAGGCGCGTATCGAAGGACCGCCACGAAGATCCTTCGATACGCCATTTCGGCAAGCTCAATGGCTACTCAGGACGTGCGGATGGCGGTGCAGCCGCGCCTAACCCGCCGCTTTCTTGCCCCGCTTCGCCAGCGGCAGCGCATCCATGCCGCGCTCGGTCACGTCCTTGAGCAGGGTTTCCACCTCCTTGCGCGCCGCGCCGCGCAGCGCGCCGAGGATGAAGGTGAGATAGCTTGAAACCAGCCGCACTAGAATCGCGTCGTCGGCGATGCGCTGCTGCGCCCAGTCGTTGATCGTCGCATATTCGTAGCGCACCAGATCGTCGACGAAGCTGTCCACCTGCACCCAGGGCTGGAGCTGCTTGCGCGCGGCCAGCGCCTCGATCCATTCGCGGTTGTGGCGCGTCGCGAGCGAGTGCATCGCCTGCCAGATGTCGCTGTCCACGCCCGAGCTGAAATAGAGCGCCATGATCGCGCGGATATAGTTGGGGATCTTGCGGTTGCGCTGGACGACGGAGATCATCCGCTCGAGATTGTGCATCATCGTGCCGGGCGGGCTCGTGAAGCTGATCCGGCTCACATATTCGTCGAAATATTCCTGGATCGCCGCCGCGATCATCCGCTCGCGCGTCTGGAAGGCGTTGTAGAGCGTCCGCTTGGCCACGCCCGCGCGCTGCCCGATCTCGTTCATGCTGAGCGCCGCGATCCCCTGTTCGGCGATCACCCGGCGGGTTTCCTCAAGTATTCGCTGGCGACGCTCCAGGATCGCGGGGCTCGAATAGGTCTGCGGCCTTTCGCTGGTCTCCTTCAACAACGACATGTTCCTCTAGCCTGCAGGTCGAGCCGATTTCATGCCCGGCCTCCATGGCAGGGTCAACCGGAGCGCTCCGCGTGCCGCGTATTCGTTCTTCTTGCGGCCGCGCCTCATTTCGCGGCCTGCGTCTCGCGCGCCCGCTGGTGGATATAGTGGCGCAGCCCCTCCAGCTCCTCCGGCGACAGATTGGCGAAGGACGGCATGCCGCGCGGCATCAGCGCGCCGTCGTGCACGACCGAGGCGAAGGCGTCCGCATCCAGCGGCACGGTGGATTTGCGCAGGTCCGGCGCCGCGCCGCCGGCGATCATGCCCATGCCGTGGCAGATCACGCAGCTCGTGTTGTAGACGCCGGCGCCGACCTTCGCCTTGGCCGGATCGACGGCAAAGGCCGGATCGTCCTGGATCGGCAGCTCCGCCGTCTCGGCCTTGGGCAGGCTCTGCTTGCCGCCGAGCGCGAAGGTGAGCACGCGCCGGCGCTGCTGGGTATAGTCCCAGTTCGGCGTGTTCGCGAGGCTGCTGCGGAAGCCGGTGATCACCGTGACATATTGCCGGCCGCCGACGGTATAGCTGATCGGCGCCGAAAGAATCCCGTTCTGCGCCGCGAAGGACCAGAGCTTGCGCCCGCTGTCCGCGGCAAAGGCGTTGAACGTGCCGTCGTTCAGCCCCTGGAAGACGAGGTTGCCGCCGGTCGCCGTCGTGCCGCCGTTGAAGATTCCCGGTTGCGGCACGGACCAGGCGATCCGGTTGCGCGCCACGTCCCAGGCGACGAGCATGCTTTTGGCCGGCGGCGGCGTAAGCCCGGGCGGCGGCGCGCCGAGGCCGGTGTTGACGAACATGCCCGGCTTGTACGCCCAGTCCTTGAGGTTGGCCGGATCGGTGACGACGCGCCCGCCCTCCATCACGGGGATGTAGCTGAGCCCGGTCTTCGGGCTGTACGACATCGCCTGGATGCCGTGCGCGCCGTTAGGGAAGGGATAGATGATGAACGCCTTCCCGTCGGGATATTGCGCATCCGGGTTGAGCTCGGGCCGGCCGGTCGCGGGATCGATGCGCCTGGCCCAGTTCTGCTTGGCGAACGGGCCGGCCGAGATCAGCTTCCCGTTGGTGCGGTCGATCACGTAGAAGAAGCCGTTCTTCGGCGCATGGATCAGCACCGGGGTAAGCTTGCCGCCGATCGTCACGTCGGCAAGCTCGATGTCCATCGCGTCGTTCCAGTCATAGCTGTTCTCAGGATTGACTTGATAGTGCCAGACATAGTTTCCGGTCTTGGCGTCGAGCGCCACGATCGAAGAAAGGAAGAGATTGTCGCCGCCGCCGGGGCTGCGGATCTTCTGGTTCCACGGGAAGCCGTTGCCGGTGCCGAGATAGATACGGTCGAACTTCTTGTCGTAGGCCATGGCATGCCAGACGGTGCCGCCGCCGCCATATTTCCACCATTGGCCGGTCCAGGTCTTCGCGGCCGTCTCCATGGCCTTGTTCTCGAAGCCCTTGGCCGGATCGCCCGGCACGACATACCAGCGCCACGCCTTCTTGCCGGTCTTGATGTCGTAGGCGGTCACATAGCCGCGCGTCGGGCTGTAGTCCGCGCCGCCGAAGCCGATCACCACCTTGTCGCCGGCGATCCAGGGCGGCCCGGTGATATAGCCGTTCTCGGCCTCGTCCAGCGTCTGGACGGACCAGCGCGGCTTGCCGGTCTTGGCATCGACCGCGATCAGCCGCCCTTCGCGCGTCGCGGTGAAGACCAGGCCGTCCTTATAGGCGATGCCGCGCGTGCCCCAGCCGGCGCGCATGCGCGTCTTCGCCTCGGGCTGGCTCGCGACGTCCGGATCATATTGCCAGAGCAGCTTGCCGGTCCTGGCGTCGATCGCGTGCACGACGCTGAGGCCCACCGCGAAATAGAGCACCCCGTCCACCGCCAGCGGCTGGGTGTAGCTGTCATAGGTATCGAGATCATGGTACCAGACGAGGCCGAGCTGATTGACGTTCTTGTCGTTGATCTGCGCGAGCGGGCTGTAATGCTGCTCGTCGTCATTGCCGCCATAGTGGGACCAGTTGGTCTCGCCGCCGCCCCCGGCCGCCGCAGGCGATTGGGAGAGAAAGCCCGCGGTGAGCGCCAGCCCGGCGGCCCCGCAGACGATCATGCTCGCGAACTTCACCTTCATGTACGCTCCTCTCCTCCGGCGCCGGGCCAAGGGAATTTTCTGCACCTTTGTGCACTTTTTGGCCTACTGTCAACGCGGGGAAGGACGCTGCGGCAGATTTAATGCAGGTAAAGCTGCACGATGGGATATTTTTCAATCGTGATCCCGACGAAAATCGGGATGTCGGAACGGGCTCACCGCGGATAGGCGATCCCCGTCTCGCGTGACCAGCGCCCGAGCCAGTAATCGATCTGTCGCTTGCGAAAGCCCGGCACCGCCGCCGTCTCCCGATCGATCACTAGCGGCGCGAACTCCGGCGCCGTATAGCGTGGCCAGCCCGGCACGCCCGTGCCGTTGGGATCGCCCGTCTTCACGAAATGCTCGAGCGAATCCTCGAGCAGCGCCGCCACCCGCCGGCTCTCCGCGTCCTCCGGCACCTCGGGATCGCCGAAGGTGTAGCGCATGTCGGCGCAGTGCGGCGCGCCCGGCATCTCGCTCCGCTGAACCGGCGGCACATAGGCGAAATGGTAGGCGTAGGCCGGTTGCCATTTCGCAGCGAGGCCCGCAAGGCCGGTCGCGCCGGCGGTGAACAGGAAATCGGTCTCCACCTGGCGAAGCAGCTCGGCCCTGGGCATCGTACCCGCCGGATCATAGGCCGGGCGGGCCTCCTCCAGATCGATGTCGAAACGTTGCTTCAGCACCGCCTCGTCGAATGCCATCAGCCCGAAGATGCTCGCCTCGTTGCTGGTCGATCCGGCGACGAACGGCACCCGTGCCGCGCGGCCTTCGGCAAAGCTGCGGGCGATTTCCTCCTTGAGATAGACGCCGTCGATTATCGCCCCGAAATTGGGCGCCCCGGGATCGGCCGCCAGCACCGCGGCGGGCGTGAGCGCGCGCAGCCGGGCGATCGCATCGCCCCCCTCGCCCGTGACGCCCGCCCGCTGCGCGAAGACGATGCCTTCCTGCTCCGCCCGCGCCAGCGGCCGGGTGGCGTTGTTGATGCCGCCGCCGGAGTGCGCCTGGGCTGCCGCGAACAGCCCGCGGGCCTTGGGCGAGGCCATCAGCGCGTTGATCGAGGAGCCGCCGGCCGAGCAGCCGAGGATCGTCACTCGTGCCGGATCGCCGCCGAATGCGGCGATGTTGCGCTTCACCCAGCGGAGCGCCGCGATCTGGTCCATCAACCAGTAATTGGCGACCGGCGCGTCCGGCTGCTCCGCGCGGAGCCCCGGATGGGCGAAGAAGCCGAGCCGGCCGAGGCGATAGTTGGGCGCGACGACGACGATGCCACGCTTCGTGAAGATCCGCGCGGCGTCGTCGAACCCGTCGGCGGAGGAACCGACGAAATAGGCGCCGCCATGGACGAGCACGAGCACCGGCGCCTTGCCGTTCCCACCTGGCTTCGGGCTCGCCACGTTGAGCGTCAGGCAATCCTCGCTCTGCGGCCGGCCGGCACGCTTCGCCTGCTCCGGCTGGGGGCAGATCGCCCCGAAGGCGCGGGCGTCGCGCACGCCCTGCCATGGCTGCGCCGGCGCGGTCGGCCGCCACCGGAGCGGCCCCACCGGCGGCGCGGCATAAGGGATGCCCTTGAACCATGCGATGCCGTCCGCTTCGGCGCCGCGCACCGCGCCCGCGTCGGTCGCCACCACCGGCGTTTCATCCGGCCGCCCTCCGGATCGGGCAAGGCAGGCCGAACCCGCCAGCGCCGCCAGCGACATCGCCGCGATCCAGGGCCAGCGCCCACCGATACCGATCCGCATCCTTCCCCTCCCCGTCTTTCCGCAGGACCCGTGAGACGCGTGCATCGCAGAAAATATACCAAGATGCAATTTTCATTGCACGCCCCTTGCAGGCCGCAACAGAATGAAATGCTTTTGGGATCTGGAAAATCGCCGGCCGGAACGGCTAACCGGAAGGCGTTACCCGCGGCCATGCGCCGCCGCCCGATCAGCCGGAGGCGATTTCGATGTTCATCATGCCCGTTCCGTCTTCCTTTCCGCCGGCGGTGCGCGGCTGATGCACGCGCTGCTCGGGCTGCTGCTGCTCGCCTCCGCACCGGCGCCGGAACCGGGCGAGCCCCCCGTCACCGCGCCGCCCGCGGCAATCGCCGATCCGCCCCGCCCGCTCCAACCTGCCGGCCGGATGCTGCCGATGAAGGCCGCGCGGCACCTGCGCTTCGAAACCGACCGCGGCACCTGGATGTCGCTCGACGTGACGCCGGACGGCGCACGCATCCTTTTCGACATGCTCGGGGATCTCTATGCGATGCCGGCGGCCGGCGGCCGCGCCACGCCGCTCTCGCGCGGCATGGGCTTCGATACTCAGCCGGCGGTCTCACCCGACGGCAAGCGCATCGTCTTCGTCAGCGATCGGTCCGGTGCCGACAATCTCTGGGTGGCGGGCAGCGATGGACGCAATCCCCGCCAGATCAGCTTCGGCGATGACGATACGGTGCTCGTCTCGCCGGCATGGTCGGCGGACGGGCGCGCGGTGTTCGTGAGCCGCTATCGCCCGGATCTCAATAATTACGAGCTGTGGCGCTACGCGCTCGACGGCGGCGCCACGCTGGTCGTGCCGATCCGCGACGCGCGCGACGCGCCCCGCGAAAGCTGGCGCAGCAGCCTCGGCGCAGCGCCCTCGCGCGACGGGCGCTGGCTCTATTTCGCCCAGCATGTCGGCGGCCTCGATTTCGAGAAGGTGACCGGCTGGTCGATCGTGCGCCGCGATCTGGCGACGGGGCGGGACGAGACGCTCATCGCCGAGCGCGATCCGCGCCGCGGCGAGCATCAGCCGCTGAGCGTCTTCCGGCCGCTGCCCTCGCCGGACGGGCGGCTGCTCGCCTATGCGCGACGCAGCGCCGGGCAGACCGAGCTCCGGCTGCTTGACCTCGCGACCGGCGTCGACCGGCGCGTCGCCTTGCCGATCGAGCATGATCAGCTGCAGGCCTCGATGTGGCAGGACATCATCCCGCGCTATGCCTTCACGCCGGACGGCACGGCGATCCTGATCAGCATCCGCGGGGAGATCCGGCGGATCGCGCTGGCGGACGGCGCGGCGCGGCCGGTGCCGTTCACCGCCTCCGTCGATCTCGCCCTCGGCGCCGCCACCCGCCAGGACATCCGCGAGGAGACGGGGCCGGTGCGTGCCCGGCTGATCATGGCGCCCGTCGCCTCGCCCGATCGGCGCACGCTCGCCTTCTCGGCGCTCGGCCGGCTCTATCTGATGCCGCTCGACGGCACGGCGAAGCCGCGCCCCTTTGCTCCCGGCGGCGATCCCGCCTTCCAGCCGAGCTGGAGTCCGGACGGCAGGTCGCTGGCTTGGGTGCGCTGGAGCGAGGGTGGCGGCGGTGCCGTCTGGTCTGCGCCGGTCGACGGCTCGGCGCCGCCGCGCCGCCTCAGCGAGGTGCCCGCCTATTACAGCTATCCGGTCTTCACCCCCGACGGCCGCCACCTCCTCGCGATCCGCTCCGGCCAGCAGGAGCGGCTCGATACCTTCATGGAATATGGCCAGCTGCGCGATGCCGAGCTCGTCGCGCTTCCGGTCGAGGGCGGCACGGCGCGGGTGGTGACGCGCGGCACCATAGGCGGCCGGCCGCAATTCGCCGCCGGAACGGCCTATCTCTTCACCGACGCGGGGCTGCAGCCGATTGACCTCGCGCATGGCACGCGTGGGCCGGCGGTGCAGGTCAAGGGCCCGGGCTGGTATTTCCAGGACGGCGCCGTGCCGGTCGACGATCTGCGCATCAGCCCGGACGGCAAGTGGCTGCTCGCCATGGTCGCGCAGCAGCTCCATCTCGTCGCCATGCCGGCACCGGGCGAGACGGTCGACCTTTCCGCTCCCCACCGCCCGCACCGCCGGATCACGGCGGGCGGCGCCGACTATTTCGAATGGTCCGCCGACGGGCGCCGCATCGATTGGTCGAGCGGCTCGACCTTCCACAGCCGCCCGCTCGCCGATGTCCGCCTCGCACCGGCCGACGCGCCGAGCTGGGCGGCGGATGCGGGACGGGGCGAGACGCGCCATGCCGCGGCGGTCGAGCTGCCGCGCGCCGCGGTGGCCGAGGGCCGGCTGCTGCTGCGCGGCGCCCGGCTGCTCAGCATGGCCGATGGCGATCCGATCATCCCGCGCGCGGACATATTGATCGAGGACGGGCGCTTCGCGCAGGTCGGCCCCGTCGGCAGCTTCGCCGTCCCGCCCGGCACGGCGGTGCGCGACGTCGCCGGCAAGACGATCCTGCCCGGCTTCATCGACACGCACGATCATGTCGCAACCATCCGCCGCGACGTCCTCGGCCTCGCCGATTGGGGCATCGCCGCGCGGCTCGCCTATGGCGTCACCACCAGCTTCGATCCGTCCACCCTCTCCATCGACATGATCGCTTACCAGGACCTGCTCGATGCCGGGTTGATGGTCGGCCCGCGCATCCGCCAGACCGGCGTGGCGCTCTTCTCGATGCAGCGCTTCGCCTCGCTCGACGATGCGATGGCGGTGATCGGCCGCTATCGCGACGATTATCGACTGCGCAACATCAAGCAATATCGCACCGGCAGCCGCAAGGTGCGCCAGTGGGTCGCCGAGGCCGCCGCCCGGCTCGGCATGCAGCCGACCACCGAAGGCGCGCTGTCGATGAAGCTCGATCTCACCCAGATGCTCGACGGCTTCGCCGGCAACGAGCATGCGCTGGTGGCAGCGCCGCTGCAGACGGATGTGCTGGCCCTGCTGCGCTTCACCCGCACCAGCTATACGACCACGCTGGAGATCACCAACGGCGGCCCGCCCGGCCAAGATTGGTCGATCGCCGCGGATGCCCCGTACGACGACGCGAAGATCGGCCGCTTCTGGCCGCGCCGTTTCGCCGATCAGCTGCTGCTCTCGCGCGAATGGCGGAGCTTGGGGGAGTATCGCTTCCCTGCCGTCGCCGCGGACGCCGCGGCGCTGCAGGCGGCGGGCGGCCTCGTCGGCATCGGCAGCCATGGCGAGACGCCGGGGATCGGCTTCCATTACGAGATGGAGGCGCATGCGCATGGCGGCATGACACCGATGGCGGTGCTCCATGCCGCCACGATCGGATCGGCCGAGACGATCGGACGGAAGGCCGATCTCGGCAGCATCGAGCCCGGCAAGCTCGCCGATCTCGTCATCCTCGATGCCGATCCGCTCGCCGATCTGCGCAACGCCCGCGCGATCGGTGCAGTGATGCGCGATGGCCGGCTCTACGACGCGGCCACGCTCGACGAGCTTTGGCCCACACCCCGCAAGGCGCCGGTCGCCTGGTTCGCGACCGACGGCGCGGTGCAGCAGACGCTTCCGCGATAGCGCAGCCGGCCAGGCGGCGAGGAGCCGTTCGGGCGCGTGCGTCAGGCGCGCGGTAGAACGGCCAGCACTATGGACGTGCGATCGACGTGCAGATCGGCCGGCTCCGCCGCAGGCTCGGCAATGGCGAGCTGATCCGCACGGCGGGCAACGAAGGCCTTATGTTCGTTCCGTCCGTCGCGGCCCGATTGCGCCAGATCGGGTCCGATCCTGGCTTGCGCTCGCCGGTGGAGAAGGCACAATCGCGCCTGCCGTGGGGCGGTCCCCACCACATGCTCCCTCCGAGCGCCCCCACGGCACCCTTTTCTGCCGAGCGTCCGTCCGGGCGACCGCGGAAGCGGCTCAGCCGAGTCCGGGAATGGCGAGCGCCTCGATCGTGGCCGCCTCCAGGCTCGCGGCCGGAAAGGCGCAATAGTCCGCCGCATAATAGGCGCTCGGGCGATGATTGCCCGATTCGCCGAGGCCGCCGAACGGCATCGCCGAGGACGCTCCGGTGGTCGGCCGGTTGCGATTGACGATGCCGGCGCGCGCCTCGACGCAGAAGCGCTCCCAGAGTGCGTCGTCGTTCGACAGCAGCCCGGCCGCAAGGCCGAAAGCGGTGGCGTTCGCACGCTCCATCGCGCGATCGAAATCGGCCACGCGCTCGATATGGAGAAGCGGCGCGAAGATCTCCCGGTCCGGCACGTCGCAGCCGGTGACGTCGAGCAGGGCGGCGGTGGTGAAGGCGGCGCTGCGTCCTTCCGGCTGCGCGAGCGGCAGCAGCGGCTTCGCGCCGCGGCCGAGGAGATCGCGATAGGCCGCCCGCGCCTTGTCCGCCGCCGCGCCGGAAACGAGCGGCCCCATGAAGCCCGGCTCTGCATCGTTCCACGCGCTCACCGGCAGCTCCGCCGTCAGCGCATGCAGCGCCTCGACGATGCGCGTGCCCCGCTCGCCCTCGGGCACGATCAGCCGCCGCGCGCAGGAGCAGCGCTGGCCGGTGGTGACGAAGGCCGAATGGACGAGGATGGTGGCGATCGCTTGCGGATCGCCGTCCCACGCGATCACCGGATTGTTACCCCCCAGCTCGAGCGCGAGGATCACGTTCGGCCGCTCGGCGAAGGCACGCCGGAAGATGCGCCCGGCCTCGGCCGATCCGGTGAACAGCAGCCCGTCTATATCGGCCGCGAGCAGCGCCGCGCCGGTCGCGCGGCCGCCCTGCAGCAGCTGGAGCACGCCCTCCGGCAGCCCGGCCGCAGCCCAGGCGCGGGCGACGCGCTCGGCGGTCGCCGGCGCCTCCTCGGAAGGCTTGAAGATCACGGCGTTGCCCGCGAGCAACGCCGGCACGATGTGGCCATTAGGCAGGTGGCCCGGGAAATTATAGGGGCCGAGCACCGCCATCACGCCGTGCGGGCGATGGCGCAGCACCGCCCGCCCGAACGGCATGTCCTGCGCGCGTGTGCCTGCGCGCTCCGCCTGGGCGGCGATCGAGATCTCGACTTTGCCGATCATCGCCGCCACCTCGCCGCGGCTGTCCCACAAGAGCTTCCCGGTCTCGCGCGAGATCAGCTCGGCGAGCCCTTCGGCGTCGGCCTTCAGCGCCTCAGCGAAGGCGCGGGCGATCGCCACCCGCTCCGCCAGCGGCGTGCGCGCCCAGCCCGCGAAGGCGGCGCGTGCGCGCGCCACCGCCGCGGCGCAATCGGCGGGGCCATGGCTCGCCCCTTCCCAGACGACATCGCCGTTCGCCGGATCGATCGATTGCAGCATCATGGGGCTCCGCTCACCTGCAGCCGCTCGCCCTCGGCAACGCCGAGGATGCGCGCGCTTTCGGGGGATATGAGGATCGCATCGCCGTCGCGCCACCCCTCGGCGCGCAGCGCGCGGAAGCGCGCGACGTCCGCCGTCGCGAGCAGCAGCTCCTCGCCGCCGGCGGCGTCGCCGATCCGCACCGTGCGCGCCTGGCTGCCGCGGATCGTCGCGATGCTGTCGCGCGCGCAGGTCATCGTCGGCCCGCCGTCGAAGATGTCGATGAGCCCCGAACGGCTGAACCCTTCCTTCTCCAGCATCCGCAGCGCCGCGATCCCGTGTCGGTGCACCGCGCCGATCGCCTCGCGCGCCGCCTTGTCGACCAGCTCCAGATAGATCGGATGGCGCGGCGCGAGATCGAGGATGAACTGCCCGTCGGTCGAGCTGATCATGCGATCCGCCTCCTCGAACGGCAGGCGGAAGAACTTGCTCGCGATGCCGTCCCAGAAAGGGCTGTCGTCGCCCTCGTCGAACCAGCCGCGCAGCTCGGCCATGATCGTCGCGGCGAAGCGGTCGGGCGCGGCGCCGATCAGCAGGTAGCGGGATCGGGCGAGCAGTGATCCCGCGCCGCTCTGCCGCTTGCCCGGCCGCAGGAACAGCGATCCGACCTCGGAGCATCCGCTGCACTCATTCACCAGCACGAGCGCCTGGTGGTCGAAGCGCGTGCCGGTCGCCGAGGAATATTGGGCGAGCGTCATCACCCGGAAGGAGAAGTGCGGGCGATGCTGGCCGACGGCGCCCTTGACGCCGGCCACCCCCTCGATCCGCCCGGTCTCGCTGTCCTCGAGCATGAGCATGTACCAGGCGTCCGCCGGCGCCGCCTCGCCCGCGAAGCTGCGCTCCGAAAGCGCGAGCCGGCCGGCGAGCGTCGGCCGGTCCTCGGGCAGGCTGGTGAAGCCCCGGCCCGACAGATAGGCGAGCTCCATGAGGTCGTCGATGTCGGCGGGCCCGGCCGGCCGGACGAACAGCATCAGGCCGCGGCGGCCAGCCGCGCGCGCGCCGCGGCGAAGGTCGCCTCCAGCCGGCGCAGCGCCTCGTCGGCCTCGTCGGCGGTCATGGTCAGCGGCGGCAGCAGCCGGATGCAGTTCTCGCCGCCGCCCGCGACGAGCAGCTGCTGGTCGCGCGCCGCCGCCATCATCTCGCGGTTGTTGGGCACGAGCTTGACGCCGATCAGCATGCCCTTGCCGCGGATGTCGACGACGATGTCGGGATAGGCCGCGGCGATGCGGCGCAGCCCTTCGGCCAGCCGCGCGCCGATCGTGCGGGCATGCGCCAGCGTCTCCTCCTTCGCCAGCTCGTCGAACGCGGCGATGGCGACCGCCATCGCCAGCGGATTGCCGCCGAAGGTGGAGCCGTGCACGCCGGCCACCATGCCCTTCGCCGCGTCACGGGTGGCAAGGCAGGCGCCGACCGGGAAGCCGCCACCCAGCGCCTTGGCCACCGCCATGATGTCGGGCGCCAGCCCGTCGAACCATTGATGCGCGAACAGCCGCCCGGTCCGGCCCATGCCGCACTGCACCTCGTCGAAGATCAGCAGCGTGCCCGTCTCGTCGCACAGCGCGCGCACCCGGCGCAGCCAGTCCTCGCCGAGCGCACGCGCGCCGCCCTCGCCCTGCACCGGCTCGACAATCACCGCCGCCGCGCTCGGCCTGCGGATCGCGGCCTCGATCGCCGCCGTGTCGTCGACGGAAAGCTGGACGTAGCCCGGCAGGCGCGGGCCGAAGCCTTCGAGATAGGCCGGATTGCCCGAGGCGTTGATCGCCGCATAGGTGCGTCCGTGGAACGAGCCGGAGAAGCCGATCACCTCGATCCGCTCGGGCGCGCCGTTCGCGACATGGTAGCGCCGCGCCGTCTTGAGCGCGCACTCGATCGCCTCGGACCCGGAATTGCCGAAGAACACGACCTCGGCGAAGCTCGCTTCGGTCAGGCGATGCGCCAGCTCCTCCTGTCCGGGAATGCGGAAGATGTTGGAGACATGCCAGAGCTTCCGCGCCTGCGCGGTGAGCGCGGCGACCAGCTTGGGATGGGCATGGCCGAGGCTGTTGGTCGCGATGCCGGCGACGCAGTCGAGATAGCGCCGCCCGTCGCGCGCCTCGAGCCAGACGCCCTCGCCGCGCTCCACCTCGATCGGCGCGCGATTGTAGACCGCCATCAGATCATCGGACATCGCCGTCTCCTTTCTCCTCATCGTTCCTCCTCCGGAAGGAGGACGGACTACGCGCCCCGCGTCATGGTGAAGATGCCGGTCGCGTTGCCGCTGTCGAACGACAGATCGAGCATTCCGGTCTCCGGATCCGTGTCCCGGCTGATGAACTCGTAGAAGGAGCCCGGCACGGTCATCATGATTTCGCCGCCATCCGCCGTCCGGAACAGGCGCTGCACCATGTCGGCGCGGAAGGCCGTCTGCCGCACCCGGCCGTTGGCGCTGCGCTCGACGCGGTCCTTGATCGGCCGCCCCAGCCGGCGCTGCGCCTCGGCGAACGCCTCCACGTCGGCGACCCGGTCGGTCGCATGGTTGAAGGCATTGCCCTCGGTCGCGATCCACGCCGCCTCGCGGGACGAGGCGCGCAGCGTCTCATAGTCGGCAAGCGCCGGCGTCTCATGGTGGCGGCCGAACGCGCCGACGATCACCGGCATCGCCCTGCAGGCTTGGTCGAGATCCACCGCGCGGCCCGCGGCAAAGGCGCGGAGCACCCGTTTCGCCTGTTCGTCGAGCGGATCGCGTGCCGTGCCGAAGACGCGCTCGGCCGCCGCAGCGAAGCGCCCGTCGAACCGATCGACATGCAGCTCGCTCACGAAGAATTGCGGCAGCGTCTCCGGAAAGTCGCGGTGGCGATAGGCCCGGCCGGTCATCCCGAGCTTCGGCAGCGGATAGACCGCCGCGACCTGATAGCCGAGCGGCTCCAGGATCCGGCGGAAGGCGAGCTCGCCGCGCGGCAGCGCGCCGGTGTCTCCCGCGGGCAGGCAGACGCTGCGCACCGCGCCATGATCGAAGACGACACGCCGGCCTTCGCGCTCCGCCTCGGCCACGGAGAGCGCGCCGCTCGGCACCCGCTCCAGCAGGTCCAGGAACAGGATCTGGTTCATCGCCGCGGCGAAGGCGGCACGCGAGACCGTTCCGCCCTCCTCCGCCGGCTCGTCGATCATCGGCGCGAGAATTTGCGCGGCGCGGCCGATCTGCTCGCCGGTCAGCATCGTCCGCATCAGCGCTTGTGAGGTTCGCGAATGCTCCGTCAGCATCGTGCCGGTCCGAATCTGTTGCGTATCGGCGCCATATCTGGTCATTCCGGCACCGGACGCCAAACGGATTTGGCGCATCTGCTGATGAGGAAATGGAATGAATGAGAGCCGGCGCCTGCTTCCGCCGATGGCCGCGCTGAACAGCTTCCTCGCCGCCGCCCGCCATGGCAGCTTCTCGCGCGCCGGCGCCCAGGTCGGGCTCACCCAGAGCGCGGTCAGCCGCCAGGTCGCGCTGCTCGAAGAGTGGCTGCAGACGCCGCTGTTCGATCGCCGCGGCCGCCGCGTCGCGCTCAACGAAGCCGGCCGCGCCTATGCCGAACAGGTCCGTCCCGCGCTTGATCGGATCCGCGCCGCCACCGAACGCGCGATGAGCCGCACGCATGATCGCGAGCTGACGATCGCCACCCTGCCGAGCTTCGGGATGCGCTGGCTCGCGCCCCGCCTGCCGCGCCTGACCGCGCTGCATCCCGAGATGACGGTGAACTTCGCCGCACGCTCCTTCCCCTTCGACCTCGCCGAGGAAGGTTTCGATGCGGCGATCCATTTCGGGCAGCCGGATTGGCCGGGCGCCTCCCATCTCTTCCTGTTCCGGGAGCAGGCCGTCGCGGTCTGCGCCCCGGCCTGGCTGCGGGACAATCCGCTGCCCGCTGTCGCGAGCCTGATCGGCAAGCCGCTGCTCTTCCAGGCCAATCGCCGCTCCGCGTGGAACCGCTGGTTCGCCGCGCAGGGTCTCGCCGACGTGCCGCCACTGCGCGGTCCGGTCTTCGAGCATTTCCTGATGCTCGCCCAGGCCGCCGCGGCCGGCGCCGGGGCCGCACTCATCCCGCGCTTCCTGATCCAGCCCGAACTCGATGCCGGCACGCTCGTCATCCCCTTTCCTGGCGTGCTCGAGGATGACGACGCTTATTATCTCGTCCGCAGGGACGGCTGGGAGCAGGACGGCGCCCTCGCCCGCTTCTCCGCCTGGATGGAGGCCGAAGCCCGCGCGACGGCGGGGTAAGCCGTCGTCTTCCCGACTTTCATCGGATGGCGAAGGGACCTCCACCGCGCAGCGGCCCGATCTTCGCGATCGGGACATGGAAAGCGGCCGATCCGCGCATAGCCGCTTGCCCTCGCACGCGCATCGGGCTCTCTTGGCCGCGAGTTGCCAGGGAGACCGCGTGAACCCGATCTACGCCGACATGCCGACCAGCGTGTTCGAGGAGATCTCGATCCTCGCGCGCAAGACGGGTGCGATCAATCTCGGCCAGGGCTTTCCCGATCATGCCGGGCCGCTGGACGTGCGCCAGGCCGCGGCCGAGGCGGTGCTGAACGGATCCAACCAATATCCGCCGATGATGGGCACGGATCGGCTGCGCGGCGCCGTCGCCGATCATTGCCGGCGGTTCCACGGGCTCGCGTTCGAAGCGGGGGATGTGCTCGTCACCTCCGGCGCCACCGAGGCGCTGTCCGCGGCGCTGCTCGCGCTGATCGCGCCCGGCGACGAGGTGCTGCTGATCCAGCCGATGTACGATGCCTATCTGCCGCTCGTGCGCCGCGCCGGCGGCACGGCGAAGCTGGTCGCCATGGGTCCGCCCGCCTGGCGCCTGCCGGTCGACGCGATCGCCGCCGCGATCGGCCCGCGCACTCGGCTCGTCGTCCTCAACAATCCGCTCAATCCGATCGCCCGCGTGTTCGATGAGGGCGAGATTGCCGCGCTCGCCGCGCTCTGCGTCCGCCACGATCTGATCGCGGTCTGCGACGAGGTGTGGGAACATGTGCTGTTCGACGGCCGGCGGCACCTGCCGCTGATCGCCGCCGAGGGGATGCGTGAGCGTGCGGTGAAGATCGGCTCGGCCGGCAAGATCTTCTCGCTCACCGGCTGGAAGGTCGGCTTCGTCGTCGCGGTCCCCGCGCTGCTCGGCCCGATCGCCAGGGCGCACCAGTTCCTCACCTTCACGACGCCGCCGAACCTGCAGGAGGCGGTCGCCTACGGCCTCGGCAAGGATGAGGCTTATTTCCGGGAGATGCGCCTGGCCTATCAGCGCTCGCGCGACCGGCTGGCCGGCCGGCTCGCCGCGGCGGGCTATGCCGTGCTGCCGAGCGAGGGCACCTATTTCCTCTGCGTCGACCTCGCCGCGTCCGGCATTCCCCTCGGCGATCGCGCCTTCTGCCTGCGCGCCATCGAGGAGGCCGGCGTC